>OLIQ01000004.1_pt1 | contig 317011 bp, 292 predicted proteins | sample 1609631 | NCBI WGS metagenome assembly OLIQ01 (sample SAMEA4350114, study PRJEB24818) | metagenome | biome: human; feature: gut; material: faeces | place: Denmark | collected 2013-09
AATATTTCCCTTATCCTCTTCGTCGGCACCGTCAAATGTTTATAAAAGCCAGTTCCAAATTAACCGTAATTTTAATTAGTTTTGGTAAAAAGATGAAATATGGTAAACCAGTTTTTATTATTCCTTTAAATTCCTTTAATTGGCAAGGGCCTTATTTTTCTTACCCCGCGGCTGTTCCGGCAAGTATTTATGCCATGGTGATTTTATTCGTGTGCCTTTGCACTAAAATTATTAAACTTGAAGCTGTAAAGGATGCAGGTATGTTTCTTATTGAAATAATGCCGCTTATGTTTATTCCGGCCGGTGTGGGACTGATGAAAAGCTGGGGAGTTTTAAAACCGCTGATTATTCCGGTGGTTGTGATAACGGTTATATCTCTTATTGCAGTAATGGCTGTCAGTGGGCGGGTATCGCAGAAAATTATTAAAGCCCAAGAAAAAAAGAGCAGCGAAAGTGAGGGTACAGTAAATGAGTGAGTTTTTTGAAAGCTCGGCATTTTTAGGTGTTACAGTAAGCCTTTTATCTTACGCTTTCGGTTCATTTTTAAAGAAAAAATTTAAGACGGGTATTTTTAATCCTCTTCTTATTTCTATTGTTATTACTATTGTATTTCTTTTGTACTGTAATATTGATTATGATACTTATAATGACGGTGCTAAATACTTGAGCTGGCTGTTAACTCCGGCTACTGCCTGCCTTGCAATTCCGCTTTATCAGCAAATCGAACTTCTGAAAAAGAATCATAAAGCGGTGCTTTTTGGTATCTTATCAGGCGTTTTAACAAGTCTTACCACTATTATGGTTTTGGCTATTATATTTAAACTGTCACATAAGGAATATGTAACATTACTGCCGAAATCTATTACTACCGCTATCGGAATGGGAGTAAGCGAAGAGCTTGGCGGGTATGTAACAATAACTGTTGCAGTAATAGTTATAACAGGTGTGTTAGGCAATATTTTAGCAGATGGAATTTGCAAAATATTTAAAATCAATCATCCTATTGCCAAAGGTATTGCTATCGGCACATCTTCGCACGCAATCGGCACAGCCAAAGCAATGGAGCTTGGAGAGGTTGAGGGAGCTATGAGCAGCCTTTCAATCGCTGTATCGGGTATACTTACTGTTTTGGGTGCAATCATTTTTGCACATATTATATAAATAAAACCTCGAGCGTAAAAACTCGAGGTTTTATTTATTTGTTCGTTTAGTCAAGTGCGTCTGATACAGCATCTCCTGCTTTGTCAACACCTGAACCTATTCCGTCTGCCACATCATCTGCGCCTTCGCCGATGTCGTCGCCGACTTTATCTGCTTTTTCGCCTGCTTTGCTTACAGCACTGCTGGCTTCGCTTTCCATATTATCTGTTGTTTTACTTGTATCGGAAACGGTGGTTTCGCTTGACGGAATTGTAGTTGTTGTCATATCATTGTTATTTTTTGCACATCCCATAAATACAGTTGCAATTACTGCAATTGCAATTGCTATAATTAAAATCTTGCTGTTCATAATGATACTTCCTTTCAAGAGTATTATTTTCTGTTTTAATATAATTATTCAATTATTTTGTAAGCGTGCCGCCGTCGGAATAAAGCAAAAGCATAATATCTTCTTCATATCCTTTATCGGCGTCAATATAAATCAAAACTTCTTCTTTTGTTTCACTGCTCTTGCACCTAAATTCATAGCAGTTGGCTTCTTTTCCGTTTTCTTTCGGTATCACGCATTTTTTGCAATTGATAACTTCAAGATTTTTTGATAATTTACTTTGAGCTTCGCTTTTTGTAAGCTTGCAGTCAAAACCCTTTCGTTTGATGTGATTTGTTAAATATCCCTGTGCTTCAAGTGATACTATTTTGCCGTTATCCATTGAAACTCCGACTTTAATTAAATCTGCATAATAGGTTATATTTCCTGTTTTGTACGCAAAATTTATTGTGCAAATATTGTTGTTAATCGCATAATAGGTGCTTTCCATATTGCTGTAACCGAGCATATTAAGATAGCTTTGAGCAAGGTTTATTGCGTTGTCTTTATCTATTGATGAACGATTGATTTTTCCGCCGTAAAGGATATAAGCCACATATCCGCCTTTTTTGGTGATTCCGATTGTTTTTTGAGAATAAGTGAATGTGTAACAAGGCATATCACCGCTGTCTTCACCCGAATATGTTACTTCGCTAATATTGCAGCCAAGTGCTTTTGCCGCAACTTCGCGTGCGTTTTCACGGCTTACTTGTTCGGCCTTTTCAAGTAAGGCCGATTTTCTGTTCAATACCGCGTCGGCAAACGGACCGTCATAAAGCAAAGTGGGATAATCTTTAAACACTTTTGATGTTGCCGAAAAGCTGTGGGAAAGTGAAGAAATTTTCATTTCCTTTGCCTTTAGCTCATCCGTGTCAATATCCGCACCGTTGTTTGCAATTGTTGCCATATTGCTTACTGATTCGTTAAGCTCTTTTGAATATTTCAAAAGCTTTGTCAAATTTTGATGTTCTTCATCACTGATACTTTGATTTGCCGCAATTTTGTTTGCAATATATGATGCATAGTCGCTTGCCTGTGTGATGAATTTGTAGGTTGAATTCAAATTCATTTGCTCAACAGGCAGGCGTGAAAGCGCGTCTTTAGCCTGTGAACATTCGGCATATAAGTCTTTGCTTATATCCATAAGCATTTTATCAGAATTTGAATAAACCGATTTTGTTAAATTGGTTTCGATTGAATCGAGATTTTCTGAAAGTTCGTTTAAACTTTGCTGATAATTCAGTTCAAGCTGTGCTTTGTATGAGTTTGCCGTAGTCATATTCATTATCGCATATATTGAAAGAACGGCCGCAAATGCAATAGCGTATGAAAACAGCCTGATATAACCTCTTTTTGTCATAAAAATTACCTCCGATTTATATTTTTGACTGAATTTTGAAAAACATTCAAAAAAATGTTTTATTGTTATGGTATTTGTGATATAATGCAATTACTTGTAATTAGTATGGAGTAGTAGAATTATGGCACGAATTAAAGGGAAAAAGCGAATAGTTGTTAAGGTGGGCACATCAACTTTAACCCACCAAACAGGCAAAACAAATATTGCAAGACTTGCAAAGCTTGCATCTGTTTTATCCGATTTAAAAAATGAAGGGCATGAAATAGTGCTTGTATCAAGCGGTGCTATTGCAGTAGGTTGGTCAAAACTCGGACTCAGTGAAAAGCCGAAAACAGTCCAAGGGCTTCAGGCTTCTGCCGCTGTGGGCCAGTGCGAACTTATGTTTCTTTATGATAAATTATTTTCCGAATATACGGTAACCGTGAGCCAGCTTCTTTTTTCTGCCGATACTTTACGCAATCCGGAAGAAAAGGAACACTTGGTTGATACATTTAACCAACTTCTTGATTACGGTGCATTGCCGATTATAAATGAAAATGACTCGGTTTATATTGAAGAACTTTTAAACGGTGATAATGATTGCTTAAGTGCTATGGTTGCTACTCTTATTGATGCTGATTTGCTTATTATGCTTACTGATACTCACGGTCTTTATGATTCAAATCCAAGTGAGAATGATGATGCAAAGCTCATTGGTGTTGTTGAAGAAATAAATGATGATATTTACTCAATTGCCGGCGGTGCGAGCGAAAAGGGTACGGGCGGATTTCAAACGAAAATTAAAGCCGCACAAATTGCAACGGATGATGGTATACCGGTAATAATTATGAACGGCGAAAAGCCTACCGATTTATATAAGGTACTTTCAGGTGAAAGTATAGGTACATATTTTAAGGCAAAGGGTGATAATAATGCTTGAACAGTTAGGGATAAACGCAAAAAAAGCATCGGCAAATTTGGCAGGTGCATCAACCGAACTTAAAAATAAAGCACTTGAAGCTATTGCAAATGCGCTTGTAGATAATGCTCAAAAAATTATTGATGCAAATAAAGTTGATTATAATGCGCAACTCGGAATTCTTGACGGTGGAATGCTTGACAGGCTTATGCTTGATTTTGACAGAATTAAGGGTATGGCAGACGGTTGTATTCAGGTTATGAAGCTTGATGACCCATGCGGCAGAGTACTTGAAACAGTTGAAAGGCCTAACGGACTTGTTATTAAAAAAGTAAGTTGCCCTATGGGTGTTATAGGTATTATTTATGAGGCAAGGCCTAATGTTACTGCCGACGCGGCTGCTCTCTGTTTAAAAAGCGGCAATGCTGTTATTCTTCGCGGCGGAAAAGAAGCAATTCATTCAAATATTGCTATTTCCGATGTTATGAGAGAAGCGGTTAAATCAGTCGGTATTGATGAAAATGCAATTCAGCTTGTGCATGATACATCAAGGCAGTCATCAACAGAGCTTATGAAGATGAAAGGCACGCTTGACTGCCTTATTCCAAGGGGAAGTAAAAGGCTTATTCAGGCGGTTGTGGAAAATGCGAGTGTTCCTGTTATCGAAACAGGTTCAGGCAATTGCCATATTTATGTTGATGAAAGTGCAAATGTTAACATGGCGGCTGAAATTATATTTAATGCGAAAACACAGCGCATAGGTGTTTGCAATGCCTGCGAAAGCCTTGTTATCCACGAAAATATTATTGAAAAGGCTTTGCCGGCAATAAAAGCAAAGCTTGATGAAAAAAATGTTATTATTCGCGGTGATGAAAAAGCAAGAGCAGTTTGCCCTGATATTGAAAAGGCGAGTGAGGAAGATTTCGGCACAGAATATCTTGATTACATTATCAGTGTTAAAACAGTTTCTTCACTTGATGAAGCGATAGAGCATATAAATAAATATTCAACAGGCCATTCCGAAGCCATTATTACGGAAAATAAAGATAATGCAGATAAGTTTATGAAACTTATTGATTCGTCTTCTGTTTACCATAATGCATCAACAAGGTTTACAGACGGCGGCGAATTCGGTTTGGGTGCGGAAATAGGTATTTCTACCCAAAAACTGCACGCAAGAGGGCCTATGGGACTTAGGGAACTTACTACTACTAAATATCTAATTTTTGGAGACGGACAAATCAGATGATAACGGATGAGGAAAGGCAGAAGATGCGTAAAAAGCGTCAGCGTGCCAGAAAACGAAAAAAAATCAGAAAAAATATTTTACTCACTCTTGCAGTGATAATAATATTATTGGCTGTTTTTGTGATAACAATTAAAATTGTTAACCCTGATTTTTTTGAGGCTTTATATGACGGCGGCAAGGGACAGCAGGTAATTGAACTTATTGATTCAAAAATATTAGGCAAAACTACCGAAACACAGCCGCAAAGCACTACTGAAAAAGAAACTACAACAAAAGTGCACGAAACAAACAAGGTAAATTATGATTATGATGATTTCGGCGTGTTCGCATTTGATACATCACTGCAAGGTAATCAAGTGGGTAATTTGCTTAATAAAACAGGTGGTGCCGTAACTTACAGTTCATCATATATTTACTATTCTGTCAGCGGCAAGGGCATTTTTCGCTTTGAACCTAATGAAGAAAAGAATTCAAATGTTATTAAAGGTAATTATAATTTTAAATATCTTAATGTGCTCGGCGATTATCTTTATGCGGTTGATACAGACAGTGCAACGCTTAAAAAATTCCCTGTTTCCGGCGGTGACAGCGTAACTGTAAGCGATAATATCGCATTTGCATATTTATATAATGATAAAATTTATTTTGTTTCAACCGATAACAGCGTAGGTTTTATAAATTTGAATGATTTTCAAAAAACGATTTTATATACTGCTTCGGCTGATAAGACGGTATCATTTGCAGGCATTTCGCTTTACAGAATATTTTTTGTAACTCACGATAATGTTGCAAATTATGATGAATATATCACCGTTAATATGAGTGATCCAAACGATGTACTCAATTGGCACGATGATACAAATAATAATGATATAGTTAATATGTCATTAGAATGTGGATTTATGTATTATTACAAAAAAAATGATGATTCATCATATTCACTTTGCAGAAAAAAATTCGGCTCTGAAAATGAAGTTGTTTTAGTTAAAAACTGCTCTGTTACAGATTATCCCGTTGTTTATTCAAACAGGCTTTATTTTAGCGAACTTGACGGTTCAAAGTTTAAAGCAAGAGAGCTGAATATGAATTCAAACGAAGTTAAAACAATGCTTTCTGTATCCGATTGCGACAGCACGGGTTCTATCGGTATCGGATATGGCTATCAATATGTATTTTTAATCGGCAGTAAGAGTGAAAACAGCGAATCTGTATGTAAAGCAAGTTGTATTTACACCTCTTCTTCCAGGGATAATACCTTAAGTTTTAACGGTGAAAAGCTTACTTATTAAATTATTATTTGAGGAAAGTTTATGGACAAGTACAAAAAATTAGCGTCAAATACAATAATATTTGCAATAGGCACTTTTTCTTCAAAGGTACTTTCTTTTTTGTTGATGCCGTTTGTTACAAGAATGATGGGAGCGGGCGATTATGGTGCTGCTGATTTGGTTCAGCAAACCGTTAATGTGCTTATTCCTATTGTAACATTGCAGGTTAATAGTGCTGCGCTCAGATTTGCACTTGATAAAGCGACAAATAAAGCAGATGTATTCAAGGTCGGAGTTAGGACTACTTTTGCCGGATTTGCGGTATTTTTGCTGTTTACTTATCCTTTAAGCATGCTTACAATCAATGATTTCCATTTAGGCGATTATATAATTTTAATTATTGCCTTTGTTTTGGTTTCAAGCCTTAGACAGCTTTGCCAGCAATTTGTCAGAGGTAGCGGCAATGTTAAGCTTTATGCGCTTGACGGTATTCTTGCAACAGCAACAACACTTGCATTCACCATATTATTCCTCGGCCCGTTTAAATGGGGTGTAACGGGATATATTGTTGCCATAATTGCATCTGATGCTTGCTCGGTTGTATTTTATTTTGCCACAGCAAAGCTTTACAGATATGTGAGATTTAATAAACTTAAAGATAAGGGCATTGCTTTTCAAATGCTTAAATATTGCGTGCCGCTTATTCCTACCGTTGTACTGTGGTGGATAATAAATGTGTCTGACAGATATATGGTAACATATTTTATTTCATCTTCTGCCAACGGACTTTATACTGCCGCATCTAAAATACCTAATTTTGTAATACTTTTTTCGCAAATATTTATTGACGCTTGGCAGCTCAGTGCGGTTGATGAATATGACCAAGAGGGCGGTGCGCACTTCTTTACCAAGGTATTTCGTGCTTATTCGGGCGGTGTTTTTGCAGTGGCTTCCGTGCTTATATTTATGTGCCAAATTATTACCAGAATACTTGTGGCAAAGGATTATTATGAATCTTGGCAATTTGTACCTATTCTTATTATTGCTACAACTTATTCGTGTATCGTTAACTTCCTTGCCTCCGTATATATGGCGAAGAAAAAGAGCCTTATGTCACTTGTTACCGCTATGAGCGGCGCTGTCACAAATTTTGTATTAAATCTTGTGTTTATTCCGCGTATGGGTGCTAACGGTGCAGCACTTGCTACTGTTTGTGCATTCCTTGTTGTATTTGTAACAAGGGGCATTGATACAAGAAGATATATTAAAATTGACTTTAAATTACCTGTGCTTTTGAGCGAAACCGCTGTTCTTGTTTCGCAATCCGTACTTCTTCTTAAATTCGGAAATACATTGTGGATTTATGGTGTTGAAGCTGCGCTTGTTGTAGTGATGATTCTTCTGAACTTAAAGCCTATTAAGGAACTTGTAAATCTTCTTTTAGCTAAATTTATTAAGAAAAAGAAGTCATAATATAAACAATGATATATTACAGTTGCAAAAAGCATAATTTTAGTATATAATGTACAAAGAACATAGCAAAAATAACTGAAAATATAATTTTTTTTGGAGGATTTGTATGGAAAAGATGACTGTTTCGCAAGCAAAGAAAGCTATCAGCGATAAGCTTAGTCATTTCTTTGGTGTAGATACAAAAACAGCAACAGATGCTCAATATTACAAAGCAGTTGCACTTATTGTTCGTGACAGACTTTCACAGATGAACAGTGATTTCAGGCACGAAGCTAAAGGGCAGGACAGCAAAGAAATTTATTATCTTTGTATGGAATTCCTTATGGGCCGCTCACTTAAAAATAATCTTTACAATCTTGATTTAACAGATACATTTAAAAAAGCACTTGAATCATTTGATGTAAGCCTTGATAAGCTTTATGAAAAAGAGCCTGATGCAGGACTTGGTAACGGCGGTCTTGGCAGACTTGCAGCTTGCTATCTTGACGGTCTTGCTACAAACGGTTTTCAGTCAATGGGTTATTCAATCAGATATGAAGCAGGTATTTTCAAGCAAAAGCTTGTTGACGGCTGGCAGACTGAACTTCCAGATTTCTGGCTTCCGGGCGGTGATGTTTGGCTTGTTCCGCGTGATGAAAGAAGTGTTGAAGTTAAGTTTGAAGGTTGGGTTGATGAAAGCTGGGACGGTGATTTCCACCATGTTGATTACAGAGATTGCAACACTGTAACAGCAGTTCCTTATGATATGTATGTTTCAGGTAAAGGCAAGGGTGTTTCAAGGCTTCGTCTTTGGGCATCAAGAAAGCCGGAACTTGATATGGGGCTTTTCAATTCGGGTTCATATGTTAAGGCTATGGAGCAAAGTGCTATGGCTGAAGCTATTTCTAAAGTTCTTTATCCTGCCGATAATACACCTGAAGGCAAGTCGCTTCGCCTTCGTCAGCAATATTTCCTTGTTTCAGCGTCAATTCAGGATATTATTCAGCGTCACCTTACTAGATACGGTACACTTGATAATCTTCCTGATAAAGTTGCAATTCATATTAACGATACGCATCCAACAATGGCAATTCCTGAACTTATGAGAATTATGCTTGATGAATGCGGATATGATTGGGACACTGCTTGGTCGTTGGTAACAAGAACTGTGGCTTATACCAACCATACAGTTATGAAAGAAGCACTTGAGTGCTGGAGTGAAGATCTTTATAAGCGTCTTCTTCCTCGTATTTATTCAATTACTAAAGAAATTGATAATCGCTTCCGTGCATATGTTTGGGGCGCAACAGGTGACGCAGATAAGGTTGAAAGAATGGCTATTGTTTCAGGCGGCGTTGTAAGAATGGCTAACCTTTGTGTTGCAGGTTCACATTCTGTAAACGGTGTATCGGCACTTCATTCTGAAATTCTTAAAGATACTGTATTTAATGATTTTTACACCATTACCCCTGAAAAGTTCACAAATGTAACAAACGGTATTGCATTTAGAAGATGGATTTGCCAGTCAAATCCTAAGCTTACTTCATTTATTACCGAACTTATCGGTGACGGATTTATTACAAAGAGTGATGAACTCCTTAAACTTCGTGAATTTAAGGATGATAAGCAGGTTCTTGACAGGCTTGCAGCTATCAAGCTTGCAAATAAAGAGAAATTTGCAGATATAGTTAAAAAGAGAAACGGTATTGAACTTGACCCTACATCTATATTTGATGTTCAGGTTAAAAGACTTCACGAATACAAGAGGCAGCAGCTTAATGTTCTCAACATTATTGCCGAATATCAAATGCTCAAGGCTAATCCTAATATGGAATTCCAGCCGAGAACATACATTTTTGCATCAAAAGCAGCTCCGGGCTACTTTATGGCCAAGAAGATTATTGAACTTATTGATGCACTTTCAAAGGTTGTTAATAATGACCCTGATATTAAAGGCAGAATTAAAGTTGTATTTATGGAAGATTACAATGTTTCTCTTGCTGAAAAGCTTATGCCTGCGGCAGATATTTCAGAGCAGATTTCACTTGCCGGCACAGAAGCATCAGGTACCGGTAATATGAAGCTTATGTTAAATGGTGCTGTTACTCTCGGTACTCTTGACGGTGCAAATGTTGAAATTCACGATGCTGTCGGTGATGATAATATCTTTATCTTCGGTTTGAAAACTCCTGAGGTTATGCAACTTCAAAAGAAGGGTTATAATCCTATGGAATATATGTATAATAATGATGTGCTTAAATCTGCTGTTGAATTTATTCAGGCAGGTGTTAACGGTAAAAGCTTTGGTGAAATCAGCTCATCACTTATGAATGTTGACCAATATATGGCACTTGCTGATTTTGCAGATTACCAAAAGGCACAGCAATTGTCTGCTAAGGCATATCAGGATAAAGAAAAGTTTGCAAGAATGTCGCTTATGAATATCAGCGGTGCAGGTATATTCAGTGCTGACCGTTCAATTATGGACTATGCGAATAATATTTGGCATACACAGCCGGTTAAGTTTAAGGAAGAAACACCTAAAGCTTCTAAAAAATCAGCTCCTATGCAAGCCGAAGCAAAGAAGCCTGCAAAAAAGAGTGCTGCAAAGAAAGCTGAACCTAAAAAGGAAACAGCAAAAAAGCAGACTAAAAAGCCTGCAAAAAAATCCAAGTAATCATTTTATTATAATTTAAAGAGGTTAATTAAATTAACCTCTTTAGTTTTGTATAGAGGTTTGAAGTGCAGATATATAATTCACGAGATAAGTCATATAAATCAATAATTTCGGCAATTGCAACAAATGAAAAATGCAAATTTCGTATTATAGTTCCAAGAGATGTGAAATGCTGCGGCGCGTGCCTTGCCATAACAAAGGAAAGTGAGCAAACAGCTTATTATAATATGTTTTGGGCAGGAATGTGCGGTGAGAATTTTGAATATTGGGAGCTTCATTTTTATGCCACCACACCGGGACTTTATTTTTACCATTTTGAGCTTGATACCCCTTGGGGCAAAAGCTATATTAAAAATGCAGGTGAGGGTAGGGGCGAACTTAATGCATTTTTGCCTGATTTTCAGCAAACCGTGTATGATGAAAATTTTGTTACACCTGACTTTTTAAAAGGGGGAATAATGTATCAAATTTTCCCGGATAGATTTTTTAAATCAAATCAAGAAAAGAAAAATGTGCCAACCACACGCGTTTTGCGCAAATGGGGCGATACTCCTTATTGGAATGAGGAGCAGATGAACGGCATTTGGAATAATGATTATTTCGGCGGTGACCTTAAAGGAATTGAAGAAAAATTACCTTATATAGCAGATTTGGGCGTTACCTGTATTTATCTGAACCCTATTTTTGAATCACATTCAAACCATAGATATGATACTGCCGATTATGAAAAGGTCGACAGCCTTTTAGGTGATGAAAATGACCTTAAGAGCCTTTGCAAAAAAGCAAAGGAAAAGTATGGAATAAGTATAATACTTGACGGTGTATTCAGCCATACAGGTTGCGACAGCAGATATTTTAATATGTATAATCATTATAATGATGTGGGGGCATATAACAGCAAGCAAAGCCCATATTATTCATGGTACAAATTCATAAATTGGCCTGATGATTACCATTCCTGGTGGGGTATTAAGCTTTTGCCGGAAGTTATTGAAGAAGATGAAAGTTACAGAAATTACATTTGCGGTAAAAACGGAATACTGAAAAAATGGCTTAAATGCGGCATTGCGGGTTACAGGCTTGATGTTGCAGATGAATTGCCTGATATTTTTCTTGATGATTTAAGGAAATCCGTAAAATCGGAAAATCCTAATGCTATTATTATCGGCGAAGTGTGGGAGGATGCCACAAATAAATTTGCTTACGGGCAGAGAAGAAAGTATCTTCTCGGCGAAGAGCTTGACAGTGTAATGAATTACCCGTTTGCAGATGCGGTGTTGGACTTTGTTCGTTTTGCTAACGGTGACAGCTTTTTTAACAGCGTTATGTCAATAGTTGAAAACTATCCGCCGCAGGTATTAAGCGTGCTGATGAATCATATCGGAACTCACGATACTGTGCGAGCAATTACCCGCCTTGCAGGTGAAAATCCTGACGGACACGACAGAACTTGGCAGTTTGAGCATAATACTCTTTCAAAATTCGATTATTTAAGGGGCGTTTCTATGATGAAAATTGCTTCCCTTATTCAGTTTACACTTCCTGGTGTACCGTCAATATATTACGGTGATGAAATCGGTATGCAGGGTATGAAAGACCCGTTTAACCGCGGATGTATGGCCTGGGATGATGTAAACGATGAACTTTTGAAGTGGTATAAGCGTCTTGGGCAAATCAGGCACAGCTCAAAAGCTTTTATAAACGGTGATTTTGAAAAAGTTTATTGTGACGGAGGAGTTATTGCATATTCACGCAACTGCGAATCTGATAGTGTTTTGGTTGCAATAAATAATTCAAATGAAAGTAAAAAAATATTTGTCGGCACACAGTGGGATAATTCCTATTCGCTTTTTGATGAAATATGTGTTGACGGTTTTATAACCTTACCGCCTTATAGATATACTTTAGTTTCAAAACAAAATAAATAAAATAACCCCGCTGTTTTCTTTCGATATGAAAGCTAACAGCGGGGCTATTTTTTTTAATATAGCATAAATTATATATACTCAACATTTTCGCTTGATTTAAACATCATTATAAAAGGAATAATAAGCAATGCGCTTGCGATAAAAACACTTTTAACATCAAGATATTTTGTTACTACCGCACCCACAATTGCACCTATAACGAAAAACAGATTTATGCCATAATAGGTCAAGCTTCTTATTGCGATACTTTTATCTTTCTTGCTTATTCCTAAAAAAAGGAGTTCCGTACCGCTTCTTAAATTGCCGGTGCACATTGTTGTTGCAACGGTGTTACCGTTTATAACTCTGAAACTTTCAATTTGAAGTGAGCATACAAACGATACCATAACATTAACAAAGGTGTTGCCCTTGCCGCTTGGAATGAAACCGCATATTATCAGGATAATTATTTCTGCCAAAACAATTATTTGCCGCCAGTGCATATGCGTGTTTTTTTTAAGCGTTGCCTTAATTACTTCGGAAATTAAGATGCCGAGTGCAAATGCAAGGATAGGCACAACATAATGTATTACCCTTTCAAAATCGCCCTTTGCAATATTTATGCCCATAAGTACAATGTTACCCGTTTGAGCGTTTGCAAATACACCGCCGCGCGTGATATATGTATAAGCATCAAGAAAGCCACCGCAAAGTGCAAGCATTATGCCGAGTATGAAATTTTCACTCATTTGTTTTTCTTTGAATTTTTTATTTAATTCCATATTAGAAATCCCTGTGTAAAATACATTTATTAAGCGGACGAAGTGCTTCCGTCCGCCCAATGTTATACTCTTGCCACCATTTCACCGTATTCTTCTTTACTCTTTTTGATAAATTCTTCAACCTGTGTTGCACTTGGCATAGCGTCAGAGCATGAATGTGCGCTGATTAGAATTGAGGCAGAAGCTGAGCCGAATTCAAGACATTCAATTATTTCTTTTCCTTGAAGCAAGCTGTAAAGGAAGGATGAACCGTAACCGTCACCGCCGCCGAAACCTTTAAGCTTAACAGCAGGGAATGGCTTGATAGAATAGAATTTACCGTCATTTGTATATGCGGTTGAACCCTCTTTACCGTGCTTGATAACGCAGATGGCCGCACCAAATGACTGCCAATATTTTGCAGATTCAGGGTCGGAATCTTTGACACCTACAATGCCTTCGGTTAAATCAAATTCTTCTCTTGAACCCATTATAATGTCGGCATTTTGTGCCACAAGGCTGTAATATACGGCGATTTCATCTTTTGAAGTCCAGGTGTATTCCCTGTAATCAATATCAAATATAATGCGAACATTATTCTTTTTTGCAAGCATCATAGCTTTAAGGCAAGCTTCTCTTGACGGTGATTTTGCAAGTGCTGTACCACTGATTACAATCGCTTTTGCCGATGCTATGTATTCTTCGTCTATATCTTCGGCAGCCAAACAAAAGTCTGCAACATTGTCACGATACATAAGTATGGATGATTTTTCTTTTGAAAGAATTTCCGTAAATGTAAGGCCGATACATTCACCGTTCTTTGCTCTTGTTACATGGCTTGTATCAATACCCTCTTTTTCAAAATAGTTAACTACAAAATCGCCGAATTGGTCATTGCTGACACATCCGCAAAAGCCTACTTTGCAGCCAAGCCTTGCAAGGCCTACTGCAATGTTTGCAGGTGAGCCGCCGACATATTTGTTGAAATTTGATGATTCGCTGAGCGGCATATACATATCTGTCGGATTAAAGTCGATAGCAATTCTGCCGATTGGAATAAAATCAAGTGGCTTTGACATATCAAATTCTACATATTTCATAAATTTTACCTCTCATATATACAAATAATATTGTTAAGCTTTATTGTCTGTGCCGAAAATCAAAATGTGCTTTTTTGCATTTTGATAAGCACCCTCAACTTCAGCACCCTGCAAATCATAGTATCCGCTTATTTCACCTTTTTCATAGGCAGATTTAACTGTATGCTCAACACTGTCAAAAGTAGCGGTTGCAATATTTATTTTTTTTATACCGGTATGCGAACAGCGTACAAAATCATCAGGTGTAATTCCTGTGCCGCCGTGCAGAACAAGCGGTAATTTTGTATTTTTTTCAACTTCTTCCAGTATATCAAATCTGAGCTTGGGTGTGCTTTTGTAATTTCCGTGTGCATTGCCTATTGCAATTGCAAGTGCATCAACACCTGTTTCTTTTTCAAATTTAACTGCGTCTTCAGGTTTTGTGCAGTTAATGGCAATGTCTTCGCTTCCGTCTTCAGAACCGCCCACACAGCCTATTTCTGCTTCAACATCCGCACCGTATTTTTTAGCAAGTTTTATAACTTCTTTTGTAACTTTAATGTTTTCGTCAAGCTCCAAGTGTGAACCGTCAAACATAACAGAAGTAAAGCCAAGTTCAAGTGCTTGGCGGATTTTTTCAATGGTTTTGCCGTGGTCAAAATGGACTGCGACAGGTGTTTTGGCATATTCGGCACTTGCTACCATAAGCGGCCCTATAAGTTCAAGCGGACTTTGTTTGAGCCTGACTTCCGCTATTTGCAAAATAACAGGCGCATTAAGTTCCTCACTTGCTTTCAGTACACCAAGCACCATTTCCATATTTGCTACTGAAAATGAGCCAACAGCATAGTTGCCTTTTTGTGCATCGGCTAAAAGCTTACTCATGTTTACAAGCATATTATTTTTACCCTCTTAAAATAAAATGGGCGAGTTGACAGTAAGCCGAGTTCTGTCGTGGGCAATTATCTATCTAGTTGCAAAATTACTCTTGCAATCAAGCCATCCTTCGAAGTTATGTGTCGAGCAAACAACCCTTCAGTCGATGTTGCAGTGAATAGGGTTTACATGGCAGGGAATGTTTCCACCCCCTCGGTGAGCTCTTACCTCGCCTTTCCACCCTTACCTGCTAAATATAACAGGCGGTATATCTCTGTTGCACTTTCCCTAAGGTCACCCTCGGCGGCCGTTAGCCGTTATTCTGCTCTGTACTGCTCGGACTTTCCTCATACCGATAATTCGGCACGCAATTGCCAAGTCAACTCGCTTCTTCTATTTTAAGGTAATTTATTATTCATGTCAATATATTTTATAAAATGGTAGTTGAAATAGTTTTAAATATGTAGTATATTCTTTAGTAGAATTGGAGGCGATTGTATGCCACGCTTTGAAAATGAAGATTTTGACCCTAAAAAAAGAAGTAGGGAAGATATAGACAGAACAGTTCCTAAAGATGAAGATTATTATAATTATTCACCTATGGATGTTGACCTTAATTTTAATTCTAAAAAAAGAGACGATGTTGTAGTTGATAATCAGCGAAAAAACTCAAATTATGGGAATTATCAGCTTGATGATAAAGGCGATGTCACCTTTAAGAGTGAAACTATTGATGATTTCAGCAGAAGCGGCAGTCATTCAAAAGCTTTAAAGGGTAATTTTGCAAAGTCAAACAACAGCAGACCTAATCATCATTTTGATAACAAACCCGGTAAAAATAAAAGGCACAGCAGTAAAAAGGGCAAGAAAGCAAAGGCTGTTTTGGCAGTTATTTTGGTGCTTATTCTTATTATAGTAGGCTCGGTATTTCCGGTTCTTGCAAGAGTTAATTATGATGAGAAAAAAGAAGATAAGTATGTTACCGCAAGCGATTTGAAAAATGATTCGTCGGTTAAAAATATTCTTCTTTTAGGTGTTGATGCCAGAAATGGTGAAAATGCCGAGCAAACACGAAGTGATACTATGATGATTGTAAGCGTTGATTCAAAGCATCATTCTATAAAGCTTGTGTCGTTTCTTCGTGATACTTGGGTGTATATTCCGTCACTCGGGCATGAGCAAAGGCTCAATGCGGCATGCTCTGACGGGGGATATAAAAATGTAGTTGAAACTATTGAATATAATTTCGGTATAGATGTTGAAGGATATGTGGTAACCGATTTTGAAATGTTTAAGGTACTGGTGGACAGCCTTGGCGGTGTTAAAATTGATGTTACCGAAAAAGAAGCTAAAGAAGTTACAAATCATCCGAAAAGATATGGCGATGTTACACTTGAATCCGGTAATAATAAACTTACCGGTGAGCAAGCACTTGCTTATTGCAGAATAAGGAAGATTGATACCGATTTCGTCAGAACTCAGAGGCAGCGTACGGTTATGAGTGCGATACTTAAAAAAGCACTCACAAATCCTTTTAAACTTTATAAAATGGCATATAACAGTGCACCGTATATTGAAACCGATTTATCAAAAGGTGAACTTATGGGGCTTGTGTCAAAAGCAGGTACTTGCGTATTTAATATTCACCAAACAAGCGTTCCTTTTGACGGAACTTGGGATTATGCAAATATTTGGGGCAACAGTGTTATTAAAATCAATACAGAAAAAAATAAGGACAAACTTATTGACTATATTTATAACTTATCTTCAGCCGATATTAAAGCACAGGAAAAATCAGATGAATAATGTTGACAAAAATGTCAACAAAAAGGCAACGAATAAAATTCGTTGCCTTTTTGTTTTTTATCATTTATCAAAAGAAGGATTGAACGCATAGTAGTTTTTACTGTCAAGTTTATCCGTAACAAGCCTTAAGCCTTCACCGAAACGCTGGTAATGCACAATTTCTCTTTCACGCAGAAATTTAATAGGCTCAATAATATCAGGGTCGTCAACAAGGCGCAAAATGTTATCATATGTTACCCTTGCTTTTTGCTCTGCTGCCAAATTTTCATTTAGATCGCCGATTGTGTCACCGGTTGATGCAATTGATGCGGCATTCCACGGTGAACCGCTTGCGGCAGTCGGGTAAACACCCGCTGTGTGGTCAACAAAATATGCCATAAAATTAGGATTTTTTTCAATTTCGTCTTCGGTTAAATTGCGGGTAAGCTGATGCACCATAGTGCCTATCATTTCAAGATGCCCTAATTCTTCCACACCGATGTCCGTCAATAAACCTTTAAGCTCCGGATACGGCATTGAATAGCGCTGTGAAAGATAGCGAAGTGAAGCGCCTAATTCACCCTGAGGTCCACCGTATTGGCTTATTATTATCGAAGCGGCTTTTGGGTTTGGGTGTTTAATATTGATTGGATATTGCAATTTTTTTATATAACTAAACAAATAATCAACTCCTTAAATTACTTGTTTATTCTATGAAAAAACAAATTGTTTGTTACACGGCGGCAAGAAATGCTATGGAAATGGAGCAAAAAAGAACAGAAAATATCCGTAAGCAGTTTCTTGATATGCTTGATAATGTAAGCAATAATCTTTATAACGGTAACAGAGGAAGAAATTTTGAAGATGTTAATTATGATAAGACATCCGAAGAAAAATACTAAAGAGATATAGATTATTCAGAATACTTGGAACTTAAGCGTGAAAATAAGCACATTAAGGAAGTCAATCAATTGATGTTTTATATGCTGTAAACGAAAAAATAACCGCTTTGTTTTTGAAAAACAAGCGGTTATTTTTTGCTCTTTTAGAGGCCAACTGTCTATCCGATAAGCCATTTGTCTATATTTTTATTATCATACAAAATTGATAAAGTATATAGTTGTTTTATAAGTTGTTTTTTGTTTTAAAATTATCTATTACGGTGTAATAACGCTCATACGCTTTTTTAACTGCATCTTCCCAGCTTATATAAATTTGGCTTTGCGCGTTTTTGCCCACTGTTTTGAGCAATTCCTTATTTTCCATAATTGTATTCAGTGTGTTTTTTATGGAATGTGCGCTTTCAACACATAAAAAGCCTGTTTTTCCGTCTTCCACACCTTCTGCCGCACAACTGCCACGCACCAAAAGGCTTGGCGTTGCGCATGCTGCGGCTTCCCTTACGACTAATCCGTTTGTATCAAATGTTGAAGGGAAAAGAAGCAAATCCGAAATTCCGTAATATCCCAAAAGTTCGTTTCTGTCTAATATTTTTCCTGTCCAAATAACATAATCGAAAAGCCCGCATTTACGAATTTTCTTTTTAATGGCGTTTTCATCAGCACCGAAGCCGAGCATAATAAGTCTAAACTCTTTGCCTTCGTTTTTAAGCATTGCACAGGCATCAAGAATAAGTTCTATATTTTTGTACCAAATCATTCTGCCGGTGTAGATGAAAAGAGGAACATCATTTGGTATATTGTGCTTTCTTTTAATCAGTGCAATATCATCATCGCTTACATTGGTGACAGGTAAGTCGCAACCGTTAGGCATAACAACATAATCGCCTGTATAACCTACTTTTCTTAATGAATCTACCGTACCCTTACTCGTTACCCATACTTCGTCAGCCGCATTTATATTGTTGAGCAGGAAACGGTACGCAAAATTCCTTGCAGGTTTTGTAGGGATTCGTCTGTCAAAATCATATTCATATTTTGTGTGATATGTTAAAACGGTGGGGATTTTTTTCTTTTCAACAACGCGCCTGAAATAATAACTTGTAGCAAGCGGTGCGTGCGAATGAAGAATATCAAAATTCATATCAATAATATCTTGATGAAGTTGGTCTTTGAATGGCCAGCCTATACTGTAACCCTCTTTTGAGGGAACCCACCAGCTTTTATATCTGTAAATTTGATAATCGTATCTGTAATCAAGCTGATTTGGATTTTTAGGTGTTACAACTACTGCTTCACCGAATTTTTTGTTTATAATATCAGCATAGCTTTGTGCAACATTGCTGATTCCGTCGGTAGTGGGCGGAAAAGCATCTGTGCCGATAGCAATTTTCAGTTTTTTTCTGTTTTCCACTTTTTATGCTCCGTAAATAATATGATTTAAGTAAGTTTAGCATAAAAAAAGCAAATTGTAAACATTTAGCAGTTTATTTTATATTTATATAATAAAAAAATAAAATTCCACTTGATTAAGTTAATAAAATACTTTATAATATTTTTTGAATGTATATTTGGAGGAATGGATTATGTCGCAAACATATTCTGTTTCGCTTGAAAAGATAATTGATTTTCATAAGCTTGAAACGGTTTTTATGCCAAAATCTGCTGATGATATATTGATTACCACAAGTGAAATTAACCGTCCCGGCATTGTTTTAACAGGATATACCGATTATTTTGATTCGTTGAGAATTCAAATTCTTGGTTGGACTGAAATAGGCTTTATTCGCAGTATGAATGAAGAGGAAAGGGATAAGGCACTTGATTGCTGGCTTTCACTTTGCCCGGCTGCCGCAGTTGTTACAAGAGGTCTTGAAATACCGGATTATCTTTTAGAAGCGTGCAAAAAGCATGAAGTTCCGCTTCTTAAAACAGAGGAGGAAACTTCGCCGTTTTTGGCTGCGCTTATTGAATTTCTTAACACAGAACTTGCACCGAGAATTACACGGCACGGTGTTTTGGTTGAAGTTTACGGTGAGGGTGTGCTTATCACAGGCGAAAGCGGTGCAGGTAAAAGCGAAACCGCAATCGAACTTATAAAGCGTGGCCACAGACTTATTGCCGATGACGCTGTTGAAATCAGAAAAATAAATGACAGAACACTGCGTGGCAATTCGCCGAGTAATATTCGCCATTTTGTTGAACTTCGCGGTATCGGTATTATTGATGCAAGGCGTATTTTCGGTATGGGTGCAGTAAAACCAAGTGAGAAGATAGATATGGTTATTCAGCTTGAAGCTTGGGATTCTACCAAGGCTTATGACAGACTCGGGCTTGATAATGAATATGCGAATATTCTCGGTGTGAAAATACCTGCAATGACTGTTCCGATTACTCCGGGCAGAAACCTTGCTGTTATTGTTGAAACCGCTGCTATGAATAACCGCCAAAAGAAAATGGGTTATAACGCGGCTAAAGATTTAATGCTGAGTCTTGGGATGGATGATGTTCAGCCTGTTGACAGGGAAATTGAAATTTGGCAGAGTTAAGCTGAATTTTGCAGATATAAATTAAAATAAAGAGGTTAGAAAAATGTATACTATTGGTATTGATTTAGGTGGAACAAATATTGTTGCGTCAGTTGTAGATGATGAATATAAGATTATCGGTACATCAAAAACTCCTACAAATGCACCAAGAAGTGCTGATGAAATTTTTGATGATATTGCTGATGTTTGCGAAGAAGCAGTTAAAGCAGCAAACTTGACTATGGCTGATATTGACAGTGTAGGTATGGGTACACCGGGTACTGTAAACCAAGACGGTATTATTGAATTTGCAAATAACCTTGCATTTAATAATGTTCCGGCAAGAACTATGCTTGCAAAAAGACTTAACAAGCCTGAAGAAAAGATTTATATTGAAAATGATGCTAACTGTGCGGCACTCGGTGAGGCTTATGCCGGTGTAGGCAACGGTGCAAAGGATTTTGTGGCTGTTACCCTTGGTACAGGCGTAGGTTCAGGTGTTATTATTGACGGTAAAATCGTAAACGGTGTTAACTATGCCGGCGGTGAATGCGGCCATATGGTAATAGTTGTTGACGGGGAGCAATGCTCTTGCGGTCGTAAAGGTTGTTGGGAAGCTTATGCATCTGCAACCGCTCTTATCAGGCAGACCAAAAAAGCTATGGAGGAATATCCGGATTCACTTATGCACAAGCTTGCTAAAGAAGAGGGCAAAGTATCAGGCAGAACTGCATTTGATGCTATGCGACTTGGCGATATTGCAGGTATTAAAGTTGTTGATGATTACATCAAATATGTTGCTTGCGGACTTATCAATATCGTAAACGCACTTCAGCCTGAAATCATTTGTATCGGCGGCGGTATTTGCAACGAGGGTGAAACACTTATGAAGCCTCTTCGCCGCTTTGTTCAGTCTGAAAGATATTCTATCCACAGTAAAATTCAAACAAAGATTGTTAAAGCTGAGCTTGGCAATGACGCAGGTGTTATCGGTGCGGCTATCCTCGGCAAAGTAAAATAATAATTCGGTGATATATTGAAGCAGTTAATTGAACTATGTAAAAAATTTAATTGCAAGTATCTTGAAAATGAAAAAATGAGCCTTCATACCACCTTTAAAATAGGTGGTAATGCAAGGCTTGTTGTTTATCCGCAAAATGAAGAGCAGATTGGTGAATTTGTAAAATGCGCAAAAAATGAGAAAGTCAGGCTGATTGCTATCGGCAACGGCTCAAATCTTCTTGTGGATGACGGCGGAATAGATGCTTGCGTTTTAATACTCGGCGAGCCGTTTTCGGATATTAGGCTTATTGATGATGAAACTATATATGCAAAAGCGGGTGCAAAGCTGATTTCACTTTGCCGCTTCGCTTATGAACATTCACTTTCGGGGCTTGAATTTGCCTATGGTATTCCCGGTTCGGCAGGTGGTGCGGCATTTATGAATGCCGGTGCGTACGGCGGCGAAATGAAAGATGTGCTTTATAAATGTGAGCATATTGATAATGACGGAAATGTCGGCTCACTTGAAAAGGATGAACTGAAACTTTCGTATCGTCACAGTGTGTATTATGATAATGATTGCATTATTACAGGTCTATATTTAAAACTAAAAAAGGGCGAGCGTGCCGAAATAAAGGCTAAAATGGATGACTTTATCAGGAGAAGAAGGGATAAGCAACCGCTTGAATATCCGTCGGCAGGTTCAACTTTTAAGCGACCTGAGGGGTACTTTGCAGGCGCTCTTATTGAAGAATGCGGACTCAAAGGCAAAAGCGTAGGCGGCGCACAAGTCAGCGTTAAGCACGCGGGCTTTGTTATAAATAAAGGCGGTGCAAGCTGCCAAGATGTGCTTGATTTGTGCAAGTATTGCAGCGATACGGTGTTTAAAGAAAAAGGCGTAAAGCTTGAAATGGAAATCAGAGTTACAAAATAAATCAAGAGGTAAAATATGGACAGCAGTAAAGAACTTATAATTATAACAGGAGTAAGCGGTGCAGGTAAGTCATCGGCAATGGCATTTATGGAAGACGCAGGATATTATTGTATTGATAATATGCCGCCGGAACTTATGTCTACATTTGTATCGCTACTTGCAAATAACAGCGAATACTATCCAAAGGTTGCAATGGTTGTAGATATTAGATCAGGCTATGTATTTGAAAAAATCATTGCAAGTATTGATAGTGTTGAGCAGTATGGCTACACTTGTAAAATTGTATACCTCGATATAAATGATACCGAAGCACTTAAGCGATATAAGCTTACACGCAGAAAGCATCCTTTTGCAGATAAGTTTAACGGTAATATTCAAAATGCTCTTGATTATGAAAGGGAGATTTTGGCTCCGTTAAGACTTAAGGCAGACCATATTATTGATACATCAGGCATTGATACACACCAGCTTCGTGCAAGGCTTACAGAACTTCTTATGGGGGATGCCAAGGAGTATATGAATATTCACTGTATGTCTTTCGGCTTTAAATACGGTGTGCCTAATTCTGCAGATTTTGTAATTGATGTAAGATGCTTGCCAAACCCATATTGGAATGAAAAGTTGCGTAATAAAACAGGGTTAGATAAAGAAGTAAGCGATTTTGTATTTTCATTTGACGAGTCAAAAGAATTACTTAAAAAGCTTATTGATTTTCTTGATTTTCTTAATCCTCTTTATATCAGAGAGGGCAAGAGCCAAATCGTTTTTGCAATTGGCTGTACGGGCGGTAACCACAGAAGTGTGGCATTTGCGGAAGCGTTGAAAGAATATTTTTCAAAAAAATGGGATAATGTAACAGTAAGTCACAGGGATATAAACAGAAAGTAATGTTAATGTCATTTTCACAGCAGGTAAAAAGCGAATTATTAAAAATTGAATATGAAAGTACTTGTTGCGAAAAAGCAATGCTTTACGGAATGTGCATTTTCGGTAAAACTTTTTCGAGTTACGGAGTCGGAATTCAAACTGAAAATAAAGAAATCGCAGTCAGATATTCAAAACTTGTTGAAAAGTATTGCAATATTAAATGCGAAGTTAAAACATCACCGCTTGGTAAAAGTCATACCGTTATGATAAACGATAAATCGAATTGCGATAAAGTGCTTGGCTTTTTCGGCCATGAAAGCAAAGGCAGTTTGAAAATAAATCACTCTAATTTTGATTGCGAAAATTGCCAAAAGGCTTTTTTGGCGGGTGCATTTTTATCTTGCGGTACTGTTTCAGACCCTAATAAAGATTATCATTTGGAATTTACGGTTCCTTTTTTAAATTTATCAAAAAGTCTTGTTACTCTTTTGGGAGAAATAGACTTTTCCCCTAAAACAGCTAACAGAAAAGGGTATAATATAGTATATTTTAAAGACAGCGAAGCTATTGAAGATTGCCTTTATATTATGGGTGCGAGTTCATCAATGTTTGATATGATGAATGTTGAAATTGTGAAAGACCTTAGAAATAAGGCTAACAGAACGGCAAACTGTGAGGCGGCGAATATAGAAAGAACTGTTAAAGCGAGCTGGGAACAGAGCGCGGCTATTGAAAAAATAGAGGAGAAAAAAGGTTTAGATTTCCTTAAACCAGATCTTAAAGATATGGCACTTTTAAGGCAGGAAAATCCGGAAGCGTCGCTTGCAGAACTGTCTAAAATCAGTGGGCTTTCACGCTCCGGTGTTAATCACAGGCTGAAAAAAATAGTAGAAATAGCTAAGGAATTATAAAAAGGAAGATAATATGTTTACTCATTTGCACACACATACAGAGTTTTCTTTGCTTGACGGTGCTTGCCGTATCAGGCAACTTGTGGCGCGTGCAAAGAGCCTTGGAATGCAGTCTCTTGCAATTACCGACCACGGTAATATGTACGGGGCTGTTGATTTTTATAAAGCGTGTAAAAACGAGGGCATTAAGCCTATTATCGGGTGCGAAGTTTATGTTGCACCGAGAATGAGATTTGATAAAGATAAGGTGCTTGATAAGGAATACAATCACCTTATTCTGCTTTGTAAAAACGAGCTGGGATATAAAAACCTTATTAAAATGGTATCAAAAGCATATACCGAGGGCTTTTATTTTAAGCCGAGGATTGACCACGAGCTGCTTGAAAAATATCACGAGGGGTTAGTATGCCTTTCAGCTTGCCTTGCAGGTGAAGTGCCGCAGGCTCTTCTTCAAAAAGATTATGATAAAGCGGTTAGAATTTCAAAGTGGTATAACGAACTTTTCGGGCAGGGAAATTATTATCTTGAACTGCAAAATCACGGAATAAGCGAACAGGCAATAGTCTGCGAAGGGTTAAAGCGTATTTCAAGGGAAACGGGTATACCGCTTGTTGCTACAAACGATGTTCATTATATAGAAAAGCAAGATGCAAAAATACAGCAGGTGCTTATTTGCATTGCTACCAATAAAACCATCGGTGATGATACCGGGCTTGAATTTCACGCAGATGAATTTTACCTTAAAACCGAACAGGAAATGCGTGAAATTTTTGCCGATACTCCACAGGCAATTGATAATACTCAAATTATTGCGGATATGTGCAATTTTGATTTTGAATTTGGGCATACGAAATTGCCTTATTATGAAACACCCGATAATATGAACCATTTTGAATATTTCAAAATGCTTTGTATGCAGGGTATGAAAAAAAGATACGGGCAAAATCCGCCTAAAGAATATTATGACCGACTTGATTATGAGCTTGAAACGGTTGAAAAAATGGGATATACGGATTACTATCTGATCGTTGCCGATTTTGTTTCATTTGCAAAAAGTAAGGGCATTCCCGTAGGCCCGGGCAGAGGCTCGGGTGCAGGCTCAATTGCGGCTTATTGTATGGAAATAACCGATCTTGACCCGATGAAGTACAATCTGCTTTTTGAGCGATTTTTAAACCCGGAGCGCGTATCAATGCCTGATTTTGATATAGATTTTTGCTATGTCAGAAGGGGCGAAGTTATTGATTATGTAACGCAGAAATACGGTGCAGACCATGTGGCACAAATCGTTACTTTCGGTACACTTGCCACTAAAGCTGCAATCAGGGATGTAGGCAGGGCGATGGGTATGCCTTATGCTGCTGTTGACGCTGTTGCCAAGCTTGTGCCAAATGATTTTCATATTACTATTGAGCAGGCTGTAAATAAATCAAAAGAGCTTTCATCCCTTATGAAAGAAAATGCGCAGATAAACGAACTTATAGAAACTGCAAAAAAGGTGGAGGGTATGCCGAGAAATACATCCACCCACGCGGCAGGTGTAGTAATTACTCATGACCCGGTCAGTTCGTATGTTCCGCTTGCTACTAATGACGGTGTTCCCGTAACGCAGTATATTATGACTTCTCTTGAAGAACTCGGGCTTTTAAAAATGGACTTTTTGGGGCTTCGTACCCTTACTGTAATAGATAATGCAAGTAAATCTGCCGGTATTGATATAAACAATATTGCTATTGATGATGAAAAAGTGTACAAGCTGTTTGCAAATGGGCAGACAGAGGGTGTATTTCAGTTTGAATCAAGCGGAATGAAGCGTATGCTTATGAATTTGAAGCCGACAAGGCTTGAAGATTTAATTGCCGCTACTTCACTTTACCGCCCCGGCCCTGCAAATCAAATTGACACTTTTGTTGAAAATTCGCATAATCCTGAAAAGGTGAAGTATTTAACCGATAAGTTAAAGCCTATACTTGAAAATACTTATGGCTGCATGGTTTATCAGGAACAGGTTATGCAAATTTTCCGCGAGCTTGCAGGATATTCGTATGGCAGGGCGGATATTGTGCGCAGGGCAATGAGCAAAAAAAAGCTTGATGTAATGGAAAAAGAGCGTACAGCATTTATATTCGGATGTGAAGAAAACGGTATTGATAAGACAGTCGCAAACACTATTTTTGACCAAATGTCTGAATTTGCAAAATATGCTTTTAATAAATCGCATGCGGCTTGCTATGCGCTTGTGGCTTACAGAACAGCATATTTAAAATGCTACTGCCCGGCTGAATTTATGGCTGCTTTAATGACTTCGGTGCTTGACCAATCAAATAAAATTGCAAGATACACGGCTGAATGTAAGCGCCTTGGTATCAGGCTTGCACCGGCTGATATAAATACTTCAATGCAGGGCTTTACCGCAAATAAAAAAATTATAAATTACGGCCTTTTGGGTATTAAAAATGTCGGCAAAGAATTTGTTGATGATATTGTGAAGGAAAGAAAAAACGGCGAATTTAAAGATTTGCCCGATTTCTGTATGCGCTTGCAGGGCAAGCATTTTAACCGTCGTGCAGTTGAAAGCTTGATTAAATGCGGCGCTATGGACTGCTTTGATTTAAACAGGCGGCAAATGCTTCAGGCTTTACCGTCAATTGCTGCAAATATTGAAAATTACAGGCAACGCACTCAATACGGGCAGGTCGGCTTTTTTGAACTCGGCGGTAATGATTCGCCGCTTGAATTTGATGTTCCTAATGTAGAAGAATTTCCTAAAGCAGAGCTGCTTAAAATGGAAAAAGAAATGACCGGTCTTTATCTTTCAGGTCACCCTATGGATAAATATACCGAACTTTGCGAAAAATTCGGCTTTGCTAATATAGGCGAACTTTTGGAAAGTGCAAATGACAGTATGAGCGTGTATAAGGATAAATCATTTGTTCGTACCTGCGGTATTATAAACCATATTACAACAAAACAGACGAGAGCAGGTTCATCAATGGCATTTGTTACTATTGAGGATTTGTATGGTTCAATTGAAGTTATTGTTTTTGCCAAAACGCTTGAAAAATATTCGCACTATCTTTATGCCGGAAGTGTTATAACCGTGTCGGGCAACCTTTCACTTGAAGAAGAAAAGGATGCAAAAATACTTGCGTATTCTATCGGCGCAGCACCGTCAAATGCGGATTTTGAAAACGGAAAATATAAAAACGATAATGTTTCAAATAATAAAGAAACAAAAAGTGAACCGCATAAAAAGAAAAAAGTTGCACTGTATTTGCGCTTTAAAAATGAAAATGACGAAAATATTATTTTGGCTAAAAGAGTTACTGATATTTTTGACGGTAACATTCCTCTATATTTTTATTATACTGATGATAAGCGGTATGTTCTTCAGCCGAGGGAATGTTTTGTAGAAGTTAACAATACAGAATTAAAAGAACTTAAAAGGATTCTTGGTGATGAAAATGTCGTATTTGTTCACTAATTTAACGACAATACTTGACTTTTTTTGCCAAAACATATAAAATAATGAAGATTATGGTTAGTAAATTTTAGGCTATATTATATATAGGAGGACATAATTATGAAAACAATTGCGGTATTAACAAGCGGTGGCGACGCACCGGGTATGAATGCAGCTATTCGTGCAGTTGTGCGCACAGCCTGCGTAAACGGAATTAAAGTATATGGTGTAATCCGTGGATACAACGGTCTTATCAACGGTGATTTCATTGAAATGGACCTTAGAAGTGTATCTGATATTATCAATCGCGGCGGTACTATCCTTTATTCTGCCCGTTCAGTTGAATTTGCTACTGAAGAGGGTATGAGAAAAGCTATTCGTACCTGCCAGGAACACGGTATTGAAGGCGTTGTAGTTATCGGCGGTGACGGTTCATTCCGTGGTGCAAGAGACCTTAGTGAAAGGGGTATTCCTTGCGTAGGCCTTCCGGGTACTATTGATAATGATATTGCTTGCTGTGATAACACAATCGGTTATGATACCTGCCTTAATACTATTATGGAAATGGTTGACCGTGTTCGTGATACAAGTGAATCACATGACAGATGTACAGTAGTTGAAGTAATGGGCAGAAAAGCCGGCTACCTTGCACTCAATGCAGGTATTGCTTGCGGTGCAACTTCAATTCTTATTCCTGAAATCGAATATGATATTCAGGAGCATATTATTGAGCGTATGGAAAAAACTCAAAGAACAGGTAAAAAGCACTTCATCATCATTGTTGCCGAGGGTGTAGGTGTTGATGTTCAGGAACTTGCAAAAGAAATTGAAGCAAAAACAGGCGTTGAATCCCGTGCTTGTATTCTCGGCCATATTCAGCGTGGCGGTTCACCTACTGCAAAGGATAGAGTTCTTGCTACTCGTATGGGTAACTATGCAGTTAAGCTTCTTATGAACAATATCGGCAACCGTGTTGTAGCCGCTCAAAAAGAAGATGTAGTTGATTACGATATTTTTGAAGCTCTTAATATGAAGAAGACAATTGATATGAATCTCTATGATATAGCACACGAGGTTTCAATCTAACGCTTATAAAATAATGTATGGCAGGTTTGCTCTGCCGATAATCAGCTCTTGATTTCAAGGGCTGATTTTTTTCTTGACTTTTGCATTTTGATTTGATATAATCAACGCAATTTGAACAACTGAATATTAGGTAAATATTGGAAACGCACATTCTCCGTAATGATAACGAACAACACATTTTATTTGAGTTGAATTTATTATTAAGGAGATTTTTTTATGCCAAAAACAAAGTTTCAAGATTTTATTTTCACAATCATAATGGTAATCGTTATGGTTTATGCAATGGTTTGCTACAATATTGCCTTTGATAAAGGCGGTATGTCAAGCGATATTTTTCTTTTAGCATTGCACGAGCTTCCTATTATGGGTGCTGTCGGCTTTGTGCTTGAATTTTTCGCTGTGGGCAAGCTTTCCCAAAAGGTGACCTTTAAGCATTTTGACCTAAAAAATACAAATCCTTTCGTAATTACCGTTATGATTTCAAGCGTTACGGTTGCTTTTATGTGTCCGCTTATGAGCTTTATTGCAAGTATTCTTTTCGGATTTCAGGATGCGGCGCATATTGTTCCCAACTTTTTGCAAATTTGCGTGCGTAATTTTCCTATGGCTCTTTTCTGGCAGCTTTTTTATGCAGGTCCGTTAGTACGCTTCATATTTCGCTTGATTTTCAAAAAACAATTAAAAGAAGATAAATAAAAAATAAAGCCTTTGGTTTTCACTTTCAAGTGTCAACTAAAGGCTTTTTTTATCGGTTCTGCAAAGTATATAGTCGGTGCTAACATTGTAGTAATCTGCAAGCTTTATCAGGTGCCTGATAGGAAGTTCGTTTGCACCTCTCTCATATCTTGCGTACATTGTTTGCGAGGTTTCAAGGTAATCTGCAATTTCTTGTTGAGTTTTGTCGTTATCTTCTCTTAAATCTCTTATTCTTTTGTAATAATTCATACCAAATCCTCCTTTTACAATTATTATACTAAGTAAATTTATTTACTATTGACATTAGTAAATAAATTTACTATAATATAGTTAGTAAAAATATTTACTAAAGTGCAGGAGGTAAAAAGGCATGAAAAAATTAACAAGTATTTTGCTGTCGGCAATAATTATGCTTACGGCAGTAGTAGGTTTCGATTTAGCAGCGTATGCGGCAGGAACATCAGCAAGTGATGCTCAGCTGATTAGTCTAAACACCGAATATAGTGACACTTTACAATCAGGTAAATTAGGTAAACAATTTAACTTCTACCAATTTGTAATGCCTGAAACTGGTAATGCAAAAATAAAATTAGATTTATATGATAGTGTATACAAATCTTTTTGCAACATATATGATTCTGACGGAAAGGAAATATATGATTTAAGGGGAATTTATAACAGAGCTTTTGATTGCTACAAAATTGACAGTGAGGTTGCATTAAATAAAGGAATATACTATATTTCAATTTCAAATTACAGCATTGATGGTTTTAATTTGAATTATGGCGGGACATACTATTTTTCAGTAAACTATATGCAAAAATTAACCAAGCCATTAAATTTGAAGTTGAGTGCGCAGAAAGGTGCGAAGATAAAAGCAAAATGGGATAGTGTTAATGGTGCAAACGGTTACCAAATTTATTATTCAAGAAATAAAAATTTCAAAAAACTTTCAGCTAAAAAGATTGTAAAGGGCGGTAAAAAAACTTCATATGTGGGCAAGAACTTTACAAAGGGCAGAAAGTATTATGTAAAAGTGCGTGCATACAAAATTGTAAACGGTAAAAAAGTTTACGGTAAATGGTCGAGTGTAAAAAGTGTTAAATGCAAATAATTAGTATTAAATAAAAATACTTATTAAAATTCCGTCAATAATATATTTGGTGATGTTATGAAAAAAGCCATTCGTATTATTGACGGAATTTTTGCGTTATGCCTTATAATAATTTATTCATTTATAGTTTTCGGAAATATTGTTTTGCCGGATAAGATAGAAGCATATTCGACTAAAAAAATTGAATATAAAAGTGTATATTCGGTTGAAAACAATTCTTTATACCAGGTTGATTACCAAAATAACAGCAAGGTTTCGCCTGTTGAAAATGATATTAAGCTTTTGGGTATTATCCCGGTTAAAACAACAAGCATTATTCAATCAAAGCCTAAAAAAGTAAGTGTAAGCGGTGAAAGCTTTGGAATTAAGCTTTATACAGACGGGGTAATTATTGTAGGTATTCGTGATGTTGAAACGGATAAGGGCAAGTGCAATCCGGCAAAGGAAGCAGGACTTGAAAAAGGCGATATTATTATAGAAATTAACGGTAAAAAGGTATATTCTGCCGATTCTGTTACAGATATATTGAATGATAATAACGGCAAAGATTACAAAATTACCGTTAAAAGAAACGGTAATTACAAAGAGTTTTTGCTAAAGCCGGCTTATTCATCAAGCCAGGGGTGCTACAAGGTTGGCTTGTGGGTTAGGGATTCCACAGCAGGTGTAGGCACAATAACTTATTATGATAAATCAAACAATACCGTTTCGGCTTTAGGACATCCTATAACGGATGTTGATACTAACGAAATAATGCCGATTTTAGACGGTGAAGCCGTTAGGGCAACTGTTACCAAAATTTATAAAAGCAAAGCGGGTGAAGCAGGTTCGCTTTGCTGTGAATTTACAAATGATATAATAGGCACGCTTAAAAAGAATTGCCAAAGCGGAATTTACGGTAAATATACCTGCACGCTGAAAAACACTTATGAATATGAGGTAGCTTCGCCAAATGAAATTGTGAGAGGACCGGTGCAAATCCTTTGCACAATAGATTCCGGCAAGGCAAAGTTTTATAACGCACAGATAAGTCGCATTTCATACCGTGAAAATAAAAAAGGCAAAAATATGGTAGTTAAAATAACAGATGAACGCCTGCTTGAAAAAACAGGCGGAATTGTGCAGGGAATGAGCGGTTCGCCCATTATTCAAAACGGAAAGCTTGTGGGCGCACTTACACATGTTATAGTGGATTCGCCGGAAAAAGGCTATGCGATATTTGCACAGGATATGGCTGATGAATTATAATTTACTCGTCAATCCTAATATATAATCCGAACTGACATTATAATATTTGCAAAGTGAAATGATGTGCCTTATCGGCATTTCGTTTTCACCTTTTTCGTATCTGGAATAAACCTGCTGTGTTGTACCCAGATAATCTGCAATTTCCTTTTGCGTTTTGTCATTATCTTCCCTGAGTTCTCTGATTATTTCATTATATGATTTCATATCTAATCTCCTTGTAATAATATTTACAAGGTTGATTTTAATATACACCACATTAAGTGTATTGACATTACACCTAATGTGGTGTATTATTTATTCGGACACAGTCCTAAAATATATAAAAAGAGGTAAAAGTATGAAAAAATTAACAAGTATTTTGCTGTCGGCAATAATTATGCTTACGGCAGTAGTGGGTTTCGATTTGACTGCGTATGCAGGCTCTTATGACACAACGGCAAAAGCAAAGAGTTACACGCTCGGCACTACAACAACGGGCTATTTCTCTTCTAATGACAGAATTGACTTTTTAAAAGTTGATGTACCGCAGTCAGGCAGGATTGATTTTACAATGGAAGATTCCGATGATGGTTATTTTATAAGGATTTATTCATCAAAAAATTTAGATGATTATGTTAATTCAGATGTAATAAGTATATCTTACAATTCTAATTTAGGAAAAGCCTATGGCACCGATTATATTTATTTAGTAGCAGGAACATATTATTTTAGGGTATGCTCTCAATATTATGATCAAAGCAGTAATTATACACTAACTACATCATTCACCCCTGCTAATGAGAGCTTCCCTGAAAGTTTAGATGTTAATAACAATATTATAGGAAATGCTAATTCTATTTCACTTGATACAACATATAACGGTATGTTAGGTGAAAACGATGATGTAGATTTTTACAAATTTAATGTTACTGCTGATGCGGTTACTGTTAATTTGAAATCAGAAAAAGAAATTTCATTTCGTATTTATACTTTAACGGGTGAAGAAGTTACTTCAAACTATTATTCTCGTTTTAATAGTTCAACAAATACAGCCACAACTTCGGAAACAATTTCGCTTTCAAGCGGTACTTACTGTTTAAAATTATGGCGTGGATATTATGATAAATGCTTCTATTCATTCTCAATCAATTCACCACACCAGCACAGTTATAACTATGCTTATACAGTAAAATCTACATACACATCACAGGGATATGATGTATATACCTGCTCGTGCGGTGCTTCTTACACAACAAATTATAAAGCTGTTAAAAAGCTTGGTAAAGTTAACCTTAAATCTGTTTCTTCCGCAAGAAAAAAACATGCAATCAAAGCATCTTGGAATAAAAAATCAGGTGCAAACGGTTACCAAATTTATTATTCAAGAAATAAGAATTTCAAAAACCTTTCAGCTAAAAAGATTGTAAAGGGCGGTAAAAAAACTTCATATGTGGGCAAGAACTTTACAAAGGGCAAAAAGTATTATGTAAAAGTGCGTGCATACAAAAATGTAAACGGTAGAAAAGTTTACGGTAAATGGTCAAATGTAAAAACCGTTAAGTGTAAATAAACTTTATATTTATATTGTTTAGGCTAATCATCAAATATGATTAGCCTAATTTTATAAGGGGAGATAATTTTGAAAAATAAGCGAATTTTATGTTTTGCGGTGATGTGTGTTATTTTACTTTGCACTGTTTTATGCGGCTGCCAAAATAATAAAGAAACAAGCGCTGCAAACAGCAGCACAACAAGTGAAACGGCAAAGGCTAATATAGTTGATAAAGATTTTTCAAATCAAATTCATGAAAAGTGGAATTCAAGTATAGCAGATAATCAACCTGAATTTTTGAATTTGTTAGACGAAAAATCTTCATTCAAATGCATAAGCACCGAAGAAATCGGCGATGGATATTATGTTGTAAATGTAAGTGTATCATCACCGGACATCAGCAAAAGCCTTAAAGAATATCAGGAAAAAGTATCGGAAAAAAAATTCAGTACAGATGAAATGAATAAAAAGTTATGTGAACTGATTGATTCAGCCGAAATGAAAACAACAAATCAAAAGGTTGATGTTATTGTTGATGAAGATGAAAATGTTCGTGTGCAATTTAATGATGATTTTGTAAATGCAATGTTTGGATATGCATATATTGAATCTATGCAGGCGATGATGAGTGAAGAAACAGGGGAACAGTAATTATGAAAATATTTAAAAGGACAATATCGTTAATTTTAAGTATGGCAGTTTTGCTTGCGTCAACTGTGGTATATGCCGATAATGCAAAGTTTATTTCTTTTAAAGTGCAGTCAATTGATGAATACGGAGAAATAACAGAATCCGACGAGGTGGGATATTATGACGGTGAAAATTTATTTGTTTCTACAAATTTTATTGCCGATTTCACTTTATATTATTATGATTCGGGTGCAACATCGTTTATTAGAAAAGGACAGGAAAAAACAAGCAAATACGGCAGAGTTGAAATAAATAAGCAAAATAAAAAAGCTGTTTTATATATGAATCCATTTATAAAAAAAGAGTATACGCTTGATAATATATACGAATTTTCAAATCAAACATTTTTGCCGCTGGCGCAAATGATGTCTTTTTTGAAAGCGAGTTTAACGATTAAAGATGATACAATGCGCATAGTTAACAGCGGATACAGCATTGTTGACGCTGATTATGCAATGAGCAAAATTGCAACAAAGCTTTCATTGGTTAATTATAGTATAAATGATGTTATTGATGATATATATGCCGGAAATGAGTTGGCATATTGCGCTTCGGCATATCTGTCATATTTCGGCTCAACGGTATTCGGTTTAAGACTGATGAATTTAGATTTTATTACTAAATTAGGCGATTTTGCGGATTATGAATCTTTTATCGAAAAGTGCGTAACTAACAATGAAACCTACATTGAAGCATTAACCACAAATGCGGATATGATAAATCGCTTTAATTCTGTCTACCATTTAAACAAAGATGTTAACGATTATTCAAAAGAAATGAAAGATATAACATCATTGATTAAAGATGTAAGCGAACCTTTAAAAGATACATCTATGAGCCATGCATTATTATGGGTTGACGCAAGGGATTGGAACGCAGTATTTGATACACTGTCATCTATAACATCATTTGCCGATTATTATTTAAAATTAGGTTCAATGTGTGAAGATAACAGAAATATGATAAATAACTTTGAAGCAAAGTCAAATGTTGATAAAAACGGATTGCCGATGCAATTGGCGATAGAAACCGTAAGAAGAAAGTACGGGCAGGATTTAACGAAAAATATTATGTCGCAAATCGGGCAGGAATTAGTTGATAAATCAGTTAAAAAAGCCAAAAAGGCAGCGCTTGAAACGGTTATTCCGTCAACAACGGCAATAACAATAGTTTCAAAAATTTTCAAAGCGTTTGGTTTTGATATTGCGTCCAAAGCCGATTACTCTATATTGATAGATTTGAATACAAAGCACTCATTATTTGATGATTACGAATATTTAAAAAATCTGCTTAAGTATAAAGATTCAAATCAAACAGAAGAATACAGACTTTCTGCCGTGTTCTTTCTTCAGGCTTGTGAGCAGACATTCAAATCTGCAAATAAGCTTGCAAAAAAGCACGAATTATCAGGTGATTATTATAATTCAAAAATTGAAATAATCGATTCTATATTAAGTTTGTATTATCTTGCAGGTCAAAGCAAGAGTTTTGATAATTTCCAAAGTGTAAAAGAAAATGCAGTAAATAACAAAAATGAGATAATTAACGGCAATATTATCGGCACGGCTTCTACTGTTTCGCAGGAGGAGATTGAAAATGCCAACAACAGTGCAAAAGTTAAATCAAAATCGTTCATAAAAAAATATACAAAAGCGGTAATGTCATTTCTTAACGAAACTGAATTTGATGGAGTGACAGACCACGGCCAAATGCGAATTATTGATGTTAATTCAGACGGATACCCGGATTTGACTATGTCGCAATTTTCATCAGGCGGCGGAGAAGGCGGGATTTCGAATGTTTATCTTTACAATAACGGTACTTTTGAAGAAATATCAATAGATGATAATGTTGGCGCTACATTTTTTCAAATTGCAACCGATTCAAAAGGTAAAACTTTCCTATCTAACGGAAAGCCAAGACCGTACTATTCTAACGATTTTTATACACCTTCAAGATTCGGAAAAGTTGTAGTAAAAAACGGAAAACTGAAAATAAAAGTTATTTATGATGAAGAAAATGATTTTGACAAGCCAAAAGATTATTTAAAAAAAGTAACATCTAAATATACTTTTAAAGAACTTAATGATGACGAAGCAATAAATTTTGAACTGAATTTTGATGAAAAACAAGAGATATATTGCCAAAGAACTTCAAGTGATGATGAAGTAAAATATGTTATAAACCAATATTTTAAGCATTTATAATAAAAATGTGCCTAAAAACAGAGCCGGTAATTACTTTATCGGTTCTGTTTTTTATTGTGCAGTTTTGACGAAATTTTGCGTTGGTTTTTGTTAAAATATACAAAATTCGGAAAAACGAAAAAATATTAAAAAAATATAAAAAAAGTGTTGACAAGCAGGGCTTTATAATATATAATAAACGAGCGTGTGAACGGGGTGTATTATATAAATATATAATATATCAGTGATTCACCATAGATATGCGATGATGTATGAGGTTGCGTCATAACCCACGACGGTAATTCATACGGAGTATGTCCGATTTTAAACCGGGCGAAACGAAGATGATTTGTAATCATCTGAACCGATAGGAAACTACAAGCTGTGACTTGCGAACGCAGATTTTCTGTGTATTCGTTCCTTATGCCCGAATGATGTTTTTTCATTCGGTTTTATTTAAAGAGAGGTTTGAAACACACGGAAGCGTGGTTGAAATATCGGTACTCGCACCATAATTTTTCAGGGAGGAAATAAAATGGCAGCAAGTAAAGTGAAGATTCGAATCAGACTTAAAGGCTATGATCACAGTTTAGTTGATCAGGCTGCTGAGAAGATTGTTGACACTGCAAAGAGAACAGGCGCACAGGTTAGCGGTCCTATCCCTCTTCCGACAGAGATTGAAAAGGTAACAATCCTCAGAGCTGTTCACAAGTATAAGGACAGCCGTGAGCAATTCGAACAAAGAACACACAAAAGACTCATCGACATTCTCAGACCTTCAAACAAAACTGTTGAAGCTTTGACAAGTCTTGAGCTCCCAGCAGGCGTTGAGATTGAAATCAAGCTCTAATCGCAGCTGAGGTCATGTTGGGGAGACCCAACCAATAACCAAAAGGAGGAAATAAACATGAAAAAAGGTCTTATCGGCAAGAAGATTGGCATGACTCAGATCTTTGACGAAGCAGGCAATGTAGTTCCTGTAACAGTAGTTGAAGCCGGTCCTTGCACAGTAACACAGATTAAGACAATGGAGAATGACGGCTATGAAGCAATCCAGGTTGGTTTTGGTGATGTTAAGGTATCACGCGTAAACAAGCCAATGAAGGGTCACTTTGATAAAGCTGATGTAGCTCCAAAGAAAACACTTAAAGAATTCCGTCTTGACAGCATTGATGGCATTGAGGTTGGTAACATCCTTAAGGCTGACACATTTGAAGTTGGCGAAGTTGTTGATGTTAAGGGAACAAGCAAGGGTCACGGAACAGCCGGTGCTATTAAGCGTTGGAACTTCTCAAGACTCAGAATGACACACGGTACAGGTCCTAACCACCGTCACGCAGGTTCACTCGGCGCTTGTTCAAGCCCTTCAAGAGTATTCAAGGGTAAGAAGATGGCAGGTCACTACGGTCACGAAACAGTAACAGTTCAAAACCTCAAGATTGCTAAGGTTGATGCAGAAAACAATCTTATCGCAATTAAGGGTGCTATCCCTGGTCCAAAGGGCGGAATTGTTGTAATCGCAGACGCAGTTAAAGCTTAACGAAAGGAGAGATAAGTAATGGCACAGGTTCAGGTTTATAACCAAGAAGGTAAGAAAACCTCAAAATTAGAACTTGCAGATTCAGTATTCGGCATTGAGCCAAACGAATATGCAATGCATCTTGCAGTTGTTAGCTATCTTGCTAATCAGCGTCAAGGCACACAGTCAACTCTCACTCGTTCAGAAGTTAGCGGTGGCGGTGCAAAGCCTTGGAGACAGAAGGGTACCGGTAGAGCTCGTCAGGGTTCAACAAGAAGTCCACAGTGGACACACGGCGGTATCGCTCTTGGCCCAAAGCCAAGAAAATATACAGTTAACCTCAACAAGAAGGTTAAGAGACTCGCTATGAAGTCTGCACTTTCAACAAAGGTTGCAGAAGGCGAAATGATGGTTGTTAATAAGGTTGAGTTCGACGGCATTAAGACAAAGAATGTTGTTGCAATGCTCAAGGGCCTTAAGGCAGCTAAAAAGACTCTCATTATTACAGCAGAGAGCAATGAACAAATTTACAAGAGTGCTCGTAACATCGAAGGTGTTAAGGTAGCTACTGTAAACACACTTTGTGTTTATGACATCCTTAACTGCGATTCTTTCGTAGTTCTTAAGGACGCAGCAAAGAAGATTGAGGAGGTATATGCATAATGAGAACAGCTCAGGATATTATTCTTAAGCCTATCATCACTGAAGAATCAATGATGGGTATTATGACTAAGAAATATACCTTCAAGGTTGCAAAAGATGCAAACAAAATCGAAATCGCTAAGGCTGTTGAATCTGTTTTCCCTGGCACAAAGGTTGCTAAGGTAAACACAATGAATGTAAGAGGCCAGAAGCGTCGTCAGGGTATGCACGAAGGCTACACTCCATCTTGGAAGAAAGCAATCGTTACTCTTACAGAAGATTCAAAGGAAATTGAATTCTTCAACGATATGATGTAATCACAACCTATATATAATTAGTATATAACATAAAGTATTTCGGATGATGAGGTATGAAAGGTGCCATCCTTTCGCAAAGTTATCCGGAAAGGAGAAAAATAATGGCAATTAAGAATTACAAGCCTACCACTCCTTCACGCAGAAATATGTCAGTAACTGATTATTCTTCACTCTCAAAGGTTGCTCCTGAAAAATCTCTTCTTGAGCCTCTCAATAAGAAGTCAGGTCGTAACTCTTACGGAAGAATTACAGTTCGTCATCGTGGTGGCGGAAACAGAAGAAAATATCGTGTAATCGATTTCAAGAGAAACAAGATTGATATGCCTGCAACTGTTAAGACTATTGAATATGATCCAAACAGAAGCGCACATATCGCTCTTATTCAGTATGAAGACGGTGTAAAGAGCTACATCACAGCTCCTGAAGGTCTTAAAGTTGGCGATACTGTTATGGCAGGTCCTAACGCAGACATCGTAGCAGGTAACGCTCTCGCACTTAAGGATATGCCTGTTGGTACAATCGTTCACAATGTTGAACTTTATCCTGGAAACGGCGCACAGCTTGCTCGTTCAGCAGGTAACAGCGCACAGCTTATGGCTCTCGAAGGTCCATACGCACTTCTTAGACTTCCTTCAGGCGAGCTTAGAAATGTACCAAGAGATTGTATGGCAACAGTTGGTGTTGTTGGTAACACTGACCATGCAAATGTTAAGATTGGTAAAGCCGGTCGTAAGCGTAACATGGGTTGGAGACCAACAGTTCGTGGTTCTGTAATGAACCCTAATGACCACCCTCACGGTGGTGGTGAAGGTAAATCACCTGTCGGCCGTCCGGGTCCTTGCACTCCTTGGGGCAAGCCTGCACTTGGCTATAAGACACGCAATAAGAAGAAGGCATCTAGCAAGATGATCGTTCGCCGTCGTAACGGTAAATAAGAAGAAAGGAGAAGATTAACTAATGAGTAGAAGTACAAAAAAAGGTGCTTATGTAGAAGACAGCCTTTATAAGAAAGTAGAAGCTCTTAATGCTTCAGGCGACAAGCAGGTTATCAAAACTTGGTCAAGAAGTTCAACAATCTTCCCTGAATTCGTAGGACACACATTTGCTGTTCATGACGGAAGAAAGCATGTTCCTGTATATGTTACAGAGGATATGGTTGGACACAAGCTCGGTGAATTCGCACCGACAAGAACATTCAGAGGCCATGCCGGCTCAAAGACATCTAAGTAATCGGAAGGAGAATTATTATGGAAGCAACAGCTAAAGCAACTTATGTCCGTATCTCCCCTCGAAAGGTGCAGATTGTTCTTGATCTTATCAGAAATCAGCCTACCGATAAGGCTATGGCTATTCTTCAGTACACACCGAAGGCTGCTTGCGAACCTGTAATGAAGGTTCTTAAGTCAGCAATCGCAAATGCTGAGAACAATAATAATATGGACACATCAAGATTAGTAGTAAGCTACTGCAATGCAACAGCAGGTCCTACTCTTAAGAGAATTCAGGCAAGAGCACAGGGCAGAGCTTACAGAATCAATAAGAGAACATCACACATCACAATTACCGTTAAGGAATTGGAAGACTAAGCGAGGAGGAAAGTTAAATGGGACAGAAATGTAATCCAACCGGTTTAAGAATCGGCGTTATTAAGAACTGGGACTCTCGCTGGTATGCAAAGAAGGGCGAGTTTGGTGATACACTTGTAGAGGACTACAAGCTTCGTAATTACCTTCTTGAATCTCTTCACGGTGCAGGTGTTCCAAAAGTAGAAATTGAAAGAGATGCTAAAAGAGTTAGAATCAACATTCACTGCGCAAAGCCAGGTATGGTTATTGGTAAGCAGGGTGCTGAAATCGAAAAGCTCAAGGCAGTTTGTGCAAAGAAGCTCGGCAAAGATGCTAACGAAGTTTTCATCAACATCGTTGAAATCAAGCAGCCGGACCTCAATGCAACACTCGTAGCACAGTCAGTTGCTCAGCAGCTTGAAAGACGTGTATCTTTCAGAAGAGCAGTTAAGGGTGCTATCAGAAATACAATGAGACTTGGCGCTCGTGGTATTAAAATTATGGTTTCAGGTAGAATCGGCGGTGCTGAAATCGCTCGTTCAGAAACTTATAAAGAGGGTACAATTCCGCTTCAAACAATTCGTGCTGACATCGACTATGGTTTTGCAGAAGCAAACACAACTTACGGTAAGATTGGTGTTAAGACATGGATTTACCAGGGCGAAGTACTCCGCGAATCTCGTAATAAGAGAAGAACAAATCGTAGAGAAGGGGGAAGAAAGTAATGCTTTTACCTAAGCGTGTAAAACACAGAAAGCAGCATAGAGGTCGTATGACCGGTATGGCTACTCGAGGCAACAAGGTAACTTACGGTGAATTCGGTTTGCAGACTACTGAGCCTGCATGGATCACAGCAGCACAGATTGAAGCTGCCCGTATCGCAATGACACGTTACACAAAGCGTGGCGGTAAAGTATGGATCAAGATATTCCCTGATAAGCCGATTACAGCAAGACCTGCTGATACCCGTATGGGTAAAGGTAAAGGTAATGTTGACTACTGGGTAGCAGTAGTTAAGCCGGGCAGAGTTATGTTCGAGCTTGGCGGTGTTGACGAAGTAACAGCTCGTGAGGCTTTGCGTCTTGCCGCAAACAAACTTCCAGTTAAATGTAAGTTTGTAAAGAAAGAAGAAGAGGGAGGCGAGCAGTAATGAAAGCATCAGAAATTAAGGCTCTTTCAGCAGAACAGAGATCAAAGAAGCTTGCAGAATTAAAAGAAGAGCTTTTCAACCTTCATTTCCAGCAAGCAATCAACCAGCTCGACAACCCTATGAGAATTAAAGCTGTCAAGAAAGATATTGCACGCATCAAAACAGTTGAGCGTCAAATCGAACTTGAGAGCAGCAATTCTTAATTAAAGGAGGTAACTGAAAATGGAAAGAAACCTCAGAAAGACAAGAGTAGGTATCGTAACAAGTGATAAGATGGACAAAACTGTTGTTGTAACAATCAAGAACAGAGTTCGTCATCCACTTTACAACAAGATTGTAAACGATACAGTTAAGTATAAAGCACACGACGAAAACAATGAATGTGGTATCGGTGATAAGGTTCTTATTATGGAATGTCGCCCATACAGCAAGGATAAGAGATGGCGTGTGGTTGAAATCGTTGAGAAAGCTAAATAATCGTTGCGATTTACAGCTTTTTTAAATAATTTAGTCAATAAAATAATAACTGCAATGTAGCAAAGTGTTATTTTGCAGTACGAAGGAGGAAAATGCTGTGATACAACAGGAAAGTCGTCTTAAAGTTGCAGACAACACAGGCGCAAAAGAACTTCTTTGCATCAGAGTTTTAGGCGGTTCAGGCAGAAGATATGCAAATATCGGTGATGTAATCGTAGCCAGCGTAAAGAAGGCAGCACCTGGTGGCGTTGTTAAAAAGGGCGAAGTTGTTAAGGCAGTCATCGTTCGTACAACTAAAGGTGTACGTCGTGACGACGGTCAGTATATTCGTTTCGATGAAAATGCTGCCGTAATTATCAGAGAGGATAAAACCCCTCGTGGCACCCGTATTTTTGGACCAGTAGCTCGTGAGCTTCGTGAAAAGGATTATATGAAAATCCTTTCTCTCGCTCCGGAAGTTCTTTAATGGAGGTGCGTATAAATGAGTAAAATGTTTGTTAAATCCGGTGATACTGTAATGGTACTCAGCGGTAAGTCAAAAGGTGTTAAGGGCGAAGTTGTAGCAGTAAGCCCGGCTGAAGGCAAAGTTATCGTTAAGAAGGTTAATGTTGTTACAAAGCATGTTAAACCTAAAAAGATGGGCGAGCCTGGCGGTCTTATTGAAGTTGAATCAGCTCTTTATGCATCAAAAGTACAGCTCGTATGTCCTAAATGTGGCGAAGCTACACGCGTAGGTCACAAAAAGGGCGGCATCCGCGTTTGTAAGAAATGCGGAAATGAATTTTAAGTAAGGGAGGAAACATAACAATGTCTGTTTTAAAAGAAACATATAAGAGCGAAATTGCTCCGGCGTTGATGAAGAAATTCGGATACAAATCTGTTATGCAAATCCCAAAGCTTGACAAGATTGTAATCAATGTTGGTTGCGGTGAAGCCCGTGAAAATTCAAAGGTAGTAGATGCTATCATAAATGACCTTCAAATCATCACAGGTCAAAAGCCGGTTATCTGCCGTGCAAAGAAGTCGGTTGCTAACTTCAAACTTCGTGAAGGTATGCCAATCGGTGTAAAAGTTACTCTTCGTGGTGACAGAATGTATGAATTCCTTGAAAGATTCTTCAATTTGGCACTTCCAAGAGTTCGTGACTTCAGAGGTATCAACCCTAACTCATTCGATGGCCGTGGCAACTATGCTATGGGTATCAAAGAACAGTTGATTTTCCCTGAAATCGAGTATGACAAAATTGATGCTGTTCGCGGTATGGACATCATCATGGTAACAACTGCAAACACAGATGAAGAGGGCAGAGAACTTCTTAAGTTACTCGGTGCTCCATTCTCAGAGTAAGGAGGGATTATCGTGGCAAAAACATCTATGAAAGTTAAGGCTGCAAAGCCTGCTAAGTATTCAACAAGACAGTACAACAGATGCAAAATCTGCGGTAGACCTCACGCTTATCTTCGTAAGTACGGTGTATGCAGAATTTGCTTCAGAGAACTTGCTCATAAGGGTGAGATTCCTGGTGTAAAGAAGTCATCTTGGTAAGAACTGAGAATTGCTAATTAAATAAGGAGGAATTATCAATGCATATTACAGATCCAATCGCTGATATGCTTACAAGAATTCGTAATGCAAATTCAGCAAAGCACGATACAGTAGATATTCCTGCGTCAAACATGAAGAAGGCAATTGCTCAGATTCTTGTTGATGAAGGTTATATCAAAAATTATAAAATTATTGAAGACGGCAAGCAGGGTGTTATTCGTGTAACACTTAAGTACGGCGAAGGTAAGAGCCAGGTTATCACAGGTCTTCGCAGAGTTTCAAAGCCAGGTCTTCGTATTTATTCAAATGTTGAAGAAATGCCAAAGGTTATGAAGGGACTCGGTGTTGCAATCGTTTCAACTTCAAAGGGCATTATGACAGATAGAGAAGCTCGCAAGCAGAATGTCGGCGGCGAAGTTTTAGCATTCATTTGGTAAGGAGGTACAGTCAGGATGTCACGTATCGGTTTAAAACCTATTACAATTCCTGCCGGTGTTGATGTAAATGTCAACGGTACAACTGTTACCGTAAAGGGTCCAAACGGTACTCTTTCAATGGATGCACATCCAAACATGACAGTCAGCATTGAGGGCAGTGAAATCATCGTTAGCAGACCTAACGATGCTAAAGAAAACAGATCACTTCACGGTTTAACCCGTACACTTATTCACAATATGATAGTAGGTGTTACAGAGGGATTCAAGAAGAACCTTGAAGTTAACGGTGTTGGTTACCGTGTTCAAATGCAGGGCAATAACCTTGTTATGAACCTTGGTTTCTCACATCAAGTTACAATGGAAGCTCCGGAAGGTATTAAAGTTGAATGTCCTTCAGCAAACGCTATCGTAATCAGCGGTGCAGATAAGCAGATGGTTGGTCAGTTCGCAGCTCAGGTTCGTGAAAAGAGACCACCTGAACCTTATAAGGGTAAGGGTATCAAATATGCCGAAGAGCATATCCGTCGTAAAGAAGGAAAAGCTGGTAAGAAATAAGGGAAGGAGTGAAATACAATGGTTTCAAGACAAGACGCCAATAAGGCAAGACAAAAACGCCACACAAGAGTTCGTGGCAAAATCAGCGGTACTGCTGAATGTCCAAGACTTAACGTATATCGCTCTCTCAGCAATATTTACGTTCAGTTAATCGACGATGTTGCAGGTGTAACAATTGCATCAGCATCAACTGTTGAAAAGGAATTCGCTCAGTACGGCGGTAATGTAGAAGCAGCTAAGGCTGTTGGTAAGACATTAGCAGAAAGAGCCAAGGCAAAGGGCATTGAAGAATGTGTATTTGACCGCGGCGGTTACGTATATCACGGACGCGTTGCTGCAGTAGCAGACGGTGCTCGTGAAGGCGGACTTAAGTTCTAACGAAGGAGGTAAATTTTTATGGCAAAGATTGACGTATCTTCAATGGAACTTGAAGAAAGAGTAGTTACTATTAACCGTGTATCTAAGACTGTAAAGGGCGGTAGAATTTTCAAATTCGCAGCACTTGTAGTTGTTGGTGATGGTAACGGTCTTGTAGGCTTCGGTATCGGTAAGTCAGGCGAAGTTCCTGATGCAATCCGTAAGGGTATCGAGGATGCAAAGAAAAATGTAATTAAGGTTGCTCTTAAGGGAACAACAATTCCTCACGAAATAAAGGGTAAGTTTGGTGCAGGTGAGGTTCTTCTCATGCCGGCTCCAAAAGGTACCGGTGTTATCGCCGGCGGTCCTGTTCGTGCTGTTGTTGAAACAGTAGGTATCAAAGATATCAGAACAAAGGCTATCCGTTCAAACAACCCTTGCAATGTAGTAAGAGCTACTATTAACGGTTTAAGTCAGCTTCGCACAGCTGATGAAGTTGCTGCAATTCGCGGCAAGTCAACCAAAGAAATTTTAGGTTAAGGAGGGTGGAATAATGGCAGACATTAAAATCAAGCTTACAAAGAGCTTAATCGGCAGTAAGAAAGACCAGATTGCCACAGCCCACTCTCTCGGTCTTCGCAAAATCGGCAATGTAACAGTTCAGCCTGATAATGCACAGACACAGGGTAAGCTTACAAAGATTGCTCACCTTGTAACTATCGTAGAAGAATAAGGGGAGGTGCAGATAATATGAAATTACATGAACTTTCTCCTGCAGAAGGCTCTAAAAAGAGCGTAAAGAGAATAGGCAGAGGTACTGCTTCAGGACAGGGTAAGACTTCAGGCAAAGGCCAAAAAGGTCAAAAATCCCGTTCAGGTTACAGCAGACGCCCTGGTTTTGAAGGTGGTCAGATGCCACTTCAAAGAAGAGTTCCTAAGAGAGGATTTAACAACATCTTCGCTACTGAATATGCTGTCGTAAATCTTTCAACACTTAATGACAGATTTGAAGACGGTGCAACAGTTGATGCTCAGAGCCTTAAAGACGCAGGTGTTATTAAGAAGACACTTGATGGTGTTAAGGTTCTCGGTAATGGCGAAATCACTAAGGCAATCACTGTAAAAGTTGCTGCTATCAGTGAATCAGCTAAGGCAAAGATTGAAGCTGCAGGTGGCAAGGTGGAGGTGCTCTAATGATTAAAACCATGATCAATGCGTGGAAGGTGCCTGACATTCGCAAAAAGCTTTTGTTTACAGCATTTATCATCCTCGTTTTTAGAATAGGTTCAGTCATTCCGGTACCGTTTCTTAACATTGTCGATGAAATCAATGTTGGTAAGGGTAACACAATTCTCACTTATTTAAGTTTGATGACAGGTAGTGCATTCACATACGGTACAATTTTTGCTATGTCGATCACACCGTATATCAACTCTTCAATTATCATTCAACTTCTCGCAGTTGCAATTCCTGCACTCGAGAGATTACAGAAGGAAGGCGAAGAAGGAAGAAAGAAGCTTGCTTCTATTACTCGTTTCGTAACAGTAGCACTCGGTATTCTTCAGTCTGTTGCTTATTACTTCTATCTTCGTAGTAACAATTACCTTATGACTGATGTTAACGGAGCACAGTTCACCGGTTTCAACGCAGTTTTCCAGGCACTTGTTATCATAATTGTTTTAACTGCAGGTACAGCAGTTATTATGTGGCTTGGTGAGCAGATTACAATCAGTGGTATCGGCAACGGTATTTCAATTATCCTTTTTGCAGGTATCGTATCTCGTTTCCCAACACTTATCAAGCAGCTCTTCCAGTATCTTGATACCGGTAGACTTGTTTATAAAATACTTGTTCCTGTAGTAATCGTATGCTTCTTACTTATGATTGCATACATCGTATTTATGGATAACTCAGAGAGAAGACTTCCAATTTCTTACGCAAAGCGTGTAGTCGGAAGAAAGATGATGGGCGGCCAGTCAACTCATATGCCTATTAAGGTAAATATGAGCGGTGTGCTTCCGGTAATCTTTGCTTCTTCAATTCTCTCTCTTCCTGGAACAGTTCAAATGTTCCTTTCAGCTGATAAGTATGAAGGCACTTTCTGGGAAAAGTTCTTCAAAGCTTTCCAGGGTGACTCATGGTGGTACGCAGGTATGTACTTCCTTCTTATCATCTTCTTTGCTTATTTCTATAGTACAATTCAGTACAATCCAATAGAAATGGCAAACAACTTGCGTAAAAACAATGGCGCAATTCCGGGTATCAGGCCTGGTAAGCCAACTTCTGATTACATTCTCAGAGTTCTTTCAAGGCTTACACTTATCGGTGCTTTGATGCTTTCGGTTATCGCACTCTTCCCAATCGTTTATTCACTTATTTGTGATGCAGCAATCAAGCCACTCACAGAAGGCGGAAACGATGGCGGTATGACAATCTCACTCGGCGGTACATCACTTATCATTATGTGCGGTGTTGCACTTGAAACAGTTCGTCAGTTAGAGTCACAGATGATGATGCGTCATTATAAAGGCTTCCTTGACTAATAAATTATAGGAGTATATATTATGAAACTTATTCTTCTCGGTGCTCCGGGTGCAGGTAAAGGTACTCAGGCAGAAAAGATTGTTGAAAAATACGGTATTCCGGCAATTTCAACAGGTAATATTCTCCGTGCTGCTGTTAAAGACGGTACAGAGATGGGAATAAAAGCTAAATCGTTTATGGACGCAGGTCAGCTTGTTCCTGATGAAGTTGTTATCGGTATTATCAAGGACAGACTCAAAGAAAAAGATTGCGAAAATGGTTTCATTCTTGATGGTTTTCCAAGAACCATCCCTCAGGCTCAGGCACTTTTAGATTCAGGTATTGATATTGATAAGGTGCTTGACATTGAGGTACCGGATGAAAAAATAACAAAAAGAATGAGTGGCCGTCGCGTTTGCTCAAAATGTGCTAATTCTTATCATATTGAATATAAGAAGCCTGCAAAGGAAGGCATTTGCGATGCATGTGGCGGTGAACTTGTACAGCGTAAGGACGATGCTCCTGAAACAGTTCTTGCTCGTTTGGCAGAATATCACCAAATGACAGAACCACTTAAAGATTTCTATGATAAGCTTGGTAAACTTGTTGTCGTAGAAGGCCAGGAGGAAGTTGCACAAACAACAGCACTCGTTTACGCTGCATTGGAGGATTAACATGATAGTGCTAAAAAGTAGCCGCGAACTTGAGCTTATGAAAGAAGCTTGTCAGATTTCGGCTGAAGCATTATTGGTAGCAGGCGAGGCAGTTAAGCCCGGCGTTTCTACCAAGGAAATTGATGAGATTGCATATAAGTTTATTAAAAAACACGGTGCAACTCCAAACTTTTTAAACTACGGTGGATTTCCTGCTACCGCATGTATATCTATAAATGATGAAGTTATTCACGGAATCCCAAAGGCTGACAGAATTCTCAAAGAGGGTGACATTGTCAGCATAGATTTGGGAGCTGCTAAAAACGGTTACAATGGTGATAATGCTGCTACATTTGCCTGCGGCACATGCTCTGACGAGGCAAAGCGGCTGATGGATGTTACTCGTGAAAGCCTTTATAAAGGTATTGAACAAGCAATTCCAGGCAACAGAATCGGTGACATTGGCCATGCAGTGCAGGAATACTGCGAAGAGCGTGGATTCGGCGTTGTTCGTGATTTTGTAGGTCACGGTGTCGGAACAAAACTTCATGAAGAACCAAGCGTACCAAACTTCGGTCACGCAGGCCGTGGTATCAGACTGTTACCCGGAATGACATTGGCAATTGAACCAATGATAAATCTGGGAACCTACAAGGTTAAACAGCTTTCAGACGGTTGGACCGTCAAAACCGCTGACGGCAAGCTTGCAGCTCATTTTGAGCATACAATTGCGATTACGCCAAACGGTCCTGTTATTTTAACTAAAGTCTGAGGCTTTAATCAATTGCTGGCGATTACGCCGTAATGTGATTCCAGTTAAATAGAAAAACATCAATCGTAAATAATAAAATTTTAGCGAGGTATAAGATGTCAAAGTCAGATATGATAGAAGTTGAGGGTACCGTGGTTGAAGTGTTACCTAATACAACTTTTAAAGTAACATTACAAAATGACCACATCATTATAGCCCACATCAGTGGGAAGCTCAGAATGAATAATATTCGTATACTTCCCGGTGACAAGGTAACGATTGAGATGTCCCCATACGATCTTACAAAAGGTCGTATTATATGGCGCTCAAAGTAATAATTAGGAGGATATTCAGAATGAAAGTAAGACCTTCTGTAAAGAAAATTTGCGAAAAGTGCAAAGTAATTAAGCGCAATGGAAAAGTAATGGTTATCTGTGAAAATCCAAAGCACAAACAGCGTCAGGGCTAATCCTGAATAAATAATCGGAGGTAAACTGTAAAATGGCACGTATTTCAGGTGTTGACTTACCTAATGACAAGAGAGTTGAAATCGGCCTTACCTATATCTACGGTATCGGTCGCACAACCTCTAACGAAATCATCAAAGCAACTGGCATCAATCCTGACACCCGTTGCAGAGACTTAACAGAAGACGATGTTAAAAAGCTCAGTGACTACATCACCCACAACCTCACCGTTGAAGGTGACCTTCGTAGAAACACAGCATTTGACATTAAAAGACTTATAGAAATCGGTTGCTATCGTGGCGTAAGACATAGAAAGGGTCTTCCTGTAAGAGGTCAGACTTCAAAGAACAATGCTCGTACACGCAAAGGTCCTAAAAAGACCATAGCAAACAAGAAGAAATAGTAGGAGGAACAAATAAGTATGGCTACTAAGAAGACCACAGGCTCACGCAAACGCCGTGAGAAGAAGAACATCGAGCGTGGTGCTGCCCATATCCAATCAACCTTCAACAACACAATCGTAACTATTACCGATATGAACGGTAATGCTGTTTCTTGGGCTTCTGCCGGAGAAATGGGTTTCCGTGGTTCAAGAAAATCAACTCCATTTGCTGCTGCAACTGCTGCTGAAACTGCTGCAAAGGCTGCTATGGAGCATGGTATGAAATATGTTGAAGTATACGTTAAGGGACCTGGCTCAGGTAGAGAATCTGCTATCAGAGCTCTTCAAACAGCCGGCTTAGAAGTAAGTCTTATCAAAGATGTTACTCCTATCCCACATAACGGCTGTCGTCCACCAAAAAGACGTCGTGTATAGTTTATTGGAGGTGTAGTAAAATATGGCAAAGAATTCAGAACCTATTGCAAAGCGTTGCAAAGCACTCGGTATTTCACCGGCTGTTATGGGTTATACAAATAAGGATACATTTAGAAATTCTTATAGTAAGAATCGCCGTAAGAAGAGCGAATATGCTATGCAGCTTAACGAAAAGCAGAAAGTTAAGTTTATCTACGGCATTCTTGAAAAGCAGTTCCACACCTATTATGAGAAGGCTGCTAAAGCTCAGGGACAGACAGGTGCAGTTCTTCTTACAATGATTGAAACCCGCCTTGATAATGTTGCTTTCAGAACAGGCTTTTGTAAGACTCGTCGTGAAGCAAGACAGGCAGTTTCTCACGGTCATTTCACCGTAAACGGCAAGAAAGTAAACATTCCATCTTATCTCGTTAAGGCAGGAGATGTTATCGCAGTCGTTGACAAGAGCAAGGACAATGGCAGATTCAAGCTTGTTAAAGAAGAGGGTGCTTACGGCACAGCTCCTAAGTGGCTTGAAGTAAACGCAGCTGAACTCACAGCAAAGGTTGTTGCATTACCTCAGCGTGATGACATTGATTATCCTGTTGAAGAGCATTTAATCGTTGAGTTCTACTCTAAATAATAGTGTTTGGCTGTTATTTAGCGAAAACAAAATACAACATTTTATTAGGAGGCTTTTAAATGATCGAAATTGATAAGCCTAAAATCGAGATTGTAGATGTATCTACTGTCGGAAGCCGTAGCACAGGAAGATTTGTTGTTGAACCTCTTGAAAGAGGTTTTGGTACAACTCTTGGTAACGGAATGAGAAGAGTTCTTCTCTCATCACTTCCTGGTTATGCTATCACTTCTGTTAAGATTGATGGTGTTTTACACGAATTTTCAACAATTCCGCATGTTAAGGAAGATGTAACTGAGATCGTTCTTAACCTCAAAAATGTTATCTTAAAGATACATGATGAGATGCCAAAGACTCTTTATATTGAGGCTTCAGGCGAGGGTGAAATCACTGCTGCTGATATTCAGCACGACGCAGATGTTGAAATTCTTAATCCTGACCTTCATATTGCTTATCTTGATGAAGGTGCAAGTGTAAATATGGAACTTACTGCTAATCACGGCAGAGGATATGTTCCTTGTGACCGCAACAAGCAGATTATGGATTTACCAATCGGCACTATTGCTATTGACTCAATCTATACTCCTGTTTTAAAGGTTAACTACACAGTAGAAAACACCCGTGTAGGTCAGCAAACTGACCTTGATAAACTCATTCTCGACATTGAGACAGACGGTACTATTCCGGCTGATGAAGCAGCTTCACTTGCTGCAAAAATTCTCAATGACCATCTTATGCTCTTTGTTGACCTTTCTGAAGAGATTGGCAATCAAGACATTATGGTTGAAAAGGATGACGACAATAAAGAAAAAGTTCTTGAAATGACTATTGAAGAACTTGACCTTTCAGTTCGTTCATTCAACTGTTTGAAGAGAGCAGGCATAAATACAGTAGAAGATTTAATCGGAAAATCTGAAGAAGATATGATGAAAGTTAGAAACCTTGGCCGTAAGTCACTTGATGAAGTCGTAGCAAAGCTCGGCTCATTAGGTTTCGGACTTGCTAAGGATGAGGACTAAAGGAGGGAATTTCAATGCCAGGTAGCAGAAAGTTAGGACGTCCTACTGACCATAGAAAGTCTATGCTCAGAGGTATGGTTACTTTTCTTTTAGAAAACGGCAAGATTGAAACTACCGTTACAAGAGCAAAAGAAGTTCGTGCAATGACTGAGAAGATGATTACTCTCGGTAAGAACGACACACTTCATTCAAGAAGACAGGTTCTTTCTTATGTAACTAAGGAAGATGTAGTTAAGAAGCTTTTTGATGAAATTGCTCCTAAGTATGCAGAAAGAAACGGCGGTTATTGCCGTATTATCAAAACAGGCCCTCGTCGTGGTGACGCAGCAGAAATGTGCATCATCGAGCTTGTTGACTGATAATACCTAAATAATATAATTAAGGACTTGAAGATTAAATTCTTCAAGTCCTTTTTTCATAGTTGTAAATATTTTAAGAAGCAGAATATTTATAAAGATAAAGTGTGTTTGTATCTACATCAAATATCATAGCCGAATAAAAATCAAAATCGAATTGTGAAATTGATTTTGAATCAAGATCAGGTGTCAAATCACCGTCGGCATTACATAGCGCAAAATAACCGCGTGATACAGCCGTATAACTGCCGAAATCTTCATTTAAGTTACTGCATAAAATGTCAAAATTGTTTTGCCCTTTAGGTATTTTGCAGTATTCGCTGTTTTCACATTCTTTGTAAAATTTCAAAAGCTTTTCGCGCTCTTTATCACTTACTTTTATTTGATATGCTATTCGGTCATTTACACCGGATGAAGAACTTTCGGTTTTTTCAAAGTCTGAATTTACACATTCAATATTGAATAATCCTATAACACTTTTGTATACATCTTTTTCACTTGATGTGCAGGCTGTAAAAATTATCATAATCAGTAGCAGGAAAGCCGAAATTTTAATTAGTTGTTTCATATAACTACCTCCGATTTTATTTTATCAAATAAAACTGCATATGTAAAGATAAAATAAAAAGGACTGCTCACGCAGTCCTTTTTAGATATATTATATACAAATTACTTTTCAGCGTACTTGTTTTCACCATACCAGCTGTACATTGAACGAATCTTTTCGCCAACTTGTTCAAGCTGATGGTTAGCTTCCATTTCTCTCTTTGCTTTGAAGTGAGCCCAACCGTTGTTAGCTTCTGTGATGAACTTTGAAGCAAATGTACCGTCCTGAATTTCTTCAAGAACTTTCTTCATTTCCTTCTTTGTTTCGTCAGTAACAAGTCTCTTACCTGTCTCATAATCACCGAACTCAGCAGTGTTAGAAATTGAATATCTCATTTCCTTAAAGCCGCCTGCATAGATAAGGTCAACGATAAGCTTCATTTCGTGGATACATTCAAAGTAAGCGTTTCTTGGGTCATAGCCTGCTTCTACAAGTGTTTCAAAACCTGCTTTCATAAGAGCTGTAACGCCGCCGCAAAGAACTGCCTGCTCACCGAAGAGGTCAGTTTCAGTTTCACACTTGAATGTTGTTTCAAGGATAGCTGCACGAGCGCCACCGATACCTGCGCCGTATGCAAGAGCAATATCCCAAGCGTGGCCTGTTGCATCCTGATATACAGCTACAAGACAAGGTGTACCCTTACCTTCTTTGTATTCTGAACGAACTGTGTGGCCAGGAGCCTTAGGAGCAATCATAAATACATCTACATTTGCAGGTGGTACGATTTGCTTGAAGTGAATGTTGAAACCGTGAGCAAATGCAAGTGCCATACCTTCTGAAAGGTTTGGTTCAATATCTTTCTTATAAATTGATGCCTGCTTCTCATCCGGAGCAAGAATCATAACTACATCAGCAGCCTTAACTGCATCTGCTGTTTCCATTACTTTTAATCCAAGGTCTTCAACCTTTTTCCATGACTTTGAACCTTTGTAGAGGCCAACGATTACATTAACACCGCTTTCATGAAGGTTAAGTGCATGTGCGTGGCCCTGTGAACCAAAGCCAACGATAGCAACTGTCTTACCTGAAAGTACATCAAGATTACAATCTGATTCGTAAAAAAGTCTAGCTTCTGCCATTTTTGTTTCCTCCAAAAATATAATATTTAATAATATTTAATTGAATATTTGCGTTGCTCGGTTGTCCGACCACTCGCTAAATATCTTTTACAATTGTCATTATAACTTGTCTGTTGTCTAATGTCAATAGTTAATTTTAATTTTTTTGTAAGGCCTCCATTGCATGTATAATATGCAGGCGCATTGCTGTTCTTGCCCCGTCAGGATTTCTTTTTTTAATAAAATCCATAATCAATCTGTCATCGCTCATATTGTCTTTACTTACATCGCTGTCTTTCATCAAAACAACCACACCTTTTTTTATCGCGTTGAAAATTATAGGTATAAATTGCTTTACGAATGCGTTGTGTGTTGCGTTTGCAATACTTTCGTGAAATTTCTGTTCTTCAACTGTTCTGTCTTCACCTGAAAGTATCTTTTTTTCGACAGCTTCGCCACATTCACAGATAATTTTGATTTCATCGTCTGTGGCTCTTAAAGCGGCATAATAGGCGCAATCAGGCTCAAACATAAGCCTCATTTCAAACAAATCATCAAGTCCGGATGTAATATCGTTTAAGTCGTTTGAATCTATAATTGTGTTTGATGTGACAAATGTGCCTTTGCCCCTTTTTATTTCAAGAATACCGTATGTTGTAAGTATTTTAACCGCTTCTCTAAATGTGGAACGGCTGACACCGAGTTCAGAAGCAAAATCGTTTTCATTAGGCAATTTATCACCGATTTTAAAACGCTCCTGTTCTTCTATCATTTTTAATATTTCACTTGCGGTGCTGTCCGCAAGTCTTGATGTATTGCTCATATAAACACCTCTTATGTTGTATGATAACACAAGTCATATGTCAAAGTCAATATGTTGTCAGACATCTTACAACTAAAATGTATTTTTAAACTCAATATTTGTTCATAATAACGATTTTATTCTAATCACTTGTAAATTGTGAACAAATGCTATATTATAGGTATAACAATATTTATTACCTAAACTTGTAAGTCTTGGAGGTGTTGTAATGAATAAGGTAACCAGACTTAAATATTATATTGAATCACTTTGCATTTATGATTTTGAAGATGATGATGTTTTTTCGGCTCTTTATGATTTGCTTTGTGATGACGAGGAGGATACGGTAGCTCTTCAAAGTTACTTTTTTAAAGAACTTGCCAAAAGCGAATCTTTGAAAAAGCATATTTCAAGATTGATTTTAACTAATGATAACATTTTTACAAAAGCGGCTTGTGCCGGTAAAGTGGGCGAACTTTCAATTGCAGTTATGAATGCTGTTAAAAGCGATCTTGCAAAACTTGAAGAAATTGCATCGCTTACAGCACAGGATATTATCGCCGGTGTTGACGATGAAGAAATAAAAGAAATTCTTTTAACTTTGCCGGGCTGGGAAGTTGGCAAAGCACTTGCACCGCTTGATAAAAATTGGGATAAGCAAATAGATGAGCTTGTAAAATATCATAGAGAAAACGGATACGGTATTTACGCTAAAAATATTGCGTTTACTTGGAGAGATGAGGAAATCACACCTGTCAATTCAATTGATACTATTCGTTTGACTGATTTGAAAAATTATGAACTTCAAAGAAATAAGGTTATTGATAATACCGAAAGCTTTATTGCAGGGCACCCGGCAAATAATGTTTTGCTTTACGGTGATAGGGGAACAGGCAAAAGCTCAACCGTTCACGCTATTCTTAATGAATATTGGCAAAAGGGACTTCGTATGATTGAAATTCCTAAAAGTGCAGTTGCCGACCTTTCACTTATAAGAGAACAAATTGCCGATTCGCCAATGAAGTTTATTATCTATATTGATGATTTAAGCTTTGATTCTAATGATACTTCGTTTAGTGAACTTAAGGCGGCACTTGAGGGTTCGCTTTCCGGTAAACAGCCAAATACTATTATTTACGCTACTTCAAATAGACGCCATTTAATTAAAGAGAATTTTTCCGATAGGGAAAATGATGTTAATAAGGGTGACACAATGCAAGAGCAACTTTCACTTTCTGACAGATTCGGGCTTACAATTACATTCTTAAATCCTGATAAAAAAGAATACCTTGATATTGTTGAAAAACTTGCGAATGACAGGCACTTTGAAAATCACGGTGTTGATATGGATAAGCTTCTTTTCAAAGCTGACCAGTGGGCTACAAGAAGGGGCGGACGCTCACCGAGGGGCGCAAAGCAGTTTATTGACCATGTTGAAGGATGTATAAAAAGAGGAAAAGAATGGTAAACTTAATATAACCACAAAATTTAATTCAAAAATTATTTATAAATTTTATAAAATGTTAACCAAAACAACAAAAAATCATCACTATGCAGTGGTAAAATGGCATTATAACAGAAAAGGAGAAACGCTATGGGAACAAAAATTTTGGTTGTTGATGATGACCGCAACATTTGCGAACTTTTAAAACTTTACTTGGAAAATGAAGGCTATTCTGTTTTCGTTGCTAATGACGGGCAGCAGGCAGTAGAAATGTTCCAGGCTAAATCACCTGAACTTGTACTTCTTGATATTATGCTTCCTAAAATGGATGGCTGGCAGGTTTGCCGTGAAATCAGAAAAGTTTCTAATGCACCTATTATTATGCTTACGGCAAAGGGCGAAACTTTTGATAAAGTACTCGGCCTTGAACTTGGTGCGGATGACTATGTTACAAAGCCTTTTGATGCTAAAGAAGTTATGGCGAGAGTTAAGGCTGTTTTAAGAAGAACAAGCGGAAATAATGAAGCTGACGAAAATTCTAAAAAGGTTGTTACATATGATAACCTTGAAATCAATATAGTTAATTATGAGCTTAAAGTTAAAGGTGTTGTAGTTGATACTCCGCCTAAAGAACTTGAACTTATATATCATTTTGCTTCAAACCCTAACAGAGTTTATACCCGTGACCAGCTTTTAGATGAAGTATGGGGATTTGATTATTACGGTGATTCAAGAACTGTTGATGTTCATGTTAAAAGACTTCGTGAAAAGCTTGAGGGTGTATCTGACAAATGGTCACTTAAAACCGTTTGGGGTGTAGGATACAAGTTCGAAACCAAAGAGTAATTAAGGGATTAAACAATGACAAAAATAGACTTACCTCCAAAAAAAACTTTGAAGGATAATATTTTTGCTAAATACTTTTTATTGTTTTCAACCATAATGCTTGTCGTGCTTACCTTTTTGGGTACAACGCTTACTGTATTGGTCGGTGCGTATACGCAAAGGCAAACTACCGATTTGCTTATGGAAAATGTTGAGTCAATTGCAAACAGTGTAAGTTCAAATCTTCTTGTAGCAGATATGAATGACAACTATTCTGATGAAAAAGAAATGATATGCCGCGCACTTAAGATTATTTCAAACTCTGTTGATGCTGATATTTTTGTTTGTGATACAGAGGGAAATATAATTCTTTGCAAAGAAAGGGCGGATTCGCTTCCGTTTTTCGGAAAATTCGGTAACTGCTCGTATCACACCGATTATAATATAAGCGATACTATTTTGCGCCAGGTTTATGAAAGCAGCTATGTAGGCAATGGGGTAATAAGCGGCCAACGCTCATATATTGTCGGCTGTCCTATTTACAGTTCAAATCAAATTATAGGTTCTGTATTTGCTACAAGCAGGGCAACCACTGCCGAGCTTGTTCACGCTGTATTTAAAATCTTCCTTTGCTGTGCAATTTTGTGTTTGCTTTTATCATCCGTTTGCATTTGGCATCTTACACGCAGTTTTGTAAAACCTCTTCGTGATATGAGTAATGCCGCAAAGCAATTTGCAATCGGCGATTTTTCATACAGAGTTAAGGTTAAGGGCTGTGATGAACTTGCGGAACTCGGCAAAGCGTTTAACGATATGGCAGATTCACTTGATGTGCTTGAATCATCAAGGCGCAGTTTTGTATCTAATGTATCGCACGAACTCAGAACGCCTATGACTTCTATCGGCGGATTTATAGACGGTATTCTTGACGGTACAATTCCAAAAGAAAAAGCAGATTATTATCTTGAAATAGTAAGCGGTGAAATTAAACGACTTACCCGACTTGTAGTTACTATGCTTAATATGAGCAAAATTGAATCGGGCAGTTTTGAAATGAAACCGCAAAATTATGATATTTCAGACCAAATTATTCATATACTTTTAACCTTTGAACAAAAAATTGAGGAAAAGCATATTGAAATTGAAGGTCTTGAAAATTTAAATCCTACCTATATCACAGCGGATAGGGATATGATTTATCAAGTTATCTATAATATTTTTGACAACGCTGTTAAATTTACTAACGAGGGTGGCTTTATCAATGTCACTATGAATGAAGATGACAGGTTCGTTGAAGTGCACATCAAAAATAGCGGTATAGGAATTCAAAAGGAAGAGCTTTCAAAGGTTTTCCAAAGATTTTATAAAGTTGATAAATCACGAGGCCTTGATGCTAAAGGTGCAGGATTGGGACTTTATATAGTAAAGATGATGGTTGAAATGCACAGCGGTACTATATGGGCGCAGAGTGAAAGCGAAAATACAGCCGAATTTGTGTTTAAATTGCCGAAGCAATACAGCCCCATCTACAAAAAAGGAGATAAACAATAATGAGCGATTTTGATAGCGAAAAGAAAGACGGTCAAGCAAGACCTGATTATTATCAGCCAAATCAAAATGCAGGGGGAACATATTATAACCCACCACAAAATGAGCAAGCGCAGGATAGTAATACAACTTATCATTATTCATACGCTAATAATAATCAACAGGCAGGCTCTAATTATTACAAGTCACCGCAAAATGACAGTGATTCACAAAACGGAAATTCACCAAAGCCACCAAAGAAAAATAAGGCCGGTAAAATAGTTGCAATTATTCTTGTTATTTGTGCTTTTGTAGCAGTTGTCGGTATTGTTTTAGGTGCTACCGGTGTAATAGACAGTAATAAAAATTCCGTAAATAACAATTCGACTTCTCAATCTCAGGATTCATCAAGTGATGTTAAAACTAATGACAGTAACAGTGTTGAAACTAAAGACAGCAGCGGTAACCTCACCGTAGCAGGCGTTGCGCAAAAGGTTATGGATTCTTGCGTCGGCATCACTGTTTACAGTCAGCAGCAGGAAGCATATAACTACTTCTATAATTATGGTGATAACAGCAATGGTTCCGGCAGTTCAGACCCTCAAAAATCAGGCGAGGGTTCAGGTATAATAATGTCTGAAAGTAACGGAAAAACATACATTCTTACATGCGCACATGTTATCAGCGGCGGCACAAAATTCACCGTAACTCTTAATAACAAAAAAGAATATGATGCCACAATGGTTGCATATGACAGCCAGACTGATATTGGTGTTCTTTCTATCAACGCAACGGGACTTCAGGTTGCCGAATTTGCAAACAGTGATAATCTTGCAGTAGGCGAGCAGGTTGTTGCAATCGGTTGCCCGGGCGGCCTTGAATTTATGAATTCACTTACAAGTGGTTATATTTCGGCACTTGATAGGCCTATTTCATCAAATATCGGCTATGATAATAAATGTATTCAGGTTGATGCGGCTATAAATCCGGGTAACAGCGGCGGTGCTTTATTTAATATGCAGGGCCAGGTTATCGGTGTAAATTCATCAAAAATCGCCGCCACCGAATATGAAGGAATGGGTTTTGCTGTTCCGTCAGATACAGCTATTTCAACTGCTAACAGCCTTATTAAATCAGGCTATGTTGAGGGCAGAGCAAAGCTTGGTATCACATATGTTCAGCTTACGAAATACAGCAACTATTCTGCAATTCTTTCTGCACTTGAAGAAAAAGGTTACAAGGATGCAGAGGGTACAATGGTTATTAACTCAATTGACGGTTCATCAGATCTTGCAAGCAAAGATGTTAAGCAGTACGATATGATTGTTGCAGTTAACGGTAAAACTATGACTTCAACTGATGTGCTGACTTCTGTTTTGGCAGATTCAAAGCCGGGTGATACTGTTAAGCTTACTATTGCCAGAATTGAAAATAACGAAATCAAAATTAAAAATGTTGAGTGTAAGCTTATGGAATCAAAGGGCGAAAGCACCACAACAAATAATAATTCAGGTAACTGATTATAATCATTAAATATGAGGGACTGCCTAATAGCGACAGTCCCTTGTTTTCATAAAACAGATAGTATTCGGAGGGTATATGAAATTTGCGAAAAAACTGAAAATCAAAAATTTTATAATTCTCTTTTTTGCCGGAATAATTAACGCGGTGGGGGTAACGGTATTTCTTCAGCCTGTAAGGCTTTATGACAGCGGAATATCGGGTACATCAATGTTTTTATCTCAAATTACACCTCATTGGCTTTCGCTTTCGGTTTTTCTTATTGTGCTTAATATTCCTATTTTTATTTTCGGTGCAAAAAGGCAGGGAATTGAATTCACGATTTATTCTGTTTTCGTGGTAGCTGTATACTCTTTATCGGCTTGGCTTATAACCGATGTTTTGCCGATTGATGTTGCAAGCTTTTCACCGCTTGCTAAAGATGATTTGTTTCTTTGTGCAATTTTCGGCGGACTTATTTCGGGAATAGGCAGTGGGCTTGCAATTCGTTTTGGCGGTGCAATGGACGGTATTGAAGTTTTGGCGGTTGTATTTGCAAAAAAACTGTCGCTGACGGTAGGAACATTTGTAATGATATATAATGTAATACTCTATATAATATGCGGCATTGTTTTTCAAAGCTGGATTTTGCCGCTTTATTCAATAGTGGCTTACATTGTGGCACTTAAAACCGTTGACTATATTATTGAAGGCTTTGACCGTTCAAAATCAGCGTTAATTATTACTACCAAGCAAAAGGAAATATGTAAATCTCTTTCAGAAAAGTTTGAAAACGGTATAACCTTTTATGACGCAAAAGGTTATTATTCAAATGAAGATAAAACGGTTATATATTTTGTTCTTAACAGATTTCAAATCGGTAAAATGAGAGAGATAGTTCATTCAATAGATCCAAAGGCGTACATATCAATAACAGAAGTTGCCGATATTTTCGGCGCAAACAATAATAAAGAATAAAATGAAGTATAAATATATAATATGGGATTGGAACGGAACACTTTTTGATGATGTTAAAATCAGCGTTGATACTATGAATATAATGCTTGAAAAAACAGGATACAAAAACAGAATTAACAGCGAATTATATAAAAATATTTTTACTTTTCCCGTAAGTGATTATTATCAAAAAGCAGGCTTCGATTTTTCAAAAGATAGGTTTGATGATTTGGCAAAAATATATGTTGAAGTGTACACTGCTTTGCAGTTTACCGCAAAGATTAACAGTGAGGCTGAAAATGTACTTCGCCGTATAAAAAACCAAAATATAAAGCAAATTATTGTATCCGCATGTGAAAAAAACAGACTTTTAAACCAAGTCAAACATTTTGGTATTCAAAATTATTTTGATGATATTCTCGGTATTGATGATGATTTGGCGGTAGGCAAGGCAGGTATAGCAAAAAATTGGTTTGATAAAAACAGTATTTCAAAAAGTGAAGTTCTTTTTATCGGGGACACAACGCATGATTTTGAGGTTTCAAATCAAATAGGATGTGACTGTATACTTGTATCTTGCGGGCATCAAAGTAAAAATGTGCTTGAAACAACAAATGCCCCCGTACTTGACAAATTATGCCAAATTGAAACATTTTTAGATTTATAATAGTTACTAATCATTTACAAATTGCTTAAACAGTTGAGTTTTGAATTATAATATGATACAATTAGCATATTGTGGTAAAATAAATTCTATATTGTGAGGTAATTTTATGTTGCAGTTAATACCGCTTCCATACTACGCTCAGGAAAAAAGCGGAGTATTTGCGATAGATGCACATCTCAAGGTTAATTCCGATTTTGAATTGAAGCTTTTAAATCTTGAAAGAAGTCAAGACGGAAAGCTCAAAATAAAAAAAGATTCTTCGCTTGATGATGAAGAATACAAACTTGAAGTAACAAATAATGAAATCAATGTATCCGCTTCAAGTGAAAAAGGCGCATATTATGCACTTCAAACACTTCGCCAGCTTGGCAGGTTTGAACTTGGCGGCAAGGAAATTCCTTGCTGTGTGATAAATGATAAACCGAGATTTTCTTGGCGAGGGCTTCAGCTTGATGAAAGCCGCCATTTCTTTGGCAAAGAATATGTCAAAAAAATGCTTGATATGATGTTTATGATGAAACTTAATGTTTTTCATTGGCATTTGACTGATGATACCGGCTGGAGAATTGAAATTAAAAAATATCCGCTTTTAACCGAAATCGGCTCTAAAAGGGCGTATACCCAAATCAACGGTTGGGGCAGTACAGATATTATCAATGAACCTTATGAGGGCTATTATACGCAGGAGGAAATCAAAGAAATAATTGCTTATGCAGATGAGCGCGGCATTATGGTTGTGCCTGAGATTGATTTTCCGGCTCATTGTGCCGCTGCAATTGCCGCTTATCCGTGGCTTGCCTGCCGTGAGCTTAACAGGGATGTGCCGGGCTACTTCGGCGGTGCCATTCCTCAAAGAAAGCTTAAGCAATATGATTGGAACAGGCCTATTTGCCCGGGTAAGGACCAAACGATTGATTTTGTTAAGAGTGTTATTGACGAGGTATGCGACCTTTTTCCTGCACCGTATTTCCATATCGGCGGTGATGAAGCACCTAAAGTTGAATGGAAAAAATGCCCTTGCTGTCAAAAGAGAATTGAGGATAACAATCTTAAGGACGAGGAAGATTTGCAGGGTTGGTTTAATAACCAAGTGCTTGAAACAGTTAGTGCAAAGGGTAAAAGGCTTATCGGTTGGAATGAAATTTTAAAGGCTCAAAGCCTTGATAAATCAACTGTTTGCCAGTATTGGACCCCTCAAAAAGACAGCAGAGCAAGGGATTGGGCAAATAACGGCAATAGTGTGATTTTATCTAATCATCAATCATTTTATTTTGATATGCCTTACGCTAAATATTCGCTTAAAAATACATATGATTATAGCTATAAATCTTTCGGAATTAAGCCTGAAAGTGAAAAGAATATTCTTGGTGTTGAAGCGGAAAACTGGACCGAATGGACAGATTGCCCTGAAAAGCTTGAAGTGTTTATGTATCCACGAACTCAGGCTCTTGCAGAAGTTGCTTGGTCACCGGAAGATAAAAGAAGTTTTGATTCTTTTATGGCGAGATTGGAAAATTTCAAGCCATATTTTGAATATCTTGGTATGAGTTATGCAGTTAACAGCGTGGCAATGCCTAAAAAATGGCTATTAAAATTAAAGATAAAAAAAGAGTTTAGTTTAGGTGATACTCATCTTGAAGTTAAACTTAATAAAAAATATATGGATCAAGGAGAAAAATAAATGAAGTTTTCAGATTTTCCTCAAGCAGTAATCAAAGAAAATGTTGATTATGCTGTTAAGGAAATTACTAATGTAATCAAAAAATATGGGCCTCGTGAATCCGGCAGTGAAAATTGCTTCTCGGCTCAAAAGCATATTAAAAAAGAAATGGATACTTTTTGTGACGGCACTGATTTTGAAAGCTACAAAATGGCACCTAAAGCATTTCTTCATTTTACAAAGCTTGTGTCAGTGGCAATTTTTCTTGCAGTAGTCGTTTGTGCGATTTTGATGTATACAAGCATTATTACTCCGCTTTTGGCACAATGCATTGTTTGCGGCGTTGTTTTTGTAGGCCTTTTTATCACTCTTATGGAATTTTTGCTTTATAAGAAATTTATGGACCCACTTTACAAGAAAGTTGAAGCACACAATCTTGTCGGTGTAAGAAAACCGAGGGGCGAAGTTAAAAAGAGAATTGTTATAAGCGGTCATATTGATTCAGCTTATGAATGGCGTCATCTTTATTATGGCAAAAAAGTACCTCTTTTCAGCATATTTATGAGCTGGACTATCGGCAGTGCAATAATTTCATTTATTTTAAGCGTTATTGCTATTGTTGCAAATTTTGTTGATATGGGTGCATTTGGTGACTTTATGGTAAATTACAGCTATATTTTCCATTATGTTACAGCACTTGGCATGGTTACTTTATTATTGTTTGTCGATTTCAATACTATTTCACCGGGCGCGAATGATAACCTTACAGGTACTTATGCGGCAGTTTGCGCTTTGCGTATGCTGGATATGGCAGGAATAGATTTTGAAAATACAGAAGTTTGCGCTATGATTACCGATGGTGAAGAAGCAGGACTTCGCGGTTGCAAGCAGTGGGCTAAAGACCATTATGATGAATATGTAAACAGCGGTGTTGAAACAGCTGTTTTGTGTGTTGATACGCTTGCAGACCTGGAATATCTTCGTGTTTATAATAAGGATATGACAGGCACAGTTAAAAATAATCAGCAGTTCAGTCAATTGGTTATGGATTCAGCTAAAGACTCAGGTCATAATGACCTTGAATTCTCAAGCGTTTATTTCGGCTCATCTGATGCCGCAGCCTTTTCACAGGCAGGCATTACCGCAACTTGCCTTGCAGCTATGGACCCTAAACCTGCGGATTATTATCATAACCGCCGTGATACAGCCGAGCGCCTTGTTCCTGAGGCTATCAAAACCGGATTTGATGTAATTATTTCAACTATCCTTAATTTTGACGAAAAAGGTCTTAACTAAAAATCTTATCTAAGAGCAGGCTCGTTCCTGCTCTTTTTATTACTCAACTGACGGATAATTGATTATTGAGCATTATTTTCAATATTACTTGCAAATGCTCCTTCTATAATATATAATAAACTGTAAGTAATTTTTACGGAGGAAAATATGGAGAAAATACTTGTTCTTGATTTCGGCGGGCAGTATAATCAGCTTATCGCAAGGCGTGTGCGTGACCATCATGTTTATGCAGAGATTTTGCCTTATACTACCGATATTGAAATTATTAAGCAAAATAATTATAAAGGTATTATTTTTACAGGCGGTCCAAATTCCGTATATGATATGGCATCCCCTCATTATACAAAAGATATACTTAATATCGGCGTGCCTATTTTAGGTATTTGCTATGGCTGCCAGCTTATTGCGTGGATGGGCAACGGTGAAGTTAAAACTGCACCTCAAAGCGAATACGGTAAAATCGAATTCACTAAAAAAGATTCAAAGCTTTTTAAAGATGTTGATGAAAAATCGATTGTATGGATGAGTCATACAGACTATATTTCGCAAGTTCCAAATGGTTTTGAAATTATCGGTACTACCGATGCATGCCCTTGCGCAGCAATGCAAAATACAGATAAAAATATTTATGCTGTTCAATTTCATCCTGAAGTTACACATTCACAGTTTGGTTCTCAAATGCTTTATAACTTCCTTTATGAAGTTTGCGGCTGTAAGGGCGATTGGGTTATGGATAACTTTATTGAAAACACAGTAGCAAAGCTCAGAGAGCAAATCGGTGATAAAAAAGTTATTCTCGGCCTTTCAGGCGGTGTTGATTCATCTGTTGCAGCAGGTCTTTTATCTCGTGCGGTAGGTAAGCAACTTACCTGCGTATTTGTTGACCAGGGTTTAATGCGTAAAAATGAAGGCGATTTTGTTGAGCAAACATTTACAAGCCTTTTCGATATGAATTTTGTAAGAGTTAACTGCGGTGATATTTTCCTTGAAAAGCTTAAAGGTGTTGTTGACCCTGAACAGAAGAGAAAGATTATCGGTACAGAATTTTTCAATGTTTTCTGGAATGAAATCAGAAAGCAGGATGAACTCGGTTACTTTGCACAGGGAACTATTTATCCTGACTGTATTGAATCAGGTAAGGGTGATGCCGATGTAATTAAAACTCATCATAACAGAGTTAACACTCCGGATGATGTTGAATTCCTCGGTATTATTGAGCCGCTTGCGGATTTATTTAAAGATGAAGTTCGTAAAGTCGGTGAAAAATTAGGTATTCCTAAAGAACTTGTTTGGCGTCAGCCGTTCCCGGGTCCGGGCCTTGGCGTTAGGATTATAGGTGAAATTACGGCAGATAAAATTAAGGTGCTTCAAGATGCCGATTGGGTACTTCGTGATGAAATGGCAAAGAACGGTTATGAAAAAAATCTTGCACAGTTTTTCTGCGTGCTTCCTTGCGTGAAAACGGTCGGTGTAATGGGCGATCACAGAACTTATGATCACCTTGTTGCTATAAGAGCAGTAACTACCGATGATTTTATGACAGCTGATTGGGCAAAAATCCCATATGATATTCTTGCTAAAGTTTCAAATCGTATCACAAACGAAGTTGATCATGTAAACCGCGTGGTTTATGATATTACATCCAAACCACCCGGAACAGTTGAGTGGGAATAATATCAAGAGTTGCGTAAACCCGCATAAACATTGGGTTTTAGGCTCTCAAATTCCCGATTCGATAGCAAAATGATAGCAAACCGTAAAACGCCATTATTTTAAGTGTTCTATCGGTTTGCAGGTACAATTATCTTAATACTATAAAAGGCATTACTGACTTTTGCAGTCGGTAATGCCTTTTTTGCGTTTTCTATTATATTCAGTTTTACTTACGATAATTGAAAGCTACGCTTTCGGGGTAGTTATATCTCCAATTATCATATTCTTCTTTTGTGATTTCTCCGTTCTTAAGCTTTTCGGCTTGTTCCTGCCAAGCGGAAAACATATCAAACATTGTAAGATAGTTTGTTCCCATACCCTTATCAAGGCGTATGCAAAGCTCGTCATCAAGTTTATCAATACGGAAGCCATATAAATCTTCAAGTGTAAACAGTGTGTGCATTAAGCCGTTGTAACTGTCAATATCCGGCACAGTTAAAGCACTTGTTGATATGCCAAACACATTTGCAAGATTGTTTGTTAAATCAGCCTTAGGCGTTCTGCTGCCGGATTCATACTGTGCCATACGGATGTCAGCGGTTTTCTCTGGAAAGCCCACCTGCATACCAAGGTACTTCTGTGTCATACCTTTTAAATTTCTGAAAAATCTTATTCTTTCGCCGATAGCCATAATATAGCCCCTCTCATTTTACTGTTAAACATCATAGCATAACAAGTTAAGTGATGTCAAGATATGTAAAACAAAAAAGTTTAATACTTTTATGAAAACCACTTGACATAACGGAATATGTTTAGTATAATCATTAAGCAAATAGCGTTAAGTCTATTTGAAAACAACTGAATAGCCGTCATACATCACGGTAATGGTGTATCCGCTCGGGCAAATCGGAATGCGGTCAGAAAGTTTTCCGACACTAAATAATTATGAAAATTAAGAATGAAAGGATGATGTTAATGTCAAATAAAATGTTTATGCGTGTTGAGGATGTGGCAGAAGAAATGGGCGTTTCCGTTTCTTACGCTTACAAACTTATACGCAAATTAAATAAAGAATTGCAGTCAACCGGGTGTATTACAATTCCCGGTAGAATTGACCGTAAATTCTTTCACGAAAAATTTTACTCAACCAAAACGACTGAAAGGAGCGATTAAAATGGGAGCATTTAAAAATGAAAAAAACGGAACTTGGTATGTGCAGTTCCGTTACACAGACTGGCAAGGCTTGCGACAGCAAAAATTAAAGCGTGGCTTTGCCACCAAACGAGAGGCACAGGAGTGGGAACGAGCATTTCTGACAGAAAAGAAAGCCGATGTCACTATGCCATTTAAGACTTTTACGGAATTGTACGAAAAAGATGTTCGACCGAAGTTAAAGGAAAACACTTGGCTTACCAAAGAGCATATTATTAAAACTAAAATATTGCCGTATTTTGAGCATAAGCGATTATGTGATATATCGGCGAAAGATGTTATCGCTTGGCAAAACGAGATTAGAAAAATGACAAATTCAAGCGGTGAGCTGCTTTCTCAAGGGTATTTAAAGACGATTCACAATCAGTTGAGTGCATTGTTTAATCACGCAATCAAGATTTATGGACTAAGGTTGAATCCTGCCTCAACCGTGGGCAATATGGGCAAAGAGGAACGTAAGGAAATGAGTTATTGGACTGTGGAGGAGTACAGCAAGTTCTCTGATGAAATGATGGACAAGCCTATTTCATATTATGCGTTTCAAATGCTTTATTGGACAGGTATTCGTGTAGGCGAGTTGCTTGCATTAACTGCCGGTGATTTTGACTTTAAAAACAATATGCTTACAATCAACAAATCTTATCAAAGATTGCACGGAGAAGATGTTATTACTCCACCGAAAACGGAGAAAAGCAATCGAACAATAAAAATGCCGCAGTTTTTATGTGATGAAATGCAAGAATACTTGAAAATGTTTTATTCACCGAATAACAGCGACAGGATATTTCCTATTTCAAAAAGCTATCTTCATCACGAAATGGACAGAGGATCAAAAGCCGCAGGTGTAAAGCGTATTCGTATTCACGATTTAAGACATTCGCATGTTTCGCTTTTAATAAATCAAGGCTATCAAGCCGCCGCTATTGCTGATAGAGTAGGTCACGAAACCGTGGAAATTACCGACAGATATACACACATATATCCGTCGAAACAAAACGAAATGGCAAACACACTTGATGAATTATGGAAGGAGAGAAAATAATATGTCACTTAAAAACAGAGATGAATACAACCGTTGGAGAAACAAGACTGTGGCTTTTAGAGTTTCGCCCGAAGAGTGGGAACAGATTGAACGCTATGTTCAGCTTTCGGGTTTGACCAAACAGGACTATATCACAAGGCGACTTATAAACAAAGAGGTTGTAGTTCAAGGCAATCCGAGAGTATACAAGGCTTTGCGTAATAATCTTGCAGATGTACTTAATGAATTGCGCAGAATTGAAGTTGGCGTCGAAGTCAATGACGAATTACTTGATTTAATCGAAATGATTGCTGATATTCTCGGTGGATTAAAGGAGGCATCGGAATGACAGAAAAAGAAAAGACCGCTCCGATCGTATCTGTTGGCGCAGATACGGAGCAGTCAATCCTAAAACAAATTAACAACAGTATAACTGATTTTAACGAAAATGACAAGAGTTTAGATGATTATCTTGAAGAAATGCAAAAAGAATTTTTGCAACAGCTCGATCCATCACATTTGAAAACGATTTCTATGCGTGAGTTGTATAACACGGTATATCAAAGTAAACCGCCGCTGATTGACGGTTTGCTTTATCCGGGCACATATATTTTTGCAGGAGCACCAAAACTCGGCAAAAGTTTTCTTATGGCACAGCTTGCTTACCATATCAGTACAGGTACACCGCTTTGGAATTTTGATGTGAGAAAAGGAACTGTTTTGTACCTTGCGCTTGAAGATGATTACCACAGATTGCAAGAAAGATTGTATAGGATGTTCGGAACAGAAAGTGCGAATAATTTGTACTTTTCTGTTTCGGCGGGTCAACTTGGAAGTGGACTTGACGAACAGCTTACAAGATTTATGGCAGAACACCCCGATACAAAATTGATTATCATAGACACTCTCCAAAAGGTGCGTGAAGTGGGCGGTGATAATTACAGTTACGCAAACGATTATGAGATTATAACAAGGCTTAAAAAGTTTGCGGACAGTTACGGAATATGTTTGCTGCTTGTTCATCATACACGCAAGCAGAACTCTGAGGATAAGTTTGATATGATTTCGGGAACTAACGGATTGCTTGGCGCCGCCGACGGTGGCTTTATTTTACGGAAAGAAAAACGAACAAGCAATTCGGCAACGCTTGAAGTTTCAGGCAGAGACCAGCCCGATCAAAAGATTTATCTCAATCGCAATCCTGAAACCCTTGTGTGGGAACTTGAGAGAACCGAAACGGAACTTTGGAAATTGCCGCCTGAACCTTTGCTTGAAAATATCGCCGTCAAAATCACAAATGAAAATCCCGAATGGTATGGCAGCCCAACGGAACTTGTTGAATTTCTCGGCGTTGAAATGAAAGCAAACGCTTTGACGATGAAGCTGAATATCAATGCAGGGCGTTTGTTCGATGAGTATGGAATCCGTTATCAGAACAAACGCTGTCACGATGGGCGTAAAGTTAGTTTGACTTATGAACAGCGTGACGATGTGTGACGGTTGTGTCGCTGTTTTAGGCGGTGACAAAATCACCGTCACTATCGACACAGACCGACACAGATAAAGTTTAGCGGAGTGTGCAGAGAGTGCCTTTTCAAAGGCGGCTCTTTGCCCCTCGGAGAGCGCAAAACCTGCTTGCAGGTTGCATTTTTGATGGGCTTGCCTGTCAAAAGTGCTTTTGCGTTACTCTTGACAAGAGTAACAGAACCGAGGACGAGCAAGTTTATGAGATTGGAGGTGTATATAATGCAAAGAACGATAAGCGCAATGGTGGGTAAAGGCTCGGTCAATCATAACAGCCGCAAGTTCAAGGCGGAAAATGTTGATGGTAGCAGAACGCATTTGAATATTGATTACTGTAACGAGCCGATAAAGAAAATCTATCACGAATTGTTTGATGAAGCGCTAAAAAGATACAACGAAAAACAGACAAGAGCCGACCGTAGAATAGAAAATTACTATGAAAAAATCAGAAATTCTAAGCAAGAAAAACCGTTTCACGAACTGATTTTGCAGATTGGCGATAAGGAAAATATGAGTGCCGAAAGCGAAAACGGACAGCTTGCACGGCAGGTTTTAGATGAGTATTACCGTGGATTTCAAGAGCGAAATCCCAACCTAAAAGTGTTCTCTGCTCATCTGCATATGGACGAGGCGACGCCCCATTTGCATATTGATTTTGTTCCGTTCACAACCGGAAGCAAGCGTGGACTTGATACGAGAGTAAGTCTCAAACAAGCGTTAGCCACACAAGGTTTCAAGGGCGGAACTCGTGGAGATACCGAGTGGAATCAATGGGTAAGCGTAGAAAAGTCCGCTTTAGCTTTCGTAATGGAACGGCACGGAATTGAGTGGGAACATAAAGGCTCGCACGAAAAACACCTCTCTGTTCTTGATTATAAAAAGCAAGAGCGAACGGTGGAGCTTGAACAATTAGGTGCTAAAATCGAGGAAAAGCAAGCCGAATTTAATGTGTTATCCGAGCGAGTGTTAAACTATGATGATGGTTTGGAAAACTTAAAAAATGTGGAAGAAATGCTCGATAATGCACCCGAATATCAGCTCTCCGAGCCGCAAGGCTTTATGTCCGCAAGAGCGTATAAAACTAAAATTGCAGAGCCGCTTATTCAAAAATTAAAAGCGTTAATTAAGACGGCATTGGCTCGTTGCTTTGAGGGTTGGGACAATTACCATAGATTAAATATCACGAACGGCAATCTCTATCGTGAGAACGAAATGTTGTCGAAAATAAACAGCAAGCTGAAAAACGAAAACGAAAATTTGCGTTCGGAAGTCAAAGATTACAAACTCTTGCGCAAAGTTTTCGGACATAAACAAATTGACGAGTTGCTTGAACAGGCAAGAAATATTAAAGGTCGCAAGCGTGAAAATTCACGCTCAAGATAAATAAATTTTTGGAGGTAAACAAAATGGCAAACACAATTTTTGAACAAACAGGCGGTACTTATACGCAGGTGGGCGACTATATGTTGCCCGATTTATTACCGGTGGAAGAAGAAAAGGAAGCAAATATCGGCGTTTGGGCAATGAGGCATAAACGATATTTGAAACAAAATCATAAGGTGCGTTACTACAATTTGCTGACAAGCGGTAAGCTCAATTCATATCTTGCAGATATTGAGCAGCAGGCTCAAGACTTTTTTCTCCGGCTGGTAAAAGACCTCTCCGAAAAAGAAAATGTAACCGAAGAACTCAAAGCAACTAATATGATGTTGTGGGTGCGGAATATGAATAATATCCGCAACAGAGCAACGGAAAAAGTAAATGCAGATATAATTTACAAGATATAAACATAACGACGGCAGGGAGCAATCCCTGCCGATTTTTGTTTCTTGTATATGAGTTATCAAATGACAAATTATGTTTTTGATACGAAAACAAATTAAGCTTTCGTGTAATTAGTTGTTGTATTAATAGATGATTTATGATATACTTTGAATTATAATCTACAACTCATTGAGAGGTGCGCTATGGCTGTCAGTTACAATAAATTATGGAAACTTCTTATAGATAAAAATATGAAAAAAAAAGAACTTGGAGAAGCTGCTGGAATAAGTAATACTTTGATTGCCAAGTTGGGCAAAAATGAGAACGTTACGGTTGAAGTTCTTGTGAAAATATGTACTGCTCTTGATTGCAATATAGAAGATATTATGGAATTGGTACCAGATGAACAACAAGCAATATAACAGAGGTATTAATAGATGAAAATGAATAGTAAACCTACATATATAAGTCTTTTTAGCAGTGCTGGTATTGGATGTTATGGATTTAAATTAGAGGGATTTGACTGCATTGCCACAAACGAACTTATTGCAAGAAGATTAGAAATACAAAAATTTAACAACAAATGCAAATATGAAAGTGGATATATTTGTGGCGATATTACGGATGATGCAACAAAGAGTGCGCTCTATAGTCAAATCTCATTTTGGAGAAAAAATGAGGGGATTTCTCGTGTCGATGTTGTAATTGCTACACCTCCTTGTCAAGGTATGTCTGTAGCTAATCACAAAAAAAACGAGAATGAAATAATCCGTAATTCTTTAGTTGTCGAATCTATCAAAATCATAAAACAAGTAAATCCTAGATTCTTTATTTTTGAAAATGTTCCTGCTTTTATGAAAACGATTTGTACGGATATTGATGGCGAACATAAATCCATTGCGGCTGCAATTGAGAACAATTTGGGTCAAACATATTCTTATGCTTCTCGCGTAATCAATTTTAAAAATTACGGTGCTTGTTCCAGCAGACAGCGTACTGTTGTTATTGGTGTATCCAAAGACTATGCCGATGAAGTTTCTCCTTTGGAACTATATCCTGATCTTGTTAACGAGCGTACATTAAGAGAAGTAATTGGCGACTTAAAGCCTCTAAAAGAGTTTGGTGAAATAGACGAAAACGATATTTATCATTCTTTCAGACCTTATCCTGAACATATGCGTGCGTGGATTGCAGATATAAAGGAAGGACAATCGGCATTTGACAATGTTGATGATAATAAAAAACCTCATCGAGTAGTTGATGGCAAAATCGTAATCAATCAACGCAAAAACGCAGATAAATATACTCGTCAGTATTGGGACAAAGTCGGTCCTTGTATTCATACGAGAAATGACCAAATGGCAAGCCAAAATACAGTACATCCGTGTGATGATAGAGTTTTCAGCATTAGAGAACTTATGCTAATGATGACTGTTCCCTATACTTTCAAGTGGGTAGAAACTGATATTGATGTTTTGAATAGTCTGTCTACTGAACAAAAGAGGGCGTTTCTAAAGAAAGAGGAAATCAAGATTCGCCAATCTTTGGGAGAGGCGGTTCCAACTGTAATCTTTCAATCTATTGCTCAAAAAATTAAATCCGCATTGAAACATCCGCCTCTTAACACCGCAACTATCAACAAATTAGTTTCTTCTAACAAATTGTCCGAGGTTGATAATTTAAGAGATTTCATTGTAAATAACCCGATGAATTTGTCTGCTACAACATTAGGCAAGATTGCAGAATTAGCTAATACAAGCCGTACAGATAATGCGGCATTCTTTACAAGCAAAACCCTTATAACCGAAATGATGAAAGCCTTGCCGGACACCGAAAAGGATATTGTTCGTATTCTTGAACCATCTGTAGGCGTTGGCAACTTTCTGCCCCTAATTATCAAAAAATTCGAGGGAAAAAGAATAATCCTTGATGTTGTTGATATTGATGAACATAGTTTAGAATTCGATGAACTTATTTTAAAATATTACAACATTCCTGACACTTGTACTATCAATTATATTCACGGTGATTTTTTGCTTCATAATTTTGAGGACAAGTATGATTATATAATTGGAAATCCGCCTTTCTTCAAAATGAAATCCACTAACAAATTACTGAATATTTATCGTAGCAATGCGATTAACAAATCAACAACAAACATTTGCTCTTTCTTTTTAGACAAGGCAATCAATCTCGGTAATTATGTAGCTTTAATTTTTCCGAAGTTCTTGTTGAACACTCCTGAGTTTGCCCCTACAAGAAGTTATTTATCTAAAAAGGCTGTTGAGTGCATTATTGACTTTGGAGAAAAGGGATTCCCTGGCGTTCTTGTAGAAACCTTAGCAATTTTCATCAACAATCTTAGCCGTCCGTCGATTACTCGAGTGGCTTCCATTACACACGGTAAATATATTTCCCAAACTCAAAAGTATATATTTGACGAAAAGTTTCCATATTGGATTATTTACCGTGATGAAATTTTTGATTCAGTTTGTAAAAAACTTGATTTCAACGTTTTCAAGGTGTTTAGAGATAGACAAATTACTAATAAATTACTTTCTTCAACAGGAGAAATCCGTGTATTGAAATCTCGAAATATAAGTGATGACGGAGAGAAAATTATAGATATTGAGGGCTATGATTCCTATATTTCACAAAATACTGCCAGCAATTTATCTGTCTATAGTTATTTGAATAGCGATGGAGTTTATCTTACACCGAATATGACTTATAAACCACGTGTTATTAAAAAACCAAAAGGATGCCTTGTAAATGGCTCTTTAGCTATATTAATTCCTAAGAAAAATACAATGCTCACAAAAGAGCAAATGGCGTTTTTTGCAACGCCCGAATATAGAGACTTTTATCAAGTCGCTCGAAATTATCAAACAAGGTCGTTAAATGTTGATGCCTGTTCGGTGTTTTTTTACGGTATATTAAGAGAAAAGCCAAAAAAAGCACCTATAACAGAAAAACTGGACGAAGAAGAAAATATTCAAACTATATTTAGCGATTACACAAAGTGAGGATTTATTATGTTGACTCAACAGGATATTATAGATTTTTGTGACAAATATGATTATGACATAAGGAAATCTGGTAACGGCAGATGGATAGACCAAAAATGTGCTGCTGATGTAGTTACTGTAATTGCGGATTGCATATATAATTATGAATCTGAAAATCCGGACAGCACATTTACTACACCTGATATATGGCATTATGATTATGCTGTTGAAAATGTCGAAGCTATATTTAAAAAGCCGGGAGTTGAAAGTAAGGCAGCCAAAAATGAATACGATAAATTTTTTCAACAACCTATGGAAATGTTGGCAAATGCACAAATTCTTACAAAAACCAAAAAAGGTAACCGTAATTATTATAAAGTAAATGACATAGAAATACTAGAATACATTGCCTTGCGAGAACGAAATGCTCTTTTCTTTTTGAAAACATACATAGAAAAGGTCTTGAAAGATAGCGGAATTTATAATGTATTTGAGGATTTCTTCAATAGACAGACTAAAGATAATTATCAAATAGTAAAGAAAACATTTTCTAATTTCATAATTCGATATACAAAAATAAATGGTGAGGTTGAGTGTAATCGAATTTTTATTAAAGTTTTAAATCCGTTGGCTTATTTTAAGAATTCTTGCGGAACTGAAAAAGGCAGACTCTCCGAGCAAAATATTACTTATGACATGCTAATGTATAATCGTAATAATTTTAGAGATATTTATTCGGACAAGCCTAAGGGCGTTACAAGAAAAGAATATGCTGCTTCTCATCCGGTAGAAGTTAATGAGGCATACTATCATTACCAGTCTGCAAAAGCTAAAAGATTTCTTCGATTGTTTAACGACCAAAATCGTGGAGGTCAGACAGAACATCTTGAACAAGCTCATATGTCAGATAAAGCTATCCATATGCATCATATTTTCCCCGAAGCTATTTATCCTGAGATATGCTATTATTTGGAAAATATAATTGCTCTTACACCAACGCAGCATCTTAATTATGCTCATCCGGATGGACATACACAAGAAATTGATGAACAGTATCAGCACTTGTTGTTACTTTCAAAAGCGGATAGGATTCAAGAAAACTTAGCCGATGCTGCAGTAGAGCAAATCTATGAATTTTCAAGATTTTTATTTGTGCTAAATGTTGGCTTTGATAATGATGATATATTAGATATTGCCGATATGGACTTTGGTGCCGTTGTTAACGCAATTAATGTTCATTATGCGGCTTAGAAAGGAAAAATTATGAGTAAATTAGTATTTGGAAAAAACGGGCAGGTTCGTTTTAATTCGGAAGAAGAACTTCGTACCGCTGTTGATTATATTTTGAATTCAAGTAATGTTGAATTTGATATTCACGAAGATAATCAAAATCAAGGTGCATGGGCTCCTGAGGAACGCATTCATTTTAAGGAAGAATCAGGCGTGCCAGACTGCTTAAAAAGAAATATGACTGCCGGCAGACCAGGCCTTTATGGTAGGATTAATTGTGGAGAGTTTTGCGAGTTGGTACGAACTGAGGCACACAAAAGAAAAAAATGAATATAAAATGAGAATATATTTCTTTTACATATTTTATATTGATTGTGATTTTTAATAAAGGACACAATTCCTTGGCTTAGAATTGTTGCACTGTGGAGATCGTTATGAGAATTGATAATATAACAGTAAAAAATTATAGAAATATTGACAGAATCAATGTGGTCTTTAATCCAAAATGTAATTACATCATTGGAGAAAACAACCTGGGGAAAAGCAATTTTTTATCTCTACTTGCCACTGTTTGTAGCGGAAAAGGATTTGATGAAGACGATTTTTTTGATTCAGAAAAACCGATAGAAATAGAACTTAGCATTAGGTTATGTCCAAACGAACAGGGCTTTTTCGGAGATGCTTTTTCTCCAGAGGACGCATCATTGCTAAAAATACACTATACGCAGGAAATTAATGAAGCATATCCCACTATCGTTAGTGCTGATTCTAATGAAAGCATACACCCACGCCAAATGAAAAAGTTAAATTTTCTAAAATATGAGACTACTTCTACTCCAAGTAAAGAATTGCGTCTCGACACAAAAAAAGGCGCTGGGCTTTTGATAAGTACAATAATTGATCGCTTTAACCAAAACACAACGTCTGCCTTTTTAAATACTGAACAAGTTGAAAGCCTAACATCATTCATCAATGAGCATTTGGAGAAAATTCGAGGTTTTCGAGATTATTCAATCAAAGCTACTATAGCTCCACATCCTACAGATATGCTTACAAGTTTATATTTTCTATCAGATGGTGATAGAAAAATCGAAGCAACTGGCAGTGGCGTTCAGTATATGGCTATGGCATCTGTCAATATTCTGTGTCAGATTATGGAATTGTATAAAAGCAAAGCAATTTCTTTCCAAGATCGACTATATGCTGATGAGGCAGGAAGAAAAATATTGCCACTTATTTTGTCCATTGACGAGCCAGAAGTACATCTTCATCCTTACTTACAGCGATCATTAATTGGATACTATAAAAGGATATTGCAAAATGGTGATGCCGATTTTCTTGATCTTTTGAAAAAATTATTTGATATTGATGGTATTGATGGGCAACTCGTTATTGTTACGCATTCGACTGATGCATTGACTGGTGATTATCGCAATATTATTCGTTTCTACAAAAATGGGAATACAACGTCCGTTGTTAGCGGCTATGCTCTCCGCCCAATTTCCGGTCAAAATAATGATGGACATATTAAAGCCGAAAATGAAAAGCACCTAATTATGCATTTTCCTGAAATTAAAGAGGCTTTTTATGCTAAGTGTGCGTTGCTGATTGAAGGTGAAACGGAATACGGATGTATTCATGCTTTTGCAGAAAAAGTTGGTGTATCGCTTGATGAGTACGGAATTTGCGTAATAAACGCAGGTGGGGAAAAATCCATTAAACCCATTCGTAAACTACTTGGCTTTTTTGCTATCCCCAGCATAGCCATTTATGATGGTGATGTTAATAACGGCAGAACAGCAGATCCTACTGAATTTTACACAACAGAATTATGTTTTGAGATAGAAATTATTAAAAAACTATTATCTTCCAAAAAGGCAGGTATGATTAGGCAGATTGCGCTTGATTTAGATAATCAAGCTGAAAATGTTGTTTTAGATGTAGATTTTGTTCATAAGCATTATAAAAAAATGGGAATCGATTTAACGGGATATATCCCGAAAAAGTTGTGCGATATAGGAGACGACGATGCTGATTTTTGCCAAATGTATTCGGCTTGGTTTATGGCTAAAAAAGGTGTTCTTCTCGGCAGAATTATAGGGGATTCAATTCTTAAAGATGATATTCCTACTTGTTATAGTGACGCAATAAAGAAAGCGGAGGAGGTAGCCAGAAGTGTATGATGCAAACATCACCAAAATAAAAGAGAAGATAGCCATTCAACACGAAGAAGACGAAAAGCAACTCGAGGTGATTTTTTCTGATAGCTTACGTCTTATCGTAGAGGCTCCTGCTGGATATGGAAAAACTACTACAATGATAAGTCGAATTGCATATTTGTTTGCTTCTGGTAAAATTCCAAACCCCAAGCGAATCCTTGGGTTGACTTTTAGTGTAAATGCCGCACTAAAAATCAAGCGTGAAGTAGCTAGCAAATTACCTTCTTTAATTGGAACACAGAATAGTCCAATAACAATTAGCGAGAAAGCGACAATAACCAATTATCACGGTTTCTGTAAGGCGATATTAAAGAAGTATGGATACCTTATCTCTCCGATTCTAAGAAAAGACATCAACCTGTTTCGTGCTCTTGGAGACAGCGAAATTGAAAAACAAAAAGCACTAAAGGTAATACTTTCTACAGATGAGTTGCAGCAACTTGAGAATATGGAAACCGCAGTAAAAGAGGCTCGTATGCCCGAAAGCCAGGCAATTCGTTTATATAACGAGATTGTTAAGGAAAAATTACTTCCGTTAGACATTATCACTCATAATGCTGTTATTTTGTTTGTGCTTGAGATTTTTGAGAGATATGCTGAGGTCAAAAAATTTTATCAAAATTTTTATAAGCTTATTGTTGTGGACGAGTTTCAAGACACTAATTGTATTGCTTGGGCACTTTTGGAAGAAATTATAACCGATAATACGCAACTGCTTTTCCTAGGCGATCCTTTGCAGCGTATTTATGGATTTATAGGGGCTCTTCCTAACATAATGGCTTCCGTTGTTGAACAGTATGGTATGACCAAGGTGGTGCTTTCAAAAAACTATCGTTTTCGTAGTAATCCAGAAATGCTCAAGCTTGATAAAAATGTTCGAGCAAATGCTTCTACTTGTTTTGCTCCATGTATCCAAAGCGACGAAATAGCAAAGTTGCCAGGATTTTGGGGAATATCCCAGCAGGATGAAGGCCAACAAATCACTTCAAAAGTGCAAGCATTGATTGGTGATGGAGCAGAAAAAATTGCACTTCTTTTTCGAGGACGTGGAAAGAATGCAGAAATTGTAGAAAGTGAGCTTTCGAAAGCGAATATTCCTTATTTCTATGGAATGTTTACGGACGAAGATACAGAATATATAAACTTTCATAATGCTTGTCAAGAAGAGTTTATACGACGATTTGGAAGTCAAAAAGCCATAAGCAAAAAAGCATTAACCTCTTTTTCAAATGGCATGAAGACTGTATATTCTTCAAAACACGGAAAAACTATCGATTCTTTATTAAAACTGCTTGATGCTCTTGTCGAAAAAGTTTCCATTGATTATGCAGATTTGTTACCAGCAGATAAATACGCTTTGCTTTTGGATATTTTTGAAAATCGACAATTAAAACAAGCAATGGAATACGTAGACTCAGCTGTAATTCTTTCAACTGTGCATGGTGCCAAAGGATTGGAATGGGATTATGTAATCCTTGGTGATATGGAACGTTGGCTTTTTCCGGGGTATCATATATGCAATGGCTGCACGAACAAGTTTGTGTCAACTTCTAATTGCCGGTGTACCTTGCCAAGTGTATTGTCATCTTCCTTTAGAGATGTCATATTAGATGAATTGTCCGTGTTTTATGTTGGCATTACAAGAGCAAAAAAGCAAGTATTTGTTTCTGCGAGTGCCAAACGCTTAGATTACTACGGCAATGAAAAAGACAGCATATTTTCGTGTATGGCTTCAATGCCTGGAATAAAACTAGTAAAGGCATTATAGTTAAGTAATGTAAGTAGAAAATCTTATCTGAAAAACACGACGAAAGCACTACGATATCAATGGTGCCACTGCGCATTATATCAGTGTTAATTTATGTGTGGCAACAAAATGGCAACAAAAAATCGGATAGCGTATGCTTTACCGATAATACAAATAATATATACTCTCTGTTAAATCTCATAAACAAATGCATTTGCGATTGATTTTACAGGGATGGTTTAAAACAGTCGTCCTTTGTATGTTTACTTTCAATTATTATAAAATACTATTTTATAATAACTAGATGAATAGAAAATATGTTGTTTTAAGCCCAATCTTTTGATATATTTATTTCGATTCGGGAGGTAAAAGATGAAACTTTATGTCGAGAAATATGATGTAGTTGAACAAGTTGCGCTGCTTGATTTTGTTTCAAAAGAAGATTTTTGCTATTTTAGAAATAAGGGCGATTGGAATGAAAGAATGGAAGTTAATGTATCTAGCGAAGATGCTACAATGCTATTGATTTCTGGTATTAAAGTGACTAATTTACGAAAAGGTGGCTTTTTGCTTGTCGATAAACAAGACTTGTTAGAATTATATAAATATCAACAGAATGATAATATTTACAATTACAATTTGAATTTTCAAACTCCATCGACTATATTTATGGAGGTTAGTATTCCAAAAGAATTTTCAAATATTTTTAAATATGAGAATGCTAGACATAAAGATTACCATTTACTTAAGTCGAATTGCAGTTGGATGAATATGCCTTGCGCATTAAATACAATATGCACAAATGTTTGTGTATATAATGTAGGCCAAGGAAATTGCAATCGCGTTTATAATGATAATAACCAGACTTATTTTGATTATGGTGCATCTGTTTTATTTAGCAAAGTACAAATCAAAAACCTATTAAATGATATGCCAGAATTTGATGATAAAACATCACTAATAATTAGTCATTGGGATGCCGATCATTGTAACATGTTAAAATTTATAGATGATGAAAAATTAAATAAGCTTTGCTGCGCTTTTGTCCCAAGTAAATGCATTTCTTTAACAAGTCAAATAATAGCTGAAAAGTTATTAAAATATTGTTCATATGTTGTGGTTATAAATGAGGCTGATTGTAGGAGAATCAAAAGAAAAATATCTATGCATAAAGTTTTTGAAAATGACAATGCCGCTCTTTATGTTGGCGAAAATTCTACTTCAATCAACAATTCGGGTTTATTGTTATTTGTTAAAGGAAAAAGTAAAACAGTTATACTTGCAGGTGATCATAACAATTGGCAGGTCTTTAACAATGTATATTTGGAGTTGGATGCTTCAATAAAAGAAATGCCAACGAATGTAATAGTTCCACATCATGGTGGTAAAGCAGGTTCTTTTAATAATTTGATTAAAGTTAAAGAACCTAATATAGCTGCAGTTTCTGTAGGTAGAAATCATTATGGACATCCAACTACAGAATGTAGAAATTATTATTGTAAAAATGGTTTCAAATGGATGTCAACGATGACATTGGAAAAGAATGTTGAGTTTGAAATTTAATGTGATTTTTTTGTTATTATGCAAATAAAATTAGAAGCTTTTTACTCATTTTTACGATGATAATTTTTGTTGTATATTAGTTTTAACAGTAATTTTGCTTTAATTATAATTTATAATACAAGTACATATTACAAGTTGTTCAAATGAAAATCTTGAGTTAACTGGCTGTAGACAAGAGATGTCTTCACCTAATAAAGTAGCACTCCATTACATTCATTAGTTTTTCTAAACATTTCATATTTTTTTCGTACTTAGAAAGATTGACAAAGTCCTTAAATACAAATATAATGCAAACAATAAGATTGTTTTAAGTTATTTGCGTGATAGCATCCAAGTGATAGCTATTTGATAGCAAAAGCAGAAATACCTCATAGAATTGAGATAATCTGTACCAAATTAAAGCACATCAAGTCAAAACTCCTAAGCAAAAACAGTTAATGTCTGTTTTACACTTAGGAGTGGGAATAACTCCGCTGACTCGATAAATGCCCTCTTTACAAGGGCTTCAAGAGCTGTGCAACCCAAAATGGCAACAGTTTGGCAACAATATAAGATTAAGAGCTATCAGACTTAAACGCCTGATAGCTCTTTTTTCTATACTATTAGTTCTTTGTCTAAATACTTCAAATCACAAATTCGTTTATAACAATTATACTTATCAAATTTATTTTGGAATTCTAATGCATCATAATAGTCCATACCAAAATTTAATACTAACATTCTTATTGCGTGCAAATAGTTTTCACAGAATTCGTATGTTGGATTTTCAGATAATTCTCTAATAGTTGATCGTGAAACGATAGGGCTGACTTTTTGAATTTGAGGATTAGCAAAACTTTTTACAATATTAATATTTTTCTCCATAGTCCTTTCTTGTCCTTCAATGGAACCACCAACCTTATTCCAAGGAGGGAAATGACCATATTCTCGTCTGTAAGCTTCTATTAGAATTCCTTCGGAAAGTTTTATATTATTTATTCCTTGCTCTGATATATAGTCTTGTATTGAAGAGCCATCTTCATTTGCCATTTTCTCGTACAATGTCTTATTTCTTGATACTAAAGGTTGAGATAAAGGAGATTGTACGAATATTGTGTATCCTAATTTTTTGTGTTCATTAAAATACTGTTGTATTTGTTTGTATTTGCAGCCACTATCTTGCATCGGAATTAAACCATTATGTTGACAAAATCGTACATATAGGTCTCTTGCTAAACCAATATAAAGAACTTTGCGTGTATAATAATCCCAAAAACAATATATTCCCGCAGAAGCCCATCCATAATTGTCATTTGGACAACATAAATCATTTATTGCATCAGCTAGTTCTTTTGTTTCATCCTTTGTATAAGCATCAAGTATCACTGTACCAAACAATTACATAACACTCCCTTTTGTATAACTATATTTCTTCATAAAGTACTACAATTATCCTTTTACTATTTCTACAACCTCAATATCACCGTCAACAAGCATTTCTATAATTGAGCTTTCATTAAAATCTTCGTTTTTCCAATATTTTTCTGCAAGGATAAGATTTTCTTTTTCACTTAATTTTCCGTCAAAGCAATTTTCGGCATCACCGTAAAACATATTGCCGTTGACTTGTAATTTTACAATTTGAAATGTCGGTCTGCCTAAGCTAACAAAATAATCAAACCATTTTTCTGCCTCTTCTAATGTTTTAGACACATATAAACAAGCCATTCGTGACGGATAATTTGGATATTTTTCAACTCTTACTTGCTCCAATGTAAGCTCTCTCAAAGCTACTGAGGTGTGGTGTTCAAGTTCAATATCCTTGTATTTTTTCGGATTATTATAAATATCGCAGACAATATCAATTTTTTCATTTACTCGTTGCCAAACTCCGTTATGATGATTTTCGTCAAAAACTATATGTTGACCTACATACATAGGTTTTTCAGTAACAACATGATAAAAATATTTTTCCATAGTTTATATAAATTTAAAATATTCTTTGCCAATTAAATTATTTATTCATTTTTATTTTCTGTATCGTAATGCTCTTTTTTGATTTGTTCAAACTTTGTCAAGAAATCTTCCTGCGGTTCTTCGTAAGGGTTATAATTCTTTCCTCGCTTTTTATTCTCTTTTTGAGCCTTGTCCCAGCAATGGTCAAGAGTGTTGATTATGTTTTCGGGTAAATCTTCTGGATAATTGTAACGCCAATCGTCATATTGCCCCTGTGTCATTTCGCCGCTTTTAACTTTATCTTTTATTTCGTTCCATTCGTTTAAGCAACCGTATAAACCGGTAAAACACTCCGGTCTGCTTTCATCGGGAACAATACATAGCTTGCCATTTATTCTTTCGATAGTAAGTCCGTAAATATCCTCAATAGTAAATAATGTGTGCATTAACCTGATATGGTCATCAAGATTAGGACTGTCAAGTGTAAGTGTTGATACCTGCAATACTCCTGCAATTTCTTTTAGCATATCGCTTTTAGGTTCACGCCTGCCGTTTTCGTATTGTGCAACACGAGAGTCGGCATTCTTTTCACCGAATCCGAGCTGTAAACCTAAATATTTTTGAGTCATATTGTGTTTTTTTCTTATGTATCTTATTCTTTCACCGATTGCCATTAAGTATCACCTCAAGCATTACTGTACCATATATGTTACGATAAGTCAAACTAAATTATCAAAATAAGTACGATAATTTTGAAATTATTCTTGACAAGTCAATTGCAAGGTGTTAATATAAAACCGTAACCAAACAGTTACGAAAATGTAAATGAAAGTATCACAATTGCAACATATTATGTAACTGTGAGAGCCAAAGGAGGTGTAAAAATGTCTGATAATTCTATTTTTATGAGGGTTGACGAAGTTGCAAAAGTTCTTGATGTTTCCGAGTCTTATGCATATAAGATTATCAAAAAACTGAATAAGGAACTTGCCGAAAAAGGAAAAATTGTTGTTTCGGGCAGAGTCAATCGCAAATATTTTTACCAAAGAATTGACTGCACAGACAAAACGGAAGGAGGATAAAAATGCCTGTATATAAGGACAATAAAACAAATACTTGGCGAGCGGTGTTTAGATATACCGATTGGACAGGTGAGAAAAAGCAAACGCAAAAGCGAGGCTTTATTACTCAAAGAGCGGCAAAGGCTTGGGAAAAAGAAGAAATGTTAAAGCTGCAAGGTGCTTGTAATATGACATTTGATTCGTTTGTCGAATTGTATTTTGAAAGCCTAGGTACAAAGTTGAAACTTAATACAATAAACACAAAAAGACATATATTTGAAACCAAAATTTTGCCGTACTTTGCCGACAAGAAAATAAATGAAATCAAGGCGACTGATGTTATCAATTGGCAAAATACGTTAATTAAAGCAAAGGATGAAAACGGAAAACCGTTTTCTCAAACCTACTTAAAGACAATTCATAACCAAATGAGTGCAATATTAAATTTTGCCGTTAAATATTACGGACTTAAAGAAAATGTTGCAAGAAAAGCAGGAGCAATGGGCAAAAAAGAAAGCGACAGAGAGATGCTTATTTGGACAAAGGATGAATATATGCGATTCGCCGAAGCAAAAATGGAAGAACCAATGCATTATTATGCTTTTGAATTATTGTATTGGTGCGGCATTCGTGAGGGTGAATTGTTAGCCTTAACTCCAAGTGATTTTAATTTTAACAAGCGAACTTTAAGGATTAACAAAAGCTATCAAAGAATAAACGGCCGTGATATTATTACCGAACCGAAGACGCCAAAAAGCAACAGAATAATTAAAATACCTTCGTTCCTTTGTGACGAAATGCAAGATTATATCGGTATGCTTTACGGTGCAGAAAAAGATACAAGGTTGTTTCCGATTTCAAAAACTGCATTGTATCGGGCAATGAAAACAGGCTGTGAAAAGGCCGGAGTTAAGAAAATTCGTATCCATGATTTGCGTCATTCACATGTTTCATTGCTCATTGATTTAGGCTTTTCCGCTGTTGAAATTGCAGACAGGATGGGACACGAAAGCGTCGATATGACATATCATTATGCTCATATGTTTCCGTCAAGGCAAGACGAAATGGCAAATAAACTTGAAAACGAAAGGGGCGAATTTGAAAATGTCGGCTAAAAATCGTGACGAACATAACCGTTGGAGAAACAAAACTGTTGCTTTCAGAATGTCGCCCGAAGAAAGCAATGAACTTGATATGAGAGTTAAATTATCGGGTTTGACAAAGCAAGATTACTTAATCAATCGAACACTTAAAAGGGATATTGTTGTTGTCGGTAATCCAAAAGTTTATGTCGCTTTGAAGAAAAAACTTGAAGAAGTTTTGATCGAATTGAAGTCCTCAAATGACGCTCAACCGTCACCGGAACTTCTCGAAACTATTAAACTTATCAACAAAACGCTTTATGAAATGAAAGGCGATAAGGATGAATAAACAAATAAAAAAGACCGCTTGGGATTCATCTGCGGCAACAGATGACAAGCGATCTGCTAATAAAAGCACTAATATTATAACCGAAAATAAAATGTTTTGCAACTGACAAGCTCAAAGGGTATATTTGCAGTCGCAGACTGTAGCGAGCATAGGCAATGTATTGCCGGAAGATAAGGGAGTATCCTTTAACCCCTAAGAAAGGAGAACAAATGAGAGAAAGAAATTTATCAATAAACATCAGAGTAACCGAAAATGAAAAATCAAATATTTGCAGAAATGCAAAGCGTGCAGGCTTATCGCTATCCGAGTATATTCGTAAGTGTGCGTTAGGTCAAAGTGTAAGGTCGGCACCCAATAAATATTTGAAACAGGCTTATCAATCAGTTTGTCAAGTGAATGACAGCAGGCTTGATAAAATAAAAGAACTTCTGCTCAAAGCATGTTACGGTGACGACGGATAATGGCTGTAACAAAAATTTGGGCAATCAAGGACAGTCTGTCTCGTGTTGTTGATTATGCCGCCAATCCAAACAAAACAATTTACTCTGATTTGAAAAATGCAATTCACTATGCCGAGAACGGAGAGAAAACAATCAGTGAAGAATCGTGTTTTGTCACAGGCGTAAATTGCAATACCGATACAGCCTATGAAGAAATGAAAAATGTTCAAGTTCATTTTGGTAAGACTTCAGGCAATGTTGCCTACCACGCATATCAAAGTTTTAAGACAGGCGAAGTCACACCCGAACAATGTCATAGGCTTGGTGTCGAACTTGCAAAACAAATGTGGGGCACAGATTATCAAGTGCTTGTAGCAACGCATTTTAATACAGGCACTTATCATAATCATTTTGTAATTAACTCTGTCAATATGTGGAACGGCAAAAAATTCAATTGCAACAAGAAAGCGTATTACAAGTTCAGAGATTTATCCGATTCGCTTTGTGAGCGTGAACACTTAACTGTATTAGCAAATCCACAAAATAAGATTTCAAGAACTTTGTATTATGCAGAGAAAAACGGTGAGCCTACAAAATACAATTTAATGCGAGAGGCGATTGATAAAGCGTTAAGTATCAGCTGTTCGCCGAAAGAATTTATCTATGTGCTCAAAAAGCAAGGCTATATTGTTAATCTCAATCCTGATTTGAAATATGCAACAATTCGTTCTGTTAATGACACTCGAAACACACGCCTTTATCGGTTAGGTGAGAAGTATGATAAAGAGCATATTTTTCGAAGACTGAAAGAAAATGATTTTTGGAAAACTGCTCCCGAATTTAACACATTCCAAAAATCAATAAAGCCCAAATATGTTGTTTCAAAGAAAGTTAGGTTCAACGGTTGCTTTGCAAGAACGAGAAAAATAACCGGTCTGAAAGCACTGTATTTGCATTACTGCTATTTGTTGGGATATTTGCCAAAAGCAAAACAGCACAAACCGTTGTCGCCTGAAATGAGGGCGGCTTGGAGAAAAATTGACAGGTATTCAAAGGAAATACGATTGATAGATTCTAAAGAATTGACCACGATTTCGTCTGTAAATGAATTTATCTCTATAACAAAGGAAGAAATTGCTTTTCTCGAAAAGCAACGGCAATATTGCTACAACAAAATGAGGCGTTGCAAAGAGCCAAGTGTTATGGCAGAGCTAAAATCAAAGCGAGATGATTTTACAAAAACTTTGTCTTTGCTACGAAAAGAAGTTAAGGTTGCTACCAATATTTTGGAGGACAACGATGAAATCAAACACAATATGAAAGCTGAAAAGGCAATGCAACAAAAACGATTTATTACAAAGCAAAAAACAAGACATAGGTATGATGACCTATGCAGATAAGGAGAATTTTATGAAAAAACATATTACCGACGAAAACACGGGCATTAACTACACACTTGTAGGTGATGTGTATATTCCAAATCTTGTATCAACTGACACAAATTATGAAATCGGTCGTTGGGGCAGAAAACATAAGGAATATATTAAGCAATATAAATCGGCATTTTATACAACCCTGCTTATCCAATGTAAACTAAATTCATACCTGCACGATGTAGATGTCAGAGCAACAGAAATGTATGATGCCCTAGTTAAGAAATTAGCAAAACAAGAAGGCATAACAGAGAAACTCAAAACCGAAAACCAAATGCTTTGGGTTCAACGAATGAATAACATCGCAAATCGCGCAAGAGAGATCATTTATAAAGAAACATTATATTAAGTATAAAATTCAAGGTGAGGGTATTCCTCGCCTTGAATTTTATGTAAATCAATTTATAACAAAATCATTACCAAATTTCGAAATTATTTAGATGAGATATTTTTTTGAATCATTTTCAGTCTATATTCAATCAAATGGATACAAAATAATGTAACTTTAAATGCAAGATTTATTTCGTTTTGGTTTTTATTATATGATTGTCCATGAATACAACTATTTCTAATATTCAATCCGTTTTCGGCAAACATGCTGAAAAAGATAAACATAAAATCGGCAGCGGACTCCAATGAATTTGTTTCATTGTATATGTCAAATATCATCTTTTTTAACACATTGGTAGGTTCTTTAAGTTTTGTAAAATGATTCAAGTCTTCTCGAATTGGTGAAATTCCAAACAACTCACCTATTTCTCTAATTTTGCATTCTAGTAATGGAAATAATTGAGTTAAGTGTGCAAGAGTAGGAATATCAGGATAATCTAATAGTAAATATTCTTTATTTTCGTCTGCAATATTTTGGTATAAGATATTTGTTTTACTAAACAAATCAAAATATATATTTATATTTAGCTTTATATATTTGTAAATTCTAGGTTGGATTTCGTCAATACTCAAACCATTTAGGAATTTGTATGAATTATTATTTTTAATATTTTCTACTAAATCACGGTAACATACATCTATTTCGTGACGATCGTCCAAAATGAGTTTTGGTATGTATGGAAAATCTTCGTTTATCTCAATATTTGTTACAAGTGATAAAAGTGGAGTTTCTGTTATTTCTTCAATCCTGTTTACAATTGATTCTTTGTTAAGTATCATACAGTTATATGCTACTATATACGGATTTTCAATCATAATATGGTTGTGATTTTCAATATCTTTACTATCGATAGATGTTGGATTACTGAATGTATGCATTGTTGATACACTTTTACTAAAGTATTCTTCTTTCCATAGATGCCTAATAAAATTGATTTCTTTTGATATATCAGAGTGAATAATATTTCTGTTATTTTTTATTTTAAGTAAATATTGAAGATAAACAACAAATAAAGTTGCAGATGATATGCCGTCACTTTCTGATACAACCTTTTCAAAAGCATCAGAAACCTTTTGAAACACTTTATTATTAGATTGATTTATTACGTCTTTATCTGAAATAAATGAATTAAATTTTTCGTAGTTGTCAATTTTATCAGCATTAGAAAGTTTTTGTGCGATATATTCCTGAATTTTCTTTTTGAGTTTTTTGTCTGTTATAGGATATTTTGAATCTATTTCAACAAGTTTCTGAATATTATTAATCTTGTTAAGAGCTATATTATATGAAATAAATATTTCTCTATTTAATGGTACATTTTGCTCATTAAAACACGAAATGAGCATTTCTAAGCTTGAACAAGAATAGCTTTTGTGTTTACCTTGGTTACTGTTAATTTCATCATAGTACTCCTCCAACAAATTAGCGTGCCTTAAAATAACTTGTTCGCTTGGGATAACTTTGTTTACAGCATAATCTATAGATTCTAAAATAAAATTCGCATCATCACTTTCAAAGTCGAACTTCATAGTATCAATTATTTTTTCTGACCACTGATTAAAATTAGGAAAAGTATCACCATTAGTATATGTTATACTTGGGATTAATTCTCCGTTTTCATACGATGTATTTAGCATCTCCAAAAGATATTTTTCCTCCCAAGTAGTACACTTAAAATCTCTGATATGTTGATATGAAAAACAATCTGCAAAAACTATATTATTGCGTTTTTCTGATAAAACAGCCGTACAATTGCAAAATTCTTTGTTGATATTACTTTCAAATACAGAAATTTGAGGGCTCGTATCAAATGAAACAGAATTCAATCTGTCGAGTATTTCTGATTTTTCTCTTACGAAATTTGAAATATCAATTATCTTAAACAAATTTCTACACTCTACTATATCTGAATAAATAGTATATTTTTGTTTGTTTTTTTCATTATTCAATTTTGCTAAAAATATGAATAGTTCAAAAACTTTAAGAAAATCATTATCCAAGTTTAATTCTTGGTAATTTTTCTTACCGACATAATAAAGTGATAATTCATTAATTGAGCGTACCCATTGTTTGTTTATTTTTAATTCATCATCCATATATTCGTTAATAGCGTTAAAATATCTAAAAACATCTGCTATGTCTGCGAAAATAGTATTGAAATCATCAAATTGTTTCATTTCACAATCAAGGGTGAAATTATCTTCAATATATTCAATTAACCAATCCCAATCTTTAGATTTAGCTAATATTCCATCCATATATCTAACTTCCTGTTCATGTTCAAAAAAACTCATATATATAACCTCTTTATCATTAATAAAAATTAACTAAATAATCAAACAGGCTGTCTTACAACAGACAGCCTTGTTATTGCTCTTTCAGCATTCCAAAATGGATTTTATTTTTTTACCATTTTCACTAAGCCTTTTCGCTCCTTTGAGCAATTTTTTATAGAATGTTAAAATATCAATGTCTTTTATTATTAAAAATATTTGATGATTATTTATTGCAGCATCAAACATAAGTTCTTTCTGTTCATCACTCCACAAAGAATACTTGCTCATTTTTTTGATTATCGTATGTGTTGTTATGAAATTAGGGCTTTCTTCAAGTTGAGAAATATATTTAGACTTTTCTTTTTCTTCCTCACTTAAAGATTTAATATGATTCTCAAGTTCTTTTTCCTGTTCAAAATGTCGGGTTTCTAGTTTTTCATTTTCAGCTGTTCTAATAATAATATTTTTTATAAGTTTATCGATTTCTGAATTTGTAGAATAATCTGCTGGAGCAAAGAATTTAATCCTATTGTCATTCATCATTCGATACGCCTTGGTTTTGTCTTTTGTTTTTGGATCATAAACAGCTATTGAATTACCACCGTAAGAATTAACAAGTTTCATACACGGAATGTCAGTATCGCTATCTCCTATATAAACCATATTTCTGAATGGAACTCGTATTTCATCTGGACTAAAATATTCATTTACTCCGGGGTCATTAATATCTAAAACACCTTTTTCAATCCTAAAAAGGAATTGCGTTTTATTAGTATAATTTACTACTTGAGCAGGCCATACGGCAACATTTTTATCATCATAATAAAATGAACTTGCATAAACTTTGGTGATATTTCCACTTTTGTATATTTCGTTTCCTTCAATCATCTCTTTAAGACCGGATGATATGATATAATGTTCAACAATTACACCATGTTTTTTACCATATTCAGTTATTCTTTTGAACCAATTCTTTACGCCATCAAATAACTCTACTTCTGCACCGTACTTTGCAAGGGTATCTTTTGTAAAAAGAACTTTTCCCCCTGCTTCTGTTTTCATCATATACATATATGCTAAGTTGCCATCCATATCGTTCTTTTCAGCTAAGTCATTTGATTTGGTCCAAAAATCGTTAACATCAAAACCAACAGACTGAATATAACCTTGAGCTTGCATATCAGTTGGAGAGAGAGTTTTATCAAAATCATAGCATATAGCTAAAACAGGCATTTTTTCTTTAGTTTTTCTTTCGAATTTATTGTTATCCATAAATACTCCTTTTCGTCAAAATAGAGATAATTGATTAATTCTATTGGAAGTCATTATTTTATCTGTAATAATATCATCGTCTTGCAAATCTCCAAACAAAATAGGAGATTTAGCATTATGCAAATTATAATTTTTATCTACTACGGCAGTACTAAAATTCGCATAACAGTATTTGCAACCATTTCTACATGTGTTATATGCACCAATATCAATGCTTTCAAAACAACCACATTCTTCTTGCTGGTTTTTATCTTTTGAAAGCTTAAGTCTATAATTTCCGATTCTTTCAAGTCTTTTCATATCAATACAAGCTGCATGTCCTATTCCATATTTACTTAAGTCTGCACCTTCACAGCAAGTATCAATTTTCAAACCATTATTGTTTGCTATTTCGGAAAACTTGCTTACAATTTCATTTTGCGTTTTATTTGAAATTGCTTTTACTCCGAGCCTATTCATGTTTTTTGAAATATTTCTATACAAATCAATAAAGCTAATTGTACATTTTTCAGTATATGGAGACAGTCTTTCTGCTAATGAATTAAAATATTTTATGTGATAATCAAGTGTATCTCATAATAATCAACATCAATAACTGTTCCGTCGGGATAAGTTTCTCGTCCTGATTTAATAAAATTGTTAAATCCCAAATGCTGATATATTTGTAAATTTTTCGTTTCCGTTGGCTCAACACCTAAAGTAAATTTTTCATAACCTCTGTTTTTTAAATCATCAATCATAAATCGAAAAAGTTTTGAAAAATAGCCTTTACCTCGATACCGCTTATCTGTACTGAAATTACACAAATAAACTATTTTATCGTCAACCAGTTCATCGCTGTTTTGAATAATATTTTCATCAAACATAGCCGTGGTTTCACACATGATTTTATTATTTAATTTACCATAATATTTGACAGACTGACCGTTTTTTATCTGATAAACCGCATCATTCTTCAGTTTCTTTAAACCAGTTTTTCTTTGTTTTTGTCTTCTTATTTCATAATTTCACTTCATCAATGGTCGCAATTTTACATATGTATTCTTTCATTTCAATCACTCTAATAAATCTTGCATATAGTCTTTCTCTCTTGCTGAAACATAAGGCCATTCGCCTGTATTGTCTATGGTCATTGCATTTACATTGCCAAGATGAAAACCAACATGCCTGAACTGACCTAAAATACATTCAAATCTTGACTTATTGTCGCAGTCAGCAATAACCTCGTTCAACATATCTTCAGTTAAGTTTTCAAGATAATTCGTTGTTTTAGATTTAATGATTTCAAAATAGTTCAACAAATCTTCTTGTGTAACTATAATATCCGATTCTATATCCAATGAATGTAAATTTTCACGGTGAAAATCAGCACCTGGATAGTTTTCAGGCGTACAGCACCAATAATCAAACCAATATATAGCGTGATAAATATGCTTCCAAAGCGGCTGATTATATAATTTCTTTATCCATAATGCAATCCTTAAGTTTCACTGAAAATAGGCATAATATTTGCCTGCTTTCTTTTTGCTTTTATTTATATAAATATATCCTACCATATTTTTGATAAACAGTAAAGAAAATACTCCGACCGATAAAATGTGTTTTGCTAAAAAATCAAGGCGAGCCGAATAAACTCGAAAGTGCAAAATCCTGCAATAGCCGAATTGAGCCGTTGTTCAAAAAGCTAAAAGAATTTGCAAAACGGTACCTAATAAAATTTATTGATTACGGAAATAAGTATCGAACTGTTAGCAGTGAGTGTGACTATTTACAAAGAAAAAATTATGAATTAAAGCAAAGCAATACACGATATTTACAGGAAAATATGAAGCTGAAAAAGGAGCTGAAAGATTTTAGATTACTAAAAAAATTCTTTGCCAAAGAGGAGCTTGCCAGTATAATTGAACAGTCAAGAAAAACTTAAAAGCACGAAAGGAATTTTAATTATGAAAAAGAATTATACTGATGAAAAAATAGGAATCGATTACACACTTGTAGGCGATGTTTATTTGCCAAACCTTGTTTCGGCAGACACCAATTACCCTATTGGCATTTGGGGACAAAGGTACAAGGAGTATCTAAAAGAAAACTATAAGTTGAGATACTACAATTTGTTAACTCAAGGCAAATTCAACTCATACCTACACGATGTTGATGTCCGAGCAAAAAACATGTATGAAAATCTTGTAAATCAACTTGCCGAACAAGAAGGCATAACAGAACAACTTAAAGCTGAAAATCAAATGGAGTGGGTTGGAAGTATAAATAATATTCGTAACAGAGCAACAGAAATAGTAAATATTGAGTTGATTTACACATAAAATAACTTGCAAGAAAACCGCTGTCAAGTTGTAGCGGATTTTTTTTGGGGGGAAAGTGCATACGAAGTCATTAAATGGTGAGTACAGTCGAGATAATTTTGGCTTTTAATAATATGAAGCAAAATCAATTAAATATTGAAATAACCCAATGTATATGATACAATAAAATAAATCGTTTTGGAGGAAAGGTTATGGCGATTAGTTATAGACCATTGTGGATACAATTGGCAGATAAAGGGTTACAGAAAACGGATGTTATTAAGAAAGCAAATTTAACCACAAATGTAATGGCAAGTATGGGAAAAAATCAAACTATTTCTTTCAAAAATTTAGAAAAAATATGTATCGCACTTGACTGTTCCCCCAATGACGTTTTTGAATTTGTAAATGAAAAAAGTGAGGGAGTAAAATGAAGCCGATAATAAAATATAGAGGTGGAAAATCGAAGGAAATCCCTCAAATACTACCGTACATTCCCCAATTTACAGGCAGATATATAGAGCCTTTCTTCGGTGGCGGAGCATTGTTCTTTTACCTTGAACCACACAACGCAATTATAAACGATATAAATTCTAATTTGATTACTTTCTATAAAGATATCAGAGATAACTATCCTAAAATAAAAGAAGAATTATCAGCAATAGAAACGATTTATAAAAAAAACAGAAAAGTTTTTGACGAAATAAAGGCACTGCACCCTAATGATAGAGTAGATGATGCGAATGAGGAGTTATACTACAAAATTAGAGATATGTATAATGGATTGTGTGATAGGAAACTTTCTTTTGGCACAGTATATTACTTTATTAACAAAACAGCCTATTCTGGAATGATACGATATAATTCAAACGGGCATTTTAATGTACCGTATGGCAGATATAAGAATTTTAATACCTCGCTTTTAACAGAAGCACATCAAAGTTTATTGAAAAATGCTGATATATTTAATTGTAGTTACGAAAATATATTTGCAATGTCTAAAGAAGATGATTTCATTTTTTTGGATCCTCCGTATGATTGTGTTTTTAGCGATTATGGTAATAAAGATATGAAAGATGGATTTGGTGAGGAAAGACACAGAAAATTAGCAAATGATTTTAGAAAACTCAAATGCAAGGCTTTGATGGTTATAGGAAAGACGCAACTAACTGAAGAACTTTATGGTGATTTAGTTGTTGCGGAATATGAAAAATCTTATGCAGTAAATATCAAAAATCGTTTTAAATCGGAATCGAAACATATTTTGGTTGCAAATTACGGGAGACAATAATGGCAAGTTTGAAAAATAATAGAATGTTGTTTTTTACAACATCTCCGAGAACACCATTCAAAATGATACCTGAAATTGAATTGTTAGGTAACAATTTTAGCGGGCAGAAATGGAGTAAACATACACAAATAAGTTTTATTGAATTATTATCAAAAGAAGGTTTTTTTGACGGAAAAGGTTCAAAAAACAATTTAGATTTTAGTGCAAGAGATAGAATTAATCGAGCTCCCAAGGCATTAGGATTTGTAAAGCTTAATCCGACGATTGAGTTGACCGAAGTTGGAAAACTTTTTGTTACATCAAAACGAAAAGAAGAAATTCTACTTAGGCAGTTGCTGAAATTTCAATTACCATCTCCGTTTCATACGCAACCAACACAAAGTAATGTGGATTTTTGGATTAAGCCTTATTTGGAAATTCTTAGATTGATATATCATTTTGGGACATTAAGTTTTGATGAATTGATGTTGTTCGGTTTACAAATGACATCATATGAGATGTTTGATGATACAGTAAAAAAGATTGAAGATTTCCGTGTTGATAAGATTAAATATCAGGGTAAATATAAACAGTTAAAGGCAAGGCTACAGGAAGATATTATTCTGCACTTGTTTAGTGAAGAAATAAATAGTGGACAGATAAAGACAAGAGAGTCCAACGAAAAGACTATAAAGAAATTTATTTCCACCAAAGCAAGTAATATGAGGGATTATACAGACGCCTGTTTCCGTTATTTACGTTCAACTGGAATCGTTAATGTATCTCAAAGAGGTCGTTCTCTTTCGATTGCTAAAGATAAAATCGCTGATGTTAAATTTATTTTATCTACGGTTGATAGAAATCCTGTTTTTATTGACGATGAAGAAAAATACACTGAAATTTTGTATAATTCAACCCTTCCGGTACTATATACCGATGATGAAAATGTGTTAAGTGATAAATTGGCAGAATACACAGATATGTCAACTTTGCAAATCAGTAAATTATTGTTGAATGAAAAAAAGGATGTCTTGTTTGAAGCAATTGAAAATAAAAAGCAAAATATTCTTAATCAGCAAATTTTAAATATTAAGGAGTATCAACAATACGATGACATTATGAGTACATTTGACGATATAGAACAAAAGAATGTGTTAGATATACCATTAATGTTAGAGTGGAATACGTGGAGAGCTATGACAATGCTCGATGGTGGTACAATTAAAGCAAATTTGAAATTTGATGATAATGGATTGCCTATGTCGACGGCACAAGGAAATATGGCGGATATATTCTGTGACTACGATGAATACGGCTTAACAGTAGAGGTTACTACTGCCAGAGGACAAAAGCAATACGAAATGGAGTCTGAACCGGTATCACGACACTTGGCCAAATACAAGAAAGAAACGGGCAAGGATGCCTATTGTTTGTTTATTGCACCAAAAATTAACGAAGCTTGCATTGCGCACTTCTTTATGCTCCATAAAATGAATATCGCATTCTATGGAGGTAAATCGATAATTGTTCCTGTTGACATAACAACATTTAGAAAGATGCTTACCGATTCATATAAAGCAGATTATCAACCAAATCCGCGACAAGTTAAATCATTATTTGAGTATTCATTAGAAGTTGCAGAAAAAGCAAACAATGAAGTGGAGTGGTATGAAAAGGTAACGGAAAGAGCGTTAAATTGGTTGAGTGCATAAATTTTTTGACAGCGAAATGACTGAAACAAAAAAATATTTAGAATAATTATACTTTTTTGGTTTGCAGGTACTACTCGACTGGAAAGGCATTACTTACTTTTGCGGTCGGCAAGAGCTTCTTTGGAAGACATACGTTACCAAAGATTATAGCACATTATTGATACTAAATTTACTGATTATAAGTTCTTGATGCTTTTCGATTGCTTTGAGAGTAGAGACGACGATGAAATAATAAGTGTAGTTACGGACAATGCTGATATACCAGCAATTATTGACAACCCGACGCGATTAGAGCCCCTTATAAGTATTGCCTTAAAGCAACATTTTAAAGGATTGGATGTGCAACTTAATTATCATATTGACGACGAAGGATTACCTGCATTTACCGCTTAGGGTGGTATGGCAGATATTGAATGCTATGACGTTGATTGCAATTCAGTTGTGGAAGTAACTCTTACGTGTGTAAGAAATCAATCGCCGAATGAAATGCCTGCAATCACTCGACATTTGCAAGAGGCAATTGAAAGAGAACTCTATTGGTTGCTCCTTCTATACACGCTGACACAAAATGTGTGGCGGCATTTTCAAAGCCTCAATATAATGTTTGATATTTTAACGCTTACAATAGCTGAGTAGATTGAGCAAAATAGTGCTAATTGACAAATTTTAGAAGTGTTACCCGTTTTTAGTTAAAATCTTATCTTATATTTTTATAGATAACTTTATTTGTAGAGGATAAATGGCTATGGATTATGAAACGATTAGTATTTTAAAGTATTGGTTTGATAAAGTCGATAATTGGCAAAAAGACTTGTTTATAAATTTATGGAAAGGCAAATCAGCTGACGAAGTTTGCAAAAGGGCAAAAAAGCTTGCATATAAAGAATATAATGTGGAAACTTGTACTTTAGTGGCAGATACAACTTTTCCAAGTGACATTGAAAAACAAGCCGATCATAGTTCTTCTACTACTTTGTTGAGTATTTCAAATATTCAAGGTGTATCTGCGTTAAAACCTACAAAGCCGTTGAGCTTTGTGGAGGGATTAAATGTTGTATACGGTGGAAACGGGTGTGGCAAATCCTCTTATGTTAGAGTACTAAAAAAAGCAGAAAATCCAAAAAAGGAAGTTAAAATTTACCCTAATGTTTTTGAAGATTCTCCTGTCCCCGCAAAAGCGACACTTGAATTTTCAGAAGATGGAGTTAAAAGCAACATAAACTGGAGCTTATCTAGTAACAAAGTATGCCCTATTAGAATATACGACAGTGAAGTGGCTCGTCGATTTGTTACCGATTCTACTGAAATAATATATGAACCAAAACTATTAAATGTCTTTTCACTTATGGCTGATATATATGATTCTATAGCAGCAGAAATACGTGATGAGATGTCTTGTACAGAATCTCAAATAAAAACGGTTCCTTATGAATTGCAAAAAACCGATTTGTTCAAAACTTATGAAAATATAAAAAAACAGTCTGACATTCAAGAGTTTGCTAAAACTATTTATTTTTCAAAAGAAGACGAAAATAAATTGACACTTATAGAAAAGAGTTTCTCTGACCAAAATCCTGCTGCTACCCGTGAAAAACTAAAGGCGCAAATCGATATAATAAAAAGCATTAAAAAACAATTAGATACAGCGTTTGTTGGTTTAGATGATAGTAAGATTTTAGATATTCAAAACGCACGTAATAAGCAAATAGAGACAAGAAAAGTTTATGAAGATTTTATTAAGGAAATAAGAAATATTTCTGCTATCGAAGGATTTGGCGGCGATAAATGGAAAGATTTGTGGAAGGCCTCTAAATTATATAGAGAATCATTAGAAAACACATATGATGATTTATGTGTACTTTGCCAACAAAAATTATCACCTGATACAAAAGAACGATTAAAAAAATTCCAAGCAGTCTATACTTCTGAATTAGAAGCTAACCAACAAAAAGCTCAAGACGAGTATAGTGAAAAATTACAGTCAATACAGGAATTGATTAGTAAAAATTTAAATATCAGTGATATCAAAGTTAAATTGACTACTAATACCTTTGATGGCGAAATAATCAGTTTCTTTGAGACTGTCGCAAGTGGGTTGCTCAACAAGGCAAATTGGATATATAATTACGGAACGGATGTTGAAAAAACTTGTCCTTCTATCATTAAGGTGGATATTTTTAATGATAGAATTAATGATATTATTACAAAAATTGAAAGCGAGATTTCTTCACTAAATGATGTAATCGATAATTTTGAAGAGCAATCGAAAAAACGCTTGGAAATGCTGGCGAAAAAATGGTTCTTTGATAATGATGACAATTTGTCTTTTCTGAGTGATGTTTTGAAATTTAAGGAAGTACTTCCCAAATTCAAAACAAATACTCTTACTAAAACGAAAAATCAACTTTCTGAAAAACTAATTACAGAAGTATATGTTGAAAGATTTAACAAGGAACTTAAAATGTTAAATCCTACTGGAAGTATTAGGGTTGAGTTGGTTTCTAATGGAAAGAAGGGCAAAACCTCTCATCGTGTTTCTATAAAAGATGCAATAGATGGTTCTATGGATAAGAAAAACACGGAAGATATATTAAGCGAAGGTGAGGCTAGAGTAGTATCTATTGCTGCTTTTCTTGCAGATTTGAACTCAATGAATAAAACACAGGCTTTTATTTTTGATGACCCTATCACATCTTTAGACCATGTTTATGAGGATAATGTCGCAAGACTGTTGGTAGATCTTTCATTTGAAAGGCAAGTTATTGTATTTACGCATAGACTTGCATTTGCCGAAACGTTAAAGCGTTGTATGGATGAAGCTATTGAAGAATGCTCATCTAAAAACGGTAGTTTTAATTACATAGAACTATTGAAAAATCCTCTTGGTGAGCCAATAATAATGGGAGGATATAATCGCCTTGATTTTGATTCGGTATTAAAGGTGATTAAAGGGCAAGATATTCCTCAATATAAGAGGTTATTTGATAGTGGAGAATATGATTTAGCAGAATCAAAAATGAAAAGTATTTGCTCCCGTATGAGAATAAATGTTGAAAGAGGAATTGAAAAGGTTCTATTAAACGGATTAGTGAATAGATACAATATGAATATTTCTTCTCAAAAAATACGATATTTAAATGCCGTAGAGGAAACTGATGTTAAATTGTTTGATGATATGATGACCAAATATTCATTTTTCGAACATCCTGCGTCAAGTGAAAAGCCAATCGAATATCCTGAAACGGATGAAATTTTGAATGATGTCGAAAAATTATTAAATTGGCATCAAGATTTTAAACGTAAACTGAGTAAGTGTTGATCATTATATTTGTTTAGTAAAAAAGGAGAAAGTGCAAATGAAATTAAAATTAGATTTTTCGAATAATTTAGCTGCCCAAGATATGATAAATATTATTATGAAAAAAGAGAATTTATCTGATAAAGAAGCAGTCGAGTATGCAATTAATTATGATATGTATGGTAGAATTGTAAGAACGGGTTGGGCTTCTATTGCATTTGATCTTTGGGGACATGGTGATCCTGAAAGAAACTGGACTAAATTAAAAAATCCTATTATTGAGATAGAGGTGGATTCGGTAAAAGAACATTTAATTACTGATATTGCCAAAAAAGAAAATGTTGATACGGAAATGGCAATAGGATATTTTTTGATATTCGTAATGGAATCACTAGGATACCATATTTAGCACCAATTTTTTGTGGCAACGATATGGCAACACGAGGTTTTAGAGCCAATGTGATTTGGATAATACAAGTGATTGAAATAATATGAACAATGTTACCCCTGCGGAAATGTTACGGCTTTGAAAACAGGGGTAGAGTGGGAGTAGTTCCCCTCGGCTTGCAACTAAACCTAAAAATCGCATAATTTTTAAGGCTTTTGCCCCGTTTTGGGCAGAAGCCTTTTTTATGAGACTATTTCGATTACCGGTAGGCACGGTTTATAGGTTTTCGGGGTGGTGTTCTCTTTGCATTTATCATAATTCTCGCTTTGTGTCCTTTACATTTGTGGAGGCTCGTGCTATATTCTCATTGAAAGGGGTGACAGCTATGGACCAAGAAAAAATCGGTAGTTTCATTGCAGAAAACCGCAAGGCAAAAGGCTTTACACAAATTGAATTTGCAGAGAAATTAGGCGTTTCAAACAAATCGGTATCTCGGTGGGAAACCGGAAAAAATATGCCGGATGTGTCTCTGTTTTTGCCTATATGCGATGCGTTGGATATTTCCGTTAACGAGTTCCTTATCGGCGAACGCATCACAACGCAAGAGAACAAAAGAGCTGATGAAATTCTTGTTGAAACAATAAAAGCCTCCAACAAAAAGCTCAAATCCGCACAAATAGTGATTTATATATTGGCTGTTTTGGTCAACGCATTATTTATGATTGGTGTGCCTCTGACCGCAACACCCTCTGACGCAATGGCGGTGCCACTCGCCGCACTTTTAGGCGGTGCAGTTTCTGCCCTGTTGTTGTCCTGCCTCAACATCAAGCCTATATGGTTGTTTATATTCATTCCGATTTCGGTAATTGAATTATTGGTAGGAAGTATAATCTATTGCGGTGAGTTGTATGACTACGGCTTACCCTATGCAACAATATTGGCTTTTGTTCAGCTTACATTATTTTTGTTGGGGATGGGCATTCGAAAAATTATAAGAAAACTTATAAAAACCAAACGCAAAAATAAATCTTCATAGCATTAGCAAAAAGAGCTATCAGACATAAAGTCTGATAGCTCTTATTATATTTAATATATAATTAAATTTGAAACCGCCAATTGAAAAAATAATCTTTCTAACTTTAAATTGCTATTTCAATAATAAATTACAACTAAAAAACTCATTAAGTAACAAATAATATTTATATCAAATTTATCTAAAACATTTATATAAAACTTAATAATCAATTATTTGTTTGTTTTTTTGGAAGTGTTACAAGCATTACTGTTCCATTTTTGTCGCTCTTTTCAGCTTTTACCGTACCGTTGTGCAAAAGTACAATTTCCCATACAAGTGATAGTCCAAGACCAACACCGCCGTATGCTCTGCTACGAGATTTATCAACACGGAAAAATGGTTGAAAGATACTTTCTCTGTACTGCTCGGGTATACCATAACCGTTATCTTTAACTCGTATATAAAGCTGATCATTCTTTTCGTCAACAGTTATAATTACAGAAGCGTTTTCTCTGTTGTAGCGTATTGCGTTTTCAGTTAAATTAAATAATAAACGATAAATTAAGGTGTCACTGCCTATCATCATACCATTGCCGTTGTATTCAAGGCGAATATTCTTTTTTTCTGCAAGGGGAGCAAGGTCGGTAAATATTTCTTCAATCATAGGGGCAATTTCTATTGTATCTTTGCACTCAACTGTACGAAGCTCACTCATTTCAAGCAGAGTTTTTGTCATTTGTGACATTCTTTCGTTTTGCTCTTGCAGCAGTGCAAGAAATTCTGCTGTATCGTTGCTCATATTTGGGTGCTCAACAGAAAAAAGTTCAATTTGTGCTTGAGTTAAGGCAAGTGGTGTTCTTAACTCGTGCGCTGCATTTCCTGTGAATTGCCGTTGAGCAGTAAAACCGTTGTCTAGTCGGTCAAGCATATTGTTAAATGATTGACAAAACTGTTTAAATTCAGGCAAAACATCGTCGCTTATTTTCATATCTGCCAAATTGTTTGGCTGTATATTCTCTACTTGAGAGGCAAAACTTTTTAGCGACTTTAAAGCACGACCACTGACAAAATATGCAAGTATACCACCAAGTATGCTTACGGCAATTGTTATGTACCAATTAGTAGTATTGAATGAAGCTTGTGCACCACTGATAATAATGGTAAGCTCACGGTCGAGATTTTTATTTTCCGGATTAAATGAACTCGGTTTTCCTTTATCAATTTCACTATATGCTGATATTCCGTTGCCTATTGAATCCATATATCGTTTGCCTGAAGAACCGATTAAACAATTCATTAGCACACAAGTTATGCAAATTAAAACTGTGGTCATTAAGGTTATTCGCCATTGTAAAGAAAGTTTTTTCATTTTTTCTCCTCCATTACATAACCCTCGCCTATACGGTTGTGAATAGGGTCATAGCCTAATGCATTACGAAGCTTTTTTCTTAATGATGAAATGTGCACTCTTATTGAGTTGCTGAAATTGTCAACACTGCTATCCCATACGTGTTCAATCAACTCCTCTTGACTTACAGGTCTGCCTTGATTTAACATTAGATATTCAAGTATTCCTGTTTCCTTGCGAGTTAAAGATAATTCTTCATCATTTACATCTGCTTTGCGTGTTTTTGTATTAAATGAAAGATTTGAACATTTTAAAACAATATCGTTTTGAGTGAACTTTCTAAGGGTAAGGTTTCGTATTCTTGCCGAAAGCTCATCTAAGTGAAATGGTTTTGTTAAATAATCATTTGCACCTTCATCTAATCCTAAAACCTTGTCTGCAACCTCACAACGAGCCGATAAAATTAAAACCTTTGTGTCAATGTCTGTTTGCCTCAGAGTTTTCAATACTGTCATTCCGTCAACATTAGGTAGGTTTAAATCGAGCACAATAAGGTCGAAACTTTCAACACTAAGCATATCTAATGCCTTTTGACCGTCATAGCAATAATCAACACTGTAAGCAAGACGCTTAAGACTTCTTACGATTGTGTCGCAAAGAGCAACCTCGTCTTCAACAACTAAAATATGCATAAATATCTCCTATCACTTTGTATTATTGGTAAAATATCTTTATTATAGATTATAACACAAAAAAATAAAATCTTTGTTAAATTTCTTTCTTAACAAGGATTTTATATCGTTCGTGATATAATAAGGCGAAAAATGAAGGGAGTGGTTAAATTGTTCAAAGTAAAAAAAGCAATATCTCAAATCGGTTTCCTTGTTGCCGGAGTGGTTATGCTGTGCTATGGAGCAATGCGTGGTGAGGCAGACACTGTGCTTAGCAAAGCAATAAGAATATGCTTGGAGTGTATTGGAATTGGATAAAAGAAAAAAGAATGTTTCAAAGCTTGTAAGCCGTTTTCGTACTTGTATTCAGGCAGGTGCAACGCTTTTGACAAATATTCATTTGCCTAATTTTTTTAAAGGCGGAATATATCAGGGCAATGGCAAGACTGTGTGCGTACCGGGGCTAAATTGCTACTCTTGTCCTGCTGCGTCAGGTGCGTGTCCAATCGGCTCGTTTCAGGCTGTTGTAGGCTCATCAAAATTCAAGTTTTCCTATTATGTAACAGGATTTTTAATTTTGCTTGGCGTGTTGCTTGGCCGATTTATTTGCGGCTTTTTGTGTCCGTTTGGTTGGCTTCAAGATTTGCTTAATAAAATACCGTGTAAAAAGCTTTCAACAAAAAAACTAAAGCCTTTAACATATTTAAAATATATCATCTTGTTGTTGACGGTTGTATTGTTACCTATACTTGTAGTTAATGATGTTGGAATGGGCGACCCGTTCTTTTGTAAATATATATGCCCACAGGGTGTGCTTGAGGGTGCAATTCCATTGTCTGCTATTGATGAGGGTATACGCTCGGCTTTAGGAAATAAATTTATTCAAAAGCTTATTATTTTGATTATTGTAGTTGTACTGAGTGTGATTTTCTATCGTCCGTTTTGCAAGTGGATTTGTCCACTCGGTGCTTTTTATGCATTGATGAACAAGGTGTCGTTGCTTGGAATAAAGGTTGATGAGCATAAATGCGTGTCTTGTGGCAAATGCGCAAGAGCGTGTAAAATGGATGTTGATGTGATAAAAACACCAAACAGCACTGAGTGTATTCGTTGTGGTAAGTGTATAACTGCTTGTCCTACTGATGCACTAAGCTTTCACTACGGATTTGGTATGCCTGAAAAAAATCTTTGCAACACTGTAAAAGAAAATAATAAAACAGATATTAAAACAGATATTAAAACAAATAACAAAAAAGATATAACAACGGAGGAATAATAATTATGAAAAAATCAAAAATATTAACTATACTTATGGTTTTAGTGCTTATGTTTAGCCTTGTTGCTTGTTCAACAGCTAAAAATAACGACAAATCTCAGTCAAATAATACTGCTGATATTTCAAATTTAATGGAAAGTGAACCAAGCGATTTAGATGACGCAACTGCACTTTATCAAAAGCTTATGAAAAAAGAAAATGAAATTTTAACAAGTAATTCACAGCTTTGGGAAAAAGTGTTTATGTCAGCAAATAAGGACACTCCTATGATTGAAGATGGAACAAATTATGGTGACTTTTTGCTCAATACTATTGAAAACGGTAAAGATAAATTTACTGCAGATGAGTTGAAAATTCTTAAAGACGGTGCAAATCAAATTAAAGAAATTGAGGGTAAACTCACAATTTTGGAACAAAAATATCCGGGCTGTGGCAGTAAGCCAAGCGAGGGCGAAAGTGTTGACGCTGAAAGTGCAGGTATGGTAAGTGAGAATAGCGAACTTACTAAGTTTCCAAGCTTTAAGGGTAAGGACCTTGACGGAAATGATGTTAACAGTGATGACATCTTCTCATCTAACAATGTAACTGTTATCAATTTTTGGTTTACTACTTGTAATCCTTGTGTAGGTGAACTTGGCGATTTGGAAAAGCTTAATAAAGAACTTGCAGAAAAAGGCGGTACCGTTATAGGTGTTAACTCATTTACTCTTGACGGTGACAAGACTGCTATATCTGAGGCTAAGGATGTTTTGACTAAAAAAGGTATTACCTACAAAAATGTTTGGTTTGATTCAAAGAGTGATGCCGGTAAATTTACTTCAGGTCTTTATTCATATCCGACAACATATGTAGTTGATAAAAACGGAAATATTGTAGGTCAACCAATTGTTGGTGCAATAACTTCATCATCACAAGCAAAGCAACTTAATAAACTTATTGATGAAGCAATTAAAAACAGTAAAAAATAAAAATTTTAAATATCTCGGTTCGTGGGTGCAGACATATTTTTGGACTGTTTAAACAGCTAATCCAAGACTGTGTCTGTACTCTACCGGGCTCATAAAAGAAACTATTATAACTATTAAAAAAGTGATTTTGAAGCTTACAATATTGAAAAAAGTCTATGTTTTTTATTTCAAGTGATATGAATATGAAATTTTAGTTTCAAAATTGTACAAAACACGGTTTTTAAAAAACTGCCGATTTGTTCAAGTTTACAAAATTAACACAAATATTTGACAAATTGAAATTTTAGTATTACCATTAAATCATAAATTTAACAGTCAAAAGCAATGAACAGGAAATGACTTGGCGTAGCACCGTTTACAGAAAGCTGCCGGCTGTGCAAGACAGCATCAAGGAACGCTTTGCCCTCACCTGCAAGCTGTTTCAGTGAAAGAAAGCGAGTAATTGAAACCGGTTCTCACCGTTATTTGAGTCGCTGTTAATTACTATAAATTAGTTATTGACGGGGGATGAGTGGTCGATTTTATCGGCAAGCAAAGTGGTAACACGAAAGCACAAGAAAATAAAGAAGTTTATGCCTTCGCCTTTGCAGAAAACCGGAAACGGTTTTTGCAGGGCGGAGGCTTGTTTTTTTGCTCATAAGTTTTTGACTGCAAATTATAATTTAAGAAAGAAGAGGGTATTTATGAACACGCTTGTAATTGTTTTAATTGCTGTTGTTGTTCTCGGCTTAGGCTATGTCTTATACGGCAGGCATATTGCTAAAAAATGGGGTATTGACCCAAAAGCCGAAACTCCTGCCGTAAAGTATAATGACGGAAAGGACTATGTTCCTACTAACGGATGGACTGTATTTTCACACCAGTTTTCATCAATCGCAGGTGCAGGTCCTGTAACCGGTGCCATCCAGGCTGCTGTGTTTGGTTGGCTTCCTGTATTGCTTTGGATTCTTATCGGTGGTGTATTCTTTGGTGCGGTAACCGATTTCGGCGCACTTTATGCCTCTGTTAAAAATCAGGGTAAATCAATGGGTATGCTTATTGAAAAGTATATCGGCAAAACAGGCAGAAAGCTTTTCTTACTTTTCTGCTGGCTTTTCTCGCTTTTGATCATTGCAGTATTTGCAGATATGGTTTCAGGTACATTTACATCATTTGATGCTGTTACCGGTGCCCCTTTGCCTAATGCTTCAATCAATGGTTCAGCAGGTATGATATCAATTATGTTTATGGTATTTGCTGTACTTTTCGGACTTATCCAAAAGAAATTCAATTTTTCCGGTTGGAAAGAATTTGTTGTAGGTGTAATTTTTATTGTAATCTCATTTGCAATCGGAATTAAAGTTCCTATTACACTCGGCAAAGACGGCTGGAGTTATATTGTATTTGCATATATCTTTGTCGCCGCAATTGTTCCTATTTGGCTTATGAAACAGCCAAGAGATTATATGACTACTATTATGTTTGTATGTATGATTTTTGGTGCGGCTTTAGGACTTGTAATCGGCCATCCAACAATGAATTTACCTGTATTTACCGGATTTAAAAATGAACAGCTCGGTACAATGTTCCCGATTTTGTTTGTAACAGTTGCTTGCGGTGCTGTTTCAGGTTTCCATTCACTTGTATCGTCAGGTACATCTTCAAAAACAATTGCTAATGAAAAAGATATGCTTAAAGTCGGATATGGCGCTATGATACTTGAAAGTGTGCTTGCAGTTCTTGCACTTTGCGTTGCAGGTGCTGCTGCCAAAAACGGTGTTCCGGCCGTAGGTACACCTTTCCAGATTTTCTCATCTGGTGTTGCAGGCTTTTTTGAAAAAATGGGACTTTCGGTTCATTTTTCAACTGTATTTATGACTATGTGTGTTTCTGCACTTGCTCTTACAACTCTTGACGCTGTTGCCCGTATCGGCAGAATGAGCTTCCAAGAATTATTCAGTGTTGATGATATGAAAAACGCAAAGCCTTGGAGAAAGCTTATGTGTAATACATATTTTTCAACAATCATAACTCTTGCCTGCGGTTTTGTCCTTACCAAAATTGGCTATCAAACAATTTGGCCGCTCTTCGGTTCGGCTAACCAGCTTTTGAGCGCACTTGTTCTTATCACTCTTTGTGTATTCCTTAAGGTTACCGGCAGAAGCAATAAGATGCTTTTCCCACCTATGATTATTATGCTTTGTGTAACATTTACTGCACTTGTTCAGCGTGTAATCGGACTTATCAAGTCGCTTTCGGCAGGTCAAGATATTTTTGCAAGCGTAATTCAGCTTGTAGTTGCAGTTTCGCTTATCGTTCTTGCTCTTATTATTGTAGTTAACTCATTTAAAAGTTATGCAAAAAGCAAAAAGAACAGTGAAGTAGAAACAAAAGAAGTTGCAGAATAATTAAATAAGTAATAATAAAAGGCGAGGTGCTTGCACCTCGCCTTTTGCTATTAAGTAATATTAAATTTGATACCACTTGATTTCATTTGAATCAAGGTGAAGTTCAAAGCTTGAACCGTCGCCTACATAAACTGTTGTATCCTGCGGCTCGTATGTGTTATTTACTACGCAGTATTTTTTGTTTTTAACATAAGCGTGAACTTCTACATTGTAGTTAGTTGAATACCACTTATGAAGTTCATTTTCAGAATTTGCGCTCCAAAGAACAGCTCTGTAAAGTACGCGGCTGTTTTCAAATGAATACGGAAGACCGCTGATGTATACACCTCTGCCTTTTCCGAATTCTTTAACTGCCATTTGCACTTCTTCAGCGTGGCGAACAGCGAATGGCAGTTCACTTGCATTTTGAACAAGTACGGTCGTTTTGTCAAGTGCAACAATGTTTTTCTTGCCCTCTCCAAAGTCAACATTGCCATTGTTTGTATCCTCAAGAATGAAGTGGTCACGGTGTTCCTCGGTATTGTAGCGGCGTGTGTTTAAAGTGAAACCGTTTTCCTCTTCAACACCTAAAATATCATCAAGCTGGAAGAATTTTCCTTGCCAATGATGAGCGCCCGGTTCACCTACACCGATAAATCCGCCACCGTTATATACAAATTTTTTGATTGCGGTAACGATTTCTTCATCTGCCCAGTATTCGCCGCCGCCTTGCGCTGTGTCTGCATCGCCTACATTGATGATAACATCAATATCATCAAGCAGGTTTTTATTTTCTTTTATATCGTCAAAGCTGATGAAAGATACATCAAAAGGTGCGCCACTCAATGCTTCGATAACACCGAAGTATGAATAGTTTTGCCTGTAATAAAGTCCGTGGTGAACCATATGGTTAGACCAAGCTCTCATTTTGCCCCAGCAGTTGAGAACTGCAACTTTTTTCACACAGTAAGGTGTTACACCCTGAATGTTATCATAAAGAGTACGAAATTCATTGCAAACAGATTTAATGTAATCCACAAAATCAGGAAATTTAAGTGCAAGCTTAAGATAGCCGCCGTAGCCGATACGCTGGATAGGACTTCTTAAAATAGCGCGCCTTGCTGTTACCCAATTTACTTTTGCTTCTTTTATAGGGTCGCCGCCCTCACAGAAAACATCAGGGAAGAAGTACGGTAAAAATCTGCCTTCTGTGTATTTTACATTTTTAATATCACTGAAAAGACGGAGAGTTGCACCGTTTCCTACACTTCCTACTACTGCGTCAAGCCCTATTGATGCGAATTCATCCATAAACGGTTCCATTCCAATCCAATGGTCACCCATAAACATCATAGCTTCCTTGCCGTATTCGTGTACTATGTCAACCATTTCTTTGGCAAGCTTTGCAACTTCGCGCCTTTGAAAAGTCTGAAAATCTTTGAATTCTTTTGACGGAATTCGATATGTGTTATTCATATATCCCTGGTCAATAATAAATTCAGGGCGGAATTTATATCCAACCTCTTTTTCAAATTGCTCAAGTATATATGGGCTGACTGAAGCACTGTAACCAAACCAATCAACAAATTTTTCCCTCGCAAGTTCATCAAAAATCAATGTGAATTGGTGGAAGAAAGTTGTGAATCTGACTACATCAACATATTCGTGACTGTCAAGGAATTTGCGAAGCCTTTCAAGTGAATGTGCTTTTGTTTTCGGCTGGCGAACATCAAATGTAATTTGCGGTTCAACATCCCATTCGTTAACTACTGCGTTATACATATGTACAGGGTCCCACATAATATAAGCTAAAAAGCTGACTGTGTATTCGTGAAACGGGGTTGCGTTATTTATTGTTACATTTCCGCTTTCTTCATCATAAGTCCAATCGGCAGGGGAAACTACTTCGCCCGTAGTTCTGTCAATAACTTCCCACCATCTTGTAATATCATCACGGTTGTTTACTTTTAGCATATCCGGATAAAGATTATCCATAAGATGAATGGAAATAGTGTCACTTACAGCAGTGTGAAATTTGGTCATAATGTACATCTGCTGAATTTCATCAGGATTTGCTTTTGCCCAAGCATTATCTTTTCTTGTTGTGTAATAAGTGGCATAAACTTTCGCACCTGTGTTGCGAAGTTCCTGCGGAAATTCTGTTCCGTCACAGTCACGAATAGCGTCTGCACCCCATTCATCCATAATTTCAAGGGTTTCTTTAACAACATCCATATCTGTCGGAATTGTTACTCTGCCTTTGCTGTTTGCCATTTTGTATCCTCCGTTTTATTTCTCTATTTTTATAACTTTGTTGTTTTTCAGCGTCATTTTTCCGTGCATTCTTTTTCTTATAAAAGGAACGCCCGGCCTTACATAAAATGTATTGTTTGCAACATAAGCGTCAGGATTGCTTGCCGGTGTCATTGTACCGCTTAAATCATCAACACTTAAATTGTTTTCAAAAGTGTTATGCACTGCTTGTTGCAAGCAAAACATCATACATCCGCCTTCATTAAGCCGTGAATAGTTATATTCATACTTTGTTCCGTCACCCGAATCTGCGTCATATGCCATACCGTCTTGGTTGAGTTTTGTATCGCTTGCATCGTTGTATCTTAAAAGTGCATTTTTACATTTCCAAGGCCAAATGGCAGCCGCTACCTTACCTGCACGCTTTTGGGGATATTTGTAAATTCTGTCATTCATTTCGGTAGCGCAGGAATCTGCAATATTATGCTCAACAAGCGGAGTTAAAGCATACATAGGTGTAATTGCGTCACCGCCGGCATATTTAACATAATTATTTTTAATAACTATGTTTTCATTTCCGTATTTTTTGAAAGTTTCTTCATCAAGCTCTTTGGCTGCAAAATCCTTGTGGCGATATGAATAGCCCACTGCAATTCCCCATCTGCTTACATTTTTTACATAGCAGTTTTTAATTTCTACACCGTCATATCTTGCCACACCGGTTTCGCTTTCATTATCGGGTGTAAACGATGTCATATATATTCCGCCGTTATTCATATGCTTGTTGTAAACATTTCCGTTTACATCGTGAATAAATAAATTATCAAGTTTTATTGAATGGAGCGTACCCCTGTTTTTTGCAACTGCGGCTACACCGGTTCTATCCATTTTATCCGGCGCACAGTAGCTTTCCATATCTTTAAATTCTTCCTTGTTTGTAATCTCGATATTTCTTATAAGTATATTTTCAACATCGTAAAGAAGAATTGATGATGAAACATTGCCCTTATAAATGTGGCCCGAATAGTCAAGTTCACATCCGTAATCCTGATACCAAACACCTTGACCGTTGGTGTTGATTTTCGGCAAATCACCGTCCTGCCCATAGGCTGTGATTTCAATCATATCACCGTTTATGTCACCGCAGTTCTTTAAATGCAAAAATTCATTTTCAAAAACAGAGCCTCTTAAAAGAAATACTTTGTCACCCGGTATAAGATCAATTTCATTGATTTTATTAAGGCTTTTAAATGCGGTGCTTTCGCTCAAACCGTCATTTTCGTCATTGCCGTTAAGCGAGCTTACGAAGTATATTGTTGATTTCTTCATCATACTGCTCCTCTCTTATCTTCTTGTAAATAACGGTTTTAACTTCAAAAAAGAAAAATTTATCATTATTATATCTTGTAAATAAATCTTTATTTTGCTTGAAATAAGCTTTCATTTGCTTTCGGCTTATTTCTTTATATGTATAGGCTTTTTTTACATTTTCACATTCTCCCACAAAATCAAGCTTTAATCTTGTAAGTTCATAATCAAGATATGCCGGGTATGAAAAGTGGGTAAGCCCGTATACTGTTTCGTTATTTTCTTTTTGAAGTTTTCTTTTTTCGTTTTCTGCGTCACATCTTTTAATTACTGCTTCCAAGCTGTCATCGTCAATCAGCCCGAGCTTTTTTGAAAATTTAAGACAGGCGAGCGCATACTTTTTTTCTTCATCATCGGTAAAAAGAAAAGGATTCATAGTATTCTCCCTATAATTTTTAAAAGTGAATTTTGTATTATTTACTATATAATACTTATTTTTATATGGTAATGCAAGCGTATTTGCATTTTTGCTCATTTTGTACTATAAAAAGTGAATATTGACTAAAATAGAATACCTTTATATAATAGAATCATTGAATTTAAAGGGGACAAATTATGAAGTTTATTCATCTTTCCGATTTGCATATCGGCAAGCGTGTAAATGAATTTTCAATGCTTGATGACCAAAAGTATATACTTCTTGAAATAATTGAAATAATTGAAAAGCAAAAGCCTGATTTTGTAATGATTTCAGGTGATGTGTATGATAAAACCCAACCTTCAGGCGAAGCAGTAAGGCTGCTTGATGATTTTATTTTCAGGCTTTCATCTTTAAAATTGCCTGTTTTTATCATCAGCGGTAATCACGACAGTGCAGAAAGAATTGCTTTTGGTGCAAGAATTATGCAAAGCGGAAATATTTTTATGTCACCTGTTTATGACGGAAATATTGAAAAGCATACTTTAAGTGATGAATGGGGAAATGTAAATGTTTTTATGCTCCCTTTTATCAAGCCGGTTAATGTGCGCCAAGCTTTTCCTGATGAAGAAATAAACAGTTATACCGACGCTGTAAGCTGTGCACTTGGCCATATTTCGCTTGATGAAAGTGAAAGAAATGTTATTTTATCCCACCAATTTGTGACCGGAGCAATTAAGAGCGACAGCGAAGAAATCAGCCTTGGCGGCACAGATAATGTTGATGTTTGCGCTTATGATAAATTCGATTATGTTGCACTCGGGCATATCCATTCGCCGCAAAAGCTTGTTCGTGATACTGTCAGATACTGCGGTACACCGCTTAAATATTCATTTTCTGAATGCAGGCATAACAAGAGCGTTACCGTTGTTGAAATGAAAGAAAAAGGTGATGTTGAAATTTCACTTGTTCCTCTTATACCAAAGCGTGATTTGGTGGAAATAAAGGGTACATACGACGAACTTATGCAAAAAAGCTATTGGGAAAAGCTTAACAGTAAAGAAGATTATTTTCATATCACTCTTACGGATGAAGAAGATGTTGTAGATGCAATCGGCAGGCTTAGAACTGTTTATACAAATATAATGAAGCTTGATTATGATAATAGAAGAACAAGGGCAAGCGGTGAAATTGAAAAAATAAAAAATGTAAAAGAAAAATCACCGATTGAAATTTTTGAAAATCTGTATGAAAAGCAGAATGCTTCTGCTTTAAATGACGAGCAAACCAAACTTTTAAAAGATATTGTGAAAGAAGTATGGGAGGGTGAAAAATGCGACCTTTAAAACTTACTATGTCGGCGTTTGGCCCTTATGCCGGCGAAGTTTCACTTGATATGCGAAAGCTTGGAAACGGCGGAATTTATCTTATTTGCGGTGACACAGGTGCCGGCAAAACCACGATTTTTGATGCTGTTTGCTTTGCACTTTACGGTAAAGCAAGCGGAGATATTCGCGATAAATCTTCTTTTCGTTCAAAATATGCCAATGATGAAACAAAAACATATGTTGAACTTGAATTTGAATATAACGGTGAAGTGTATAAAGTTACAAGAAATCCTGAATATTTGCGTAAAAGCAAAAGGGGAGAGGGTTTTGCAAAGCAAGGTGCAAATGCAACTCTTATTTTGCCAAACGGTACAGTTGTTTCAAAAACAAATGAAGTAACAGCTAAAATCGAAGAAATTTTGGGTGTTGATAAAAACCAATTTTCGCAAATTGCAATGATAGCACAAGGTGATTTCAGAAAGCTCTTAAATTGTGATACCAAAGAGAGAAAAGAAATTTTCAGAAAAATATTTAAAACCGAACCGTACAGCCAAATTGAATATAAACTATCAAGCCTTTTTAATGAGCTTAAAAAGCAGAGAGAAAGGGAAAAGCAAAGCATAAATCAATATATTTCTCAATTTTCCTGTGGTGAAAACGATACGCTGTCACCGTCGCTTGAAAGTGCAAAAAACGGCGAAGTTTTAATCGACGATGTTATATCGCTGATGAATAAAATCGTGGAAAAAGACAGCGCACGGTATAATGAATTAAATAACTTTCTTGAAAAAACAGATAAAGAAACAGCAAAATTGACTTCTGCTTTGGCGGTGGCAAAAAATCAGGAAGAATCAAAAAAAGAATATGCTAATATTTTGAAAGAGATTGAAATTGCCGATAAAAACTTTAACGAAAGTAAAAAGATGAATTCAAATTCCGCCGCCAAAAATGAAACTTTGGAAGTTTTATCCAAAAAAATAAATCTTATTGAAGATAAAATGCCGAAGTTTGATGAATTTGAAAAAGTTCAAAATGAGTTAAATACTGATATTCAGGCTGTAAAAGAAAATGAAAAGCTTTTAAAAATCAAAGAAAACGAGTATGCTTCACTAACTTGCGATATTGAAGAAAAAACGAAGCGACTTCAAATTTATAAAAATTCTTTAATTGATATTGAAAGACTTAATTCGAAATTAAATGATATTAAAAACAAAGTGCAGTCTTTAGATGAATTAAAGAATGAAATAAAAAAATATAAAGAAGAAAAAGAAAAATACTCTTTACTTCAGGAAAAGGCGAAAAGTGCGCTTGATAAATATAACAATCTTAATGATGAATACAGTATGAAATACACCGCATTTTTAAGCGAGCAGGCTGGTATTATGGCAAGCGAGCTTAAAGACGGTGAGCCTTGTCCTGTTTGCGGCTCAAAAAATCATCCTAATAGGGCAGTAATAAGCGAAAATGCACCGAGTGCGGCAGATGTTGAAAAAGCCAAAGCACTTGCGCAAAAATCGCAGGAATACGCAAGTGAAGCCGGAAAAGAATGTTCGTGCAAAAAGGCGGTTATTGATACTTTGCTTCAAAATGTGAAAGCAAAAGCCGAAAAACTTTTTGACACAAGCGAAAATATTATAGAAAATGTTAATTTGCAAAATGGTGAATTAAAGAAAGAATATGAAGATACCAAAGCACTTTTAGAAGAAGCTGAAAGCAAAGATATAATGCGCAAAAAATTGGAAACAGATATTCCGAAAATGCAGGAAAAATCGACTCTCACATTACAGGAAATTTCCGCTTGCAAAGCATCAGTCGCTTCTCTAAAAGCAAGGGTTGATGAAAAGTCAGCTTCGGTTATGAAGCTGAAAAATGAACTTGATTTTAACACCAAATCACACGCCCTTGCAAAGCAAAATGAATATAAAGCACAAGCGCAGCTTATCAAAGCCGAAATAGAAAAGGCAAAAGAAAATTTAGATAAATCAAAGTCACGATTGGATACTCTTTTAGGCAAAAAATTAAGCCTTGAAAATTCAATTAAAGATTTTGAAAATTATGATGTTGAAAAGCTTTTACAGAAGCTTGCAGAACTTGAAAATACCAAAAGTGAAGAAAACGAAAAGGCTAAGCTCGTTTATTACAGAACAGAAAATAATAAATCACTTCTTAAAGAGATAAGAGCCAGAAGCCGCGATTTAGCACAGCTTGATAAAAAGTATGTTTGGATGAAATCTCTCAGTGAAACGGCAAACGGTGATATTTCGGGAAAAGAGAAAATCACGCTTGAAACCTTTGTTCAAATGACTTACTTTGACAGGATTTTGAGAAAAGCAAATCTTCGCTTGCTTACAATGAGCGATGGGCAGTATGAACTTATTCGCAGGCACGATGCCGAAACTTTAAAGAAAAATGAGGGTTTGGCACTTGATGTGCTTGACCATTTTAACGGCTCAACAAGAAGTGTAAGCACGCTTTCAGGCGGTGAATCATTTATGGCTTCTCTGTCACTTGCGCTCGGCCTTTCAGATGAAATTCAGTCTTCAAGCGGCGGCATTAAGCTTGATACTATGTTTGTGGATGAGGGCTTTGGCTCACTTGATGATGAAGCACTTGACAGGGCACTTTCTGCACTGAATTCTCTTTCACAGGGCGGCAGGCTTGTAGGCATCATTTCTCATATTGATGCTTTGGCGTCAAGAATAGATAATAAAATTATAGTTACAAAGGATAGGCAAAACGGCAGTTTTGCAAAAATAGTTGCCCAATAACATATGAAATAAAGAGATTTAACAACAGGAAAAATAAAAACTTAAATTATGGCTTTTTGTACTTTTGCTTATGCTTTATGGCTGCTATTTTAACCGTAATATCCCTTGGAATACGCGTTTTACTTTCAATTAAATAAAAGGTGCAATGGATAATTCGTAAAGAAAAATTATCCATTGCACCTTATTTATTATACTATTCCTCCGTTTACACCTAAAATTTGTGATGTAATGTATTTGTTTTGTGATAAAAAGTAAATCGCGTCTGCCACTTCTTCTGCTGTACCGAGCCTGCCGATAGGCACTTCCTCTTCAAGTTCGCTTTTTTCAAACATTGAGTTCATTCTTGTGTCAATTATTCCGGGGCAAACGCAGTTTACGGTTATGCCGCTTGGTGCAAGCTCCTGCGCAAGAGAACGACTTAATCCTATTACTGCCGCTTTGCTCATTGAATATGCAATTTCGCACGATGCACCAAGCTGACCCCACATTGATGATACATTTACTATTGCACCGCTGTGGCTTTTAAGCATAAGTTTAACCGCTTCGCGCGAGCAGAGAAAATATGACCTTGCGTTAATTTGCATGATTTTATCATATTCTTCGGCTGTTGTGTCATTTATCTGCTTAACAAGGCTTATGCCGGCATTGTTCACCAATACATCAATGCTTTTGATTTGATTAAAAAGTTCAATTATTTCATTTTCGTTTTCAAGATTACATTTGATTTTGGTTATCCCGTCAAAATCCGGTTCGCTTTGGTTATATGTGATAAAAACATCATAACCCTTTTGTTTAAAAAGCAGTGCTGTTGCCTTGCCTATACCTGTTGCACCGCCTGTTATTAAAACCTTTTTCAAGTTAACACCCCTGAATATTTTTTATAATTATATCATTATTAAATCTGTTTTTCAAATAAAGTTGTAATTTTGATTAAAATAATGTATAATTATTTCACTAATTTTCTGTGAGGTGCAGTTATGAGCAATGTTAAAGAAAAAGAGTTCTCTACTATAAGCGTATATATTGATGAAGATGAAAATATGATTGGTATTCCTTGCGGTGAAAGCGACAAGTACGGTATTGCGGATATTGATAAAGTTGTTTTGCTCAAAGCACCGTATTCGGATTCGCAAATTGAAAATTTTGTGGAGGAAGTTATATCATATTGTTATACCAAAAAGCATAATGATTCATCTCCGCTTTCAACTATTGAAAAGTATACTAAAAAAAGCGGTTTCGTAAATGCAACAGCGGATTATACACTTATTTCTATTGTTAAAACCAAGGAAACATATTCACTTATGCCTACTTTTAATGATTATGAAAGAGGCCCGCTTGTAATTGATGATGATGAAAGAATACTTCTTGCAAATTACCAAAAGGGCGAACTTGCCGAGGTTATGAAAGACTTTATTCAGGTTTATGTTAAAGCTAATATGTTTTATAAAGAAAAGCAAGAGCTTGAAGAAGAAAAGAAAAACAGAAAGAAAAACTAATGAAAAGTTTTGTTATATCTAAGCGTGACGCCGGCACAAGAGTAGATAGATTTATTGATAAAACTTTTGAAAATCTGCCTAAATCACTGATGTATAAAGAAATACGAAAAAAGAATATTAAGGTTAATAAAAAGCGTTGTACAAATGACCAAAAGTTAAAAGAGGGCGATCTTCTTGAACTTTATCTAAAAGATGATGTTTTAAAATTAAAAGTTAAACATCTTGATTTTATGCGTGCATCTGATGAACTTGATATTGTATATGAGGATGAAAATATAATTATCCTTAATAAAAAGGTGGGTGTTTTATGCCACCCTGACGGCAAAGAATATATTGACAATCTTGTTGCAAGGCTAAAAAAATATCTTTACCAAAAAGGTGAGTGGTCACCTGAAACTTCAAGCTTTACACCGTCTCTTGCAAATAGGATTGACAGAAATACAGGTGGCCTTGTAATCGGGGCGAAAAACTTGCAGTCGCTTAAAATACTTAATGCAAAGATTAAATCAAGGGAAATTGAAAAATTTTATTTAACGGTAGTTCACGGAAAAATGCCTAAAAGTGAAGAAGTGTTGACCGCATTTTTAACAAAGAACGAAAAGAAAAATCTTGTTAAAGTTACCGATAATCAAATTGAAGGTTCTAAAAAAATTATAACCAAATATAAAGTTCTTGATTATTATGATGATGCATCGCTGCTTGAAATAGAACTTTTAACGGGAAGAACACATCAAATCAGAGCGCACCTTTCACATATAGGCCACCCGCTTTACGGTGACGGAAAATACGGCATTGAAGAGGGAAGATTTCGCCAGGCACTTTACAGTTATAAGCTTAAATTTGCATTTGATGATGAAAATGAACTGTCTTATTTATCAGGCAGGGAATTTCAGGCAAGGGATATTAAACTTCTTGATGATTATAAAGAAAGGAAATTTTAATGAAAAACAAATTTTATCGTATCATTTCACCTGTTACCTTTCTTGTGGTGCTTGTGCTTGATATTTCGGTGATAGCATATGCGGTATTCGCAGTTAAAAAGCTTTTGGAAAATTTGAGTGTTTATTCGGTTATATTTGCAATAATCGACCTTTTTGCAATAGTGGTAGGTGCGCTTGTAAGCAAATATGTTATAAGCCAAGGCATTGTTTTTAATGAAACTTCGTTTGAATTTACTGCTCTTGATGAGAATAATATTTTTAATTATGATGATATTGCAAATATAAAAATAAATAAGGACACCAAAGCAAGCCTTAAAAAGAATTTTAATGACAGGCAGTCACAAATTATTATTGAAGAAAAAGACGGTAAGGTTACAACTGTTGACATAGGCTTAACATCAATGAAAAAGCTGAAAAAGATAGAAAATGAAATCTTATCACACATAAATGAAAACTGAATATTTTATATAGCAGCAGGATTTTGTACAATGTTAACAATTGTTTTAAAATTTCTGTTGCATTTTTGTTTATAAATTGTTATTATATATACAAATACGGCTTTGCCAAAAATAAGGGAGAGATTTTATGGGCGAAAAACGCACTTATACGGGTAAAGAACTCGTCGGCTATCTTGTAGGTATGTTTGGCCAAAACTTAATTTACAATATCGTTGCAACAGGTCTTTACTTCTATTTTCAAAATGTCATCTGCCTGCCGGCTATGGCTCTCGGTTGGATTATGACTATCGCAAGAATTTGGGATGCAATAAATGACCCGATGATGGGTACTATTGTTGATAAAACCAAATCAAAGTGGGGCAAATGCAGGCCTTATCTTATTATATTTCCGGCAATTATAGGTTTAGTTACAATTTTAACATTTATAAACGGTAACTATGCCACAGCAAGTTCAACTTCACAAAAGGTACTTATTGTTGCTTGGGCGGCTATTTCATATATTGCCTGGGGTATGTGCTTTACTGTTTGTGATATTCCGCTTTGGGGTATTACATCTCTTATGACGGAAGATGAAAGCGACAGAAGCAAGATACTCGGTCTTGCGCGTATGGTTGCAGGTATAGGTGGTATCGGCGTACTTGTTGTTCAGATTGCGCAGGCTCTCGGCTCTGCATTCGTAAGCAAAATTGACAAAAATGCAGTTGATTATGATACTCTTGTTCAAAAAGCAAACCAAAAGGGCTTTATTGTTACAGTAATTATTATGACTGTAATTGCTTCTGTTCTTTTTGAATTTGCAGGCCTTTTCACAAGAGAAAAAGTTGAAAAAAGTGAAAAGAGTTATACTTTCAAAGAAAATTTCCAAATTATGTTCAGAAACAAGCCGTTTAGGCAAATTCTTATTTCAGGTATTTTGAGAAGCCCTATTCAGCTTCTTATGATTGTTGCAATGACGCTTGTTACATATTACTATGCAAACGGTAATATTATGAATATTCTAGCAACCGACGCTTCAGGTAAGATTACGGGCTTAAATGTTAAAATACTTGTAGGCCTTGGCTGTGTGGCAATCGGCCTTTTTGCCGGCCAGTTTATCGCAATGGGTGTTACACCGTTAATCATCAAAAAAGTTGAAAAGAAAACACTTTATAATATTTATTCAATTGCAGGTGCTTTTCCTTTTGCACTTATCTTTGTATTTTACAAAGTTTCAGGCGGTGATTTAACTTCTACTTTCTGGTCAATCATTGTTGGTATTTGTATGCTTGTTGCAAGTGCTGCTTTCGGCGGTATCAATGTACTTCAGTCAGTAATGATTGCCGACTGTGTTGACTATGAAGAATATCACAACGGTGTTCGTACAGATGGTGTATTTTTCTCGGGCCAAAGCTTTATTACAAAGCTTGCAGCGGGTATTTCAACAATCATTTCATCAGCAGTATATGCATTTGTAGGTTACAGCGGTGCTAATGTTGATAAACTTAACCGCGCTATTGAAAAAGGTGCAAACTTTATAACATATGACGGTGGTACAGGCGCCGGCAAATATGCTGAAGCAATGTTCTTCCTTATTTCAATTCCGCCTGCAATCGGTATGCTTCTTTCAGCACTTCCTACACTTAAATATGCAATGAGTGATAAAGAACACCAAAAAATCCTTGAAACTCTTGTAGAAAAGAGAAATACGCAGGATACAAAGGCTGAATAATAAAAAACAATACAGTCACTTGTGTGTAATTTCAAGTGGCTGTTTTTTATTGAATATTCTGATTATATAAGTTATAATGATTTAAAAACAAAAGGCAAATTAAGGGGAATTTATGATTAAAACATTAAACGGTGCATGGCTTTTTAAAGCTGTGGATGAAAACGAATGGAAAAATGCAACTGTTCCGGGTTGTAATTTTCTTGATTTAATGAATAACGGTGATATACCTAATCCTTTTATTTCAACTTATGAAAAAGAGGTAGGCTTTGTAGGTGAAAAGGATTGGGAATATAAAAGGATATTTGAGATAAGCGAAGCTGAACTTGATTGTGACGATGTACTTTTAAACTGCAAAATGCTTGATACAATTTGCGATGTGTATGTGAATTCAAGACTTCTTTTTGCGGGGGAAAACTGTTTTGTTGCCTATTCAAAAAGCGTGAAATCATTTTTAAATATTGGTGAAAACGAAATAAGAATTGTATTTAAATCACCTGTAAATTATGTTCGCGATAAGTATAAAAAATGCCCGACTCCTATAAATTCAAATGGGCAAAACGGTATTGTTCATATCCGCAAGCCGCAGAGCCATTTTGGCTGGGACTGGGGTCCGGTTTTGCCGCTTTCAGGTATAACCAAGGATATTGAACTTCAGTTTGTAAATAACGCCAAGATTGATTATCTCGGCATAACTCAAAGGCTTGAAAACGGAAAAGCATTTGTAAGCGTTAAAGCTGATGTAACATCTTTTGGCAATTACGAATGTGAAATTGGCATTACTTCGCCGAGTGGGGAGGTTATGACTGCCTGCGGTGAAAATGCCGAATTTGTTATTGATAATCCTGAACTTTGGTGGACTTATGAACTTTCAGGCAGTAGAAATCAACCGCTTTATACCGTTAGTGCAAAACTTAAATTAAACGGGAAAGTATTAGACGAGCAGAGCAAGAAAATCGGATTAAGAACTATTGAACTTAACCGTGAGCGTGATAAATACGGCAGAAATTTTCAATTTATATTAAACGGTGTTCCGCTCTTTATTAAGGGTTCCAATTATATTCCGGCAGATAGCTTTATTACTCGCTTTGATAAGCAAAAGCTTGATTATATGCTTGATGCTGTTCAGTTTTCAAATATGAATATGATTCGTGTTTGGGGCGGCGGATATTATGAAAGTGATGAATTTTACGATGCTTGCGATGAACGCGGTATTCTTGTTTGGCAGGATTTTCAGTTTGCTTGTCAGGCTTATCCTTTTTTTGATGATGCTTTTCTTGAAAATGTTAAAAGGGAAGTTGAATACAATGTAAAAAGGCTTTGCAATCACCCGTCGCTTGCCGTTTGGAACGGTAATAACGAAATTGAAGATATGCATTCTGCTTGGATGTATATGACTAAATATGTTGAATGGACTGAAAAATTCTTTTATCATATTCTTGAAGCTGAAATCAGAAAATATGATAAATCAACACCATATACTCCTACTTCGCCTGTGGGTGAAAAGCATAATTACGGTGTGGGCAGTGATAATGTGGGTGATACTCACCTGTGGGCAGTTTGGCACGGTTTAAAGCCTATGAATTATTACCGCAAGCGTATGACTCGTTTTTGCAGCGAATTCGGTTTTGAAAGTTTGCCGGATATGAAATCAATTGATATTTTTGCCGAGCATAAGGGTAACTATTCGCTTAATGATAAGGTGTTTAATGCCCACCAAAAATGTGCAAACGGTAATGATAAAATGGTTTACTATGTTGCTTCTCGCTTTAATTTGCCGAAGAATTTTAAGGATATGGTTTATCTTTCTCAAGTTACTCAAAATGAATGTATAGCAGACGCAACGGAGCATTGGCGAAGAAATAAAGGCAGATGTAACGGTTCAATGTATTGGCAGCTTAATGACTGCTGGGGTGTCTGCTCTTGGTCAAGTATTGATTATTACGGTAATTACAAGGCTCTTCAATACGGTGCAAGGCATTTTAACGCACCTGTCAGTGTATCAATTGAAAATACCGAAGAATACATTAAGCTGTTTGTTTTAAATGATTTAAAAGAAAAACAAGATGTTACCGTTACTTACGATATTTTTGATTTTGTTTCGGGTACAAAGCAAAGTGATAAAAAAGATGTTTCAATTGACGCAGTTAAAAATGAACTCGTTTTTGAACTTGATGTTAAATCACTTGCAAAAGCGTATGATTTAAAACGCACCGGTGTAGCGGTTAAACTTTTTAAAGACGACAAATTATTGCAACAAAAAACTGTTCTTTTTGATAAAGAAAAGAAACTTAATTTGCCGAAAGCGAAACTTAAAACAAGGATTGAAATAAAAGAGGACAGGCTTGATATTACTGTTAAAAGTGACGCATATGCCCGCCTTGTCAAACTTGAAAGTGCTGATTCCGTTTTGCCTTTCAGTGATAATTTCTTTGATATTTTGCCGAATGAAAGTAAGAAAGTGACGATTTATAAGGATAGCTCAATGTCACTTCGCAAACTTGCCGAAAGTATAACTGTTTACAGCCTTTGTGATATTAAATTCAGCAAGGATAAGATTGATACGCTTTTAAAGCAGGCTAAAGTATTCATATCTCCTGTTAATATTTCAAATGCACTTTATCACGGAAAAATCGCAAAAGATGTTGAACTGTGTGATGATTAAGGGGTGATTTTTTGCTCGATTTTATATTTGTCGGTTTAGGCGGATTTTTGGGTGCTGTGTTGCGATATATGTTAACCCTTATTCCTACTAAAAACCCGCAGCCGTTTCCTGTAATTACACTTTTAATAAATGTGATAGGTTCGCTTTGCATTGGGCTTATAGCACTGTGGATGAGCAAAAATTCAAATTTGGATTCACGCTTGATACTGTTTTTAAAAGTAGGTATATGCGGCGGATTCACCACTTTTTCGACCTTTTCACTTGAAACTGTCGGGCTTATTAAATCGGGGCATATTGTGATTGCACTTGTTTATGTGCTGTTAAGTACAGTGCTTGGTGTACTTGCTTGTTTTTTACCACAGTGTGCAGTTAAATAATATAATTAAAAAAGCGAAAGCTCGGTAATCCGAACTTTCGCTTTTTGTATTTACTCTTCGTAAACATAATTATATGGTTTTGAATATCAAGAAATAAGCTCTCTTTATCATAATTTCTTAATGTTGAATCGGCAAATCAAATAGTTGTATAACCAAACCGATTGAATACATTTTTATATCTCTCTTGCATCCGAATCAATTTCTCCGTTATCATCAACCTCATATGCATCGGCATTGATTATAGGCGGTTCGATATTTTTAAGCTCTTCTTGTATCTCTTTTGCTGCTTTTTTTATTTGAATAAATGTAACAAGGTCAACTATTGCGTATCCCACAAGGCCGGCACCTACAAGCCTTACAAGCGCAACACTTGTGCTGAAAGGATTTATCATAATTACAACACCTAAAATAAGCACGGCAATTGAAAGGAATGTTGAAACACCCCAGCTTACAATACCGCTTGATTTAGAATAAAATGATGTGATTAAGTCAACAGCACCGCTTATTGTGATAAACACGCCGAAAATAAACAGCAATATGGCAATTATGCTTTGATATTTAATGCATATTATAAGGCCGACTATAATGCACACTGTACCGGCAACGGCCAGAACGATGCTTTTTTCTTTTGCAAAGTATGAAATCCATGCTGTTACACCCAAAAGTATTGTGGTTGCACCTGTGAGTATGCTTACTACGGTTATTGATTTATCTGGCCAAGCAAGCAGTACAATTCCTATTACAAATGATGCTATTATTGTGATTATTGAAAGGTTTTTAATTTTTACTAAAATTTCTTTCATAATTACACCTTCTTATTTTTTTATGTATCTTATGTCATTACCCTCTAAAGTTAAAAGTGAATATTCGCCAGTGATACGCGAAGTTATGCGCTGGTCGTAAAATTCCAAAAGTTCTTTAAGCGTATAGTTGGTTGAAATAATCGTCGGCAATTTTGCACCGATACGGGTGTTGATAATATTATATAAGCACGAAATGGTATAAGCACTTTTGAATTCTGTGCCTAAATCATCAAGAATAAGCAGGTCGACATCCAAAATTTCATTTTCTCTGTATTTTAAATTGTCGATTCTGCCGAAATTTTCGTTTTGCAAATCGCCTAAAATATTTTGTGCTGTACCGTAAATAACACTGTATCCTCGGTTGATTACTACATTTGCAATGGCGAGGGACAAATGGGTTTTGCCAAGCCCTGTGCCGCCTGTGAATAAAAGGTTTTTCGCTCCTTTGCTGAAATTAGTTGCATATCCTATGCAGCTTTCTTTGATTTTTTCTGCTCTGTATTTTGGCGATATGCCGCCGTTTTGGGCAATGTCAGGGTAGTATTCAGTGGAAAAGGTGTCAAATGTGCATTCTTCAATCGGTGCGATTTTTTCAATCTTATCTCGCTCAATTTCTTTTAATAGGTTTATAAAGCACTTGCAGCGCCTGCCGTTTATAAATCCCGTATCCTCACACGCAGTGCAGGTGTATTTTATTGCAAGTTCGTTTTCATCATAACCGTTTTTCTTAAGCAAATTTTTCTTTTCTTCTTGCAATGCAAGGCTTTCAATTCGTAGCTTGTTAATATCAGCCTGCGGGTCTTTGCTTGTAAAAAAAGTTCTTGAAATATTAAGCCCGATTTGTGCAAGCTTTCTGTTAATTACATTAAGCTCGGGAATTTCGGCACATAATTTATCAATTCTGCTTTGTGCTTCAAGTGTTGCTTTTTCTTTTCTTCTGTCAAGTATATTTTGTGCCTTGTCATAAGTTTCAATTGAATAGGACATATTGCACCTCCTTAAATTTCAAAATTATTTAGTGCGTCACGCTCAATTTGGTCTATATCAAATGTCGGTTTGCTTGATAATTTTTCTTTGCTCTTTCCTTTGCTTTCTTTTTCGGATTTTGCTTTTTCAAATTCTTTTTGCTCTTTTTCCACATCAGCAGGAGTTTTAATGTTTTGCTTCTTCCACTTCTTTAATATGGAATTTATGTAACTCAGCTTTGGCTCCGGTATGTTTTCTTTCATAATATCTGATGCCAAAGTAATCATGGTAATATCAAAATCATTAAACCATGAAAGTACCATTTCCCTTTGCTTAACGGTTGGCTTTCTGTGCCTGATTCCCGTTATCGCAATGATTTCATTCCATATTCTGTTTCCGCGCTCAATTTCGTGCAGCTTTTCTTCCGCTTCGGAAATGGAAGCGATACCTTCATCACTCCAATTTTTTGCCATGGCGTTGATATATGAAAAACTTATGGACATTCCTTTTTGCTTTTCGTTTTTATAATATTCAAGTATCATTAAAACTACTTCCGGCTTTAATTCGTAGTAGTTAACCATATTTATTATTATTGCCTGCTCCGCTAAACTTATTGTTCTGCCAAGTACTTTTTGTGCTTCGTTAACAAGGTTTTTGAGTTTTTCGCTGTCACGCAGTATTGACACAATATCTTTGGGTGATAAATTTGGTGCGGAAATCGTTTCTTTTACCACAACAACATTTTTTTCTGCCGGTGCAGTTGCCTGCGGTATTTTGGTGCTTTCAACAATTTCACCGTTTTTTGATATTATGCCTTCCTCAACCCAAAATTCAAGCAAATTGTCTGTATCGGCAATTGTCTGGCCGAGTGCTTTGGCAATTTCGGCAGTTTCAGCCTGCCCGTTGTTTCTGAAAATGTATAGCAAAGCTTTTAGTTGATACTCACTTGCAAGCTTTAAATATTCATCGACTACCTTGATAGGTAAATTAAAAATTCCGTTTTCCCAAACTGATGAAAACGGTAACGCTTTATATTCCATAGCATATTCCTCTTTCTTATTTTATATGATAACAAAAAAATGCATTGTTGTAAACCTATAAATAGTTACATTTTTTTCAAAAAAGTCTTGACAAGTGCAAAGCTGTTGTGTATAATCAATCTTGCATTCGCGGATGTAGCTCACCCGGTAGAGCGCAACCTTGCCAAGGTTGAGGTAGCGAGTTCGAGCCTCGTCATCCGCTCCAAAACAAAAAGCACCATTTCTATGGTGCTTTTTGTTTTTTACAAGAAACGAGGCTCGAAAAGAGCAATCCGTCAGGATAGCAACAGTCCGGTGGACTGTTGCGGTGCTCGGGTGCGTGCCGAAGAAAGCTTTAGCTTTCGATGGGCGAGCCTCGTCATAGTGGATAAATTAGATTTTGTATTGAGTAAAGTAATGTATTGTGGCAGGCACCATTTCTATGGTGCTTTTTGTTTTTTATAAGAAACGAGGCTCGAAAAGAGCAATCCGTTTTACAACTGTTTTGATTTTTACTTTGCAACTGTTTTAATTTTTGCTTTACAAGTATTTAAAAGAGTGTTATACTCTAACGGTAATGAAAAGCAGAGAGGTATTACCATGCATCAGGATGTTGAAAAAATACTTGTTACAGAAGAAGAATTAAACGCTATTGCTCACCGTTTGGCAAAGCAAATCACTAAAGACTATGAGGGTAAAAAGCTTTTGCTTGTAGGTGTACTTAAAGGTTCTATTTACTTTTTTACAGACCTTACAAGATATATTGATTTACCGTGTAATATTGATTTTATTCAAGCTTCAAGTTATGGTGCAGGTACTGTATCAAGCGGCAATATTCAAATTATTAAAGATATTGCGGATGATTTAACGGGCTTTGATGTTTTACTTGTTGAAGATATTCTTGATACTGGAAATACACTTAAATATATTCACGATATGCTTTCAAAACGCAATCCTGAATCTATCGGTGTTGTTACACTTCTCGATAAACCGGCAAGGCGAACAGCAGATATTAAAGCTGATTATGTAGGCGTGGATGTGCCGGACGCATTTGTTGTAGGCTATGGGCTTGATTATGACCAATATTATCGTAACTTGCCGTATATAGGTGTACTTAAAAAGAGTATTTACGAAAAATAATTATAATTTAATTTTATATGATGGTTTTCTCCTTGCGAGAAATTAAAAGGGAATCAGGTTAGAATCCTGAGCAACAGCCATTACCGTATTTGATGAAGAAAAATCATTTGCCATTGGGAAACTGAGAAGGCGATTTTTCAAGCTATGCTATATCATAAGTCGGGATACCTGCCACACATTTTAATTCTGCTTTTGGGCAAGGGAAAGCAATGGAGTTAAATTCCGTACTAAAGGTGCGTGCTTTCCTCTGTCTGAAAAGATGGAGGATTTTTTTATGCAAAAAAATATAGGCGCTGTTTTGGCAGTAATTATGAGCATTGCCATGCTTTACGCCTGTTTAAACAGCTATGATTTTCTGAAAAGTGTGACAGATAATTCAACACAAATAACTGAAATGACTACCGCTTTTCAGGATGACGAAATTGATGAAGTAACAACCGATAATAAAGAAGTTACAGATACCACCGTAAAAGAAAAGGAAAAAACTACTAAGCAAAACAAAAAAGAAACTAAACCGAGCAGTCAGAAAAATAACGAAACTACCCAAAAATACAAAACGGGAAATAAAGAAGTAACTACTGCAAAAAAGATTAAGAAATCAAAGAAAAGCAAAAATAACAAATCAAAATCATCGGCTGTAACTACAAGCTCAACAGATGCATATGAAGCAGCTGCAACCGCAACTCATTTACATGCTGATAAGCCTACTGCAAAAATTACTTCTACTAGCTCATCTAAAAAAACTTGTACAATTACTATCGAATGTAAGTCAATACTTGATAACATGGATGATTTAAAATCCGGACACGAAGCATATGTACCTAAAAACGGTATTATTTTGAGTGAATACGAAGCCACTTTCAACGGCAAAGCTACGGTTTATGATTTGTTGAAAAAAGCCTGTAATGATAATAAAATTCCTTATAATGCAAAAACGACTATTTATAGCGTTTATATATCAGGTATAAATAATCTTGATGAATTTGATTGCGGTGGGGAGAGTGGCTGGTTATACTATGTTAATGGTAAAAAGCCGAATGTAAGCTGTGATTCCACCAAACTAAAAGACGGTGATAAGGTTGTATTTTCATACACCTGTTCATATAATAAATAATTTCATATTAGGAGGTTAATAAATATGAAAAAAATAATTTCTGTTGCTGTTGCACTTTGCATTGCAATCACTTCACTTTTTACAAGCGTTTATGCAATGGCTGACAGTAAGGTTACAAGTGGAGATATTAAAAAGAAGCTCAACGATACGGCAATCTATCTTTTATCTGAAAAGAAAGCTGATTTCGATGTAGAAAATGTAAAGAGCCTTGTTTCTTACATCAATGCAGGCATTGATGTAAATGACTATAAGGATGAATTTACAAAGAGCGTTAAGGAAAATTTAGACTCAAACAGCGGCAAGATTATTGCGGTTGTAGGGTATGACGAAAATAATGGCTGGGCTCCTATTAAAGGCGAGTCGGCAGGCGTTTATGCAAATGTAATCATTGCACTTGATTATTTCGGCTTTGATGTTAAAAATTTTGAAGGCATTAACCTTGTTGAAAATTTCAAGAATGTTAAACTTAATAAAGATCATGAAAATCAATATCTTTTCTCTTCAATTTTTGCTGTTGCTGAAAAATACGGACTTGCCGATACCCTTAAAACAGCACAAAATTTCTTGTTAAACAATTTCTATGAATTTGGTACAGGCTCAACTTATTATACCAGTACAGACAGTGATGCACAGCTTGTTGTTGCACTTGCACCTTATTCAAATAAATATAAGTCTGTTATTGATGATACATTAAATTGTATGGAATCATATAAAGCTGACGGCGGTTATCTTTATAACTTGGATAAGGTTTATAATTATAACACAGGAGAACTTGAAGACCCTGTAATTAGCGGTAATTCAACAGGTCTTGCCCTTGCTGCATATTCTGCTATGAATGATTTTGACAAAGCACAAAAGATTTATAATGAAATAGTAAATAGTTTTGAATGCAAAGATGTTAAGGGTGCATATGCTTATACCGCCGGTGGTGATGAAAATGCTTTAGCCACAGCTGATGTTTTCACAGGACTTACAAAATTCTATGAAGCATTAAAAATTAAAGAAACTAAAGACGCTTTAACTACTACCACAACAACTGCACCTGCAAATAATATCACCACAACAACTACAACATCAACTTCTCAAGCAGCAGTTGCAAAAATCAAAGCCCCTAAAAAGACTTCAATTAAGAAAGTTAAAGGTGCAAAGAAAGCAATTTCAGTTACTTGGAAAAAGGTAAGCGGTGTAAAGGGCTATCAAGTTCAAGTCGCAACCAATAAGAAATTCAAGAAGAACAAGAAAACCGTAACAATTAAAAAGCAGAAAACTACAAAGACTACTGTTAAAAAGCTTAAAGCAAAGAAAAAATATTATGTAAGAGTTCGTACATATAAAATTGCAAACGGTAAAAAGGTTTATTCTTCTTGGTCAAAGGTTAAGAGTGTTAAAACTAAATAAGTAATAATACTGATAAAGCAGACGGTTATAAAATCGTCTGCTTTATTTTTTGTTTAATATTGCCAAAAGTTTATAAATATGTTATAATCAACTGTGTGATTTATTATAATGTGTAATTGTTATACCTATTTATAGGTAAACGAATTCTATTGTTAAGGAGGAATTATTTTGAAAGAAGCAAAAGCAATGGCTTATGTAAATATGTATGGCGTTCTTGCTTGCCTTGAAAATCTTTGTGAAATTGATGATGAAGCAAAGGCAATTATTAAATCAATTAAAAAGCCGGTATCACTTTGCTTTGATGTAGCAAACGGCCCGTGCTGTACATTTCATTTTTCGCAAGACGGTTGCACAATCAGTGAGGGAAACTATGGCTGTACCTGCAAAATGAATTTTGCAAGCCCTGAAAAATTTAATGCTCTTATTGATAGCGGAAAGCCGGGTATGCCTACAAAAAATGTGCCGCAGGTGCTTTCATTCTTGCTTGGCCCTTTTACCAAGCTTACTGACAGATTAACTAAAATTTTAATGCCAAGTGAGGACGACTTGAAAAACAGAAGTTTTTTTGAAGAATCAACAGTTCTTACTTTTTATACAATAGCCGGTGCGCTTTCGGCACTTGCAAATCACGACAGTGTGGCACAGCATTCGGCATTTTACACTGTTGACGGGGATATTCAAATGGGAATCACAGATGTTTGCTATGCAACTCTTCGGATTCGTGACCATAAGTTTGAAACTATTAAGGAAAAGCCTGATACTCCGCGTGCTATTATGGAATTTAAAACTATTGACCTTGCAAATGCTCTGTTTAACGGAACAGCGTCAACTATGGCTGAGCTTTGCGCGGGCAATATTTATATGAGCGGTATGATAAATATGATTGATAATGTCAACCGTATACTTGACAGAGTAGCTGTTTATTTGGGTTAAGGAGGATTGCAAATGAGTAAATTTCCTGAATATAAACACGAAAAATCACAGGAATGGTTTAACAGGGCTTTAGCTGCTATTCCATCGGGTGTATATGGCCATCTTGGCCCTTCGGAAGGGCTTTTCTTACCTATAACAAAGTGGCCGCTTATGTCTGACCACGCCAAAGGTACATATTTTTGGGATGTTGACGGTAATAAATACCTTGATTTTATGTGTGCTTACGGTCCTAATGTTTTGGGATATTGCGATGATGATGTTGATAAGGCTGCTATGGAGCAGCTTAAAACAGGAAACTGCACAACTTCACCGTCTTACAAAATGGTAGAATGTGCCGAGCTTCTTAAAGATACCGTAAATTGCGCCGATTGGGCATTCTTTATGAAAAACGGTTCTGATGCAACAACATTCAGCGTAATGTGTGCAAGGGCGCATACTGGTAAAAAGAAAATGATGTTCTTTAAAGGATATTATCACGGCGATTTTCAGTGGGCGCAAAAGATTGACTATCCGGGTATTCTTCCTGAAGAAGTTGAAAATAACATTGTAGTTCCTTGGTTTGATATGGATGCTATGCAGGAAGCGTATGATGCTTGCGGCGGTGATGTTGCAGGACTTATTGCCCAGCCGTATGACCACGGTAACTTTTTTGATAATGTGTGTGCTACTAAAGAGCAATGGGCAAAAGTTCGTAAGTTCTGTGATGATCACGGAATGGTACTTATTATTGATGATGTTCGCACCGGCTTCCGCCTTGATATTGCCGGTTCAGATCATTATTATGGCTTTAAAGCAGACCTTATCTGCTTTTGTAAAGCACTTGCAAACGGCTATAATATGTCAGCTGTTTGCGGTGGTGAGCATATGAAAAACACAGCTTCTTCCGTTGTATACACAGGTTCATATTGGATGAGTGCAGAGCCTTTTGCCGCTTGCCTTGCTTGTATACCAAAGATGAAAAAGCTTGATACACCTAAAATGTTTAGGGAAATGGGTACAAAACTTACAGACGGATTTAAAGAAGCGGGTAAACAGCACGGTTTTAATCTTGTGGTTTCGGGTGAGCCGGCACTTTTCTATTTGCGAATTGCTAATGATGACAGCCTTATGCTTCACCAAGAATGGATTGCCGAATGTGTATCAAGGGGGCTTTTCCTTGCGTCACATCATAATCATTTTATGAATGCGGCTGTAACCGATGATGATATTAAACTTGCAATTGATATTGCAGAAGATGCATTTTCGGTAGTTGCAAAAAGGCATCCTGAAATGCCGGGACTTATCAAATAATTAAATGTAATTGGAAAATTTATATATTTGGAGGGGTAATTTATGCCAGCTAATTACAAGCCATTTGATAAAGAAGAATGGCTACGCCTTGAAAAAAAGGCTGACGAATTAAGAAGACTGACTATCCAAACAGCTATTTGGGGCGGTTCGGGCCATTTGGGCGGTGCGCTCAGCGCTATGGATGCAATGACTATTTTGTATCACCGTTTTATGAAGCTTGATGTTAATAATCCCGAACTTCCTGATAGGGATCGTTTTGTTCTTTCAAAAGGTCACGCAGCAGTAGGATATGCACCTGTTATTTGCGATTATGGCTTTATGCCTATTGATGAACTTAAGATTTTTAACCTTACCGGTGCTAAAATCGGAATGCATCTTGATTGCAATAAGGTTAAGGGTATTGACTGCTCAACAGGTTCGCTCGGCCACGGGCTTTCACTTGCTGTCGGCTTTGCACTTGCAGGCAGAGTTAACGGTATTGATTATATGAACTATGTTTTAACCGGTGACGGTGAACTTAACGAGGGCTCAAATTGGGAGGCTGCAATGAGTGCGGCACAGTTCAAGCTTTCAAATGTAGTTGTTCTTGCCGATGTTAACAAATGTATGATTGACGGCAGGGTTGATGATGAAATGAAAGTTGAACCTGTTGACAAGAAGTTTGAAGCATTTGGCTTTAATGTTATCCGTGTTGACGGTCATAATTTTAAAGAACTTAATGATGCTATTGAAAGCGCTGTTAAAAATCATCAAAACGGCGGCGATAAGCCGACTGCTATTGTAATGGATACTTTCAAGGGTGAAGGTGTTGACTTTATGAAAGATAATTACTTGTGGCATTATGGCTCACTTGATGAAGAAAAAACCAAGCAGGCTTATGCAAGCCTTGATGCATATTATAAAGAACGCTGTGAAAGAGCAGAAAAGGAGGCGTAAGCAATGGCTGGAATGACATATACAATGACTGATACCACAAAACTTTCAACTGCTGAATGTTACGGTATTGCACTTTGTGAGCTTGGTGAGGAGCATAAGGATGTTGTTGCCCTTACTGCTGACCTTGCAAAATCAACTAAAATCGGTATGTTCGGTGAAAAATTCCCTGATAGATTTTTTAATGTGGGTATTGCGGAACAAAATCTTTTCGGCGTAGCAGCAGGTATGGCTAAAAACGGACTTATTCCTTTTGCTTCCACATTTGCAATTTTTGCTTCTGCCCGTTCTCTTGACCAGGTGCATACAGATATTTGCTATCAAAATGTTCCTGTAAAAATTATTGCAACACACGCAGGTACTTCGTTTGGCCAGGCAGGTTCAACACACCATTCACTTATTGATATGGCTTGTATGCGTGTTTTGCCTAATATGACGGTTATTTGCCCTTGTGACGGTTCTGAAACTTATCACGCAGTAAAGGCCGCTTATGATATTCCCGGCCCGGTTTATATCAGAATTAACCGCGGTTTTGACCAGGTTATTTACAAATCACCTGATGATTGCAAGTTTGAATGGAATAAAGCCACACTTATGAATGACGGTACTGATATTACAGTTATCGCTTGTGGCTCTTGTGTGTTTGAAGCTATGCAGGCAGCTCGTATGATGGAAGCTGATGCAGGCTTGAAAGTAAGAGTTCTTAATATGCACACCATTAAGCCGATTGATGAAGAAGCTGTAATGGCTGCAATTATGGATACAAGAAGAATTATTACTGTTGAAGACCACGAAGTTATGGGCGGTTTAGGCTCGGCAGTTGCAGAAGTAGTGGCAAAAAGCGGTAAGGCTTGTGCATTCAAAATGCTCGGCCACCAAAATGCTTTTTCAACTATCGGCTTGCAGGAAGACCTTCTTGCTTTGGCAGGTATTGATGCAAACGGTATCAGCGAAGCTATCGGCGAAATGATGCACGCAGATTTTGAAGCTGATGATGCGTGGGACGACGAATTCTAATTTGTTGCCGTATCATTATTTTGAAATTGAAAGGAGTGTATCTTTATGGCAAGTGACGAAACTCGCTATACCAATAAAATATTTATGGCAGCGGCATTGCCGCTTATGAAAACCATTGCCACAGATGTACCTGAACTTAAAAAGAAATTTGAGGGCGTAAACGCTATTTACCAAGTTTCAGCTAAAGTAAACGCAGAGGATAAAGAGGCGGTCCATTTTATTGTTGAAAACGGTGAATGGAGTGTTAAACTCGGCGAATATCTCGGTCAAGAAAAAATTGATGCCGAACTTGCATTTTCTTCTATGGAGAAAATGAATGAATTTATGAAAGGTAAAATGACTTCACTTCCGAAAATGAAGATTAAGTCATTTGCTAAATTCACAAAGTTTATGGCTGTGCTTTTAAAAATGTCTTCACTTTTAAGCATTACCGAACCGCCGGAAAATGACGAAGAACTTTCACTGCTTCTTTGCAAGCTGTATTTTTACTTGCTTTCTTCCGGTATATCGCAGCTTAATAAAATGGGGCATCCGCAGGTGCATAATTGGGCACTTAAAAGCCCTGACCGTTGCTATCAGTGGGCAGTTGAGGGGCATCCTGAATGTACTGCATATATGCGCGTTAAAGCAGGCAAATCAAGAGCCGGCAGGGGCGAATATAAGCGTTCAAAGCCATTTTTCTGTATGAAATTTGACTGTGCAACTTCAGCTCTTAAAATTTTGCTCGGTACAGGCGATATGTTCCAAATGACAGCGAACAAGCAGCTTATAATGGAGGGCGCACCGGAATTTGGTGTGCAAATCGGTGATTATATGATGCTTGTCGGCAGTTTGGCAAAATAATATAAAACCAAAAATAAACCTTTCTAATTGAGGAAAGGTTTATTTTTTGCCTGTATATGTTAAAATTAAAGTATCAATTTTTGGAAGGTGCGAAATGAATTATAATAATGAAAAATTTATTAAAGAATTTAAAAATATAATGCTCAAAATCAAGGCACAAAAGGTACTTTTTGTTTGCTCCGGCGAATATGACAGGTATGGCTATCGCAAGGCACTTGATGAAATAAAAATCAAAAGTGTTGCGTTTACTTCATTTGAGCCTTGCCCGGAAGTAAGCTCGGTACAAAAGGGGATAGAGGCTTTCAAGTCTAATGCCTGCGATTTTGTTGTTGCTGTCGGTGGTGGAAGTGCTATTGATACCGCGAAAGGCATTAAGTATTATTCAAAGCTTGATTTTAAAATTTTAGCGGTGCCTACCACTGCCGGAACGGGAGCGGAAGTTACCCGCTTTTCAGTTTTATATAATAATAAGGATAAAGCTTCTGTAAGTGATTGGGATATTATTCCCGATTATCAAATATTTGATTATACGACACTTAAATCGTTACCTTATGAGCAAAAGGTAGCCACTTCGCTTGATGCATTTTGCCACAGCGTTGAAGCTTATTGGTCAATAGATGCAAATGATGAAAGCAGGCAGTACAGCAAAAAGGCACTTTCTCTTTTTAATAATAATTTTGTGAAATATCTTGAAAATGATGAAAAAACATTTGAGCCTATGCTTGAATGCAGTATGCTGGCAGGAAAAGCAATCAATCTTGCCAGAACTACTGCGCCGCACGCATTCAGCTATAAGCTTCATAAGTTGAAAGGATTTTATCACGGAAGAGCGGTGGCTGTATCGCTTGCTTATATTTGGAAATATATGGCAAATTCAGGTGATAAGCTTAAATCTCTTGTAAATGAAACAACAGAAATTACGGGGTTTGATTATGAAGGCTTTATTGATTTTTTAAAAGACCTTGGCTTGCTTGAAGATTTGACTATGACAAAAACTGAATTTGAAGAAACAATTCACGGCGTTAATACCGCCAGACTTCAAAATTTTCCTATGAAGTTAACAGATAAAGATATTGAAAATATTTATTCTTCATTTATTTTGGTTAAATGACACGCGAAGTACACATAGGTATTATATCTTATAGCTGAAAGGGAGTGGCTGAATGTTTTCTGTATTAGTAGCAGACGATGAAAAAGCAATAAGGGAAAGCATTAAGGACTATCTTGAAGCGAAAGGATATTCGGTGAAAACGGCAACCGATGGTGAAAGCGCGCTTGAGCTGTTTTATGAAAATTCTTTTGATTTAGTAATACTTGATGTTATGATGCCGAAAGTGGATGGATTTGATGCTTGCAGAGCTGTAAGAAGAGCAAGTAATTTGCCCGTTTTGTTTTTAACTGCAAAGGGGCAGGAGGCTGATTTCCTGAAAGGCTTTGAATGTGGGTGCGATGATTATGTTGTTAAGCCTTTTCCGCTGTCCGTTCTTTATGAAAAATGTAATTCACTTATAAAACGCTACAAGGGAATAGATAGTGCAAATTGGCTTAAAGTATCCGGTGTGGCTCTTGATTTATCGTGCAAAAGAGCTTATGTCGGTGAAAATGAAATCAAACTTTCATCAAAGGATTTTAAAATTCTCTGCTACCTTATGGAAAACAAAAATATTGTTTTAAATCGTGAGTTGATTTTAACTTTTGCTTGGGGATATGATTTTGACGGTGACGATAGGGTTGTCGACACACATATTAAGCGTATTCGCAAAGCACTGGGTGAAAAAGCAGAATGTATTAAAACAATAATAAACACCGGCTACTCCTTTAGGGAGGTATGATTTATGAAAAAAACAAGAAAAGTTTTGTCAATCGTAACTGTTGTTGTTTTGGTTTTGTATTTTTCATCAATGGCTGTTTTGTACGGCAATATGAAAGATACGGTTAAAGCAAATATTTATGACGAAGCAAGTACATCTGCTGAAGAATTTAATAACAATTCGTATGAAAACTTAGAACATTTTGTAAGTGTTACTAACCAAAGTCTTCCATTGTATCCTACAAAATATTATGTTTATGACGAAACAGGTGAAAATCTACTTGCACAAACTTCAAACCAAATTATGTTCCAATACGGTCCGTTACTTAAATATGGAGTAGTCAATCTTGATGAATATTTGTCAGAAAAACAGATTGAACAGCTTGCACAAATGGATAATAAGTATTCTTCTAACTACTCAACCTTTAAGTATGCAATTGACGGAGATAAGGTAATTCCGTGTTCGCTTGTGTATAGAATTTTGCCTGATGGCACGGACGGTGAAAGTTTTACCTTTACCAATACCAAGCCTACAGGTGAAATCAGCTGTATTTCAAAATATTTTGAAATGGATTTGTATAAGGCACATTCGACTGATTTTCAAAAAAAAGATTATGATTTTATCGACAAGAAATTCAAAGACGGCAAGGTGCCTAAAGCCGAATGTAAAGAAAATAGGTCAGACCCGTGGGGAATTGCAATTGATTATACCGACGAAGTATTTATTGAAAATGGCAGATATATTGTAAAGCAAGTTAGAGTTGTTGGTACGGAAGATGAAAACGCTTATTATGTGATAACTTATACTGCAGCTAATCTTTTCAAAAATGTTATTGAAGATTTCCGCTTTACAAGATGGGCTACGGGATTGTCATGCGTGTTTACGGTGGCACTCGCTATTTCGCTTGCAGTTTCGTACAGCATTGTGAAAAAAGAGCAGATGAAATATGCAAGGTATTCATTTTCAAATGCTGCGGCACACGAGCTTAAAACACCGCTTGCAATTATTCAAAATCGCTGCGAGCTTGTTATGGAAAAAGTAAATGAAGACAAAAATGACGAGTATGTAAAATCAATTTATGAAGAATCAATCAGGATGAATAAGCTTGTCAAAAATCTTTTGCAGTATAATTCGCTTACAATGAATACGGATATTGATAAAAAAGCATGTGACCTTGACAGAATTGTTAAAAAAGAGATTGAAAAATATCGACCTCTTGCGGCTTCAAAAGATGTTGGAATTGAAAATTTAGCAGTTGAAAAATGCTCTGTTAAATGTAATGATGAGCTTATCGGCTTGGTAATAGACAATTTCCTTTCAAATGCGGTTAAGTTTGCAATACCTAAAACTGTTATAAAAGTCAGCCTTACAAGAAAAGGCAAAAAGTTTAAACTTGGAATTTATAACAAAGGTGAAAACATTTCAAAAGAGGAAGGTAAAGAACTGTGGGAACTTCTTTATAAAGGCGATATGTCACGAAGCAGGGATGAAAATTCATCCGGTATGGGGCTTGCAATTTGCAGGCAGATACTTGAACTTCATAATTTTAAGTATGGCTTTGAAAATAAAGAAGACGGTGTAGAATTCTATTTTATAGCAAAGTAGAGTTAAGAGCATGGCTTGATTTTTTTAAAATAGGTTCGTAAAACGGACAATATAAAAATCCCTCTTGATGTAGAATAAACATCAAGAGGGATTTTTAATGCCAAGAAGTTTTCAAAACATAAGTATTTATGGAAACGAAAAGTTTAGTTTTTTACTTCAAGTAGTCTCTTTTGTACTGTATGCACAATCCGGGCAGATCATTACGCTAAACAGTAGTTTTCTTTTTACTTTTTATCAATATTAAAATAAACCCACCAATTATTCCGCCAAGCGTGTTGTAAACAATATCGGAGATTTGAAAAGTACCTAAATGTGCGATTATCTGCATTACTTCTATAAAAACTGATAATAAGAAAGCAGAAAGAGATGAATATATTATCAGCTTGTTTGAAATTTTTACAGACTTTGTTGCAGATATCAAAAAAGAAATTACAAAAGAATGAGGCAATAGCATTATTAAATTTTCAACACAACTAAAATCATAATAATAAATATTTTGTGTTATTGTCCAGCTTCCGTATATATTTGAAAATGGGTCGTCAATTCGATTGGACAGCCTCATAAAAAGAGTTATTTCAAATACAACAGCTAAATAAAAAAATAAAATAAAAACACTAAGTGCCTGTTTTTTAGACTTGAATATAGGCTTAGCCTTAAATATCATCCGTATTAAAGCTATTATGAATAATGCACAAATGGCTATTAAACAAGGCTTTAGTAAACAGCTTTTAAATAAAAATTCAATTGTATGCTTGATTGTTATGTAAAGCTTGTCAGTGTTCATTGTAATTTTTCACTTCAAATTTATTAACATAGTGATGGGGATGTCGTTCCTCTTTTGGAGGCAACTTCATATAATCAGAAAATAAATGCTTCAAGTAAGTATCATAATCTGAAAAAGCGTAAAATTTGTGCCCCTCAAAGTCTATATCAATGAGGCTTTCAAACCATTCTTTCTTAAATAAGCTTCTATCTACTGTATCCGAGCCTAAGCCGGTCAGCGCCATTGCATAATCACTTTGATGATTATTATATTTTAGAGCTGATTTTTTGAATTTTTTAATAATAAATTTCCTTGGAATAAAGAAATAAGCAAATCTTCTCAAATAAAAGTACAAAAGACGCATACCTGTTTGATTAAAGAAATAATTGCTTTTTATATAGAGCATGCTTTTGCAAATTTTCGCAGTAATGTTTTGTCTTTTTTGATGCTTATAAATATTATCTGTTGGATAAAGCGGAAATATATCGACAAAAATTCCGTTGGGATGACCTTTTGAATAAGCGAAATATGATTCTCCGAAAACAGTTGATTTTGCCATAACTTTAGTGAAAAGCTGAGAATATACATCACTTTTTTCAGGAGTAGCAATGTAAAACTTTTTGTCAAGCTTACTATTGGCAATTTCGAGAAATTTTTGGTAATCCTCATAAAGCATAACAATGTCTACATCATCGTCCCAAGGTATAAAGCCTTTATGTCGGACTGCACCCAAAAGAGTTCCAGAAGCTAATGAATATTTCAAGTTGTTTTCTCTGCATATTTTGTCGATTTCAGTTAAAATATCAAGAGCAATTTTTTTTACGCTTTCGATATCTGAATCGGAAAGTTCAATAGAGTTAACATGTTTCATAAATAATCCACCTTACAAATTATTTGTTGTTTTCTTTTATAAGTGTATTTTTAAACGAGATTTGTTCTTTTGGTTATCATCATATGAAACTGTAAATATAGCGAGAGCCATAAATCCGATAAGTCCGGCGGAACTCGAGAGTATAGCGGAACCTACGGCGTGAATCATGTATTGCAGAAATGCTGCATAAAGAAATGCTTTTGTTTGGCTGTTATATTTATTGTTTTTAAATGATAAGAAAATCATAATATAAGCTGATATGTAAAGTATACCACCAACCCAACCAAATTGACCTATTGCCATAGGCCAAAATGTATCGCTTAAAAAAGAGCCGTCCTCCGGAGTCATACCGAATAATTTGTTAAATCCGTATTGATAGTATAATTGAGAGTAGTTTCTCGCCGCTTGGTCTGAACCGAATGTTCCGAAGCCTGAACCTAATGGAAAATAGTTGTTTGCAGTTTTGAAAGCATATTCAAAGAAAAGGCGTCTCGGTGCATTTTCATTTAGAATATATGTTTCAATTTGAAACCATCCTGCAACGATTAAAATAATAACACCTATTATTATTACTATCGGTGATAATCTTTCGTGCTTTTTGAAGTAAAATGCAAGTCCGATAAATATAATAGAGAACATAATCGGAGGTGCTTTTGTTGCAAGCACAAGGCTGATAATAGCCATAGCGTAATAGTAAATCTTTTCTTTGTTTCCCATTTTTGTGTTGCAAACAAGAATACCAAAAAATAGCATATATACAGCAATATATTGAAAATTAAAACTAAATATAAACTTAAACGAGCCTATTCCGTATCTTTCTTCACCTGTCATTCCTATATCTGTAAATAATGATATGATTGAACAGACGAAAGCGCCAATTGTGAATAGCTTTGCGAGAGACACAAGCATATTTATAGTCGCTTTTTTCTCTTCATCGTTAAGAAAATATTTCATAGCAAAATAAGCAAATAAAAGCTTCGTTTCAGCGACTATGTCTATCACTATTGAAAAATAGTTGTGAGATACTCCGCTGACAAGGTTTGAAATAACGCCTATTGCAACAACTATGCCCATGATTATTAAGGTGTACATATCTCGTCGTTCAATGCGTGTTCTGAAAAAGATAAGATATATTGCGGATAAGACTCCGATAATTTCATCAAAATAACCGCCGTTGTTAACAAGCTCAAGTGTTATTACTAATAAGAAAACTGCAATTGCAATTAAGCTTTTTATATAATAACGCTTAGCAGAACTGCTTGTTTTTATAGATGATTTCTTCTTTAGTTGATTTATGTTGTTTTCCATATTGGGTGTATCCTGTTTATTTATATAATTGATTAAGCTTAGAATAATAACTGTTTTCTTCAAAAGCTAAATTTTCTGTTTTGTTAGTTAATTTGTGGATAGGCGAAATTTCTTTTATTTGATTAAATCTCTCTTCACAATAGCTTTGATTCATTTCCATTGCCAAAATGTGCTGGTCGATTTGATTATAATAAGGAACCTTTTTCCACTCATTAGGATATTTTTCCGCAATCATTCTGAAAAAAATGTGAAGTAAAAAATATTGTTTAAGATAATTGTGCTTTTTCCAATATTCAAAAAGCATAGCTTCATTTTCAAGAAGAAGTATATTGTTAGGCTTACTGTAAATTAACCAGCTACCCATATTTATCATTTCTTCGTTAAACCAGCCGTTTCGATAAACAAAAAAATCATTTTCGGTAATGTATTTAGGTAGAGGACCGGTTAAATAAGTTGTTGCGTCTAACCACAGACCGCCGTGAAGATTTAATATGTTCAGTCTGATTATGTCAGAAAAATGAGTGTTAGTAATTGTTTTATTCTTCCATTTCTTTACTATATAATCAGGTAATGAAACATAATTAAAAAGATTTTTTTCGTCAAGCACAACAATGTCCATATCCTTGACATTGTGCCGTACAGATTTATAGCAATTTTTAACAAGCTTTGGTGCATTTTCTATTCCTTGAAGCCAGCAAATCCAAACAGTATTGCTCATATCCTTATCATTATATTTTTCAACCTTCAGTGAGTCGAGAACGCCTTGATACTCTTTTCGTATCCTTGTATATGTTTTATACATTGCGTTGACTGTACTCATATATTTATTTGCATAGCCTGTTTTGTTAATTATTAAACCGCCGATTTCATCGAACAGCGTATGCGTTTTTGTAAATCTTTTTATGTTTTTTATAAGATTATTCATGTGTTATTTCTCTCTTTTGTTTTATAGCAAAAATAGCTTTTTTCGGATAAATAAAAAATAGCAGAACAGGAATCCTTTTAGCGATTTCATAGGCGATTACAGGCAAAACAAATCCTGCTAAAACGCCTAAAACTATATGTATAAACGGCGCTTGAATGTTTAGCTTTAAAAGTAAAATTCTAACTCCTGCCGCCGCTATTGTGTGCATTACATAAACCGGCATAAAATATTCACGGAATTTAAAGCTGATTTTATTAACGCTTTTAAATTGCAAATTTTGAGATAATATGATTATAGAAATTACAAATAATAATCCTATAATGTATTGAATGTTTAAATCGAGATTTTCTTCTCTGTAAAAATATACACTTAAAACTAAAGCGGTAATTCCTGTAACCATCATAATAATTTTAGATAATATTGATGTTAAATCGAACATATCAAATGCCAAGCACATACCGATTACAAACCAAATCATTCTTGCAAAGGTTGAGTTTAATATATATGGTAACTGTATTGAATTATAAGAACAAACCAGATATAAAATTCTTGCAAAAAAAGAAAATGTAAATAACAGTACTGCTTGTTTTTTAGTCTTTAAGCAAGGTATAAATAAAAACAGAAAGAAAAGAGCATAAAGATACCAATAAGGTGCTGTCGGATTTATAAATAGTGTTTTAAAAAAGTCATCTGCGGGATTGTTTACACTGTCGGAAAAAATCTTTTTAATCACTAAGGTTATTAGGGTAAATGTAAAATAGGGTACACCTAAGTTTAAAAGCTTGTCCGAAACATTTTTGCTCCAGCTTTTAAGGTTATGTACCTTGTTCGATTTTTGATATAAAAAACCACTGCACACAAAAAACAACGGAACATGAAAGGTGTACATTGTTTGAATTGAAAATGAATAAAACAATGAACCTTTTATTATTTCTGAAGCAATCATTGATTGATAAAAATGCCCTAACACTACCAAAATGCAGCATGCAAGCTTTATGTTGTCTACCCATTCATATCTATTTCTGTTTTTGAATTGTGTATTTTCCATAGCTTTAATCTTCAAATTCTATTGGTATTGCGTTAAGCATTTCTCTTACTGTGCAAGGTTCTTTAAAACCGAGCTCATTGTATTTTTTACTGTATTCCTTGTGCTTTTTCATAGCGTCCTCATATGTTCCTATTATTTTTGCAGGAACGCCGGCGACAACACTGTTATCCGGTATATCGTGAGTTACTATTGCACCGGCGGCAACAATTACATTATTTCCTATTGTAATGCCGAAATTTATAATTGCGTCTGCTCCGATATATACATTGTCTTTTATTTCAATTTTTCCGTGCCTGCAAATATAGTCTTTTGTATCTTCTTGATAGTCATAGACAACATGAGCGACTGAGTGCGTTATAAGTCTAACGCCGGCTGAAATTGCAACATTGTTATGTAAGGAAACAAGAAACGGCTCGGCAGGAAGAATCGTGCTTTGATAAAAGCAATGCTCACCTATATGATGAAAAATTCCTTTTTTCTTTAAAAATTCAGCTTTTTTCCATCCGTTTCTTATTGATACCATTTTAAATTGAATTATAGCTCGTCTTATTTTATCAATTAGTTTTATCATAATAAATTACCTGTTACTTAATTTGTTTTTCAAATTAAATATAATTCTTTTTAGCGTGAGTTTTTTTCTGTTTATCCAAAATGCTTTTGCATAAAATGCCAAGGCATTGCCTTTGCCTAATTTTTCAATAAGCTTTTCGGTTATTTCAAAATCTCTATCAGTCACAACATCGGAATATATAAGGTATCTCCCTTTTGAATAATCGTTTACATTGTAGCTCATAGGCCTGCACCAAAAGTGAATATAAAGATATTCCTCTTTATAAATTTTGTGGTTGTAAAGGAAGTATCTGAAGATTTTGCCGTTTTCCCAAGTGAAAATTTGGCGTTCGTTTTTATATTCCTCTTGTTTTGGCTTTGAGCCTAAGTGAAATTTGGTTTCATATTTTGTTAAATTAGCGAAATCTACGCCTTTGTAATAAGGAATGTTAAGATAGTTGTAGATATTTTCGATTCCGGGTTCATCAAATGCAAATCCGTCTGAACTTGAATATACCTGCATATAGTTAGTTAACCCGTTTACAATTGTTTTATACCTTGCGTTAACTTCGGGTGTGTTTCTGTATAATGTGGAGTGTGCAAGAAAGCCAATTTTGTCATAATTATCAAGGATTTCATCGGTATAATATTTCCTTATATCTCCCCACATTAAGTCAACATCACAATGCCCCCAAAAGTCATAGCCTTTAAGTTCAGGCTCAAACATTTCGCCATATGTAAGCTTATAGTCACAAAGTTTCCAGCCTCTGTCTAAAACTATTGGAAAATCAAAATGTTTTTGAAATCTTTTTCTAATATCGTCAAATGTGCAGTAATTTACCTTTACATTTTCGGGATAATCATATTCGGTTTTATCATCGGTAAAAATCAACCAATCAATTGTCGGGTTCATTTTACAGCTCATCAGCCAAAGCTGAAAACCACTTGGCAATTTGCCGAAGTATGGCACTATGTAACAAATTGATTTCATATTATATCTCCGTTGTAAATTGAAATAAACTGCTCCGCCTTATATTCGGTAGGCAAATACTTTCTGTAATTCATACAGTTATTTATATATTTATTATCACAGGCGATTTTGTTTAAATCATCTTCATTCCAATCATCTTTAACAATGCCGAGTTCGTTTGCTTTTATATAGCTTGAATTATATGGAACAGATGTTGTAATAATCGGAGTTGCAAGTGCGATTGATTCAACTATTGATACCATATTATTATCTTTTTCGGTATAAACAAGCATTGCTTTTGATTTTTTTAAAATTTCAATTAAATCGCTGTGATTTAACTTTCCTGTAAATATTATGTTTTCATCTGCATTAAGCTTTTTTGCAAGGGCTTTTAGGCTTTCTTTTTCTTCGCCTTCGCCCATAATGTACAGCTTGCAGGCGCTGTCCTTTTCTTTTACATATTCAGAAAAAACTTTAATGATTTTATCTATCCTTTTTCTCTTTATCAGTTGAGAGCTAACGGCAAAATAGTTTTCTTTTTCAGTTTCATATTTGAATTTTTCAAGGTTAACTCCGTGGTCGATTACTGTATCGCTGACATTGTTGCAAAACTGCGATATAAATGCTCTTGCCTGAACGCTTCTTGCAACGATTTTTGTGTTTCTGAAAAACAATCTTGCAATAATATTGTACCAAATTTTAGACGGAAGTTGATGCATAAGCTTATTGTGCTTACCAAGCTCATGCCAAACGATAAGATTTTTCTTGCTCCTTACAGAGAGCATAAGGGAGTTCAAAGAAAAAACTTCGCTTGTTATGATTAAATCAAATTTATTGTTTTTTATGTATTTTTTTATGTCAGGACAGTAGGGAATAGTATTCGGCGGAAAAAGTTTTTTTATTTTTGCATCAAGCCAAACTACATTAAAAGGATAGCTTTCTTTTTGCAGCGGCTTGTAGTCACTGCATGCTATCAATGTAACATCTACGCCCTTTTGCAGAAATCCCAAGCATAAGTCATAAATCATTGTGTCCTTGATAGTATTAACTTTTTTAATATCCCTTGTTTCGCTTGTGTAGATTATAGGATTAACAATTAAAACCCTCATATTTCCCTCGACTATTTATCCGATTTTTTTAATTTAAGTTTATTAAGAAATGAATCAATCACATCTGTCACTAAATCATCTTTAAGCGCTAATAAACCGATTGCGTAAATAATGGCGGCAATAATAATTGTCACTATTAAGTAGAAAAGATTTTCAATTTTATCCGCATAAAAATGTTTAATTAAAAGGAGCATCGCAAACATTATTAACGATGAAGCAAAGCATTTTACAGAAGAAGCAAAAATCGGCTTTATTTCAAGAAGCTTTTTATTTGAAACATATGACATCAATAAAGCACAGATTACAACTTCGCTTACTATTGAACCTATTGCGGCGCCCATTGAGTACAATTTAGGTATAAGCAGAAGATTAGCAGTGATGTTTACAACACCGCCGATTAAGACAATGCGATTGTATATATTTTGCTTGCTTGTTGCTATCAAGTATTGGTAGCCTATTGTATTATTTAAGCCCTTTAAAATAAACAAGCAACTCATAACAGGTAAAAGGATTTTTACTTTGTCGTAGCCTTCTCCGAAAAATATCGGAACGAAAAAGTCTGAAACAGCAATAAGACCAAATGCAAACGGTAAGCCTAAAATCCATACAAAATGGCAGGATTTTTCCATATGCATTTTTACAATGTCGTTGTTGCCTTTTGAAACCTCGTTGGCAATTCTCGGAAGCATTACTCCGCTGAGCGCAATTATAAGCATTAGGCTCATATTTATAATTTTATCAGCTTGTTCATAATAACCGTTTTCAACACTTGTTGAAAACCAACCAATCATTGATTTGTCGATAATTGCATAAAGATTGCAGGCGATTGTCGGAAAGAAAAGCTGTAAAATTTGCTTTGCGTTTTTTAAAGGCTTTAGCTTTTTTATCGGTACTTTTACAATATGCTTTGCCGTGTACGGAATAATTGCAAGATTGCTTATAACGGTAATTCCGGCTAAGCAAAGTATGTAAATCGGCAAGTCTTCTCTTGACTTTACAAATGCAAAAATACAGATTACATTTATGATTTTAAAGATAAAGTTTCGAATGGATATAGTCTTAAAAAGCTCCATTCCTTGTAAAAACCAGCTTGTGTCAATTAAAACGGCTAATAAATAAAGTGATTGCAAAAGAGCAATTTGTTTGTCCTGTGCTATAAAGATGACATAAAGTAAATAAAATGCTGTTACAATCAGGGTAGAGGATGAACGGAATATAAAAACATTCCAAAACTCGATGCTTCTCTCGATAGGATTATCCTGCAAGATTGCAATTTGTCTGTTCCCGAAAGCTCCGGCACCTAAAGTGGAAGCCAATGTAAAATAGCTTACTATTGCAAAGGTATAGCTGTAAGTACCTACTCCGTCAGCACCGAGAACTCTTGAAATGTACGGTGCTGTAATCAAAGGGACAATTATAGTAAATATCTGATACCCTGCGTTAAATATGTAATTTAGCTTAATACTTTTTTTCATTTCACTTATTTAACAGCAAACTGCTTGTTTATATCCTCGTCTACTATTTCTTCACCTGTTTTGTTTATTAGCTGCTGCCTCGATTTTTCGGAAAGGCCGTCGCTGATTTCGCCATTTATATCACAGGTTGAAAGCTTATCAAGTTCCTCTTTAGTTACTTTTCCGTCACGGTAATCGCGGCAAATTTTATTTTCATACATTGAATATTTGTTGTCTTTAAAGTACCTTAAGAATTTGTGCTTAATAACCCAGGTTGCAGGCACCCAAATATATTTATGCATAGCAGGGGATACAGAACCAATCATCCAGCATTGCCTGTCACAGTGTCTTACTTTCTGCCTTACTTTATCTGCCTGCTCACTACTCCAAAGAGTATCCCAATTTGTTTCGTTAAGATTGCCCATAACTTCTTTTTCTTTTGTTCCGTTACAAGGCATAACATCGCCGTATGGGTCAATAAAAAATGTATCAAATGCCATATCGCACGGGAGTAATCTTTTTTGACCGTATATGTAGTTTATCAAACCGTGGTTAAAGTATGCTCTAAACCACTTTTTAGGCGAATTTGATTTTAAAAGCTCGTTAATAAGGTTTTCAAATTCCTTGGCAACCATTGGTCTGTCTTTTATAATATTTTTTGCTTCTACAAAATAAAATGAATTATGCAAAGACGCTGTTGCAAACTCCATATTCATTTCATTTGAAAGTCTATAAAGCTCAACTAAGTCTTTTGCATTTGCATCTTGAACAGTCATACCAAAGCCGACATCGGGATGTTTCATTTCCACAAGCTTTTTTAGTGTTGTATATCCCTTGTTAAATCCGTCGTCAAGTCCGCGTATTTTGTTGTTTGTATCTTCTAAACCCTCAATTGAAATGCGGATACCGACTTTCGGAAATTCCTCGCAAAGCTTGATGATTCTGTCAGTAAAAAAACCGTTTGTTGAAATAACGATACGGTCACTCTTTTTGTAAAGTTCGCGTACTATATCAGCCAAATCTTCCCTAATAAACGGTTCGCCGCCTGTAATGTTGGTGAAATACATAGGCGGTAATTTTTTTATTGTTTCAATTGTCAATTCTTCTTCAGGTTTTGAGGGCTTTTTATATCTGTTGCACATATTGCACCTTGCATTGCAACGATATGTAACTATTACTGTTCCGTTAAGTTTTTTCATAATAATTATCCCATCATCTGTTTTTTATTGTTTTAGCGGGTACTCCGCCGACTATTGTATAGCTTGGTACATCGTGGTTTACTACTGCACCGGCAGCCACTATACATCCGTCACCGATTTTAACACCGTCAAGTATGGTTGCATTTGCACCTATCCAGCAGTCTTTTCCAATTTCAATACCTTTGCGTGTTGCACCTTGCAAATATATAGGTGTGCTTTTATTTTCAAAAATATGGTTTTCGGAAAACAGACTTACACCGGGGCCGAAAATTGTTGAATCGCCGATTTTAACTTTACCTCTGACTGAAATAAAAGCATTTGCTGAAATACCTACATTGTCGCCGATAACAAGGCTTTCACCGAGTTCCCTGATAACACCGGTACATTCAATAATACTGTTTTGACCGAGCGAAAAGTTATTTCCTATTTTTATTCCGTCCTTGCAAAGTGCATTTATTGTGCAATTATCATTTATTGTTAAACCGGAGCCGCACTCAATATGACTTTTTGATTTAATACATACTTTTTTTCCGATAAATGAAATTTTGCCACTTTTTTTAAATCCTATTGTAACAAAAAAACCGCGAATGAGCATAAAAAATCTTGTGAATACAATTGAAAATAAATCGTTATCAGTGATATTTTCATCAATTATATATTCACGATGTTTAATTTTACTTATGATTTTTGATACTAACTTAATCATTATGTTTTACGCATTCTCCATATATCTTCAAAAGTTTTTCGGTGTATTTTTCAATTGTGTTATCGCTTGAATTGATTGCGTTTTTACTCATTTTGCTTATTATTTCATCATTTTCCCAAAGATAAGAGATTTTCTTTTTTAAATCTTCTTTGTCATTGTGCTTAAATATTAAACCTGTATAATTGTTGCTTATCAATTCTGGAATTCCGCCTAAATCAGAACCGATTACGGGAGTTGCCAGCGAAAGAGATTCGATTATAGTCATAGGGCAATTTTCATACCATTCAGACGGGCAAACCGAAAATGCTGCATTTGCAATGTATTGCTTTAATTCATTACCGCTTTTTCTCCCTGCAAGTTCCAAATTTCCTATTGATTTGCAATAATCTTCAAGAGGACCGTCGCCTACAAAAACAAATTTAATATGCGGTAATTCCTTAATTACATCTACAAGGGTTTTAATTCCTTTTTCTATACTGATTCTGCCAAAGTACAATACATATTTTTCATTGGTTTGTAAGGTATAATCTTTATTATTTTTTTCAATGAAATTATGAAGTACAGTTAATTTGTTTTCTTCAACTCCGCCTTTTTCAATTGTTTCTTTCATATAATTGCTTGGGCAAATGTACCTGTCAACTAAATTGTATGTATTCTTTTTATGATAAATATAGGATTCTGCCGCTGCTAAAAGGCTTTGAACAGCAGAGTTATGAACGCATTTGTTTTTTGCACAATTAAAATAATTCCCGCCTAAACAAGCGCTGCAATTTTCACTTTTATGCTCAATGTACATTCTGTGATTTGGACAGGCAATTTGGCAGTCGTGTACAGTTTCAACAAGTGCAATGCCTTTTTCTTTCACTGCATAAATAATGCTTGGGGTGAGTTGAAAATTGAAATTGTTAAGATGAACGACATCCGGCTTGAAATTTTCAAGAACTGCAAGCATTTTATCTTTCGCTTCTTTTGAATAAATTGTTTTCAGTGAAAGCTTGATTTTTTTTAAAGCACTTGAATTATGAAAATCCATAGTTTCGGTATAAAGGCCGAGGCTGTTTGAAACACATCTTCCCTCATGTTCCATACCGAAATATTCAACCTCGTGGCCTATTGATTTGAGGTAAGCACCAAGCTTGAACATATATGTTTCCGACCCGCCGTTAGGGTAGAGAAATTTGTTAACCATCAGTATTTTCATAATTACTCCGACTATTTTTGGTAAAGCGATAATGTCTTTTTTACAACATCATCCCAATTATATTTTTTGCAGATAAATTCTGCTGAAATGCTTTTGTATTTTTGAACCTCATTATCATTTTTCAAAAGATATAAAAGTTTGTTTATTAAGTCGTCAAGATTGCCTTTTTCAAAATAAACTGCGTTTTGCTCGCATACTTGAGTACACTCTGCAATGTCTGAAGTTAAGCAACAGTTTGAGTAGCTCATAGCTTCAAGCAGGCTTAAAGGCATTCCCTCAAGGTCGCTTGGCAGTACATAAATATATGCATTTGAATACAGTTCTTCAAGCACCTGACCTTGAACAAAGTCTGTAAAAATTACATTTTTGTTATCTTTTGCTAAAGCTTTGACCTGGCTGAAATAATCACTTGTGTGGCTTGCTCCGCCTGCGATTACAAGCTTTTTATTTGTATCAATGTGATTGTAAGCTTCAACTAAAAGACTTACTTGCTTTTCGGGAACAATTCTGCCGAGAAAAAGTATGTAGCTGTTTTTATCTAAATTATAAAGCTCTTTTATTTTTTCTGCTTTTTTAATTTCCGGCTTATTAACTGCGTTTGGTATGTAGACGGTTTTTCTGCCGTAAGTATCGCTGAAATATTTTTGTGTATTTTTTGATAAAACAATTATTTCATCAGCATATTTAACGGCGTTTTTTTCACCATACTTTAAAAATTTGGTTGCAAAACCGCCCCACTTTGACCTCTGCCAATCAAGCCCGTGAATTGTGACTATAACTTTTTTGCCAAATAGCTTTGGCAAAAAAGACATAGACGCCGGGCCTTCGGCGTGAATATGTACTACATCGCAATTTGAAAAACTTACTTTTATTGCCGATAATATGCTGTATACTATTGCATTTAATTTGCTGTTTTCAAAAGTGAAAACAGTTTTGATTTTTATGTTTTTTAAATCATCGCTTTTTATCTGACTGTCAAATTTGCTGCCGGATACATGATGCCCAAGTCGGTTATAAACAGTAATTTCGTTGCCTAAAGCGGCTTCGCGCTTTGCAAGTTCTTCAACTACTATTTCAACACCGCCCTCGCGTGACGGTATCCTTTTATGGCCAAACATTGCGATTTTCATAAAAAGTTCCTATCTGTATTATTATTCTGCACCTTTATGCGTTAAAACAACACCGACTGTTTTAATCAAAATTTGAATATCAAGAATCGGCGACCACTCATCAATGTATTCACAGTCAAGTTTAACAACATCTTCAAAATTTTTAATATTGCTTCTGCCCGATACCTGCCATTTGCCGGTAATACCCGGTTTCATTGATAATCTTCTTTTATGGTGACTTTCGTATTTTTCAAATTCATCTATGGTAGGTGGCCTTGTTCCAACCAAACTCATATCACCTTTAAGCACATTCCAAAATTGCGGCAATTCATCAATGCTTGTTTTTCTTATGAATTTGCCGACCTTTGTTATTCTCGGGTCGTTATCCATTTTGAACATATGTCCGTCCATTTGGTTTTGCTCTTGCAAAACTTTTTTTCTTTCTTCCGCATCTTCATACATTGAACGAAGTTTGTAAATATTAAATATGCGCCCGTTTTTACCTACACGCTGCTGCTTAAAAATAAGCGGGCCGCTTGATTCAAGTTTCAACGGAATTGCAACGATTAAAATTATCGGCAAAGAAAGAATTGTACCCACAATTCCGCCGATAATATCCACTAAACGCTTAAATGCAAGCTTGCCTGGGCTTATTACGGTAGGCGCAAATTTTGCAATAGGATAATCATTTTCAACTACACAGTTTAAATTATTGTATTTACTTTGTGAAACAATTTTTTCAAGTGCAGGAATATTGATATTAACCGTAATTCCCATATCTTCAAGTTCTTCAATAAGTTCGTTTGCGTTAGGAAGCATATCGGTTGATTCAACATTGATGTAAATTTCATCAAGGCTGGCTGTTCTGATCCAGCCGATAAGGCTTTCAATATTTGCAACTACCGGTACTTCATTGATTTCAAAAACACTTTTTCCGTTTTTCAGAACGAATCCGGATTCGTTAAAATCAGCGTCAATCAGCGCGAGCGCAGTTACATTGTTAGTCCAATCTTCTTTGAGCTTGGGAATGAATTCACAGGCTCTGTCATATGTAGAAATAACGCCTACTCGTGTTGCAAACTTGCTTTTAGATATTTTTTTAATCATATAGTGCTTAAATACATATCTTCCTATAAGCGAAAAGAAAATATAAAAAATAAATGAAGAAAGAAATAAATAACGCGAATCTATAATCGGATTTTTGGTTAAAATCAGCATTGCACCAAATAACCCGTAGGTGAGTAGGCAGTTTTTTAAAGTAGAAGTGAATTCAAACGTACGGTCACGCTTGGTAAAGTTAATTCGAACTGAAAAGTAAAGAAATACTATAATTGCACTAATCAGCAAAACAAATATGTATTCAATCGTATCGTTTTTCGGATATGGTGTAATTCTTTTGATAATCACGCCGAAAATTACGATTGATAAAGTATGTGCCAAAAACAGCGATATTAAATTTATAATGAATTCTGTATTGCTTTGAAAGCGTTTTTGCTGATTCATTGAAATCGTCCTGACTTGTTTTATTTAGCGGTATTTGTAATTGTAGTTGTAATTATAACCGTATTTTGATTTGTATCTATATCCTCTGTATTTACCGTAGCTGTAATATTTCATTGCGCCGGATTCAACAACATCGTTTAACACAAAACCTACAATATTAGCACCAAGCGATGTTAATGTTTCAACAGCTTTTTTGGTATTTGGTGTATCTGTAATTCCTGCTTTGATAATCATAATGTAGCCGGTACTTTTTGTTGCAAAAGCAGTAGGGTCGGTTACAAGGTTAACAGGCGGTGTATCAATAAATACACAGTCATAATGCTGTTTTACAAAGGACAAAAGCTTATCCGTTCTTTCGTTAGATAAAAGTTCGGAAGGGTTTGGCGGAATTTTACCGGCAGTAAGAATTGAAAGATTTTCAACATCTGTTTTAGATACGGTAATGCTGTCTGTAAGACCGGCTAAAATTTCAGAAAGTCCGTTTTTAACAGGAATTGAAAATAATCTGTGTAAAGTCGGATTCCTCATATCTCCGTCAATAAGAAGTGTTTTCTTGCCCATTTGTGCAAACGAAATAGCCATATTTACGCTGTTGATTGATTTACCGTTATTTGCAGTAGGGCTTGTAACAACGAATATAGGGCAATCTTCACCTTTTTGCGAAAAGAGAAGGTTGGTACGAATTGAACTATAAGCTTCTTTAACTACGAAAGGGGAATCTGCACAAAGAATTTTTCTTTGGTCCTCTTTTGAAAAATGAGCAATGCTTTCTTTTTTCTTTTTATTTCTGTTAACTAATGCCATTGCAGTTACTCTCCTTTCTTTGCTGAATCAATTTGCTTTGCGATTTGCTCCATAGTAGCACCGTTTATTGATTCTTTCTTGGCCTCAACAGGTAAAAGTCGAGGAACTGTACCGAGTACGGGAATATCAAAGTCTTTTGTTAAATCGGTTTCGCGTGTAATTCTTGTGTCAAATAATTCTTTTGTGAAGAAGATGATGAATGCAAGCGCAAAGGCTACGGCAAAGCCTATTAAAATGTTCTTTGCAAGGTTAGGGGATGACGGGCTGGTAGGAACTGAAGCATAGTCGACAACTTCAACCCCGCCGACTTTAAGAACCCTTACAATTTCGTCAGGCGCAAGCTCTGCAATTGTGTTTGCAACATCTGAGGCAAGTTGCGGGCTTGTGCTTGTAACATTAACCTGAAAGATAAGTGTTGATTCAACCTGCGAGCAAGATATCATACTTTTAAGCTGTGATGATGTTACCTCGCTTGAAAGCTTGTCTGCAATTTTGTCACGGAAGGTGCGGCTTTTTACAACAAACATATATGTATTTACAAGTTTTTCGGATGCATCAAGGTCACTTGATGAAATTGTACCTGATGAACCTATAAGGTTATCGTTGTTGTTATTAACATAAAAGCTGACGCCTGATGTGTATTTAGGTTTAATAAAAAAGTTAGTAATGCAGCCTGCAAGTGCTGCACCGATAAATGCAATAACAAGAATTATTGCCACTTTCTTTTTCAGCATTATGAAAATTTTTCTTAAATCAATTTCTATTTCTCTGTTTTCTTCCATAGGTACCTCCGCTAAATAGTCCTATAATTATAATTAAATATATTATATATTATAGCAATATATAATATCAATGTCAAACTAAATACTCGACAAAAAAAAGATGCCATTTTTATATATAATAACAAAAAAACGACCTTGCTTTATGTGAACAAGGCCGTTTTTGAAATTTGAAAATAGGTTAGATTTCGTAGTCAATAGCAATACTGCTTTGGGCTACTTGATGCATATGTTTTTTTACAACAGAACAATGGTATTCATCATTTTGATATTCTTCAAGTGCTTTTGTATCATCAAGCTTTACCTGCAAAATAACATCACAAGACCTTTGTGAATGAAGAAGATCAACGCCGACTTCAATCCCACGCAGAAGGGGAACATTACCCTCCATAGATTTCAAAATGTCCCTTGCCTTTTCGCATTCTTCCAAACTGTTGTCTTTGAGTTTGAAACATACTATATGCTTAATCATAACTTTTCTCCTTTGAAAAAAACAGTCTTTTTTGTCGATAAATGATAAAAAATGAAGCCGACGAAAAGCCGGCTTCAAATAATTTTATTTTGCTATATCCGAAGCGCGTGATTCTCTGATAATATTAACCTTAATCTGACCCGGATATTCCATTTCGCTTTCAATCTTTTTGGCAATTTCGTGAGCAATGTATGGCATTCTTTCGTCGTTTATTACATCCGGCTTAACCATAACCCTTACTTCACGGCCTGCCTGAATGGCATATGCTCTTTCAACACCGTCAAAGCTTGTGGAAATCTCTTCAAGCTGTTCTAATCGCTTGATATAATTTTCAATATTTTCTCTTCTTGCACCCGGTCTTGCTGCACTTACTGCATCGGCAGCTTGAACAAGGCAGGCAACAACGGTTTTACATTCAATTTCACCGTGGTGAGCGGCAATGGCGTGAACAATCGCGTCACTTTCTTTGTATTTTTTAGCCCATTCCACACCTAATGCAATGTGAGAACCTTCCATTTCATGGTCAAGTGCTTTGCCTATATCGTGTAAAAGTCCGGCTCTTCTTGCCTGCTTTTCATCTGCACCGATTTCGGCTGCCATAAGACCTGCAATGTATGATACTTCAAGTGAATGTTTAAGTACGCTTTGGCCATAAGAAGTACGGTATTTAAGCTTACCTAAAAGCTTAACAAGTTCAGGGTGGATTTGGCCGCAATTGGCTGAAAGAACAGCTTTTTCACCCTCTGTTTTAATAGTGTTGTTAACCTCACGGGTGGCTTTTTCAAAGCATTCTTCAATTTTAGTCGGATGAATTCTTCCGTCTTGAATAAGATGCTCAAGTGTAAGCCTTGCAATTTCGCGTCTGACAGGGTCAAACGAACTGATTGTAATTGCTTCAGGTGTGTCATCAATAATGAGTTCAACACCTGTAATTGTTTCGATAGAACGGATATTTCTACCCTCTCTGCCGATAATTCTGCCCTTCATTTCATCATTAGGAAGAGCAACAACGCTTACTGTGGTTTCGGCTGTGTGGTCTGCCGCACAACGCTGAATTGCTGTTGAGATGATTTCTTTTGCCAAAACTTCGCTTTGGTCTTTAATCATCTGTTCGTTTTCAAGAATACGCTTGCTTTTTTCAGTATCAAGCTCTTCGTTAAGATTGGCAAGGAGTTGGTCCTTAGCCTGCTCTTGAGTAAGACCTGAAATGCGTTCAAGCATATCAAACTGGCTTTTCTTGATGCCGTCGATTTCGAGTAGCTTGTCGTCAAGCTGTTTTTGCTTAACGCCGATATTTTCATTTTTCTTTTCAAGGGAATCCGCTCTTTTATCAAGATATTCTTCTCTTTGATTTAGACGGTTTTCCTGCTTTTGAACTTCACTTCTTCTTTCACGAATTTCTTTATCTGCATCGTGGCGAAGCTTGTGTATTTCATCCTTTGCTTCAATAAGCCTTGCTTTTTTTGTGGCTTCGGCTTCGGTTAAAGCATTATTTATAATTTTGGTTGCCTGCTGGGTTGCAGAGCCTATTTCTTTTTCGCTTGTTTTTCTGCGATGTTCACCGCCGAGTACAAAGCCCAAAACACCAAAAATTATTGCACATAAAACGCCGACTATAATCGGCACAATTATACTACTCATTATCAAACAGCACCTCCTTCTTCATAAATTTTAATTTCTTAAGTTTCTAAATCTCGAAATTTTACCATCAGAAAAGGTACAGTTTATAATGCAAATTTTACTAAAAGTCATACAAAATTTCATAACAATATGTAAAACTTATCTAATAATATACACCTATATGTTGTATATGTCAAGTTTTTTTAAGCAGTTGATGTGCATATTGCTTGCGGTAAGAATTATTGAAGTTAATACATAGTGAGTATTTAAACGGTATTTGGCAAAAATATGTGTTGACAATGATTTTTTTTGGTGTTAAAATAAACTCAAATCAATGATAAGGATATGATTTGCTTCAAGCTTTTTTCAGAGAGTATACGGTGGGTGCAAGTATGCAAAAGCCAAGTGAATTACCACCTTTGAGTGCCTTTAATACAGGTCGGGTTCTCCCGTTACAGAGTAAACGAGTGGCACATATTCCATACTTTGTTTTATGTTTATGTGCAATTCAGGTGGAACAGTGGATTTTATTCACCCTGATTTATTTCAGGGTGAATTTTTTATTTTAGGAGGGAAATAACTATGATTATTAAGTTAAAAGATGGTTCGGTTAAGGAGTACAGCGCACCTGTAACCGCAGCTGAAATTACAAAAGATATTTCAATGGGACTTTACAGAAACGCTTGCTGCGTCAGTATAAACGGTAAAATTGCAGATTTGCGCACCGTTGTTGAAAGCGATTGTGATTTTGAAGTGCTTACATTTGATGATGAAGACGGTAAAAAGGCGTTTAACCACACTGCATCTCATGTAATGGCACAAGCTGTTAAAAGGCTTTATCCAAACGCAAAACTTACTATCGGCCCGGCTATTGAAAACGGTTTTTATTATGACTTTGATGTTGATACACATTTCACACAGGATGACCTTGATAAAATAGAAAAGGAAATGAAAGTTATTATTAAGGAAAATTATCCTATTGAAAGATTTGAACTTCCTGCCGATGAAGCAATTAAGCTGATGGAAGAAAAGGGCGAGCCATACAAAATTGAACTTATTAAGGAACATTCAGAAAAAGGCGAGCCAATCAGCTTTTATAAACAGGGCGAATTCACAGAGCTTTGCGCAGGTCCTCACATTCCTGAAATGAAAGTTATTAAGGCATTTAAACTTACTAACTGCACAGGTGCTTATTGGCGCGGAGACGAAAAAAATAAGATGCTTTGCCGTGTTTACGGTATCGCATTTCCTAAAGCTTCTATGCTTGAAGATTACATCAATGCATTAGAAGAGGCAAAGAAGCGTGACCATAATAAACTCGGCCGTGAACTTGAACTCTTTACTACTGTTGATTATATCGGTCAGGGCTTGCCTATTCTTTTACCAAAGGGTACTAAAATTATTCAGACTTTACAACGCTGGGTTGAAGATGAGGAAGCAAAGAGAGGTTGGCAGCTTACTAAAACACCTCTTATGGCAAAAAGTGATTTATACAAAATTTCAGGTCACTGGGACCATTATAAAGACGGTATGTTTGTAATGGGTGATGAAGAAAAGGATAAAGAAGTTTTTGCACTTCGCCCTATGACTTGTCCGTTCCAATACCAAGCTTATCTTAACAGACCTCGTTCATATCGTGATTTGCCGCTCAGATATGACGAAACATCAACTCTTTTCCGTAATGAAGCTTCGGGCGAAATGCACGGCCTTATTCGTGTTCGCCAGTTTACAATCAGCGAAGGCCACCTTATGTGCCGCCCGGACCAGCTTGAAGATGAGTTTAAGGCTTGCCTTGAATTAACTAATTATATGATGGAAAAAATAGGTCTTAAAGAAGATTTAACATATCGTTTTTCTTTATGGGACCCTAATGATCGTGAAAAATATCTCGGCACTGAGGAACAGTGGGACGAGGCTCAGTCTAAGATGAAAAATATTCTTGATGACCTTGGTGTTGATTATAAAGTCGGTGTCGGCGAAGCTGCGTTCTATGGCCCTAAGCTTGATATTCAAATTAAAAATGTATTTGGTAAGGAAGATACACTTGTAACTATTCAAATTGACCAAATGCTTGCTGAAAAATTCGGTATGGAATATGTTGATAAGGACGGAATTAAGAAAAATCCTTATATCATCCACAGAACTTCAATCGGCTGTTATGAGCGTACACTTGCATTGCTTATTGAAAAATATGCAGGTGCATTCCCTACTTGGCTTGCTCCGGTTCAGGTTAAGCTTCTTCCTATTGCAGACCGCCACCTTGATTATCTTCTTGAAGCAAAAAAAGCACTTGAAGCAAAGGGTATTCGCTGTGAAATTGATGACAGAAGCGAAAAAATCGGATTTAAAATTCGTTCTGCCCAGCTTGAAAAAGTGCCTTATATGCTCCTTGCAGGCGATAAGGATATTGAAAATAATACTGTATCGCTTCGTACCCGTTCAGGTGGGGATAAGGGTGCAATGTCACTTGATGAATTTGTTGAAAAGATTGTTGCTGAAGTTGAGTCTAAATCACTTGAACTTACTATGTAATTTTTATGCAAACAATTGATAACGCACTCAAAAAATTGTCTAAATCAAAATTTCGTTCCTCTTTTCATCTAAAAGCAAAGGATATTGCTTATATAGATGAGAAGGGAATGGATACAATAAAATCACACGCAGAAGATTTTATCAGTGAAAAGCTTGCGCCGGCTTATCCTAAAAATGACGGAAAGCAAACACCGATGAAAAATCATCCGGTGTTTATTGCACAGCATGCGTGCGCTTGCTGTTGCCGCTCTTGTCTTGAAAAGTGGTATAAAGTGCCGCAAGGCAAGGCTCTTACTAAAACGCAGCAGGAAAAAATTGTTAAACTTCTAATGGCGTGGATTGAAAAAGAATATACCGATGCAAAATCATAGTATAATGTTTATTTCGAGCTGCAAAGTTGAATATATATTCATTTGAGGAAACGTTATGAAAATATCAGTGACAAAGGAAAAAGCAGAAAATAAGCAAAGAACAAAAGCAAAAAAGATTGTTTTATGTATAACTTTTATGCTTGGAGTAATGTTTTTTATTTTTACACAATGGAGTAATTTTACATATGGCCATGTTGCTGCGGATCAAATGATTATAAATCTTACCTCCCCAACGCAGGGTACAGACAGTGGTATTTATATAAGTGCTTTAACCAAAGCGTTCTTGCCTTGTGTAATAATAACAGGCTTGTTTACTATATTTGTATTTCTCAAATATAAAATTGTTTTAAAAATTAAAAACTATGATGCTGTTATTTATAATGAAAAAATAAGGCGAGTACTCTCTGTAATTTTAAGTTTATCTGTCTTTTTAGGCGGCTTGATCTACGGGATTGTTGATTTCAAGTTGGTTGATTTATATAAGGCATATTTTGTTAAATCAAGTTTTATTGAAGAAAACTATGTCGATCCAAAAGAAACAAAATTGATTTTTCCTGAAAAAAAGAGAAATGTTATTTATATTTACCTTGAATCTATGGAAAACTCTTATATGTCTAAAGATTTAGGTGGAATGGAAGATGTAAATTTAATTCCAAAACTTACGAAATTATCTCAAGATGGTATTACTTTTTCTGACAGCAATAATGTATTTGGCGGACCCAAGATGCCTGTCGGTTCTCAATGGTCTCTTGCATCTATGACGAATCAAATGACCGGCTTGCCGATGAAAGTGCCCGGAAACGGAAACTCATATGGTTCATCCGGTAACTTTTTACCAGGAGCTTGGACTTTTGGCGATGTTTTGAACAGCGAAGGATATGAGCAAACAGTTATGATTGGTGCCGATGCGAGATTCGGTGGCTTGTCATATCTTTTTGAAAATCACGGTAATTACAAAGTGATGGATTATAATTATGCTATAAAAAACGGATTACTTCCTAAAAATTATAAACAATTTTGGGGTTATGAAGACGATAAATTATACCAGTTTGCAAAAGATGAAATAACAAGACTTTATAAAACCGGAAAGCCGTTTAATATGACTTTTGAAACAGCTGATACTCATACACCGGGTTATGTAAGTCCTAAAATAAAAAATAAATTCAACAATCAATATGCAAATGCAATTTATTATAGTCAAAATGAAACTTATAAATTTATTGAGTGGATAAAGCAACAACCGTTTTATGAAAATACAACAATTGTTATAATAGGCGATCATTTGAGTATGTGTTCGGATTTTTTCAAAAATAAAAACGGTAATCGTACACAATATAATTTGATATTAAACCCTTCGCCTGATTTGAAATATTCAAAGGATTGCTTGAAAAATCGAACTTGGTCAAATTATGATATGTATCCAACGGTTTTGGCTGCAATGGGGGTAAAAATTGAAGGGAACCGACTCGGTCTCGGAACTGATCTGTTTTCAAATGAGCCGACTGTTTTTGAAGAGTTTGGCTATGATTATGTAAATAAAGAACTTGCAAAGAAAAGCGAATTTTATAACAAAAGAATTTTAAGCCCAAATGGAGAAAAAATTGCTATGCATAATACTGATGATAACCAAAAATATGCGTGATAAAGAAGCAAATTGCCAAGGTAATCACCTTGGCAATTTGCTTTTTTGTCGATTTATTTAGAATATATTTTTTTAAAATGTGCAAAATATAACAGAAATAATAACATTATTTATTAGGAGAATGAATATGAAAGCAACCGGTATAGTCAGAAGAATTGATGATTTAGGCAGAATTGTTATTCCAAAAGAAATCCGCCGTTCATTTAGAATTAAAGAGGGTGACCCATTAGAAATCTTTACCGATGCCGAGGGAGAAGTTATTTTTAAAAAATATTCGCCTATTGGTGAGTTGTCAAATTTTGCAAGCCAATATGCTGAAGTGCTGCATAAAAACGGCGGGCTTCCCATTGCGATTATGGATAATGACCATGTTGTTGCAGCTTCCGGAATCAGCAAGAGGGAAATTCTTGAGCGAAGAGTTACAAAGAATCTTGAAGAACTTATGGAAAACAGGGCAATTCATATTACTAATGATAAAATCCCGTCTATAAGTGCTATTGAGGGATATGACAGAAAGGCAAATATTGTTTATCCTATTATATACGGTGGGGATGTTTCGGGTGCGGTTTGTATGATTGAAGACGAAAACCATACACTTCCAAGCGAAACGGATATTAAACTTGTGCAGGTTGCGGCCGCATTTTTGGGGAAACAAATGGAATAAAGTGTTGTGCATATTGTACAAAAAATACAGCTTGCTTTTGTACAATGTGTTACATAGGTAGAAACTCGAAAAAAGGTCTTGATTTTTCATTTTAAGGGGCTATAATGTAGGCATTGAGAGGCAAACAAAGAAACGCACGAGGTGCAAATAGGCAGATGAAAAAATTTCAAGACGAGGCATACGGATACATTAAAGATATGTTCGCTCAGCACCATATGGTCAAGCGAGTAGTTCTCTCCCTTATCAGTATCATCGTAATGGGTTTTGGAATTTCGCTGTTTTCGCTTTCGGGTTTCGGTGTTGACCCTTTCACTTCAATGAATATGAATGTAGCAAGCACCATTGGTATGGGCTTTGGTACATATCAATTGATTATCAATCTTGTTATTTTAGCGTTTGTCGTTATTGTAGCACACAGAGGATTGGTAGGTGTCGGAACGATATTTAATATGGTAGGTTGCGGTTATTCTTGTGAGTTTTTCCAAAATCTATTCGCTCCGATGGTAAATGAGCATTATACCTTAGCGCTGAGAGTACCCCTTCTCTTAGCGGGTATAGTTACTCTTTGCTTTGCTTGTTCATTATTCTTTACAGCAAATGTCGGCGTTGGCCCTTATGATGCTTTAAGTTTTATGCTTGCACGGTCAACAAAGTTTCAATATAAATGGATGAGGGTTGCAACTGATGTAACCGTAGTGCTAATCGGTTTGATAGTAAGCGGCGGTGTATCGGCAATATTTGCAGGTGACATTTCAAAGGTTAAAAATATCGGCTTAGGCACGATAATTACAGCTTTTTGTATGGGGCCGCTCATCAATGTATTTAATAAGTATGTTTCGGCAAAGATATTCAATGTTGATTATGAGAAAATCAGCAAAAATGTTGCATTCTTTATGCTAAAAGGTGCAATGGTTAAGAATTCGGTACCAAATCATACTGAAAGAACAAAGTTTAATAACGATTCAACCACGGCTGAAGTGTTATCACAGTCAACAAGGTTGTAGAAAATATTTTTCTCAACCTTTTTATATATACCAATTACGTTTTCACATAAATTTTACCCCTTAAAAAGAAGAAGGCATTCCGTTATGGAGTGCCTTTTTCTTTTGCATATTTTATATTTTAATGATTTATATAAAAACGCGTGCATATATATTTTTGTAAGCGTATGGATGAAATTACATAAAAACTGTTAAAAATATCCTTATACTATTGACTAATGTTGAAAAATATTATACAATATGCACAAAGATTAAAAATAAGAGGTAACTTTTATGGGTATTCAAGCAAAAGATATAAGAAATGTTGTTTTTGCAGGCCACGCATCCAAGGGTAAAACAACTCTTTGCGAGGCTTTGCTTAATGTTGCCGGTACTACTGAAAGAATCGGCAAAACCGGTGACGGTAATACTGTTTTGGACTTTGACAGTGAGGAGAAAAAGAGGAAAATCAGCATTAACAGTGCTGTTGCTTCCTTTGAATATAAGGGTAAAAATATTAACCTTATTGATACCCCGGGCCTTTTTGACTTTGCTATGGGCAGCAATGAGGGTATGAGAGCAGGTGACACTGCCGTTATCGTTGTTTCTGCACGCTCCGGCATTGCAGTCGGTGCTGAAAAAGCATTTAAGAGTGCCGGTTCTCACGGCCTTTCACGAATTTTTGTGACAACTAAAATGGAAGATGAAAGGGCAGATTTTTATAAGAGCTTTAACGGTATTGTTGCCAAATTCGGCGCGCAGGTTTGCCCTGTGGTAGTGCCTGTTATTTCAGGCGGCAAAGTTGTTGCTTATTATAATATGATTGACGGTAAAGCTTATGAATATGACGGAGTTAAAAGGAAAGAATCATCGCTGACACATGATGATGAACCTCGTTTTGAAGCTATTAAAGCTGTTTTTGCCGAGGCTGTTGCTTCAACTGATGAAGAACTTATGGAAAAGTATTTTGATGGTGAAGAATTAAGCACTGAAGAAAAAATCAAAGGCTTAAAGCTTGGTGTGGCTGACGGTTCTATTATTCCTGTATTTGCACTTTCGGGTATCACCGGTATAGCGTGCGATATGCTTCTTGATTTTATCGCTGATGTTTGTCCGGGCCCTAAAAGTGAATATGCAATTGATTCTGACGGTGAGCCTGTTGAACTCACCGCTGATGAAAACGGCCCGCTTGCTGCAATTTGTTTTAAAACCGTGGCTGATCCATTTATCGGCAAGCTTTCATATTTTAAGGTCGTAAGCGGTAAATTTAATTCTTCCACACCTGCGTTTAATGCTAATACAGGCAAGGAAGAAAGAATGGGCAAGATTGTAAAGCTGTTTGGTGCTAAACAAACTGATGTAGGCGAACTTACGGCAGGTGATATTGGCGCTGTAACCAAGCTTTCAGGTTTTTCAACGGGTGACACTCTTTGTTCATCTTCAAATATAGTTAAGCTTGACACAGTTAATGTGCCTGTTGCCTCATATAAAGTTGCAATCTCATCTGTAAAAAAGGGTGATGAGGAAAAGATTTCTTCAGGAATTTTAAGACTTTGTGAAGAAGATCCGTCGCTTTCACTTACAAATAATATTGAAACACATCAAATGATTTTATCAGGTGTTGGTGAGCAACAGGTTGATGTTGCTGTTTCAAGGCTTAAGGATAAATTCGGTGTTGAAGCAAAGCTTGATGCACCTAAAGTTGCTTATAGGGAAACAATTACTAAAAAGGTTTCTGCTCAAGGAAGGCATAAAAAGCAAAGCGGCGGTCATGGCCAATTTGGTGATGTATTTATTGAATTTGAACCTTATGATACTGAAAAACTTATTTTTGCCGAAAGAATTGTCGGCGGTGCAGTACCTAAAAACTTCTTCCCGGCAGTTGAAAAGGGACTTAATGAATGTATGGAAAAAGGCATACTTGCAGGCTTCCCGATGGTTGGTATTAAAGCAACGCTTTACGACGGTTCATACCACCCGGTTGATTCAAGCGAAATGAGTTTTAAAATGGCGGCAACTATTGCATTTAAAGAGGGTGTGGCAAATGCCTGCCCGGTTCTTCTTGAACCTATTGTTACTTTGCGTGCAACGGTAAATGATGATGCAATGGGTGATATTATAGGCGATATTAACCGCAGGCGCGGCAGAGTTTTGGGTATGTCACCGGTGGGCGACGGTAATCAGGAAATTATCGCCGAAGTGCCGGAGGGTGAAATGAGCAGCTTTTCAACATCAATGCGCCAAATTACCCAGGGCAGAGGCTCTTTCACAACCGAATTTGCAAGGTATGAAAGAGTGCCGGAACATATAGCTCAAAAAGTAATTAACGAGTCGAAAGACGAATGATAACTTTTTTCTTCTTTCATTTTTTCCTAAAACATAGGGCAGGTACAAAAGTACCTGCCCTATGTTTTAGGATTGTTTTGTATCAGCCTACTTGTATTATTTCATTAAATACAGCAGTCATTTTTTTACTGATGTTCAAATCAAGGTGAAGTGAACCGAAGTACCAGTGCATATATTGCACATTTTCCATCAATTCCTGGAGATAAGTATTAAGCGGAGAAATGATGATGTTTTGGTTTGTTCTTTGCTTTAAAATATCTTTCGCAACAGTCGGTGGTTCGTAAGTAAGAATGTAATTGATGTTTTTTTCCGTATCTTTTATGTTTCTTACACCGTTTCGCATATCTTCGGCGGTAGGAAGTTCACTTTCCCACCAGCTTACATTTTCTTCACGCATATAAGCGTCATCACTTTCGCCGCCGCCCATAACAAAAAAGCTTTTGCCTTCAAATGTAAAAATTTCACCGCGCATAAGGTGGTAAATATTATCGGCAATTTTGTGGGTGTTTCCGCCTTTCCATCTGTAAGGCTTGTACGAATTTAAAATATCAAAATTTTCGTGAGCGCCGTCAACAAAACATATTGTGTATTTTCTTTTTTTCAGGTATTCAAGATTTTTTCTTTCATTTTTATCGTGAGGATTCCAAATAAAGCCGAAATCACCGCAAACAATAAGAATATCTTTTTCACCAAGCTTATTTAATTTAGGGTTTTTAAAACACGAAATGTCGCCGTGAGTGTCGCCGGTAATATATATCATAGTTTTCTCCAAAAAAATTAAAATTAGACTTTAAAAACTGTCAGAAAAATGTTAAACTATGTAATATAATATAATTTATTTCAAAAGGTGTCAAGTCTATGAAAAGAACACTTTGTTTATTTTTATCGTTTATAATACTTTTAACTTCATTTTTAGCTTTGCCTCTTTCGAGCCAAGGCGCAACATATAAGCCGGACAGAAAGATTTATGCCGAAGCATATATGCTCATAAATCTTGATGATGATTCATATCCCGTAGTGGCGCAAAAAAATATTGATGAACGCCTTTATCCTGCATCATTAACCAAAATTGTAACTGCAATGGTTACACTTGAAAATGTTAAGGATTTAAGCGTTAAAGCAAAAATGAGCCAGGCGGCTTTTGATGCATCGGCAGGTACGGGCGCACAGGTTGCCGGCATAAATGTAGGGGAAGAGTTGAGTGTTGATACACTTTTGTATCTTACTATGGTTCACTCTGCTTGCGATGCCTGCGAAGTGCTTGCTGAATTTGTGGGCGGCACAAAAGATAATTTTGTTAAAATGATGAATGACTGGGTTAAAAAAGTCGGCTGTACTGATACTAATTTTACAAATCCGTCAGGCTTGCACGATGATAACCATTATACTACTGCGCGTGATATGTCAAAAATCACACTTGAAGCGCTTAAAAATGCAGATTTTGTAAAATATTCTACTACTACCGAGTATGAATATAAAGGATATACTTTGCCGCATACAAATTTAATGCTTCACCCGGGTTATGTGACTTATTATTATGAGTATGCACAGGGTATTAAAACAGGTTCAACCGAGCAGGCAGAATATAATGTAATTACAAAAGCCTCAAAAGACGGATATAACTATCTTGCAATAGTAATGAAGTCGCCACAGCAAAAAATCAAAAATCAAAGCTATTTAACCAAATGTTCATTTGTAGATGCCAAGTCCCTTTTTGAATGGGCGTTTGACGGCTTGAAGTATACAACTATCGTAAGTAAGGATGAAGTTTTGGGCGAAGTTCCGGTTGAAAACGGTAAAGATGCCGATACGGTTCAGCTTGTTTGCGAAAAAGATACCAATGTTATTGTGCCGGTTGGGCTTGATAAATCTGCGGTTATTGTTGAAATTCCCGAAAAGCCTACATCACTGCAAGCACCGGTTACAAAAGGGCAAAAAGTATGCAATGCAAATATAATTTACGGTGATGAAGTTATTGCAAGCGTTCAGCTTGTTGCCGGAAAAACAGTTGAGCTTTCAACATTTCTTAAAATGATAAATGCAATCAAAGCGTTTTTCGGCTTAACGGTTGTTAAAGTTATTGTCGCAATTGTTGTACTTGCATTTTTACTTTATGTTTATGTTTTCTTTAAAAGCCTTAATAAAAAGAAAAAAATAGAAAAAAGACGCCAGGCAAGGCGTGATGCTCATAAAGGGCCGGATGATTTGCCGCCGCCTCGTCGCTGATTTCAGACTGTCGATAAAGTTGCTAAAGCGCGCCTCGTCGAAATTAAATAAACCTTTTTGCCTCCCTTGTAAAGGGTGCGGGTCTCCGGTGGAAACCTCTGCACAAAGTGCAAAAGCACCGACCGAACCGACAGGTGAGACGGTGGGTGCAACTTGTTGCACTTTGAGGGATTATTAAAAAGAGCTTGGACATCGAGTCCAAGCTCTTTTTGGCGCTTTTTGTCTTTTGTTCGGGGGAGTGAATTGTGCAAAGCACAAGAGACACGAGGCTCCAAATTCATTTATGAATTTGGCAGAAACAGTACAGTGTACTGTTTCGTAGCAAGTGAGAATAAAACATCTCCCACTCACAAAATACAAAATTTATCTCACTTTCTCGAAGTCTGCCTTCTTATCTATTTAAAAATCTTTTTGATTCTTTTTTCAAGCTTATAAATATAGAGAAGTGTGACTTTTTCAATCATCAGCTCGTATACTAAAAACAATAGGTTCATAAGTAATGCAAATACAATTATAAAAGATTTGCCCTGCCCGTCTTCCAAAAACGGAATGCCGAAAATTTTGATTAAAATCACTTGGCACAAAATCATCATAATATTAAAAAATGTAAGCTTTGTAATTATGCGAAATGCTTTGTTTTTTATTTTAGTGAAATATTCACGCACGATAGGGTAGTAGCCGAAAAAGATTACATACATCATCATACATTCCTTATCCGTAACCAAAATAAAGGATAAAAGGCTTGTTGCTATAAAAGTTATCCACGCGCTTTTTGTACCGAAAGTGCGCTTTAACATAATCATTATAATTCCTAAAAACATCGGCGCGGCATAGGCTAACACCATTGTTATTCCGCCTAAAAACAGCATTAGCACACCGAGTGCGGTTGAAAGCGAGCATACTGCAAGCTTAGTCGAATTTTTCAAGTTAATCACCATTTATATGTTATTATTTTCAGTTAATAAACATATTATCACTAAAGCTTAATTATGTAAATAGTGTGAATAATGAGTTAAAAATCTGTTCATTTTTACTAAAATATATTTACAAATAAAGTGTGTATATATATAATATAAAATATACTTTTGTGTTATTATTAGGGGATGTTATAATATGAAAAAAGCTTTTGCTTTGTCACTTTGCGCTATAATGATTTTAACATTTACTTTAGTTGCTTGTTCTAAAAATGATGATGACGGCGAACCTACAACCGCACCTAAATCAACTGCGCAGGCGAGTGACCTTGATAACAGCGGTGATGAATACGGAGTTGAAACAGAAACTGTTACTAATGACCGCGGCAAAGCTGTTACGGACAAAAAGGGCAATAAGGTTACAACAGATGTGGCTGTTGTATACAAAAAAGATAAAAAGGGCAAAACATATGCCCAGAAGATTGATAAAAACGGTAACGCCGTTACTAAAAAAAGCGGTAAGCCTGTTACGGCGAAAATTGAAAGCACGGTTGCAACCACAGCCAAAAAGACCTCAACCAAAAAGTTCACTACCGGCAATACAACCAAAGCACCTAAGCTGACAGGCACTACAAACAAAAAAGCGGAACTTACAAAAACAGCAGATACCACTAAATTTGATAAAAATGAAACCGTACCTAAAATTTCTGCAACCGGTAAAGAAGTTAACTTTTCAAAAAGTGATATGCAAATCGTAGCTAATATGCTTGAAGTGCCATATCTTTATCTTGAAAATTATGAAAATTCTGACGGTGTACCTATTAAAATTGCCGCATACACAGCAGTATGGATGGCACAGCACGACGGTGGTACTGCAGATACATACCCATCAAGCCCTGTTGTATTAAACCTTTTCAAATTTTATGGGCAAACAGTTGTTAATTTCAAAACTCAAGTAGAAAAGTTTTCAAATGTGCCTATTAAGTATAACAAAAAGAATGATACATTTACCGTAAAAGAATATCCAAAAAAGAAGCAAACAGTTAAAATCACCAAGATTGAAGACCTTGGCGACAACAACTTTTATAAAGTAACAGGCAAGGTATCGGGTGCAGGTGATGTAAAGCATGTTGAAGCTGTAATACAAAAGAATAAGCTTGATTCAACACTCGGCTTTTCAATCAAAGCATTAAATTGGAGCAAATAATTTTTAGGAGCGGCTTTTGTCGCTCCTTTTCTTGATTTTGTAGTTTTACGGTGATATAATCAAATAAAATAAGGGAAAGAGTGGGAATATGACCAATAAAGAAATACTTGATAAAATTAAAGGTGGGCTTATAGTATCTTGCCAGGCACTTGCAAGCGAACCGCTTTATGACAGCTATATTATGTCCAAAATGGCCTTGGCGGCAAAGCTTGGCGGTGCAGTAGGTATCAGGGCAAATACGGTTGTTGATATTAAAGCAATTAAGGAAAAAGTTGATTTGCCGCTTATAGGTATAATTAAGCAGGAATATGATGACAGTGATGTTTATATCACTCCTACAATGAAAGAGGTGGATGCACTTGTGGAAATAGGGTGCGAAATCATTGCCATTGACGCTACGAACAGATTAAGACCTAACGGTGAAACACTTGAAGCTTTCTTTACAAAAGTGAGAGAAAAATATCCTAATCAGCTTTTTATGGCGGACACAAGCTGTTTTGACGAGGGTAAAAAAGCTGAAGAACTCGGTTTTAACCTTATCGGTACAACTATGGCAGGATATACACCTTACACAAAGGGCACGCCGCTTCCTGATTTTAATTTAATGCAAAGGTATGTATCCGAACTTCACACTCCTGTTATTGCCGAGGGTGGCATATGGGTGCCGGAGCAGTTAAAAAAAGCAATTGATATTGGTGTTCATTCGGCGGTAGTAGGCACTGCAATCACCCGTCCGAGAGATATTACAAAGCATTTTGCGGAAGTTCTTTTATAAAAATATAAGTGTTGAGGTTATTAAAATGAATTTAGATAAATTTAAAGGTGTGTTTTGTGCTTTAAACGCAATTTATGATGAAAATGACAATATAGATGTTGAAAAAATCAAAGCACTTGTAAGAGTATATAAATCACTTGGTGTAAAAGGTGTTTACGCTTGCGGTTCAACGGGTGAGGGATTTCTTCTTTCAACCGAGGAAAGAAAGCAGGTCGCAAAAGCTGTAAAAGAAGCAGCAGGTGATGATTTTACGGTAATAGTTCATATCGGCTGTGCATCAACTAAAGAGAGTATTGAACTTGCCAAAGATTGCGAAAGCCTCGGTGTTGATGCAATTTCCGCTGTTCCTTGCGTTTATTACCATTTAAGCGAGGAAAGTGTAAAGCTTCATTGGAATTCGATTATTGAGTCAACTTCACTTCCTTTTATTATTTATAATATTCCGCAGCTTACCGGTTTTAATCTTTCACCCGAGCTTCTTGCCGAAATGGCAAAAAATCCGAAAGTAATCGGTGTTAAAAATTCTGCTGAACCCGTTTTTCTTATGGAAAGATACAGAAGTGCTGTCAAAAATGATGATTTTATTATTTTTAACGGTTCCGATGAGCAGTTTGTAGGCGGCAGGCTTATGGGTGCAAATGCAGGTGTCGGCGGAACATATGGCTGTATGCCGGAACTTTTTGTTGAGCTTGACAGGCTTGTTAATAATAATGAAATCGAAAAAGCAAAGGCACTTCAGTTTAAAATTAACGAATGTATTTTTGATTTGCTGTCTTGCAAATCTCTTTACGGTGCCGCAAAGCAGGTTATTTCTCTTCGCTTTGGAATAGAATGCGGTGAGCCGAGAAGTCCGTTTTTACCTGTTGAGCGCGAAGACGCAAAGCCTATTGCAGATAAAATAAATAAATATGTTAGCGAAATAAATTAAATGAAAAAATATGAAAATATAATTTTTGATGTGGGCAATGTACTTTTGGAATATCGCCCTGAAAGAATGCTTCAAGATTATGGCTTGAACGAAAATGACGCCAAAAGAGTATGCGATGAACTGTTTAATGACAGTGATGATTTGTGGCATATTTTCGACTTGGCTACTATGACAGATGAAGAAATAAAAAATGCTTATTGCAAAAAGCACCCAAATGATGCAAAAGCAATATCATTTTTTATGGAACACGGTGAATATATGCATATAGCCCGAGCAGATGTGTGGGAAAGGGTACACACTTTGAAAAAATGTGGCTATAATATTTATCTGCTTTCAAACTACCCTGAAAGCTTGTTTAAAAAGCATACGCAGTATGCCGATTTTATGAAAGATATTGATGGCTTAATGGTATCTTATATGATAAATATTACAAAGCCCGATTTGAGAATTTATGAAGCGCTTTGCAGTAAGTATTCGCTTGATAAATCAAAGTCGATTTTCTTTGATGACAGAAAAGAAAATATAATTGCGGCAAGAAAATTCGGCATTGATGCGGCAGAGGTAATATCAAAAGAATTCCTTTTAAACGAGCTTGATAAACTTATTAACGAAGCAAAATAAAAAAAACACTCCGTACCGATTAAGGTACGGAGTGTTTTGCTTTACATTACATATTTGCAATGATTTCTTTAATGATTTGTGATGCTTTGCCTACATCGGCTTTGCCCTTTGAATTTTTCATAACATAGCCAAACATTACATTGATGGCTTTATCCTTGCCGTTTTTAATATCTTCCACAGCTTTTGGATTAGCGTCAATTGCACCTTGGCAAAGAACTTTGAGATCATCGTCGCTCATGCCCTTAAGGTCATCAGCCTTAATGTATTCGCTTACATCCTTGCCGCTTTCAAGCATTTCTGCAAGCACTTCTTTTGCCTTGTTTGCTCTGATTTTTTTATCATCAATGAGTTTTACAAGTTCTGCCATTTGCTTTGCGGTAGTTTTTATTTCAAAGTTTTCTTTGTCTTCTTCTGTTTGAAGTGTGGCATAAATTGTGCCGATAATCAGGTTAAGCACATTTGATGCACTTGCGCCCTCTTTTACAGCACTGTCAAAAAATTCTGTAACATTTCTGTATTTATAAATAAGCCTTGCGTTATTTTCAGGAAGCTTCATATCCTCAACATATCTTTTGAGTTTAGCATCCGGAAGTTCCGGCAAAGATTTTCTTATTTCTTCCACACTTTCAGGTGAAATGTAGAAACGAAGAATATCAGGTTCCGGGAAATAGCGATAATCATCTGCATTTTCCTTTGAACGCAAAACATATACAGTATCGCTGTTTGCATCATAGCGCATTGTTGACTGAATAACTTTTTCGCCGGATTCAATAATATCCTCTTGCCTTTCCATTTCAAGTTCCATTGCTCTGACAATGTTTGAAAGTGAGTTGATATTTTTGATTTCCGTTCTTGTACCCCAAGGCTCTCCCGGTTCGTGAATAGATACATTTACATCGCATCTCATTGAACCCTCTTGCATTTTACAGTCCGATACGCCTACATTTCGCATAATAAGCTGCAACTTTTCAGCATATTCCTTTGCTTCCTCCGGTGTTTCAATATCAGCCATTGATACTATTTCTATAAGCGGAACACCGCCGCGGTTATAGTCAACATAAGTATATCCGTCTTCGTGAATAAGCTTTCCGGCATCTTCTTCAATATGAATACGCTCAATTCTGATTTTTTTGCCGGAATCAAGTTCAACATAACCGTCTACGCAAACAGGCTCGTCAAACTGTGAAATTTGATAAGCTTTAGGAAGGTCAGGGTAAACATAGTTTTTTCTGTCCATATGAGAATTATTGTTGATTTTACAGTGAACCGCAAGTCCTGCTCTTACTGCAAATGCAATAACTTCACGGTTTAATACAGGCAGTGCGCCAGGCTGACCTGTGCAAACAGGGCAACAGTGAGTATTAGGTTCGCCGCCGAATTGTGTTGTGCAGGAACAGAAGATTTTAGTTTTTGTTGCAAGTTCAATATGTGTTTCAATACCGCAAACTAATTTGTAACTCATACTGTAACACCTCCGTTAAAATCTTCAACCTCGCTCTTATTGAGCTTTTCATAAAAGTATGCAACATCAAGAATTTTCTTTTCACTGAATTTCTTGCCTATGATTTGCATACCGATAGGTAAACCGTTTTTATCATTTTTAACAGGTACGCTGATAGCAGGTACACCGGTAATGTTGATTGGAACGGTGGCAATATCCGATAAATACATATCAACAGGTGATGCCCCCTTGAAACCGAGTTCAAATGCTGTGTTAGGAGCAGTCGGTGCAATAAGCACATCGCAGGTGTTGAATATATCATCAAAATCGGAAATGAGATTTTGGCGAAGAAGGCAGGCTTTTTTATAATATGCGTCATAGTAACCTGAACTAAGCACATAAGTGCCAAGCATAATTCTTCTTTTAACTTCGTCACCGAAACCTTCGGTTCTTGTTTTAAGTATCATTTCTTCAACATCATTGAAATTTTCTGTGCGATAGCCATATCTGATACCGTCATATCTGCCGAGGTTTGATGAAGCTTCTGCGCAGGCAATAATATAGTAAACAGGAAGTGCCTGCTGTAATACAGGAAGCTTAATATCTATAATTTCAGCCCCGTTTTTCTCATATTCCTTAATTGCAGAGAATATAGCGTCTTTAATTTCTTCGTTAATACCCTCAAAATACTCTTTTGCAACACCGATTTTAAGGCCTTTAACATCAGTTTGGCCCAATGAATCGCTTATGTTGCCAAAGTCATAGTCAACACTTGTTTGGTCATGTTCATCAACACCGCTGATAGCATCAAATACAGTCGCTGTGTCTTTTACACTGTTTGCAAGTACACCGATTTGGTCAAGCGATGAACCGTATGCAATAAGACCGTAACGCGAAACAGCACCGTAAGTAGGCTTAAGGCCGACTATACCGCAAAATGATGCCGGCTGGCGAACAGAACCGCCTGTATCCGAACCTAAGCCGTAACCTGCAAGGTTGGCACATACAGCAGATGCAACACCGCCCGATGAACCGCCTGTTACATGCTTTGTGTTTCTTGGATTTAAAGGTGCGCCGTAAACACTCGTTTCGCTTGTTGAACCCATAGCAAATTCATCCATATTGGTTTTGCCGAGCATTACTGCACCCTGTGCCTTGAGTTTTGACCATACTGTTGAATCATAATACGGTCTGAAACCCTCAAGTATTTTTGAACAGCAGGTCGTAAGGTCGCCGTCTGAGCAGATATTATCTTTAAGAGTCATCGGAATACCTGTAAGTGCCGTTGCTTTACCTTCGGCTATAAGTTTATCAGCAAATTTTGCGTTTTCAATTGCCTTGTCAAATGTGGTTGAAACATAGGCATTGTACTTTGGGTTATCATTTTCAATTGCTTCAATATATTTATTTGTAAGCTCAACTGATGATATTTCGCCGCTTTTAAGCATTTGTGATAAAGGTGAAATGATTTCTCTCATTTATATACCTCCCTTTACACAGAAGCATCCTTTTGATGCGTTTACATTTGAAAGTATTTTTTCATTTGGAAGTGACGGTTTAACTTCATCTTTCCTGAATTCTTCGGCCGGAGTAGCACAAGAAGCAATGTTCCTGATTTTATCCGCGTCACCTTCAACCGAGTTGTTGATGGTGTCGGCAAATGCAATAATATCTCCCATATCTTTGATTATTCTGTCAAGCTCATCATCAGAAAAGTCAAGCCTTGCAAGGTTTGCAAGCTTAATTACTTCTTCTTTAGTAATCATAATTTTATCCTCTGTTACTTTCTAAGCTTAATGTGTACTTCACGAAGCTGCTGCTCAGTGATTTCGTTTGGTGCTCCGCACATAAGGTCTTGCGCCTTACCGTCCATTGGGAATGCGATTATTTCTCGGATGTTTTCTTCATTTCTAAGAAGCATAATCATTCTGTCAATACCAGGTGCCATACCTGCGTGTGGCGGTGCTCCGAATTGAAATGCAGTGTAAAGTGCGCCGAATTTTTCTTTAAGCACTTCTTCATCATATCCTGCAATTTCAAATGCTTTTTTCATAATATCAATATCGTGGTTACGAACTGCGCCTGATGAAAGTTCAACACCATTGCAAACAATATCATACTGATAAGCAAGAATTGAAAGCGGGTCTTCATTTTCAAGTGCTTCAAGTCCGCCCTGCGGCATTGAAAACGGATTGTGAGTAAATCCGATTTTCTTTTCTTCTTCCTTATATTCAAACATTGGGAAGTCGTTGATAAAGCAGAAACGATATGCGTTCTTTTCAAGAAGATCAAACATTTCACCAAGCTTTGTTCTGATTTGGCCTGCATATTCGCAAGCTTTAGCTTCGTTATCAGCAATAAAGAATATTGTATCGCCGATTTCAAGGCTTGCAATTTGTGCAAGTTCTTCTTTCATATCGTCAGGAATGAATTTATCAATAGGGCCTTTATAAGTTTTATCTTCTTGTACAAGTAAGTAGCCAAGGCCGCCCATACCGATAGATTGTGCGAATTTAAGGAGCTTTTCGTGCTTGCCTTTTGAAATATCTGCGTGTACTTTGATAGCTCTTACTGTCTGTCCATGGAAAGGCTTAAATGTGCAGCGCTGGAAAAATTCTGTTACATCTACAATTTCAAGCGGGTTTCTAAGGTCAGGCTTATCTGTACCGTATTTAAGCATAGATTCTTTGTAGCTGATTACAGGGTACGGTGCTTTTGTTACGCTGTAACCTTTTGGTGCAAATTTTTCAAATGTTTTTGTAAGCACTTCTTCGCCAACTTTGAATACATCTTCCTGTGTGGCAAATGCCATTTCAAAGTCAAGCTGATAGAATTCACCCGGTGAACGGTCAGCTCTTGCATCTTCATCTCTAAAGCAAGGTGCTACCTGGAAATATTTATCAATACCTGATACCATAAGAAGCTGCTTGTATTGCTGTGGTGCTTGCGGAAGTGCATAAAACTTACCCTTGTGAACACGGGAAGGTACTACATAGTCACGCGCACCTTCAGGTGATGAAGCACAAAGAATAGGTGTTTGCATTTCCAAAAATCCCATTTCGCTCATAACCTGGCGAAGATATGCAATAACCTTGCTTCTGAAAATGATATTATCTTTAACTTTTTCGTTTCTTAAATCAAGGAAACGGTATTGAAGTCTTTTATCTTCACGAATTTCTTTAGAGGTTTGAATTTCAAAAGGAAGCGGTTGCCTAACTTTTCCAAGGGTGGTTACGCTTTTTGCTTCGACTTCAATTGTGCCTGTTGCAATTTTAGGGTTGATTGTATCTTCATCTCTTTTTTCAACAATACCTTCGATTGAAAGGCAATCTTCCTTGCTGATTCCGTCAAGAAGGGTTGTGTCACGCATTACAACCTGCATAACCCCGTACATATCCCTAAGGTCAATGAAAGATACGCCGCCGTGGTCACGAATGTTTTCAACCCAGCCGGCAATTTTAACTGTTGAATTGATGTCTGCCTCTGAAAATTCATTCATAGGTTTTGTTCTGTAATTTGTTGAAAATTCCATACTGTTCTCCTTTGTCAAAGTGTACTTAATAAAAAAATAGCAGCCTTAAGTCCAATAGGACGAAAGACTGCTTCCGTGGTACCACCTAAATTAGCCATAATCGGCTCACTCAAAAGATTAACGCTCTTGCACGCCCGAGTCTACTTGCAAATAAATAAAAATGCTTTCTTTCGGGAACTCATAGGTGTTTTTCACTGCCTGCCTGTATTGCCTTGCACCACACGGCAACTCTCTGAAACAAAACTTAAGCAGTTACTCGCCTAATCACAGTTTTAATATTACGCTAATAATATAACACTAAACCTTCAAATAGTCAACAATTTTCTTTTCTTATATAATTGTAATAATTATTATTCTATGCTAAAATATACTATATTCCTTATAATTTTATAATAAAGTTAAAATTGTTATTGAAAAACACTTCTGTATAATATATAATACTAAAAAATATATTTTATTGGGAATTTTTGTATGAAAAAAGTATTAAGTTTGTTTTTATCATTATCACTTATAGTTTGCATAGCTTTTGCCGGTGCTTCGCCGGCAATGGCTGATGAATGGCATGATATTTTATTTGAAGATAATCAAAAAGAAGAAATTGAACACAGCGTAATTGATGAAATTATAGTATCGCAAGTCGGTAAAACGGAAGTGTCTGTTTATTGGAACTGCTCATATTACGGTTTTGTTGACGGATACGAAGTATCGCTTTATGACGGTAAAACAGATACTTATCTTCCGCAGGCTTATGTTGACTGTAATACATATAGTTATGTTTTAAGAAACCTTAAGCAAAATACCGGCTATCAGGTTTGCGTGCGCTCATTTGTTTTTGATAATGGCACTTATGATTTCGGCCAATACAGCGCCCCTGCCCAAATTTTCACATGCCCGGTTGATGTCAAGCTATCATCTGTAAAATATAAATCCAAGGGCAAAGCAACGGTTAAATGGAAAAAATGCAAAAATGTAAGCGGCTATGTTATTGAATATTCACCTAAAAAGGATTTTAAAGATGATGCTTCAAAATCAACCGTAATGGTTTACGGTAAAAGCAAGTCAAGAAAAGTTATCAACGGGCTTGCAAAGGGTAAGTATTATTTCAGAATTGCGGCATTTAAAAAAGTTGATGATACAATTTATGTGGGCACATTTTCAAAAAAAGTAAAAAGAGTTCATATTAAAACAGGACTTAGCGTTAAAGGTATGCTCAATGCCGTTAAAACAGATAATTCAGGCGCACAAAGAATAAAAAAATATACCGACGGCGGTGTGAATATCGCAAAATATAAAACCACTTATGATAAGGTTAAAGCTATCTATGTTTGGCACGCAAGGAACTTTAAAAAGCACGGTTGGGATTGTGTAGGATGTAACAGTAATTTTAATAACTGTATCAGCGCACTTTTTTCAAACAGTGAAAAGAGATATGACGGCTTTATTACACTTAATGCCGGTAAATTCAAAAATAATGACGGCTCAAAGGTTATGCACAAATGGTCTGTAATTTACCTTGCCGGTAAGCCATATATTTTTGACCCGAGGCTTCAGGGTTATACCAAAAATTATACTGCAAATACATATTTTGCCTTGGCGAAGAATTCAAGATCGGCAAAACCGTATATTTATGAATATGATTACGGTACTTTTTATCCGGATGAAAGCAATGCGTATTTTGAATACTGCGTTGAAAGCATAAAATAAACTTTTTTGAAAGGATTATTAACTATGAAAAAAGTTGCAATTATTATGGGTTCAGACAGCGATTTGCCTATCGTAACCCCTGCAATCAAACAGCTCAAGGAATTGGGTATTGAAACCGAGGTTCGTGTAATGAGTGCGCACAGAACACCGAATGAAGCACACGAATTTTCGGCAAATGCAATTAAAAACGGATTTGGCGTAATTATTGCCGCAGCAGGTATGGCTGCACATTTGGGCGGTGTACTTGCCGCTTCAACCACTTTGCCGGTTATCGGTATTCCGTGCAGTGCAAAGGTGCTTGACGGAATGGATGCAATGCTTGCAACTGTTATGATGCCACCGGGTATTCCGGTTGCAACAGTAGGTGTTAACGCAGCTAAAAATGCGGCTCTTTTGGCGGCTCAAATTCTTGCGGTAGGTGATGATGAGCTTATGGCAAAGCTTATTAAAATGCGTGAGGATATGGCAGAGCAGGTTCGCCAAAAGGATATTGCACTTCAGGAAAAGCTTAAAGAAATTTAACAAACATTCACGATAAAAAATAAGATTGCGTAAAACGCGAACATTTAAAAGGAGATTATATATGGAGTCATTCAGCGAAAGTTATGCTAAAGCAGGCGTAGATGTTACAGCAGGTTATGAATCTGTTGAACTTATCAAATCACATGTAAAGCGCACTGAAATTCCGGGTGTAATGGGTTCAATCGGCGGTTTCGGCGGTATGTTTGAACTTTTAGGCGCAGGTAATTATAAAAATCCTGTGCTTGTTTCAGGAACAGACGGTGTAGGAACCAAGCTTAAAGTTGCTTTTCTTCTTGATAAGCACGATACTATCGGTATTGACTGTGTAGCAATGTGTGTTAATGATGTAGCTTGCTCCGGTGCAAAGCCGCTTTTCTTCCTTGATTATATTGCTTGCGGTAAAAACTATCCTGAAAAGATAGAGCAAATTGTAAGCGGTGTGGCTGAAGGTTGCGTTCAGGCAGGTTGCGCACTTGTCGGCGGCGAAACAGCAGAACATCCGGGCCTTATGCCAAACGAAGAATATGACCTTGCAGGTTTTACGGTAGGTATCGGCGAAAAGGATAAGCTTGTATCAGGCGATAAGCTTGCAAGCGGAAATGCACTTATCGGTGTTGCATCATCAGGTGTTCATTCAAACGGTTTTTCACTTGTAAGAAAAGTGTTTAACATTACTGAAGAAAGGCTTGGCGTTCATGTGGCAGAGCTTGGCAAAACTCTTGGTGAAGAGCTTTTGACTCCTACAAGAATTTATGTCAAGCCGCTTCTTAATCTTATGGACAGCGTCAATGTCAATGCTATCAGCCATATCACCGGCGGCGGATTTTATGAAAATGTACCGAGAATGTTAAATGACGGTTTCAAGGCTGTTATTGAAAAAGATAAGTGCTTTAAAAAGCCTATTTTTGACCTTATCGCAAGTGAGGGTAATATCCCTGAAAGAGATATGTATAACACATTTAATATGGGTACAGGCCTTGTTATCGCAGTTGATAATGATAAGGCAGATGAAGCTGTAAGAATACTTAAAGAAAACGGCGAGGACGCTTGCGTTATCGGTGAAATCAAAGCAGGCGAAAAGGGTGTTGAACTCGTATGATGAAAAACATAGCTGCTTTAGTGTCAGGCGGGGGTACTAATCTTCAGGCACTTATTGACGCACAGGCAAAAGGTGAAATAATCGGCGGTAAAATCACGCTTGTTGTTTCTTCAAACCCTGATGCTTATGCTCTTGAGAGAGCAAAAAAGAACAATATAGCAACTAAAATTTGCGAAAAGAAAAATTATAAAGACAGGGCGGAATATACCCGTGCCATTAGGGATATTTTACTTGAAGCAAAGGCTGACTTGGTAGTATATGCCGGCTTTATGACTATTCTTGATGAGCAGATAGTTAAGGCTTTTCCAAATAAAATGATGAATGTTCACCCTGCGCTTATCCCGTCTTTTTGCGGGCCGGGATATTGGGGGCTTCATGTGCATGAAAAGGTTATTGAAAGCGGAGTTAAACTCACAGGTGCAACAGTCCATTTTGTAACAGAGGAATGTGACGGCGGTCCTATCATTTTGCAAAAGTCAAGCGAGGTTAAATTTGATGATACCCCTGAAATTTTGCAAAAGCGTGTTATGGAAGAATGCGAATGGAAAATTCTTCCAAAAGCAGTTTCTCTTTTCTGCCAAGATAAAATAGAAGTTGTTAATAATAAAACTAAAATTACTGAATGATATTGAGGTGTAATTATGGAAATCAAATCTCTTGCAAGTGAACTTAATACGAATTCATATCCGGGCAGAGGCATTGTTCTCGGTCAAAGTGATGACGGCAAATTTGCAGTTTGTGCTTATTTCATTATGGGCAGAAGTGTAAATAGCCGTAACAGAATTTTTGAAGAAAATGAGCGTGGCGGAATTCGCACCAAGGCTTTTGATGAGTCAAAAATGGAAGATCCTTCACTTATTATTTATAACCCTGTTCTTAAGTTCGGCGGTGACACAATCGTTACAAACGGCGATCAAACCGATACTATTTATGATTCTTTTGCAAAGGGTGATTGCTATCACGATGCACTTATTACAAGAGAATTTGAGCCTGATGCACCAAATTACACACCGAGAATTTCAGGTATTATGAAAGAAAACGGTAATTATAATCTTTCTATTCTTAAATCAAATTGCGGTGAGCCTGAATGTGTGAGATATTTCTTTGAATATCCTGCAAGGGCAGGTCTCGGTCATTTTATTCATACATATAAGTGTGACGGAAATCCTATTCCGTCGTTTGAGGGTGAGCCTACACCTGTTAAAATTGAAGGCGATATTGATGAGTTCACCAATATGATTTGGACTAATCTTAATGAGGATAATAAGGTTTCTCTTTTTGTTCGTTTCATAAATCTTGAAACAAAGGAAGAAGAAACAAGAATTATCAATAAAAACGAAAAATAATTATAAGGGGTGATTCAGTTCACCCCTTGTTTTGCTATTGCATTTACTATATTATTTACATATTTATTATAAATTCGGAGGAAATTATGAAAGTTCTTGTTGTTGGCGGCGGCGGAAGAGAACACGCCCTTATCAGAAAAATTAAAGAATCAAGCAAGGTTGATGAAATTTTTTGCACACCGGGTAACGGTGGCATTTCATATGATGCAAAATGTTTTGATGTTTCGGCTACGGATATTGACGGCGTAGTTGATTTAGCTAAAAAATTAAGCGTTGATTTAGTTGTAGTAGCACCTGATGACCCGCTTGTTGCAGGTATGGTTGACGCACTTAATGATGCAGGATTTAAAACTTTCGGCCCACGCGCAAATGCCGCTATTATTGAGGGCTCAAAAGTTTTTTCAAAAGAGCTTATGCAAAAATATAATATTCCTACCGCTGAATATAAAGTTTTTGATAACGCAAATGACGCTATTGAATATATTAAAGAGAAAAATGAATTTCCTACTGTTATCAAGGCGGACGGTCTTGCTTTGGGCAAGGGTGTAATTATTCCTGAAAATCTTGATGACGCTGTTGCCGGTGTCAAAGAAATTATGGAAGATAAAATCTTCGGCGCTTCCGGCAACAACATTGTTGTTGAAGAATTTTTGACCGGTCCTGAAGTTTCCGTTCTTGCATTTACAGACGGCAAGTGCGTTAAACCTATGGTATCTTCTATGGACCATAAGCGTGCACTTGACGGTGATAAGGGACTTAACACAGGCGGTATGGGTACCGTATCGCCAAATCCGTATTATACCGAAGAAGTGGCAGCTGAATGTATGGATAAAATCTTTATGCCTACTATAAATGCTATGAACCAAGAGGGCAGAACATTTAAGGGATGTTTATACTTCGGACTTATGATTACACCGAAAGGACCAAAGGTAATTGAATATAACTGCCGCTTCGGTGACCCTGAAACGCAGGTTGTTTTACCAAGACTTAAAACAGATATTATTGATATTTTTGAAGCAATAAATAACGAAACTCTTTCTGAACTTGATATTGAATGGAGCGAAAAAGCCTGCGCTTGTGTTATTATGGCTTCCGGTGGTTATCCGAAATCATATAAAAAGGGTGTTGAAATCACAGGCCTTACATTAGGCCAACTTGACGGTGTTACCGTTTACCACGCAGGAACTAAAATTGAAAATGATAAGCTTGTTACATCGGGTGGCAGAGTTTTAGGCGTTACCGCTTTGGGTGACAGCCTTGCAGACGCACTTAAAAAATCTTATGAAGCGGTGGAAAACATTCATTTTGATAATGCACATTACAGAAAAGATATTGGAAAACGCGCACTTGAAGCTAATAAATAATTTATATAAATTGTTGTAATTTAACAAATTGTGAATTTTTTTCGATTTTACAAAATGTTATTGACAATTATACAAAACGGAATTATACTATCCGTGTAATTAAAATTAACTTTTAGAATAGACAAGAGGGTTAAGTTATGGCAACAGTTAAAAAGAGCAAAAAGAAGATTATTGTACCTATAAGTATAATACTCGTTATTGCGATTGTAGCCGGTTGCATTTTCGGTATAACTAAATCGAAAAGCGGCGAAGAGGTTAAGCTCAACACAATTTCAACGGGGGATATTTACGAAAAGGTATCATTAACAGGTGATGTTACTGCCGGCACTTCAAAGGATTATAAGGTTGGCACAGTTGCAACCGTTAAAAGTGTTAATGTTAAAGTAGGCGACCAAGTTAAAAAAGGTGATGTTCTTGCAACATTTGATACCACTTCACTTGATTCGCAGGTATCTTCACTTCAAACTTCTTATAATGACGCTTTGAAAAACTATAACAATGCTGTAAAAAATCAAAAAACAGCAAACAACAAGGCATCTACATACAAAAAGCAAATAGATGCGATTGAAAAAAAGATTGCAAAGCTTAATAAGAAAATTGCTAAAACGACAACTACTAAAAAGAAGAAAACAACAACTACTACAACTATGACTAAGGCAAGCACAACTAACCGTGTTTCACAGTGGCTTGCAACTACCACAACTAAAGCAGCAACTACTACCACCACTACTACAACTACAACTCAGCCTACCACAGATGATGGCTCACCAAAGTATACAGTAGCACTTTCTGCTTATCCTACTTCTGTTTCGGGTACGGTTTCAGGTTCCGGCAAGTACAGGAAGGATATTGGTAATGTTACGATTAAGGCAACCCCAAGTTCAGGTTGGCTCTTCCTTGGTTGGTATTCTTCCCGTGCAGCATATTTGGCAGGTAATTCACCGCTTTCAAATTCACAGTCTTGGACTTTCCATTTGACAAGCGATGTTAACTATGTAGCAGTATTTACAGAAGACCCAAATGCCACTACCACAGCTGCAGCTTCTATCAACGATATTTCAAAAGCACTTGTTGAAATAAACAAAAATATTGCGTCAATAACTAATGATGTTAAAACATTAACTACTATTTCGGGAATAGTTGCAAATTCAATTTCAGGTGCAATTGCTTCAGGTCAGCTTAACAGCAAGACCATTGCTGATTTAGTAGGTAAAGATATTCAGACTGCTATTACAAACGGCATTGTTGATTCAACCAAGCTGGTTGTTGAAAGCGGCGTTGCCGTTGATATGATTAAAGCCGCTGTATCTTCAATTGATTACAGGGCGCTTGCCAAAGGTGTTTCTGATTCTGATAACGCAGTTCTTACAGGTTTGGAAATTCAAAAAGCATTGCTTTCGGCTCAATATGAAGTATATAAAACACAGGGCGATCAATCAATTGTTACTGCCCAAAAATCAGCAGTTACCGCTACAAAGAAGGCTCTTGATGCAATGAAAGAGCAGCAAACAGCACTTGCAAACGGCTGGACAGCAGATTTTGACGGTGTGATTACAAAGGTTGACATTTCACCTGACTCTCAAACTACTGCACTTCAGGCAGGTATCACGCTTGAAAATCACGATGTTCTTGTTGCAACAGTCAGCCTCAGTGAATATGATGTTCATAAAGTCAAACTCGGTATGAAGGCAAAGGTTACTACTGCTTACGGTGAATATGAGGGTGAAGTTGCCTCTATTGCACCTACTGCCACAGGTGGTTCATCAAGCTCAATTCTTGACAGCGTAGGTTCAATGGCAGGTGTCAGCGGTCTTTCATCACTTACAAATTCAGGTGCAGGTGTTGAATGTACAATTGAAATTAAAAATCCTGATGAAAACATTATTGCAGGTTTTGATGCCGATGTTGAAATTCAAACAGGTCAGTATCTTGGTGTAACAGTTGTTCCTATTGAATCAATTACACTTGAAAAAACAGGTTCATATGTATATCTTTATAACGACAAGGATAAAACAGTTACCAAGACTGAAATTAAGACAGGTGCAATTTCAGATACAGCTTATGAAGTAACTTCGGGTCTTAAGCCGGGTGACAGAATTGTTGCATCACCAAAAACAGATTATAAAGAAGATACCTTTAAAGTTAAGGTAGTAGACAGCACAAATAAGTAAGGAGACTTTACAGTGAATATTACAGAAAGTCTGAAAATCGCAGTCAAGTGTATTAAGTCAAATTGGATGCGCAGTCTTCTTACAATGCTTGGTATTATTATTGGTATCAGCTCCGTTATTATGATTATCGGTGCAGGTACCGGTGTAAGAGATTATATCGTCGGCCTTATTGAAGATATGGGTTCAAACGCAGTTCTTGTCAGCGTTGATGCCACATCTGCTACTGATAATGACTATATTACTCTTGATGATGTAGAAAATATTAAAACTAAAGTAAACGGTGTTGAGCGTTGCTCACCTATGCTTATGGGCTTTGGCCGTGCAACAATTGATTCAACTGCTACGGAAGCTACTGCAATGCTTATCGGTGTTAACAGCGATGTTCAGTTTGCACTTACCAATACTTGTGAATATGGGCGTTTTTTCACTGATGAGGAATATAATGCAAATGCTCCAATTGCTGTAATGGGTACTAACTCGGCACAGCAGGCTTATGGTTATGAAGATGTTACTAATGAATATGTAACCGTATCTTCAAGCGGTAAATCAATGAAAATCAAAATTTGCGGTGTTGCAAATATTGATACTCTTGCAAGCTCACTTGGTGGTTCAAGCTCAATGAGCAATATATTCCAAAGTGCAGGCGGGGATAAAACTGTTATTGCACTGTTTTTACCTTGTACAACGCTTACACAGATTACCGGTGCTGATGCAAACCTCGGCAGTGTATTTGTTATTGCTAAAGACGGTTATGATTATGATGCAGTCGGTAATGCAGCCGTAAACTATCTTAAATCCGCACACGGTAACTATTCAAACAGTATGTATACTGCTCAAAATATGGCAACATATGTTGATATAGTTAATATAATTATGACTGTTCTTACAGCATTTATTGCCTGTGTAGGTGCAATTTCGCTTATTGTAGGCGGTATCGGTGTAATGAACATTATGCTTGTTTCGGTAACGGAGCGAACGCGTGAAATCGGTATACGAAAATCACTTGGCGCCAAAACAAGAGTTATTACAATGCAGTTTTTGACGGAGTCGATAATTTTGTGCCTGATAGGCGGTATTATCGGTGTTTCAATTGGTGTTGCAGGTGCGTTTGCCGCATGCTCGGTAATAAATATCAAGCCTAATATTACATGGTGGCTTATACTTGTTGCACTGCTGTTCTCAAGCGGCGTAGGTTTGTTCTTCGGTATTTATCCTGCAAGAAAGGCTGCACAAATGAGTCCTATTGATGCACTCAGAAGTGAATAATTATTTAAGAGGGGTTTTTGCCCCTCTTGAATTTTGTTATTATGTATGATAAAATAATAAAACTATCTTTTAAAGAGGAATATTTGATGGAAATTAACGATATACTTGAAAAGTTCAATTTTAAAGGTGAACTTGAAGAATGTAATGTTTTCGGTTCAGGTCATATAAATACAACTTATCTTGCAAAATATATTGAAAACGGAAAAGAAAAAAAATATGTTGTTCAAAAAGTAAATACAAATATTTTCCCGGATATTGATTCACTTATGAATAATGTTTTTTCCGTTACAGAATTTTTAAGAAAAAAAATCATAGAAAACGGAGGTAATCCCCACAGGGAAACGCTCCATTTTATCAGAACATATGACAAAAACAAGTATTTTAAAGATGAAAACGGTGATTGTTACCGTGCATATCGCTTTGTTGATAATTCAAAGGCTTATGATACTGTTAACAGCGCAGAGATTTTCGGAAAAAGCGGTAAAGCATTCGGCAGATTTCAAAAGTATTTAAGTGATTTTCCTGCTGAAACTTTGAGTGAGATAATTAAGAATTTTCATAATACCATTTGGCGATATGAAAACGAATTTATCCCTGCTGTTCAAGCTGATAAGGCAGACAGAGTTGCCTCTTGCAGTGATGAAATTAAGTTTGTTATGCATAGAAGAGAAGATTGCAAAAAGCTTGTTGAACTTATTGAAAAGGGTGAACTTCCGCTTCGTGTAACGCATAATGATACCAAGCTTAATAATGTCCTTTTTGACAGTGAAAGTGATGATGCAATTTGTGTGATTGACCTAGATACTGTTATGCCGGGGCTTGCACTTTATGATTTCGGTGATTCAATTCGCTTTGGTGCAAATTCCTGTGCAGAAGATGACGATAATTACGATAATGTAAAAATAAATCTTGATTATTTTGAAGCTTATGCAAAGGGATTTTTGAGCGAGGCGGGAAGTGCACTTAATCAATGTGAAATTGATAATCTTGCTTTTTCGGCAAAGCTGATGACTTTTGAATGCGGTATGCGCTTTCTTACCGATTATATTAACGGTGATACATATTTTAAAACGGCATATCCTACTCATAACCTTGTGCGTGCAAAAAATCAGTTTGCACTTGTAAGCGATATGGAAGATAAAATGCCTCAAATGGAGCAAATTATTAAAAACATAACTGAATAAGAATTATATAAAGGAACGATTTTTAAAAGGAACGAAAATCGTTCCTTTTTTATTTATACTTTTTACTTATCTTGGCAATAATAAACTGTACATAAAAAATTAAAGGGTGATTATGTGCAGTATAATAAAGTCGAAATTTGCGGGATAAATACAAGCCAATTAAAAGTGCTGAAAGAAAAGGAAAAAATGGAACTTTTAAAAAAGGCACAGGCGGGGGATAAAAACGCAAGAAATGAGCTTATAGAAGGAAATTTGCGCCTTGTTTTATCAGTCGTTCAGCGCTTTTCAAACAGGGGCGAAAATATGGATGACCTTTTCCAAGTCGGTGTAATAGGGCTTATTAAAGCGATAGATAATTTCAATACAAACCTTGATGTCCGCTTTTCCACTTATGCTGTGCCGATGTGTATAGGTGAAATCAGAAGATATTTGCGTGATGATAACCCGGTGCGAGTAAGCAGAAGTATGCGCGATACAGCATATAAGGCAATGCAGATTAAAGAACAGCTTATTAACGAGCAGGGCAAAGAGCCTACTATTGAGCAAATAGCTAACCGCCTTGATATGAAAAAAAGTGATGTGGTGCTTGCACTTGAAGCTATTGTTGACCCTGTGAGCCTGTATGAGCCTGTTTATAATGACGGGGGAGATACAATATATGTAATGGACCAAGTTGGCGACAGTTCAAGCGACAAGGACTGGATAGATGAAATTTCAATCAAAGATGAAATTAAAAAGCTTGATGACAGGGAACGCAATATTATGTATCTTCGCTTTATGCAGGGTAAAACACAAATGGAAGTTGCAAAAGAGGTGGGAATATCGCAGGCACAGGTTTCCAGATTAGAAAAAAATGCCCTTAGGCGAATTAAGGGTGAATAACACATATTTGCGACGGTTAACCTGATTACAATAATCAAATAAAAAAATCAAAATAAATTTTGACATTTGTATAAAATGGTGGTATTGTTATATTGAAAGGGTGATAGTGATGAAGAAAATTTCAAGTGTGATTTTGGCTGTATTATTAGCTTTTTCAAGCATTTTTTGTGTTAATATTGCATTTGCGGATGAAAACGCGCCTACATTAACCAAGGAACTTAAATTAAACGGAGCTTGGAGTGAAGAATACGATTCCAAGATTACCGATGGAGCAACTTGGTTTAAATTTCATATTGATTATCAAGGCAAATTTAAGCTTCAAATGAAAACTTATGACGCACTTGATGTTAAGCTTTACAATTCTGAATTTTCTAAAACTTATTTTACAACCGTAATTAAAGAATTTAATGATACTAAAACCAAAACTAAAAGCGAAAGCGTTGTTTTAAATCCGGGTGATTACTATGTAAGAGTAGAGGCAAACGGTAAATATGCGCTTAATGCAAGCTTTGGTTTAAACAGCTATGTTAATCCTGAAGCAGTTGAAATCGGAAAGGTTTACAGCGGTTTATCAACCGATGATGACGGCTCATATTGGTACAAAATTGATTTGAAAAATAAGGGAAAATATACCTTGTCACTCACTTCTTCAGGCATTGCAACTGCTGAAGTTTATAACAGTGATATGTCTAAAAGCTTGGATGTTATCTATATTTTTTCAAGCTCCGATTTGGCCAAAACTTCAACTAAAGATATTGATTTGGATAAAGGTACATATCTTGTTAAAATCGTAAGTACTAAGGAATATAGATTTTCATTTTCAAATTATGTTTGCAGCCATATTTATGATGTAACTACAAAAGCTCCGACTTATTTTGCAGGCGGATATAACACTTATGTTTGTGCTAAATGCGGTTATTCATATAAAACAAAGGGCAAACCTAAAAAAATACTCAAAACACCAAAGATTTATTCGCTCAAAGGCGGTAAAAAGAAAATTACCGTAAGTAATTCAAACAATAAATCGGCAACAGGGTATCAAATAAAAGTATCAACAAGTAAAAAATTTACTAAAAAAACCACTAAAACAGTTAAGGTGACTTCTTCAAAAACAACGGTTAAAAAGCTTAAAAAAAGAAAGAAATACTATGTAAAAGTCAGAGCTTATAAAACAAAGAATTCAAAAACTGTTTATTCAAAGTGGAGTAAAGTAAAAAGCATAAAAACAAAATAGTTTTTCAGAGAGATGAATTTTAATATTTATCTCTCTTTTTTTATTTTAGGTATTGAAATTTTTATACATATAATGTAATATAATATAAAATTATAATATAATAATGCAGTCAGTGATTTCTTTAAACGAATGTAAATTATTGGCACACTTTCTTGGAGTTGTGTATGGAAAAAATCACAGGTAAAAATAATGAAATAATAAAGGGCGTTAAAAAACTCTTTACCTCTTCCAAGGAGCGTAAGGCTCAAGGCTTGTTTGTACTTGAAGGGGCAAGGCTTGTTTTTGACGCCCTTAATTCGTCTTATGAAGTTGAAACTTTTTTAATAACCGAAAGTGCTAATGAAAAGTATTTTGACGCGTCTGTTCAAATGCAAAGGAAAAGCAAAAATTCATATTTTATAAGTGATACACTTTCACAAAAAATAAGCGAAACAAAAAATTCGCAGGGCGTATTTGCAGTTTGCAAAATGAAAAATGAAAATATTTCATTAAAAACAGGTCAAAAATATATTGCGCTTGATAATCTTCAAGACCCGGGCAATCTCGGCACTGTTATCAGAACAGCCGAAGCGCTCGGTATTTCAAGTGTAATAGTAGGGGGCGGATGCGATGTTTTTAATCCCAAAGTTTTGCGTGCGTCAATGGGTTCGGTTTTAAGGCTTGATGTTTTTGAATGTCAAAGCCTTGCGCCTGTTTTGCAAAAGGCAAAATCTCTCGGCATTAAAACTTATGCCACTTCGCCTGATTCATCGGCTAAAAAAATAAATGAAACGCAATTTCCGAAATCATCACTTTGCGTAATCGGAAATGAAGCTAACGGTGTAAGCGATGAAGTTATGAACATCTGTGACGAAACAGTAACAATCCCTATGCTCGGTCGTGCAGAAAGTTTAAATGCACATGTTGCCGGGGCAATTGTAATGTGGGAGATGTTAAGATGAGTGAAAATGCAAAGTATTGGATATGGCTTCAAAATGTATTTGGATACGGGGCTAAAATATCCAAAATCATTGATGAATTCGGTGGGGCCAAAGAGCTTTATAATCTTGGCGAAACCGAGTGGAGAATGAGTTCGTTTTTAACAAACAGGCAAGTCGAAAAACTTATAAGCACAGATATTGAAAAAGGCAATGAAGTAATTGATTATTGCTTACAGCAGGGATATAAGATTGTCGATTATGACGATGAGTCTTATCCAAACAGGCTTAAAGATATACCTGATGCACCGGCTGTTTTGTATGTTGACGGAATTTTGCCTGATATTGATAATCTTGTTACTATCGCAATGGTAGGTTCAAGAAAAGCGAGTGAATATGCAGTCAGGGTTGCACGGGTTTTCGGAAAAGGGTTAACCGAAGCCGGAGCAAGTGTTATCAGCGGCGGCGCACTCGGTATTGATTCTTATTCGCACGAGGGTGCGCTTGAAGGCGGCGGTCAAACTGTTGCGGTTTTGGGTAACGGCTTTGGCGACAGCTATCTTGATACAAACAGAGATTTGCGTAAAAAAATCAGTCAAAACGGTGCGCTTGTTACAGAATACCAACCTTTTACCAAAGCAAGCGGAAGAAACTTTCCGGTAAGAAACAGAATTATAAGCGGGCTTTCACTCGGTGTGCTTGTGGTTGAAGCAGGTGTAAGAAGCGGTACTTTTGTTACCACAAAGCGTGCGCTTGAACAAAAGCGTGATTTATATGCTGTTCCGGCTCCTGTTCTTTCGGTTGAATACGGCGGAACAAATAAGCTTATTGAAAACGGTGCAGGCGTGGCTATTAACCCTGTTGATGTTGTTAAATCGTATGCCGATAGGTTTGATACGCTTGATATGTCAAAACTTAGGGAATCAAACCAAATTGCTCTTGATAAATCGGAGCAAGATGTAAATATGGCACGCATTAAACCGAGAACGCAAAATCAAATCAAGCAGAGCAATCCCGATGAAGAAAAATATTCGTTTAAAAATGTTGAAAAAAGCAGAGAACACAGAGCAAAAGTTGAAGAAAAAGCAATTGAGCTTCAAGGCAATGTAAAAATTGTGTATGACTGCTTGGATGATGAATATAACTTTATTGATGATGTTATTGCGAAATCAAATTTGCCGGCGTCATCGGTGCTGGCAGCATTAACCGTTCTTGAAATAAAAAAATTGATTATAAGTGCCTCGGGTAAGAGGTTTAAAAAATCTTGAAAGGCTATGGGAATTATATATGTCTAAATTAGTAATTGTGGAGTCACCTGCAAAGGCAAAGAATATTAAAGGCTATCTTGGCAGAGGCTATGATGTAATTGCATCAATGGGCCATGTACGAGATTTGCCGGCAGCAAGGCTCAGTGTTGATATTGCAAATGATTTTGAACCTAAATATGCAGTAATAAAAGGAAAGGAAAACTTTGTAAAAGATCTTAAGAAAAAGGCTGATGGTGCAGATTATGTATATCTCGCAACTGACCCCGATCGTGAGGGAGAAGCGATTTCTTGGCACCTTGCAACTCTTTTGGGACTTGACCTTAACGATGAAAACAGAGTTACCTTTAATGAAATTACTAAAAACGGTGTAAAAAACGGAATGGCAAATCCGCGTAAAATTGATATTGATTTGGTCGATGCCCAGCAGGCAAGAAGAATTCTTGACCGTCTTATCGGCTACAAGCTTTCGCCGTTTATTTCACAAAAAATCAGGCGCGGTCTTTCAGCAGGCCGTGTGCAGTCGGTTGCACTTCGCCTTATTGTTGACAGGGAAAATGAAATTCGTGCCTTCAAGGCTGAAGAATATTGGTCAATTGATGCTAAATTTACCAACCCACCTGAAAGAAAAGTATTTTCAGCCGCACTTTCAACTAAAGACGGCGAAAAAATCAAAATTGAAAATAAGGAGCAGAGTGATACTGTTCTCACTGAACTTGAAGGTGCAAGTTATGTTGTAAAAAGTGTTAAAAAAGGCAGCAGAAAGAAAAATCCTACACCTCCGTTTATCACTTCCACACTTCAGCAAGAAGCGTCAAGGCGTCTTTCATTCCAGGCAAAAAGAACGATGAAAGCGGCGCAGGAACTTTATGAAGGTGTTGATGCAGGCGAGCTTGGCACAGTCGGTCTTATCACTTATATGAGAACAGACTCACTTCGTATTTCAGAAGAAGCAAGGCAGGCAGGTAATGAATTTATTACCGAAACTTTCGGTGAAAAATATCTTCCTAAAAAGCCGAGATACTTTAAATCGAAAAGTAATATTCAAGACGGACACGAAGCTATCAGGCCGTCAATGCCAAAGGTTACACCTGAACAGGTTAAGCCTTATTTATCAAATGACCAGTATAAAATTTATAAGCTTGTATGGGAAAGATTTATTGCTTCACTTATGGAATCTTGCTTGCAGGAAACTATGAAGATAGAAATTGAAGCTAAAAATTATATCTTCACAGCTACGGGATATACAGTTAAATTTGACGGTTTCACAAAGCTTTATGAAGAAAAGGTTGATGATGAAAAGAATGACAGCGCATCTCCGCTTCCGGTACTTGCCGAGGGTGATGAACTTAAGCTAAAGAGTATTCTCGGCAATCAGCATTTCACTCAACCTCCTGCAAGGTATACAGAAGCTTCGCTTACAAAAGCGCTTGAAGAAAACGGTGTAGGCAGACCGTCAACTTATGTTACTATTACATCAACTATTATCAACCGTGAATATGTTAAGCGTGAGGGCAAGCAGTTTGTACCTACTGAACTCGGCGAAGCAGTAACAAACCTGCTTAAAGATAAAATGCCAAACATAGTTAATGTTAAATATACATCTAAAATGGAAGCAGACCTTGATAAGATTGATTCGGGCGATAAAGATTATAAAGAGATGATTCGTCTTTATTATGATGATTTTGAAAAACCGCTTGAAAAAGCTAAAGAGGAAATGCAGGGTGTTAAGATAAAGCTTAAGGAAGAAGAAACTGATGAAATCTGCGAAAAGTGTGGCAGAAATATGGTTATCAAAGTCGGCAGATTCGGTAAATTCCTTGCTTGCCCGGGTTATCCTGAATGTAAAAATACAAAGCCGCTTATTTTCAGAACAAAAGCAAAATGCCCTGAATGCGGCGGTGATGTAATTGAAAAGAAAACCAAGAGGGGTTCATCTTTCTATGGTTGCTCAAATTACCCTAATTGTAACTTTATGACTTGGGATATGCCGAGTGATGAGGTTTGCCCGCGTTGCGGCAAATCGCTCTTTAAGCGCAAGGGTAATGTGCTTTATTGCCCTGATACAGAGGGCTGCGGATTTACAAAGCCTGCCCCAAAAAAGAAGAAAACAGAAGAATAATAAGTAATATATGAAATTTAGAGTTATAGGTGCAGGCCTTGCAGGTGTTGAAGCTGCTTGGCAAATTGCAAATAAAGGTTACAAGGTTTCGCTTTATGAGATGAAGCCGATTAAAAAAAGTGAAGCACATAAGTCGGATTTCTTTTGTGAACTCGTTTGCTCAAATTCCCTTAAAGCTTCACGAATTGAAAGTGCCGCCGGACTTTTAAAAGAAGAAATGGCAAGGCTTGGCTCGCTTACCGTTCCTGTTGCAAGGCAATCGAGTGTTCCGGCAGGCGGTGCATTGGCGGTTGACAGGGATATTTTTTCTTCCCGTGTTACTGAAAAAATCAAATCACATCCCAATATTGAAGTGATAAATGAAGTTGTTGAAAATTTAGAACTTGACGGTGATACCGTTACAGTTGTTGCAACAGGCCCGCTTACAGACGGTAAGCTTGCAGAAAGTATTTCTGAAATAACAGGCGAATATCTTTCGTTTTATGATGCGGCAGCTCCTATTGTTACAGCGGACAGTGTTGATATGACCAAAGCTTTCGGTGCTTCACGCTATGAGCGTGGAGGGGATGATGACTATATCAATTGCCCGTTTAACAAGTCCGAGTACGAAAATTTTATAGAAGAGTTAGTTAATGCCGAGGGCGCAGTCGTTCACGATTTTGATGTTTATGAGGGATGTATGCCTATTGAAAAGCTTGCAAAAAGGGGGCTTGACGCTCCTCGCTTCGGCCCTATGAAGCCTGTCGGCTTGGTTGATCCTAATACAGGTCATAGGCCTTGGGCGTGCGTTCAGTTAAGGCGTGAAAATTCAAAGGGTACAATGTTTAATCTTGTAGGCTTTCAAACTAATTTGAAATTTGGTGAGCAAAAGAGGGTTTTTTCAATGATTCCCGGGCTTGAAAATGCACAGTTTGTAAGATACGGTGTAATGCACAGAAATTCATTTCTCAATTCACCGAAGCTTTTAAATGCCGATTTCTCATTCAGAGAAAAGGATAATCTTTTCTTTGCCGGTCAGATTACCGGTGTTGAGGGATATATGGAAAGTGCGTCAAGCGGCATTATTGCAGGAATAAATGCGGTAAGAAAGGCAGAGGGTAAAACTCCTTTTATTTTGCCTGATATTACTATGATAGGTGCACTTTGCGATTATATCAGTGATGAAAGCGTTAAAAACTTTCAGCCAATGGGTGCAAACTTCGGTGTGCTTCCTGCTATTGAACCTAAAATAAGAGATAAAAAGGAGCGTTATGCAGCACTTTCAAACAGGTCGCTCGCCTATATAGATGAAGTTGTTAAAACGCTTTAAAAATAAAGAAAGGGTGGAATATATTGCCAAAAATTAAAAGAATAATTATTGACGCAATGGGCGGCGATAATGCACCGCTTGAAATACTCAAGGGTACTTTTCTTGCAGTAAAGGAATATGGGATTAAACCTGTTCTTGTCGGCAATGAAGAAGTAATAAAAAAATGCGCTAAAGACAATAACATTGCACTCAATAATACAAAAATAGTTAATTCAAATTCAGTGATTTCAATGCACGATGATGCAAAGTGCGTACTTAAAGAAAAAGCCGATTCATCAATGGCAGTCGGTTTTAAATTGCTTAATGACGGCGAGGGCGATGCTTTTGTAAGCGCGGGAAATACGGGCTGTGTAACAGTCGGTGCAACGCTTATTACCAAAAGAATTAAGGGCGTTAAAAGGCCTGCGATTGCATCTGTTATGCCAAGCGCAAAAAAGCCTTTTCTTCTTATGGACTGCGGTGCGAATGCCGAGTGCAGAAGTGAATTCCTTTACCAATTCGGGCAAATGGGAAGCCTTTATATGAATAAAATTATGAAGCTTGAAAATCCGAAAGTTGCCCTTGCAAATAACGGTGAGGAAAATACAAAGGGTACGCCTGTGGTTAAGGAAGCTTACGAACTTATGAGCAAAGCACCTTATAACTTTATCGGTAATATTGAGGGCAGGCAAATTCCGTTTGGAGATGCGGATGTAGTAGTTGCCGATGGATTCACTGGTAACCTTATACTCAAAACTTATGAGGGTGTTGCAAAGGTTTTGATGAATGGAATTAAAGATGCCTTTATGAAAAACACCTTATCAAAGCTTGCATATCTTGGTGTTAAATCGGGTATTGATGATATGAAAAAGCAATTTGATTATAAAGAATACGGCGGTGCGGTTATGCTTGGTGTTAAAAAGCCTGTTGTTAAGGCACACGGCTCGGCAGATGCACGCACTTTTAAAAATGCAATCAAACAGGCAGTTTGGTTTATAGATAATGATTTAATTGAAACTATGGAAACATGGTTTTCTAAAAATTTACAAGAGGCTTAACAAATATTATGGCAACTATTGAAGATAAAATAGGATACACATTTAAAAATCGTGAATATCTTATGGAGGCACTTACACATTCCTCTTTTGCTAACGAAAGACATAATAAAATCAAGTGTAATGAAAGAATGGAATTTCTCGGTGATGCAGTTCTTTCCATAATCTCGGCTGATTTTTTGTACCACCGTTTTCCCGATATGCCGGAGGGGGATTTATCAAAGCTTCGTTCATCACTTGTTTGCACGCAGTCACTTTCGGATTTTGCAAGGCAAATTTCACTTGGCGATTATCTTTTTTTGGGCAAGGGTGAATCAAATACCGGCGGAGCTGACAGATCGTCGATTTTAGAAAATGCTTTTGAAGCACTTATTGCCGCTGTTTACCTTGACGGCGGAATGGAAAATGCTGAAAAATTTGTGCTTGCTTTTCTTTCTCCCGCTGTTGAAACACATCATATAAATTTTAAAGATTATAAAACCACTTTGCAGGAAGTAGTTCAGCAAAATCCTGATGAAAATGTTAACTATGTGCTTGTGGGTGAAAGCGGGCCTGACCATAACAAAGTATTTGAAGTTGAAGTTCATCTTAATTCAAATGTTATCGGCAAAGGCAAGGGAAGAAGCAAAAAAAGTGCAGAGCAAGAAGCTGCAAAGGAAGCACTTAAGCTTATGGGTGTAATATGAAAAAAGGTAATATCAGTATTTTCGTTCCGCATTTGGGTTGCCCGTGCCAATGCTCATTTTGCAATCAAAAAACAATTACCGGGCATAATAACCAACCGACTACGGCGGATGTGGATAAAGCAGTGTTAACGGCACTCAAACATAAAGGCTACGATTATGAAATAGCTTTTTTCGGAGGTTCGTTTACTGCAATAGATAGAAAATATATGCTCGCCCTTTTGGAAACGGCGTATAAATATGTAAAATCAGGTGAAGTGAGCGGTATAAGAATTTCAACCAGACCTGATTTTATTGACGGTGAAATATTATCACTTTTAAAAAAATACGGTGTGACAAGTATTGAACTCGGTGCGCAAAGTATGGATGATGAGGTACTTTTGGCTAACAGGCGCGGTCACACTTCAAAAGATGTTGAAATTGCATCAAAACTTATTAAATCTTTCGGCTTTGAACTCGGGCTTCAAATGATGACGGGTTTGTATAAAGACAGTGAGGAAAAAGCGATTGAAACTGCTAAAAAAATTATTTTGCTTAAACCGCAGACTGTCAGGATTTATCCTACTGTTGTGCTTAAAAATACATATCTTGCAGATTTATATTTAAGCGGTGAATACAATCCGCCGAATGCCGAGCAATCGGCTGAGCTTGTGGCAAAGCTTGTACCTCTTTTTGAGGAAAATTCAATTAAAATAATTCGCTTGGGCCTTCATTCAAGCGAGGATATAAAGAAAAATATGCTTGCCGGCGGTTTTCACGACAGCTTTGGTGAGCTTGTTAAATCGAGAATTATGCTAAATAAAATTCTTGATTTGCCCCCGGCTGATTACGAAGTGGCTGTTAATTCAAAGTCACTTTCAAAGCTGAAAGGCAATAAAAAGTCGAATATTTATCTTCTTATTGAAAGAGGATATAACATAAAAATTGTTATCAACAATAATCTTGATGTTGATGAATTGGAGATAAAATAATGGTATTAAAATCACTTGAAATACAGGGCTTTAAGTCTTTCCCTGACAGGACAAGTCTTAATTTCGGTAAAGGTATAACTGCTGTTGTAGGTCCTAACGGTTCAGGCAAAAGTAATATTTCCGATGCTGTTCGTTGGGTTTTGGGCGAAACAAGTTCAAAATCACTTCGCGGTTCTAAAATGGAAGATGTAATTTTCAGTGGTACTTCTACGCGTAAAGCACTCGGTTTTGCACAGGTTCAGCTCACCCTGGATAATACTGACCAAACCCTTAAAGATAAGGGCGAAATTGTAACGGTTTCAAGAAGATATTATCGCTCCGGTGAAAGTGAATATAAAATTGACGGTGAAACCGTAAGAGCAAGGGATATTAGGGAACTGTTTATGGATACAGGCCTTGGTTCTGACGGATATTCTATGGTAGGTCAGGGTAAAATCGACTCTATCATATCTCAAAAAAATGAGGATAGGCGTGAACTTTTTGAAGAAGCGGCAGGTATTTCACTTTTCCGCCATAAAAGAAAAGACGCAACCCGCAGGCTTGACCAGGCACAAGAAAATTTAGTAAGACTTCTTGATATTTTGGGCGAACTTGAAAGCAGAGTTGAGCCGCTCAGAAAGCAAAGCGAAAAAGCACAAAAATTCATTACCCTTTCGGATGAAAAGAAAACACTTGAAATCGGTGTTTGGGTAAATAAAATAAATCGCTTTACAAATGAACTTCGTGAGCAGGAACATAAAATTGACGCGGCAAGCGCATCATATGATATTTGCGAAAAAGAACTTAAAGCTATTGAAGAAGAAATTGAAGAAATTGCGCAAAAAACCGTTTCAATCAATACCCAAATCGAGCAAATCAGAATGGGCTCAAAAGCCTATGAAGAAGAAGCACTACGCAAAGACGGTGAAGCTTCGGTTTTAGAAACCACATTAAACCATAATAACGAAACTATTGAAAGACTCAAAAATGACATCGGTGATGTTGATAATACAAATCTTTCAATTGATGCTCAAATTGAAGAAAAGCAGAACTTCATTTCCGAAAGCGAAGTAGAGATAAAAGCAAAAAAGCAGGAACTTAAAAATGTTACAGATGAAATGAATAATCTTCTTTCATCAAATGAAGAGTTTTCAAAGCTTACTGTTGAACTTAATCAAAAAATCACTTCTCTTACACTTAAACTTTCCGATTGCAGGGTTAAATGCTCACAGGCACTTACATCCGCACAGGAAATTAAATCAAGGCAAAGCATTGTTGATTCATCAATTGAGCAAGGAAAAAATGACCTTGAAGAAGTTGAAAAGCTTAAAGAAAAAAGTGATGAAAATTTAAAAGCTTTGCAAGCTCGTATTGATGAAAATAATAACTCGATGCAGGGTTATAAAATTAAGCTTGAAAATAAAAACGCTAATGCCGAAAAGCTTAAAGCTGAACTTGAAAAGGCTAACAATGAATATAACCAAAAGACGCAAAAAGCTAAAATGCTTCTTGACCTTGAAAAAAATATGGAAGGTTTTTCAGGTGCTGTAAAAGCCGTTATGCGTCAGGCACAAAGCAAGGCACTTTCAGGTGTTCACGGGCCGCTGTCACAGCTTATCACTGTTGATAATGAGTACAGTGTTGCTGTTGAAGTTGCACTCGGTGCAGCAATGCAAAATATAGTAGTCGGCAATGAAGCAGACGCAAAGCGTGCAATTTATTATCTTAAAAATAACCGTGTCGGCAGGGCAACTTTTCTCCCGATTTCAGCTATAAAGCCAAGAAATCTTGATGAAAAAGACCTTGATGATAATTTGGGCTTTGTTGCAATTGCAAGTGAACTTGTTGATTGCAAGAACGAATATAAAAATATTATTTCAAATCTTTTAGGCAGAGTAGTTATAGTTGAAGATATGGACTCGGCAATAGGAATTTCAAAAAGATATTCCAACAGATTTAAAATAGTTACAGTTGACGGTCAGATTATAAATCCGGGCGGATCAATGACCGGCGGTTCGCAATCAAAGGGTGCAGGTATTCTTTCAAGAGGAAATATGATTGATGAGCTTAATAAAGAAGCCAAGAAACTTGAAGAAACTGCACAGCAAATTAAAGCTAAATATAAAACAGCACTTGAAGAAGCAAATTTTGCACTTGCTAATTTGCAGGGAGCGCAAGCTGATTTACAGCAGGCAAAAGAGGAACTTATCAGAGCGCAGGGTGAACATAAGCTTGTTTTAGAAAAATATGAGCATCTTTCATCTCAGCTTTCACTTCTTATCAGTGAAAAAGACAGTGCCAAAGAACGAATTGCCGAATTTGAAAATGAATCAAAATCAAGTGAAAATGAAATCAAAGTAATTGAAAATGAAATTGCACAAGCTGAAAAGGAACTTGAAAAAACTTCAGGCAATGCAAGCGAAATAAATGCAAAGCGTGACGAGTACAGGGAAAAAAGCGAAAAGATAAATCTTGAACTTGTTACACTTGCAAAAGATAACGAAACTGCCAAACTTTCTGTTGAAGAACTTAATTTGAGAAAAAATACTCAATCAGACAGAGTAAAAACCATTTGGGATGAAATTAAAGTTATTGAAGAAAGAAATCAGGCTCTTCTTATTTCAATTAACGAAATTAAGGCAAATGCAAATGACCTTAGGATTAAGGCAGAGCAGTCAAATAATGATGTGAGTGCGCAGATAGAACAAAGAAATGAGCTTGAAAAGCGTACAACTGAACTTCGCGGCGAGGAAAAAATTAAAAATCAGGATAGAGAAAAGCTTTCAGGTTCAATCGTTCGTCTTGATGAAAGAAAAAATGCTATGAAAAAAGAGTATGATGAATTAAACGATATGCTCTTTGAACAGTATGAACTCACCAAGCATGAAGCTGAAGCACTTAATATTCAAATTGATGATATGAGCGAAGCAAAGCGCAGACTTCACGAAATTAAAGTTGCAATCAAAGGTCTTGGCTCAATCAATGTAGGTGCTATTGAAGAATATAAGGAAGTAAGCGAGCGCTATACATTCCTTAAAGAGCAAATAGGCGATGTTGAAAAGTCAAAAAATGAACTTATGAAAATAATTGAGGATTTGACTGCTTCTATGAGTGAAAAATTCCTTACTCAGTTTAATAAAATCAATGCTGAATTTAAAGTTTGCTTTGCAGATTTCTTCGGCGGAGGTAAGGGTGAGCTTCTTTTGGAACAGCCAGATAACTGCCTTGAATCTCCTATTGAAATCCGTATTCAGCCACCGGGAAAATCAGTTCAGAATATTAACCTTTTCTCCGGCGGTGAAAAGTCGCTTGCGGCAATGGCACTTTTGTTCAGTGTACTTAAAGTTCAGCCGGCTCCGTTTTGCATTTATGACGAGGTTGAAGCGGCACTTGATGATGTCAATGTTGAGCGATTTGCAAAATATATGCGTAAGATGACGGATAAAACTCAATTTATTTCAATTACTCATAGGCGAGGCACTATGGAAGAGGCAGATGTTCTTTACGGTGTTACAATGCAGGAAAAGGGTGTATCAAAGCTTATTGAACTTCAAACAGCCGAACTTGCAGCTAAAATGGGGCTTGAATAATATATAATGTAATAAATATAAAGGAAGAAGTAATTATGGGCATTTTTTCTATATTTAAAAAAGGTCTTAAAAAAACAAGAGATGAGGGTATCACAGCCCAGCTTGATGAGGTGATGGATTCTTATGAAAAAATTACACCGGAGTTTTTTGATGACCTTGAGGAAATTCTTATAATGGGCGATGTCGGTATGCCGACTGCTGAAAGAATTATTCGTGATTTAAAAAGTAAAATTGAAAATGACAAGGTTGATGATGTAAGACAGGTACGCGAAATTATGAAAGATATAGTTTCGGGTATTGTATGGGGCGGCAGCTATTTGCGACTTCGTACAAAGCCGTCTGTTATTCTTGTAATCGGTGTAAACGGTGTCGGCAAAACTACTACTATCGGCAAGCTTGCTATGAGGCTTAAAGAGCAGGGCAGAAGTGTAATCTTGGGCGCTGCAGATACTTTCCGTGCTGCCGCAATTGAGCAACTTCAGGTTTGGGCAGACAGAGCGCAGGTGGATTTGATTAAGCACGCCGAGGGTTCAGACCCGGCTTCGGTAGTTTATGATACTATTGCGGCAGGCAAAGCAAGAAACAGTGATGTAATTATTATTGATACAGCAGGCAGGCTTCATAATAAGAAAAATCTTATGGATGAGCTTAATAAAATCAGCAGAGTTATTGAAAGGGAATTGCCTGACGCTTCAAAAGAAATTCTTTTGGTACTTGATGCTACAACAGGTCAAAACGCTGTTAATCAGGCAAAAGATTTTAAAGAGGCTGCCGGTATTACAGGTATAGTTTTAACCAAGCTTGACGGTACTGCCAAAGGCGGTGTTGTCCTTGCTATCAATAATGAACTTGATGTGCCTGTTAAATTTGTAGGTGTGGGCGAAAAGATTGAAGATTTGCAGCCTTTTGATGCAGATGCGTTTGCAGCAGGCCTTTTTGATGCTACAATTCCTGATGATGATAAGGAAATTACGGATTTTATTCAGCACGATGAAGATAATGCAGAAGAAAAAGCAAAGTAAGGGGTGTTAATATGGATTTTATTTTAGCAACAAATAATATGAAAAAGCTTGCGGAAATGCAAAGAATTTTATCCCCGCTCGGTATAAATGTTGTAACAGCAAAAATGCTTAGCGTTACACTTGAAGATGTTGAAGAAGACGGTGAAACATTTGAAGATAATGCAAAGCTTAAAGCAAGGGCGGCTTGTAAAGAAATGAATATGCCGGCTATTGCAGATGATTCGGGACTTTGTGTTGATTATCTTAACGGTGCGCCGGGTATCTTTTCGGCACGCTTCGCAGGTGAACACGGAAATGATGAAAAAAATAATGACCTTCTTTTAGAAAAGCTTGACGGTGTACCGCTTGAAAAGAGAACGGCACATTATGTTTGTGCTATTTGCTGTACTTTCCCTGACGGTCGTGAAATTGTTGTCAGGGGCGAATGCAGCGGCGTTATCGGCTTTGAAAGGGACGGTAATGAGGGCTTTGGATATGACCCTCTGTTTTTGGTTGACGGCAAAGCTTTCGGCAGATATACAGCAGAGGAAAAAGATAAAATCAGCCATAGAGGTAACGCACTTCGCTTACTAACAAAAGAATTGGAGAAAATCATATGACATCTAAAGAAAGAGCAGCTTTAAGAGCAAAAGCTAACGGGCTTGAACCGATTATTCAGCTTGGTAAAGAGGGCATAAGTGAAAATTTGCTTACCCAAATTGATGATACACTTGATACCAGAGAACTTATTAAAATCAGAGTTCACCTTGAATCTGCACCTGAAACACCAAAGGAACTTGCACAAAAGCTTGCAGATCCGCTCGGTGCCGAGGTTATTCAGGTTATAGGCGGAATTATTGTTCTTTATCGTGAAATTGATGAAGAGCGAATTGCCGAAAAAAAGAAAAAAAGAGGTTCAGGCACAGCAAAAGCAACAGCTAAAAAGAAAGTAAAGATTAAGGGCAAAAGACAGCGCCAAAGAGAAAAGGAAGCTAAAAACCCTTATGCAAAATATGACAGACCTAAATATTATGGCAGATAAGCTTAAAATCGGAATTTTCGGCGGCGCGTTTAATCCTGTTCATAATGGGCATTTGAATTTGGCAAAGCATTATCTTGATGAACTTGGGCTTGATAAGATTTTGTTTATACCGACTAATATACCGCCGCATAAATCAAACGAAGATTTTGCAGGCAGAAAAGACAGATTTAATATGCTCCGGCTTGCAATAAAACCGTATGATAAATTTGAAGTATCGGATATTGAATTTAAGCGTGACGGCAAAAGTTATACTTATGATACTTTGCTTGAACTGAAAAAAATATATAAAAATGCAGAGTTTTACCTTATAATTGGGGCAGACCAATTGCTTCATTTTGATAAGTGGTATAAGTATAAAGAAATTCTTACACTTGTAACTCTTTGCACAAGTGCAAGGGAAAATGAAGCCGAAAAAGCACAGATAATTGATTTTGCGTCAAGCTTAAACGGACTTGATATAAATAAATTTAAACTTTTGGCTTCACCTGTATTAAAGGTTAGTTCAAGTGAAATAAGAAATAAAATAAAATCGGGTGAGGATTTTTCAAATCTTGTGCCTGAAAAAGTGTATGATTATATAATAAAGAGGCGAATTTATAATGTATGATACTGAAAAATACGCAAAAATTTTGAAAGATACATTATCTGACAGGCGATTTTACCATTCACTTTGCGTATCACAAAGTGCCATTAAACTTGCAAAGCGTTATGGTGTGGATGAAGAAAAAGCCGAGGTTGCAGGGCTTTTGCATGATATTACAAAAGAAACTGATAATGCTGTTCAACTTGAAATAATTAAAAATAACGGTATTGAACTTCACAGTTTTGATAAAAAGAGCGATAAATTTTTGCACCAAGCATCAGGTGCCGGAATGGCAATTAAGCTTGGTATTGATGATATGGATATTATAAATTCTATAAGGTATCATACTACCGGCAAGGCAAATATGACTATGCTTGAGCAGATTGTATATCTTGCCGATTTTATTTCAGCCGATAGGGATTATCCCGATGTAGATGTTATCAGAAAAGAAACGGAAAAGGGTATTGAATACGGTTTGCTTTACGGCACTGCTTATACAATTAAGTCGGTGGCAAAAAGGCAAATACCGCTTCATCCTTTGACTGTTGAAGCATATAATTGGATACTCGATGAGTATTTTAAATAGAAAGGGTGAAGTTATGCAGGCACTTAATATTGTAAAAACAGCAGTTAAAGCTATTGACAGCAAGAAAGGCGAGGATATTGAAGTAATCGGTATTACCGATTTAACTGTTCTTACCGATTACTTTGTAATTGCCACAGCTACAAGTTCAACTCAAATCAAAGCTATGGCTGATGAAGTTGAGTATAAGCTTGACGAACTCGGCGTTGAGCCGCACCATATAGAAGGCAGAAGCACAAATTGGGTTTGCCTTGATTATAATTCGGTTGTTATTCATATTTTCCATAAGCAGCAGCGTGAATTTTATTCACTTGAGCGTTTATGGGAAGATGGCGAAGTTTTAGATACAGCAAAATTATTGGAGGATTAAAATAATGGAATACAATTTTAAAGAGATTGAAGCCAAATGGCAAAATGTTTGGTACACTCAAAACACATTCGCAGCAAAGCAGGATTTTTCACTTCCTAAATATTACTGCCTTGTTGAATTCCCTTATCCGTCAGGTCAGGGACTTCATGTAGGCCACCCAAGGTCTTATACAGCTCTTGATATAGTTGCCCGTAAAAAAAGACTTCAGGGATATAATGTTCTTTACCCTATGGGTTGGGATGCTTTCGGTCTTCCGACTGAAAACTTTGCAATTAAAAATCATATTCATCCTGAAGAAGTAACAAAGCAAAATGTTGCAAGATTTAAGCAGCAGCTTCAGTCACTCGGTTTTTCGTTTGACTGGACAAGGGAAATTAACACTACTGACCCGAGCTATTATAAATGGACACAGTGGATTTTTCTTCAACTTTTCAAAAAGGGACTTGCTTACAAAAAAGAAATGGCTGTAAACTGGTGTACTTCTTGCAAATGCGTGCTTGCAAATGAAGAAGTTGTAAACGGTGTATGTGAGCGTTGCGGCAGTGAAGTTATCAGAAAGAACCAGAGCCAGTGGATGCTTAAAATTACCGAATATGCTCAAAGGCTTGTTGATGATCTTGATGACCTTGATTTTATTGACAGAGTTAAGGTTCAGCAGAAAAACTGGATTGGCCGTTCAACCGGTGCAGAAGTTGATTTCGGCACAACTTTGGGTGATACTTTAACTGTATATACTACCCGCCCTGATACTCTTTTCGGCGCAACATATATGGTTATTTCACCTGAACACCCGCTTGTTGAAAAGTGGGCAGATAAGCTTAAAAATATTGATGAAGTTCGTGCTTACCAGCAGGAAGCTGCACATAAGTCGGACTTTGAAAGAACTGAACTTAATAAGGATAAAACCGGTGTTAAGCTTGATGGTGTAATGGGTATCAACCCTGTAAATGATACTGAAATTCCTATCTTTATTTCAGACTATGTACTTACATCTTACGGTACGGGTGCTATTATGGCAGTTCCTGCACACGATACTCGTGACTGGGAATTTGCAAAGAAATTCGATTTACCTATTATCGAAGTTGTTGCAGGTTCAAAAGTCGGTGTTGAAAACGAAGCATTTACAGACTGTGCAACAGGCAAACTTGTTAATTCATCATTCCTTACAGGTATGACAGTTGAAGAAGCTAAAAAAGCAATTACCGAATGGCTTACTAAAGAGGGTAAAGGCCACCAAAAAGTAAACTTTAAGCTTCGTGACTGGGTATTTTCACGCCAAAGATATTGGGGTGAGCCTATTCCTATTGTTAAGTGTGACGATTGCGGATATGTTCCTGTTCCTGAAAGTGAACTTCCTTTAAGACTTCCTATGGTGGATTCATATGAACCTACCGATACAGGCGAATCACCGCTTGCAAAAATGACAGATTGGGTTAACACCACTTGCCCTTGCTGCGGAAAGCCTGCTAAAAGGGAAACAGATACAATGCCGCAATGGGCAGGTTCATCTTGGTATTTCTTAAGATATATGGACCCGCACAATGATAAAGAACTTGTTTCAAAAGAAGCGGCAGAATATTGGAGTCCGGTAGATTGGTATAACGGTGGTATGGAGCATACTACTTTGCACCTTCTCTATTCTCGTTTCTGGCATAAATTCCTTTATGACATCGGTGTTGTTCCTACTAAAGAACCATATCAAAAGCGTACATCACACGGTATGATTCTCGGTCAAAACGGTGAAAAGATGTCAAAGTCAAGGGGTAATGTTGTTAACCCGGATGAAATTGTTGACCAATACGGTGCAGATACAATGCGTCTTTATGAAATGTTTATCGGTGACTTTGAAAAAGCTGCACCTTGGAACAGTGATTCTATCAAAGGCTGTAAGAGATTTATTGAGCGTTTCTGGAATTTGCAAGAAATCGTTAAAGACGGCGATGAATATTCACCTGAACTTGAAGCTCTTATGCATAAAACAATTAAAAAAGTTACAGATGATATTGATAATCTTAAGTGCAACACAGCTATTGCATCAATGATGACCCTTGTAAACGAAATGTATTCAAAGGGTGTTAATAAAGCCGAACTTCGTGATTTAACTATCATTCTTAACCCATTTGCACCTCATGTTACAGAGGAAATGTGGGAAATAATGAACTTCGGCGGTGCTGTACACGAAGCAAAGTGGCCTGAATTTGACGATGAAAAGACTAAAGAAAACAGTGTTGAAATCGCACTTCAGGTTAAAGGTAAGGTTCGTTCAAGAATTGTTGTTCCAATTGATATAAGCAAGGAAGATGCAATCGAACTTGCTAAAAAAGATGAAAAAATTGCCGCTGAAATTGCAGGCAAAGAAATTAAGAAAGAAATTTATGTTCCGGGCAAGCTTGTAAATATTGTTGCAATATAATTGGCAAGTGCCTTTTGAGGTGATATTATGCCTAAGAAAAAAATATATACAGTCGCAACTTCACACCTTGATACAGTGTGGAGTTGGGACTTTGAAACTACTGTCAGCCAATATATTTATAATACTTTAGTTGATAATTTTAAGCTTTTTGAAAAATATCCTTCATATAAATTTTCTTTTGAAGGTTCATATCGCTATGAACTAATGGAAGAATATTATCCTGAACTTTTTGATAAAATGAATGATTATATTGCAAAGGGAAGGTGGAATGTCTGCGGCTCTGCATTTGAAAATGGGGATACAAATATTCCGTCACCCGAAGCACTTTTCAGAAATATACTTTTCGGCAATTCCTATTTTGATGAAAAATTCGGCAAAAGAAGTGTTGATATTTATCTGCCGGATTGCTTCGGTTTCGGCTGGGCACTTCCTGCAATTGAACGCCATTCAAACCTGATGGGATTTACTACTCAAAAGCTTGCCTGGGGCAGTGCATACGGTATTCCGTTTGATATAGGCAAATGGCAGGGTGTTGATGGAAGTGAGGTTTATGCAAGTATTAACCCGCACGATTATTATTACACTCTTACAAAGCTTCGTGATTGGGATTTTGTTCTTAATAAGTTTAAAGAAAATGAAAAGTATGACCTTAATGATACATATATTTTTCACGGTATAGGTGACAGGGGCGGCGCACCTGATGAAAAGAGCGTTGCTTTTGTTGAAGAAGAAATCAAGAAAAATGATGAAAGTGATATTGAAGTAATTGCGGCAAGCGCAGATGAAATATATCACGATATTGAAAATAATTATACCGACGAGCAAAAGGCTAAACTTCCGGTTTGGAAAAATGAATTTGTAATGCAAAACCACGGTGTAGGCGGTTATACATCGCGTGCAATAGGCAAGCGATGGAACAGAAGATGTGAAGAACTTGCGGATATAAGTGAACGCGCAGGTGTTATTTCATCTTATCTCGGCTTAACCGATTATAACCAAAATGCAATTAACCGTTCATGGAAACGCTTTATTGCACATCAGTTTCATGATGATATGCCGGGTACAAGCTGCCAAAGGGTATATAAACGCTCATGGAATGATTATGCGGTTTCAATGAATCAGTTTACAAATGAACTTGAAGCTTCAATGTCGCCTGTTTCATCACTTATGAAAACTGATTTTTGCTCCGGTATTCCTGTAATGGTTTATAACCCTGTTGAAGCGGACAGGCGCGGTGCGGTAACACTCCGCCTTGATGATGTTTCATCTTCTTATGTAAGGGCTTATGATGAAAAGGGCAGAGAAATTAAAAGCCAGGTAACTCCGCTTGAAAACGGAGTGCTTGAACTCGTTTTTGTTGCCGATGTTAAAAGCCTCGGCACAAGGGTATATGATGTTCGCCCGAGTGACAGGCCTTGCTGCGTTAAAAGTGAAATTTCAATCAATTCCGATAACGCAATGGAAAATCAAAAGTATATTGTTACTCTCAACCGAAAGGGCAATATATCATCAATTCTTGATAAAGAACTTGATGAAAAAGAAATACTTAAAGAGCCTATTACTCTCGGCTTATTCAATTACACCGGTTCAAAAGAATGGCCTGCCTGGGAAATGAATTTTAAAGAAGCAAATAAAGATGCAGATCGTATTCCTAATGTAGTAACCGTAACTGTATTGGAGCAAGGCCCTGCAAGAGTATCATTTAAAGTTGTTCAAAGTGACAGAAAAAGTACATTTACTAATATTATCGCCCTCACAGACGGATGTGATATAGTAGAAGTATATTCCGAAATTGAATGGCAGAATTTGAGAACTCTTGCCAAAAATAAGTTTTCTTTCACGGCGGAAAATGAAAAAGCTACTTTTGATTTGGGACTCGGTGCAATTGAACGCGGAAATATGAGCGAAAAGCTTTTTGAAGTTCCTGCTCAAAAATGGGTTGATTTAACAGATAAAAGCGGCGAGTTCGGTGTTTCTGTTTTAAGTGAATGTAAATACGGTTGGGATAAGTATAAGGATAATACACTTCGCCTTACCGCAATTCACACACCGAAGCGCAATTATCGTATTGATTCAATGCAGTCATTTATGGACTTGGGGCTTAACAGATATTCATTCGCAATTTTCAGCCATAAGGGCAAGGCACAGGCTAAAACTCAGCTTGAAGCAAGAAAATTTGTAACTCCTATGACTGCTTATGTAACAACTAAACACCAGGGTAAACTAAAAAATGAATATTCTTTCGGCTCTGTTTCAAGTAATGATGTAATTATTCGCGCAATCAAAAAAGCAGAAAATAGCGATGAAATTATCGTTCGCCTTAATGAAGGTGCAAACAGCGAGGTTGAAAACTTTACATTAACTTTGGGTGAGGGTATTCAATCTGCCAGAGAAATTTATGCAAGCGAAGAAGAAAAGGGCAGTGCTGTTGTTGAAAACGGAAAGCTTGTTACAAGCTTCAAGCCTTATGAAATCAAAAGCTTTGCACTTAAATTGAAGCCAAGCAGTATTGATTCGCTTAAAACAGAAAGCGTACCTGTTTTGCTTAATTATGATAAAAATATTATCACAAAAAAAGGCGAAAAAGGTGATTTTGAATATACAATTCCAAGCACCCTTGTGCCTGATGAAATTATGGCAAACGGTACTTTGTTTAAATTAAATAAGGGTGATAAAAACGCTCTTATTTGTCAAGGCCAAAAAATTAAGCTTGGCGGTAATGCGAATAAACTTGTTTTGCTTTGTGCTTCAATGGCAGGCGATAAAAAGGCTTCCTTTATACTTGGAAGCAAAAAGGAAGAAAAAACGGTTCTTTCGGCATTTGAACGCTTTGCCGCTTGGGATTTATATGACTATGGCGAAACAGCTTATATCAAATCGGGTAAAATCGGCTATGAATTTACACATTGCCATAAAGACGGAGAAGTTCAGTTCGCAAAGCAGATGTACTTTTTCCTTGTGGAATTTGAACTTGGCGGTGAAAACGAAATCACTTTGCCTAATGATTCGGATATTGTGATTTTATCTGCAAGTGAGGTTAATGCACCGTACGGTAAGCTTGTAAGCCCGACTTATGACGAGGTTGAAAAAAGGCCGTTTACTTTTAAACTCAATTTAAAAGAAAAAATTCAGTATGCATATAATAAGTGTGTTTGGCAACTTCACGATAAAGATAATTTCATCAAAGATAACAATAAGGGCAAGGATTACTGATAAGGGGAAATATTATGGCTAATAATTTTGAAAAAAACTGGACAACCAATAATAACAATTATCCGCTTGACAGCAAAGAGGTTGATAGATACCTTTCTGTTAAGCCGAGTGAAAATCAACTTACTCTTGTTGACAAACCATTTTATACCTTTATGCACTTTGGTATGAATACCGCTACCGACAGGGAGTGGGGTGCAGGTGTTGAAAGAACATCTGATTTTACTATCAAATCAATCAATGCAAAGCAGTGGGTTGATACTGCAAAGCAGGCAGGTGCAACAGGCGTGATCCTTACTTGTAAGCACCACGACGGTTTCTGCCTTTGGCCAAGTGAATACACAGATTTCTGCGTTAAAAATTCATCTTATAACGGTGATATTGTAAAAGAAGTATCCGATGAATGTCATAAGCAGGGTATGGATTTCGGTGTTTATCTTTCACCTTGGGATATGCACGATGAACGCTATGGTACAGATGCGTATAATGATTATTTTTGCAATCAGCTTACAGAACTTCTTACTAATTACGGTGAAATTTTTGAAGTTTGGTTTGACGGCGCAAAAGGTTCAAATGCTAAAAAGTTTGAATACGACTGGCAAAGATATTATGACCTTATCCGTAAGCTTCAGCCAAAAGCTAATATTGCTATTTGCGGCCCCGATATTCGCTGGGTAGGTAATGAGGGCGGCAAGTCAAGAAAGAGCGAATACAGCGTAGTTCCTTGCGCACTTCGTGAAGCTGACAGAATTATGGCTTTGAGCCAGCAGGATGAAAATCAGGCATCGTCTCTTCAAAAGTATAATCAAATGGATGAAGATTTGGGCTCAAGAAAAATTCTTGAAAAAAACGCATATCTTTGCTGGTTTCCTGCTGAAGTAGATGTTTCTATCCGCAAGGGTTGGTTCTTCCACGAAAAAGATAACAGAAATTCAAAAAGTGCTAAAAAGCTTTTTAAAATCTATCTTAATTCGGTAGGCAATAACTGCACGCTTCTTCTTAACATTCCGCCAAATGCACAGGGTGAAATACATAAAAAAGATGTTAAAAACCTTGAAAAGCTTGGTAAAATGATAAATAATATTACTAAAAATCCTATTGTTTATCAGGAACTCGGTGAACTTACCAAGGATAATGGATTTATTGATTTCACATTCAACGATGTTCGCAAGGTTAATTATGTTGTGTTGCAGGAAGATGTTGCAAACAGCCAGCGTGTTGAACTTTTTGACCTTTATATTCAAAAAGCAAACGGTAAGTTCAAGCGTGTTTATAAGGGTACTGTTATCGGTGCTAAAAAAATTGTTAATCTTAAAGGCAAAAAGGCAAAAGGTATTCGCTTTGTAATTCGCCAAAGCCGTTCAACACCTATTATTAAATCAGTTGGCATTTACGAATAATTGTACACCTGTATAATTTTGTATAAGCTAAAATTGTAAAGTTTAGAATTAGTTTAGCCTCTTTTATTTTTTGCGTGATATAATTAAAGCGTGATAAATAAGGGAGGCTGATTTTATGACTGATAAAGTTGAAAATGAAGAAAAAGTTGTTGAAAAAAACAAGTTTGCAAAAGACTTGTGTTTTGACAAGATTGTTTGGATTTTTATGATTAGCTGTATAGTGGGCTTTCTTGTTGAAACACTGTGGTGTTTAATTAAGCACGGATATATCGAATCGCGCCAATCTCTTGTGTGGGGGCCGTTTTCGGTTGCCTACGGTATGGGTGCAGTTGTGTTAACTCTTGCACTTTATAAGGTTAAGGATGCACCTGTTTGGAAAGTGTTTGGTGTATCATTTATCGTAGGTACAATAACGGAATATATCTGCTCACTCGGGCAGCAAATTGTGTTTGGTTCTGTTGCGTGGGATTACAGCAATATGCCGCTTAATATTAACGGGCGTGTTTGCTTCTTGTATTCTTGCTTTTGGGGACTTTTGGGAATATTGTGGATAAAAGCGGTTTATCCTATTATGTCAAAAGTTATTGAAAAATTGCCGGTCAAACTCGGCACAATTATAATGTGGGCATTTATTGTATTTTTTGTATTTGATTCATTTGTTTCCGCTACTGCGGGGCTTCGTATGGATAAGCGTGACGCAGGTCAGGCACCTAATAATGCTTATGAGCAGTTTCTTGATAATCATTTTCCGGATGAAAGAATGAATGAGATATACGCAAATTCCCAAAAAGTAACTAAATAAGAACGCAGCATTGCCGTGTCGGCGCACCGCAATAAAAAAGCAGTTCAAAAATCGAGTTGCCTTTTATTACATTTACAAATATTGACAAATACTGCACTGCAAGATATAATAAAACAAATCTGATATACATAGGTTTTTATATTTGTTTTGAATATAAAATTAAAAGGGAATCCGGTGCGAATCCGGAGCAGTCCGAACCTCTACCGTATTTGCTGACGAGAAATATTCGCTAAAGGCGGCCATTGCTCTTTTGAGTGAGAAGGTTTATTTTAAGGTTGAAGCATTAGTCGGGAGACCTGCCGTGTATATGGTTTTTGCAGTGCTTTAGGTTGGAAGTCGGCAGTATTTAACATATGGGATAACTATGCCCATATGCTTTTTGCGATACAATTTTTATGCACTGTTTTAAACGGTGCATTTTTTTATGCTCTAAATTGAAAGGAGAAAAGATGAAAAAATCAATTACAAAGGCTTTGGCAGTTTTTATGTCGCTTATGCTTGTACTTATGAGCGCACTTCCTGCTATGGCTGAAAATTCAAGCGAGGTTGAGGCGTACCTTAACAGCACATACGCAAAGGCAATCGACCCGTACGGCAACCTTAAAAAGGATGATGAGGGCAGATATATTATCCCTCTTTCCAAAACAAGTGTTTCTCTTAAAAAGGACACGTCATCAAAGCTTTATACTTCCTCTTGGAGTTCAAGCGACGATACTTATGCAAAGGTGACAAACAGCAGCTATTCCGCTACTGCAAAAATCACTCATCCGTCATATAATGAAGGTGCTAAGGTTGTTACTCTTACTCTTAAAATATTAGATAAAACCGACGGCAAAACTGTTTTAGGAACAAGAGATTATGTTCTTTATATTGAAACAAAACTTGCTACTTATTCTCTTGACGTAACTGCTAAGAATGAAAAAGGCGAGATTATTGACAACGCAAAAGTCAGTGTTTTTGACAGTCGTAATATTGAACAAAATCCGTCGTCACTCAGCGCTAATACTGAATACACTCTTACCGTTTCGGCTTTGGGATATGTTCGTGACATAAGAAAAATCACTTTAACTCAAAATACTAAACTTGATGTTATATTAAAAGAGGGCGCAACAGTTGATTTTACAGTTAAACTTGCAACGGGAGCTAAAACGGATAACGCTACCTTAAAAGTAACATCAGCAAACGGCAGTCAAACATATTCTCCGATAGAGGACGAATACGGCTATGAAACCTCACAGTTTGAGCTTACCCCCGGCGAATATAAATACTATGCAACTTATCAAAGCGGCAGTCAAACGGCAGCGGGTACATTTACTGTCGCAGAGGGTGCAAAGTCACTTAATATAACGGTGAATCTTAAATATACCGAATATAAGGTTAAATTTGATGTTACACCAGAAAATGCAAAAATTACACTTAAAAAGAACGGATCAAGTGGCGCTTACGGCGACGAAATTTTGCCTGATGAAAACGGATATTATACGATTGTTTACGGTCAATACCGTTATACCGTTGAAGCAGAGGGATTTATTACTGTAAGTAAGACATTTAATGCTACCGATACATCTCTTAAAAATAATAACTATGTAATTACCGTTAAACTTGACTCGCTTTATGATTCACTTCTTAATAAAGCAGACGATTATCTTTTTGCTCAGTCGGGCGACGGAATAATGATGACTGAATTTTCAGGCGTTCATACAGACGGCGATTTCGGTTCCGTTTCTGATGTTGACTCCGATTATCAAGATACAAACGTTATTGAAACAGTTGAAGAAAAAATCAATTCAAATGTAAAATCCGATGAAAAAATCACGGTTAAATTAAACGCCGTTAAAAATATTGATGGTGACGATGATAATACAGTTATTTTCAAAAACGGCAATATCTATTATAAGGGCGTTGATTCTTCAAATTATGACGAAGATTTTTACGGCGCAGTTTACGACCTTTCACTTACTTTAACTTGTGGCGATAAGACTAAGGAAAGCGAGGTAAGAGTAGTAGTTCCTTATCATACGTTTACAAGGCTTCAAAGACTTGACAGCGCTGCTCTTTATGCCGTAAACTTTGCAAATATTAAGGGCGAAAACAAGAGTGCAGCTGATGTTACCCGCAATCTTGATTTGATAAATACTGCAGATACGGATGATTACAGCTATTATTCAATTTGCTCAAGCTGGGTATCCGATCACCCCGAAATTATTGATGCAAAAACAGGTAAGGTAACAAGACCTGAAAAGGATACTATGGTTAAACTTACGGTTAAAACATATTATTCAGCTTCGTTTGTTGAAGAAACAGATTTCTTCTTTGATCCGGGTCCTTTGGGCGATAATGCGGCTTACAGAAGTGTAAGAGTTATGGTTAAGGGTACAAAGCAGGACGAGGTTAAGGACAGCAAACCTGCAATAAAGCCGAGCGAACCTGCAACAGCTCCTTCAACAACTCAGCCTACAACAAAACCGAGCACAACTAAGAACACCGAGGCGGTTAAGCCTAAAAAGACATCGATTAAAAAACTCAGTAAAGGCAAAAAGAAATTTACCGTTACTTGGGCAAAAGTAAGTGGTGTTAAGGGATACCAAATTCAGTATTCTTCCAATAAAAAATTTAAAAAGAACAATAAGAGCGTTACTGTTACTAAGCAAAAGAAAACAAAGGCTACCGTTAAAAAACTTAAGTCTAAGAAAAAGTATTACGTTCGTGTTCGCACATACAAAACGGTAAACGGCAAAAAGATATATTCACCTTGGTCAAAGGTAAAAAGCGTAAAAACCAAGTAAGATTTATTTGTGTTTAACGATGCAATAAAAAAGACAGCCTGATTTTTAGGCTGTCTTTTGTTATATTCTTTTCTATTTAACTTAAAGATAAAATTTCACACCGGCAAGCGTTTTTGATTAACTTTCTCTCAACGCCTTGTTAATCGCATTTAAAACTCTCTTTTTATCCGCTGACCAAAGCGGTGCAATCAAATCTTTTTTTGCTCCGTCGCCGGTAAGGCGGTGAATTACAATATTTTTCGGTATAATTGCAACACATTTTGCAATCAGTTCAACATATTCATCAAATTCAAGGGTTTTAAATAATCCTTTTTCGTAGTCCTTTGCAAGGTCGGTGCCGTCAATTACGTGCAAAAGCTGGAGTTTAATTCCGTCTATTTGGCTTTGGCAAACATATTTTACGCTTTCAAGCATATCTTCTTCACTCTCATTCGGCAAGCCTAATATTATATGCACCACGATATTTACGCCAATGTTTTTTAGCTTTTTAACAGCTTCGTTATATACTTCTAAACTGTAACCTCGCCTTATATACTTTGCACTATCGCTATGTATTGTTTGCAACCCCAGTTCCACAAAAACAGGCTTGATTTTATTCATTTCATCAAGAAGTTCTATTACATCATCACCCAAGCAATCGGGCCTTGTGGCAATTGACAGTGCAACAATGTCAGGGTGATTTATTGCTTCACTGTATTTTGCTCTTAGTATTTCAACCGGTGCATAAGTATTGGTAAAAGCCTGAAAATATGCAATATATTTCCCGCTTTTGATTTTCTTTTCCACTATTTTTTTGCCGCTTTCAATTTGCTCGGTAATGCTTAGATCTCGGTTTTGTGCAAAATCACCACTTCCGCCTTTTGAACAAAAAATGCAACCTCTTGTATCTATTTTTCCGTCACGGTTCGGGCAGGTGAATCCGCCGTCCAAACTGATTTTGTAAACCTTTTGCCCAAATTTATCTTTCAAATATTTGTTAAAACTTAAATATTCCATATTTATCCCTCATATTATAGTAAATAAAGTATATCATAAAATATATCTAATTAAAATAAAAATTCATATTGTTATTGACTTGGTATCACCTTTAGTTTAAAATTGATTTGATAATAATTAGTAAAGGAAGAACGAAATGAGAGTTTTTTTAAGCTGCCTTGTTTGCAGAATTGTAACTTTTGTTTTGCATAAACTTGGCAGGGGCGCTACATCTATGCCGGGTAAGGTTGCACTTAAAGTTAAAAGAAATGTTTTAAAAGATTTATCAAAAAATACCAAGGTTATAGTTGTAACCGGTACTAATGGTAAAACCACCTCTTGCCGTATACTTGAAGAAGGTCTGAAAAAAGCAGGCAAATCATATTTTATCAATAAATCCGGCGCAAATCTTATTACGGGCGTAACTGCTTCGTTTATAATGAATTCAACCGTTACCGGTAAGTGCAAAAAAGATTATGCCATTATTGAATGTGACGAAAACGCTTTTAAAGAAGTTTCAAGATATATTCATTGCGATGTTATTCTTGTAACTAATGTTTTCCGTGACCAGCTTGACCGTTACGGTGAAGTTACGCATACACTTAACGCTATTAAAGAATCGGTTAAAAACTTGCCTAATGCAATTGTTTGCCTTGATGCCGATTGCTCGTTGACTTACTCAATGTCAAAGGAAATTCCTAATAAAATCATCACTTTCGGTGTTAATGTTCCTTTTGATAAAAATGCAAAAGCACCTGAAATAAGCGATGCTAAATATTGCATTTTTTGTAAGCACGAATATGATTATACTTACCATACCTATGGCCATCTCGGAGGTTTTGTATGCAACAATTGCGGATATAAAAGGCCGCAACCTGATTTTGCGGTTGAAAGTGTAGAAGAAATGAAAAACGATCATTCCGTTGTTGTTGCAAATCTCAACGGTGACAGAAATATAATCAAGGTTAATATCGGCGGTGCGTATAATATTTATAACGCTATCGGCTGTGCGGCTGCACTTACTGCACTTGGTATTGAGCAAAAAATTATTATTGACGCTATTGAAAACTTTAACGGTGCATTCGGCAGAATGGAACATTTTAAAGCCGGAAATAACACGGTTAATCTTATTCTTGTTAAAAATCCGGCAGGCTTCAGCCAAACAATGAATTTTCTTAAAAGTATTGATGATGATTTTACATTGATTCTTTCGCTTAATGATAATGCTGCCGACGGCAGAGATATAAGCTGGATTTGGGATGTTGATTTTTCAGGCATTTTTGATAAGCCTAATGTTAAAGAGCTTTATGTAACCGGTAAGCGTTGCTACGATATGGCGGTTCGTGTTAAATACGAAGGCGTAGGAAATCGCGAAATTAAGATTATTGAAAATGAAGATTATAATAAACTCGTTGATGTTGCAACAAGTCAGGGCAGGGATGTTTATATAGTTCCTACTTATACTTCTATGATGACTATGCGCCCTGTAATTGCTAAAAGACTTGGAGGTAAAGACTTTTGGGAATGATGATTAAAATAGCACACCTTTATCCTGATATGCTTAATCTCTACGGTGATAGGGGTAATATTATCGCTTTGACTAAAAGAATGGAACTTCGCGGTATTTCCACCCAAGTGGATAAAATCACTATGGGTAAATCTTTTAATGCCGATGATTATGATATTCTTTTTATCGGCGGCGGCCAGGATTTTGAGCAGGATGTTTTGCTTGAAGATTTGAAAAAAGGTAAAGATAAAGAAATTAAGCGTGCAATTGAAATGGGTAAGGTTATGCTCGCAATTTGCGGCGGTTACCAAATGCTTGGCAAGTATTATAAAACTCACGACGGTAAAATGCTTGAATATATCGGCGCGATTGATTTTTATACCGAGGGTAAGGATGAAAGAATGATTGGCAACTTCGCCTACAAAACCAAAGAGGGTATTGAAGTAGTCGGATTTGAAAATCACAGCGGCAGAACTTATCTCGGCAAGGGTGTTGAACCACTCGGCAAAATGATTAAAGGCTTCGGCAATAATGGTGAGGACGGCACAGAAGGTGTAAGGTATAAAAATACTTTCGGCACATATTCTCACGGTCCGGTTTTGCCTAAAAATCCGCAGCTTGCCGATTTGCTTATTTCTTTGGCAGTGAAAAATAAATACGGCTCATGCACACTTGAGCCTCTTGATGATGAACTTGAAGATAAGGCAAGAGCACAGGTTATGAAGCTATATATAAAATAGGAGAAAAATATGAAGCTTTATATTAAGCAAAAGGTGTTTTCAATCGGCGCTAAGTTTTCAGTTAAAGACGAGGCGGGCAATGACAGATATTTTGTTGAGGGGGAAATTTTAACTCTCGGCAGGAAGCTACATATATATGATATAAATAATAACGAGGTCGCCTTTGTCAGCCAAAAGCTTTTGACCTTTATGCCTAAGTTTACCGTTGAGGTCGGCGGCGAGGAAATTGCAGAAATAGTTAGGCAGCTTACTCTTTTTAAACCTAAGTATTATGTTGACGGCTTGGGCTGGGATGTTGACGGCGAGCTGTTTGCCCACGATTATGTTATCACTTCGGGCAATGAGGAAATCGTTTCAATCCATAAGGCATGGATGAGCTGGGGCGATACGTATGAGCTTGATATTTCAGATAATACCGACGAAATAACCGCTCTCGCAGTCGTTCTTGCGATTGATACCGTACTTGATAACAGCAAACAGTAATGACTAATGTTTATAAAATGGTTTCAGAAAAAATCTTTTACTGTAAAGAGTAACGGAAAAAATATAACCCACTATGGAAAATGGTCAAAGATTAAGACTGTAAAAACCAAATAATATTGAAAAAAGGCTTGATTTTTCAAGCCTTTTTTGTTATAATACTTCAGCATTCGTAGAAATACAAGCGAATACGCACACACACGGGTTAAGCCTTAGGTGATTTTAATGGGCTTTTGCCATACTCGGTGTGGAGGAATTAACCTTAAAGGAGGAAATAATAATGGCAAATGTAGTTTCAATGAAACAGCTTTTAGAAGCAGGTGTTCACTTCGGACACCAAACAAGAAGATGGAACCCTAAAATGGCTGAATACATCTTCACAGAGCGTAACGGTATTTACATCATCGACCTTCAGAAAACAGTTAAGAAGCTTGATGAAGCATATATGTTCGTTCGTGATCTTGCAGCAGACGGCGGTTCAATCATTTTCGTAGGTACAAAGAAGCAGGCACAGGATTCAGTTAAGGAAGAAGCAGAGCGTTGCGCAATGCCATATGTTAACGCAAGATGGCTTGGCGGTATGCTTACAAACTTCAAAACTATCCGTGGCAGAGTTGCTCGTCTTGCACAGCTTAAGGCTATGAGAGAAGACGGAACATTTGACCTTCTTCCAAAGAAAGAAGTAGTTGGCCTTGAACTTGAAATTGAAAAGCTTGAAAAGTACCTTGGCGGTATCACAGAAATGAAGAAGATTCCTAATGCAATGTTCATCGTTGACCCACGCAAAGAAAGAATCGCTGTATCAGAAGCAATTAAGCTTGGTCTTCCAATCGTAGCTATTGTTGATACAAACTGTGACCCTGATGAAATCGACTATGTTATCCCTGGTAACGATGACGCTATCCGTGCAGTAAAGCTTATTGCCGGCGCTATTGCTAATGCTGTTATCGAAGGCAGAGACGGTAATGACACAGCAGCAGAAGAAAATGCTGAAGAAGCAAGTGAAGAGGCTGCTGAATAATTTAATATAATTATAACTATTTTATAGGAGGATAATATAATGGCATTTACAGCTCAAGATGTTAAGGCTCTTCGTGAGAAGACCGGCGTTGGTATGATGGAATGTAAGAAGGCTCTTGTTGAAGCTGACGGCGATATGGATAAGGCAGTTGACTTTCTTCGTGAAAGAGGACTTGCTGCTGCACAAAAGAAAGCAACAAGAATTGCTGCTGAAGGTGTAGTTCTTCCATATTATGATGCACAGGCTAAAAAGGGTGTTGTAGTAGAAGTTAACTCTGAAACTGACTTCGTTGCTAAAAACGAGAAATTCATGAACTTCGTAGAAGGTGTTGCAAAGACTATCCTTGCAACAAATCCTGCTGATGTTGAAGCTCTTAAGGAAGAAAAGTTTGACGGTACAGACAGAACTGTTACCGAAACTCTTAATGACCTTGTTCTTTCAATCGGTGAAAATATGAAAGTTCGTCGTTTTGAAAGAATGGACGGTATTGTTTCAACATATATTCACGGCGGCGGATCAGTAGGCGTTATGGTTGGCTTTGATGTTGCTGATGAATCAAAGGCATCTGCTCCTGAATTTGATGCTATGGGTAAGAATGTTGCTATGCAAATCGCAGCTATGAGCCCTGCATATCTTGACGAAGCTTCAGTTCCTGCTGAAGTTGTTGAACACGAAAAATCAATCCTTGCAGCTCAGATGAAAGAAGATCCTAAAATGGCTTCTAAGCCTGAAGCAGTTCTTGCTAAAATTGCTGCCGGTAAGATGGGCAAGTATTATAAAGAAAACTGCCTTGTTGACCAGGAATTCGTAAGAAGCGATTTATTCCAAGGTTCAGTTAAGGGATATGTTGATTCAGTTGCCAAGGAACTCGGCACTGAAATCAAGCTTAACGGTTTCATCAGAATGATGAAGGGCGACGGTCTCGAAAAGAGAGAAGAAAACTTCGCAGAAGAAATCGCAAAGCAAATCAACGGCTAATTAAACATTTAAGAGCATCTCGAAAGAGATGCTCTTTTTTTCTTGCTTATTTTATTATAATATGATAAATTGTAAATATAAGTTTTTGGCTTGGCGGGGATAATATGAACTTGAAAGATAAGACTTGCTGTTTCAGCGGGCATAGAAATTTAGGTAAATATGATTACAATTATGTTTACCAACGAACCAAAGATATAATTACTTTGCTGGCTGAAAACGGCATTGTCTATTTTGGCACGGGCGGTGCAATAGGATTTGATACCATTGCCGCAAAAGCGGTGCTTGCTGTTCGCGAGATATATCCGCAAATAAAACTTATACTCGTGCTGCCCTGCGAAGACCAGGCAAGGTATTGGAAAGCAGAAAATGTTGAGGAATATAACAAAATAAAGGAGCAAGCGGACAAAATTCGATATGTATCAAAATCATATTATGACGGCTGCATTCACAAGAAAAATCGCCATATGGTAGATTGCAGTAGTATTTGCGTATGCTTTTTGACTGATTTTGAAAGCGGAACTGCCGTAACTGTTGATTACGCAATTGAAAAGGGCCTTGATGTTATAAATGTGGCTGATGAATTTGATGATGTTTTATAAATGTAAAAAAGCAGGTCTTTGACCTGCTTTCAGTATATATATAATAGAAATGGTTTGGCAGCTATATTACTAAAATACAAGGAAATTAAAAGTATGGAAAATAATATAAATGAAGGCTTTGTTTTGTGAGGTAACCCGATTTTTGCTTTTACATTTTTATTCATCTTGCAATTATTATCTATATATGTTACACTGACTGTGTAATCAATATAACAATGAAAAGAGGTAAATTTATGATTTGTAAAAATTGTTCAGCAAACATTGACGATAATGTAGCTTTCTGCCCATATTGCGGTGCGCATAATGATGCACAAGGCAGTCAGCAAAACGCACAAGGCTATCAGCAAAGTCAAAATGAATATTACAACCAAAATGAGCAGCAGAGCGGTCAATATTTTTATAACGGTCAGCAAAATCAACAATATCAACAGCAGAATGTGAATTATAATCCTCAGCAGATGAATACCGAGCCTACTAAGGATAAACTTGTAGCAGGCTTGCTTGCGATTTTCCTTGGCACTTTGGGAATTCATAAATTCTATCTGGGCTATACTAAAAGCGGCGTTATTATGCTTCTTGTATCACTCCTTACATTTGGAGTAGGTGCAACTGTTATGGCTGTAATAGCTCTTATTGAGGGCATACTTTACCTAACAAAATCTGACGCTGAATTTTATCAAACCTATGTTCAAAATAACAAAGAATGGTTTTAAATTTTGACTGCGAAAGGTAAAACTAAAAAATAAAATTGCACAAAGCACTGTTTTAATTGCGAAAATGATATGCACTCCAAAAGTGTCTAACTTTTGGGGTGCATATCATTTTCTTGTTTGGTGGGTTAATTTATTATAATTCTATTTTATCAAGTGGTGTGATGTCTAAATTCTGCAATATTTGTTTTGCTCTTTCCAGATTTTTCTTATCATCATAAACGCTTGGGTTGTGTGCGTCAAGCCCGATTACGACATCATTTCCGACTTTGCTTACTATTTTCCAAAAATCAAGATTAGGATAATTTCTTTTGGCTGTAAAGCCCAAAAAATTAAATTCAAGCGGTATGCCGATTTTTTTAAGCTCTGTAATCATATATGTCATTTTTTTAATATATAATTCGCTGTCACCTTTAAAGTTTATTAAATCGGGATGTGCCACATAGGTGTAATATCCGCTTTTAGCGCCGAGAATTACCTGACTTATATATTTGTCAAGCACGGCAGGCGACTTAGTAGGTGAATCTGAATATATCGCATAATCCTCATATTCATTGTCAACATAATGCTGGCCCAAAATTAAATAATCATAATTAAATGTTTTTAAAAACTCAGTTTCCTTTTCAAAAAGCGCAGGGTAATATTCAAGTTCAAAGCCGAGCTTAATGTCAATTTTGCCTTTGTATTTTTCTTTTAATGAATTTATACTTTTTGCATATCCTTCGGCTTCGCTTGGAAGCATTCTGAAACTGCTGACATAACCGTTTGGAAAAAGATACGGTGCGTGGTCGGAAAAACCGATTGTACTATATCCGTTTTGAATTGCTTTTATTACATATTCCTCATCTTTTCCGCTTGCGTGGTGGCAACGGTACGTATGAGTGTGAAGATTAAACATTTATTTCACGCTTTCAATAAATTTAATGAAGTCTTTTTTGCCTTTTTCATCACGGGAGTATACGCCGCACTGCTCAAGAATAGAAGTAAATACTATTCCGATTTCTTTTTGCAAAATCTCCTCACAATTGTCCGCTGTAATGTCGTACTTATTCATAATCATATCTGCCCAGTCTTTGTGGCTTGCAATTGCATCAATTTTGCTGATGTCTTTGCCTTGCAACATAGCATCTTTTAAAAGTGCCATTTCATTTTTTAATCTGCTTGGCAAAACTGCAAGTCCCATAACTTCAATAAGGCCGATGTTTTCCTTTTTAATATGATGATATTCAGGATGCGGATGGTAAAAACCTAAAGGACATTCCTTAGTAGTAATATTATTTCTTAAAACTAAATCAAATTCGAATTTGCCATCCCTCATTCTTGCAATCGGGGTAATGGTGTTGTGCTTTTCACCGTCCGTTTCGGCATAAATGAATGAGTTCTCGTCTGTATATCCTCTCCAAGCGGTGAGAATTTTATCTGCAAGGTCAACAAGCTTTTCCTTGCTTTTGCTTGAAATACGGATAACACTCATAGGCCATTTTACAATTCCTGCTTCTACATCTTCAAAACCGCTGAATTTAACTTGCGTTTCAATAGGCGCTTTTGCCATTGCAAATTCATAATTGCCGCCCTGAAAATGCTCGTGTGTAAGTATTGAACCGCCTACAATAGGCAAATCTGCATTTGAGCCGATAAAATAATGTGGAAAAAGCTCAATAAAATCAAGCAACTTTTCAAATGCACTTCTGTCAATTTTCATCGGTGTATGTTCACTGTTAAATACAATGCAATGCTCATTATAATATACATACGGTGAATACTGAAGATAGAAATCATCACCGCCAAGCACCATAGGTATAATTCTGTGATTTTGGCGTGCCGGGTGGTTTACTCTGCCGGCATATCCCTCATTTTCCTTGCATAAAAGGCATTTTGGATATGATGCACTTTTCATTTTAAGTGCAGCGGCAATGGCTTTAGGGTCTTTTTCAGGTTTTGACAGATTGATTGTAATGTCAATGTCGCCATATTCAGTTTTAGTAATCCATTTTAAATCATTTTTTATTCTGTAACGCCTTATGTAATTGCTGTCTTGGCTTAATTTGTAGTAAAAATCAGTTGCACATTTTGGCGACTTTTCATAAAGAGAATTGAATTTGTTGATAACATAGCTTGGCCTTGGGGTAATAAGCCCCATAATCTTTGTGTCAAAAAGGTCACGGTAAACAACACTGTCTTCACAAAGCCCGTTTGAAACAGCATAATCTAATATGACAGCCAAGATTTTTTCAAGGTCGCTTTCTTTTGCTTCGCATTCTTCGTAAGTGTCAATGCTTAAAGCTTCGCAAATTTGGTTAGTTGCCCAAATTTCATCTTCCTTTTCAATCATTTGGTTATTGATTGCATAATTAACAAGTGATTTTATCGCTTCAAAAATATTCATTTGATTCTCTCTTTTCTGATTTTTTCGTTTATATTATAATGTTTACTTATATTATTTTCAATATCTATTATGGATTTTTACAAATATATTTTGATAAACTTAATTTGCTTTTGATAAATATTTATGATATACTTAAAAAGAGGTGGGCTTATGGATAATTTAAATCTTTTTAATAACAAAGCGGAAAATTATGTAAAAGCAAGGCCAAACTATGCCAAAACGCTCATTGAAAAGCTTAAAACTTATAATCTCGGCAATGAAAGTACAGTTGCGGATATTGGTTGTGGTACAGGCATATTTACCCGCCAATTGTTAGAAATCGGGGCAAAGGTTTACGGTGTTGAAATAAATGCTGAAATGCGAAGCAAGGCTGAGGCGAATCTTGCCGTTTTCAATAATTTTGTGAGCGTAAATGCTTGCGCAGAAAATACAAATCTTGACGATGATAGCGTTGATTTTATTACCTGTGCGCAGTCTTTTCACTGGTTTGATAAGAAAAAATTCAAAGCTGAATGTAAAAGGATTTTAAATTGCAACGGTTATGTTGCACTTGTTTGGAATACGAAGGATAATAACGCCCAAAGTGTAAAAGAACTATCCGATTTGACTGAAAAATATTGCAAAAATTTCGTCGGCTTTAACGGCGGAACAAGAAAAGATATTGAAGAAATCAAAGAGTTTTTTGATGGAAAATACGAATATTTTGAATTTGATAATCCCCTTGAATATGATGAAGAAAAATTTGTAGAGCGTTGCCTTTCAAGCTCATACGCACTTGTTAAAGATGATGAAAATTATGAAGCGTATGTAAAAGAACTCAAATCTTTTTTTGAAAAATATCAAATAAACGGAATTTATAAAATGCCAAATAAGTCGGAATTATACATAGGCCAAACAGAAAAATGATTAGGTGTTTAAGCCTAATCATTTTTTATTTATATCAAATCTTTAATTTTAAATTTTTTGAATAAAATAAATGAACTCGGTTCAGATTCGTAAAGAATACCAATGTGTTCATCATCAACTCTTGTAAGGCAGGAATAAGCAAAAAATCCTTTGTTAATTTCCGTTTCGCTGTACCAATTTATTCCCGCAACCTTACCGCGCGATTTGTAAAATTTGCCGACTGTTATTACACCGTTTTCACGCTTTTTGCTGTTTGGATGTGAGCAAAAAACATAATCGCCGATACTTATTATGCTCTTTTGGCATTTTGGTGCATAAAGATTTGTTTTGCCTGCTTTTATCCAAGTTTTTCCGTCGTCATAAGAGATAGACATAGGTGTTTTTCCGTATCTTTTTGCTCTGCCAAGTGCTATTACGGCACCGCTTGGAGCTTGCACCATTTGCCATTCATCAATGTTTTGGGCATATGGGTGAGCTGCCATTCTGTGCCAGGTTTCGCCGTTGTCAATCGAGTAAATTGATACGGTTTCTTTTCTGTCAACATAAAGCGGCATTACAATTCTGCCTTTGTGCGTTGTGATTCCTACGCCCGGTGCAACACCTAAAAATGTTCCGTCTGCTTTAATTAAAACCTGACCTGTAATATCTTTCGGCTCGCTCCAGGTTTTGCCGTTGTCACTGCTTTTAAATAAAAAGAGATAATTTCTTTTCGGTGCTTTCAGCGGTGCACCGAATGTGGTTTTTACCCCTGCTTCGTTAATATTCGATGGGGACTTTCCGTTTAAAAAGATATTGCCGAGATATTCATCACCTTTAAAAAGTTCGCCGGTTTCATATTTTGCAGTTAAGCCGGTAGTATTAAAATTGCGGTCAAGTACATTTCGGCTTTTATCTATTACATAAAAATTTCCGTCACGGTCATATAAAGTCGGCCTTAACTCTTTGTTATAAAGAGCGTAAGGTGCTTTCTTTTTATCAAGTATGCTTCTTTTATGTAAGCCTTTGCACTCCGGGTAAAAATCGGCAAGCAGTATTACATCCCCGTTAGGCGCAATTGCCATGCAAGGGTCAATATAAAATGCCGAGGCGTAGCATTCATCACTCAGCATTGTTTTTCTTGCGGGCGGGGCGGCAATGATTTCAATATCACTCCAGGTTTCGCCGCCGTCTTCACTTCGCCTTATTGCAATTTCTATATATCCCCAGTCGGCACCGCAGCTTTGAGCGTCAATTGCGGCAATAAGCGTTTTGCCGCTCCTTATTAAACTCGGAATTCTAAATGCGTTTGAGCTGTTTGATTTGTTGCTGAGTGCGGTTAATTTTTTATCTAAAAAATCAGGATTATTACCGCAAAATATAACTTTTTCGCCACTCATATATATGACCTCTCAATGAATTTATAAAACTATAATATCATATGCAAAAAGTTTTTAAAAGAGTATTTTATAAAACACTTGAAAATCTTTTATCAAACAGTTACAATAGAATGGAAATATTAAAGAAAAGGAGGAATTTTAATATGCTTTGGGAACTTAAAAAGATTTGGTATAGAATTTACCAAAAGGTTTTTAAGGTTGCAATGTGTTTTATGGACTGGTCCGAGCCGCAGCTTCTTGAAGGTGCAGGCAGTGTTCTTAAACTGCCGGAGTTCATAAAGAGCAAAGGTATTAACAAGGTTTTAGTCGTGACCGATAAAGGGCTTATGAGCTTAAATCTTCTTGATCCTTTATTCAAGAAACTCGAAGAAGTTGGGGTTGAATATGTTGTTTATGATGGTGTTCAGCCTAACCCTACTATCCCTAATATCGAAGAGTGCAAGGATATGTATAATCAAAACAACTGTCAGGGCATTATAGCATTTGGCGGCGGTTCTTCAATGGACTGCGCTAAAGCAGCAGGTGCAAGGGTTGTAAAGCCTAAGCAGTCTGTTCGTGCTATGAGAGGTCAGCTTAAAGTTCATAAGGCACTTCCACCGTTCTTCGCTGTTCCTACAACAGCTGGTACAGGCTCGGAAACAACTGTTGCCGCAGTAGTAACTGATCCTGAAACTCACGAGAAGAATGCTATTAACGATACTTGTCTTAGACCTAAGTACGCTGTACTTGACCCTGAGCTTACAGTAGGCTTGCCACCTCATATTACTTCTACAACCGGTATGGATGCTCTTACTCACGCAGTTGAAGCTTATATCGGAAAGAGTAATACCAAAGAAACTATCAGAGAAGCTGAACAAGCTACAAAGCTTATCTTTGATAATATCGAAGAAGCATACAATAACGGTAAGGACCTTGAAGCAAGAGGTAATATGCTTAAAGGCTCATATCTTGCAGGTCGTGCTTTTACTCACGCATATGTAGGTTATGTTCACGCTATTGCTCATAATCTCGGCGGTTTGTACGGTACACCTCACGGTTTGGCTAATGCAGTAATTTTACCTTATGTTTTGGATTACTATGCTGACGCTGCTTATCCGCAGCTTGCAAAGCTTGCAGATATTGTCGGTATCGGTAAAGGTCTTGACACCGCAGGTAAGGGTAAAGCATTTATTGAAGCTATCAGAACTCTTAACAGAAATATGAATATTCCTGAAAAGTTCGATTTCATCAAGGAAGAAGATTTACCTATTCTTATTGAGCGTGCTCTTAAAGAGGGTAACCCACTTTATCCTGTACCAAAGATTATGGATAAAAAGGATTGCGAGGCAGTTATTCGCTCCTTTATGGCATAATTATATAAACATAAACGGCAGTCAATCGGGAAACCGCTTGGCTGTCTTTTTTTATTTTGTGTTTGTTTTTGCTTGAATATATTGTAAAAATGTGATATATTTTATCTGTATAGTTTTGTTAAAACTGTCTATTATTTAAAAATTATTTGCTTTTACAGGTGTGGAATATGAAAAAAATAACTTCTTTAATAATAGTTTTTTCAATGCTCGTGGCTATGCTTGCCTGCTTTGATGTCAGCACTGCTTTTGCTGCTACAAACGGTAATTGCGGCGCAAATTTCGGCGGTACTAATGCAAAATGGAGTTTAAATACTTCAACCGGTGTGCTTACTATTTCAGGTAAAGGTGCAACTAAAGATTGCGGTAATGTAGGCTCAAATCAAGCCCCTTGGAAAGATTCAAGGGATAAGATTAAAAGCATTGTTGTTGAAGAGGGTATTACTGCGCTGGGACGCTATATGTTTTACAAATGTGAAGTTGCCGAAAGTGTAAGCTTACCGTCAACTTTGACTGCAATCGGGGATACAAAATTTCTTGAATACGGAACATTTGTTGACTGCAAGGCATTGACAAATGTAACTTTACCTTCAAAGCTTCAAACTATCGGCCATGCCGCTTTTAAAGGATGTTCTTCGCTTAAATCTATCAAAATACCTGACAGTGTTACTACTATCGGTACTTCAGCATTTGAGGATTGCAAAGCTCTTTCAACCGTAACTTTCGGTACGGGTGTGAAGGTAACCGGTAATATGGCATTTAGGAATTCAGGTGTCAGCAAAGTCAAATTTTCTTCTTCCATTACGGAAATTTCACCGTGGAGCTTTTATGGCTGTATGTTTGTAAATCTTGAAATTCCGGAAACCGTTGAAAAAATAAATATTCGTTCATTTGCAAACTGTACCGCTTTGCAAAGTGTTACTGTTAATAACGCAAATTGCGTGTTTGACGGTATCGGCCAAGCAGATGCAAGCGGCGGTAAAGACCCATTTAACGGTTCACAGCAGAGCCTTATAGTTAAGGGACATTCAGGTTCTACTGCTCAAACTTATGCCAAAGCAAAGGGATATACTTTCCAAAGTATTGATGAATGCGACCACTCATCAACACACGAGGTTATTACACTTGAACCCACCTGCACAACTGCCGGCACTACCACCCAAGTGTGCGATAATTGTGGCTTTGTAGTCTCTGAAACACAGCTTCCGGCAAAGGGACACAGTTATGAAACAGTAAATACAGAAAATAATAACGGGCATACTTATGATTACCAAAAATGCTCTGCTTGTGGTGATGAAAAAACAGTTATTACACATAATGCCTTTGTTGAAGGATATTATGATTATAAAACTACTGCTACCTGCACAAAAGCCGGAATAGAAACAAAAACCTGCAAGGTTGAAGGTTGCAATAAAGTTGAAGTTAAGGCAGTTCCAAGTACGGGGCATACTATTGAAAAATCAACTGTAACAAAACAGCCTACCTGTACGCAGGCGGGTGAAGAAAAGGGTACTTGCTCGGTATGCAATACTGAAGTTACACAGACTATTCCTGCTTTGGGCCATACTTTTTCAGAAAATAAAGAAACGCTTGATAATACAACAACAGACGGCCATACCTATCTTGTTGAAACATGCACAGTATGCGGTGAAAAGCAGTCAACACCAACCCATGTTAAATGGGTTGAGGGGCAGTATAAATCATCTGTATTAACCAAGCCTACCTGTACAATTAACGGCGTTCAAATTGATACTTGCCAAATTTGCGGGCAGAGAAGGACTGTTTCAATTCCTGCAAACGGTGAGCATGTATGGCAGCAAACAAGCCGAACCGAGCCTAAATGTACCACTAACGGTACGATTTATTATAAATGTCAAAATTGTAATGCCACCAAGAGCGAAACCATACCTGCACTTGGGCATAATAATGTTGTGCAAACCGAGGTTAAACCTACTTGCACTGCCGCAGGATATATTATTTACAGATGTTCAACTTGCGGTGCTACAACAAGAGTTGAAAACTCTGCAACAGGGCATACTCCGGCTGATGACAGCTATGTAATTACGGCTGAACCTACTTGTACCAAAGGCGGTGCGGCTACTGCAACTTGCGCTACTTGCGGTGAAGCATATGATATTGTGCTTGATGCACTCGGCCACAATTATGTAAATTTGGACACCGCAATTGACGGACATACTGACCATGTTGACAGAAAAGTTATATGCTCCCGTTGCCAAGATTTGAAATCGGAAAATGAAAAATATCATCGTGAATGGGTAGACGGTAATTATACTACCGAAACAATTGTTGCAGGTAACTGCACCACATCTGCAGTTTATAAAGATACTTGCACATTTTGCGGTGCAACAAGAAATCGTACGGTTGAAGCTACGGGTGCACATAATTATTCGTATTCGGGATATGATGCAAATTCTGCAAAACTTACATATACCTGCTCAACTTGTAATGATGTTAAATCATACAATCCAACTATTGTTTTAGCGGCGTGGAATGTAAATAATGTTAATAAAAAGGCGGCAGATGTTACAAACGGTTATTTATTTGAACTTTCGGGTGACGGAATAATCAATGCGAAGGATTACGCGCTTATTAAACAGGCGGTTGCTAAAAAATCATCAAAAAATTAAATAATTACAATTTTACCGGCAATGCAAAGTGCTTTGCCGGTAATTTTTTTGCCTTTTGGTATGTTTGTAACTAATTTTTAATAATATATTTTAATAATAATATTTACTTTATGTTAATTTTATATTATTATATATAAGAAGAAAAATGACTCTTTTATTCGGAGGTAGAAAAATGAGTATTGCTTATAAAAGAATTTTACTTAAATTAAGCGGCGAAGTACTTGCCGGTGCAAAGGGTACGGGTATTGATAACGATACTGTTGTTACTATTTGCAAATCAGTTAAAAAAATTTCCGATATGGGTGTTGAAGTCGGAATAGTAGTCGGCGGCGGTAACTTCTGGCGTGGCAGAACAAGCGAGCATATGGACAGAACAAGAGCTGACCATATCGGTATGCTTGCAACTGCTATGAACTCTCTTGCTCTTTGCGACGCTCTTGAGCAGCTTGGTGCTGATGTAAGGGTGCAGACTGCTATTGAAATGCGCCAAATTGCTGAACCTTATATCAGAAATAAAGCTATTCGCCATTTTGAAAAAGGCAGAATCGTTATTTTCGGCTGCGGTACAGGTTCACCGTTCTTTTCAACTGACACTGCCGCTGCGCTTCGTGCAGTTGAAATCAATGCAGATGTTCTTCTTAAAGCAACTAATGTTGACGGTGTTTATGATAAAGACCCTAATAAGTATGATGATGCGGTTAAGTTTGATAATGTAACTTTCAAAGAAGTTCTTGCAAGGGATATTAAAGTTATGGATTCAACAGCATTTTCACTTTGCAAGGATAATGATTTGTCAATTCTTGTATTTGACCTTACAGACCCGGAAAATATTGTAAAAGCTGTGTCAGGTGAAACAATCGGCACACTTGTTGAAAACTAATAAATAATCAATTTTTCATAGAGAGGTATTGAAATGGAAAGCGTATTTGCAAAAACAAAAGAAAAAATGGATAAGTGTTTAACATCACTTGAAAGGGACTTTGCCGCAATCAGAGCCGGCAGAGCTAACCCGGCTGTACTTGATAAAGTTATGGTTGATTATTACGGTGTACCTACTCCGATTAACCAAATGGCTGCCGTAAGCGTACCGGAAGCAAGGCTTCTTGTTGTTCAACCATGGGATGCATCAACACTTAAAGAAATCGAAAAAGCTATTAACACAGCAGACATCGGTATCAATCCGCAAAATGACGGTAAGGTTATCAGACTTTCATTCCCTCAGCTTACAGAGGAACACAGAAAGAATCTTCAAAAGGATATTTCTAAAAGAGGCGAGGAAGCTAAAGTAGCTATCCGTAATGTTCGCCGTGATGCAATGGATGATATAAAAAAGCTTAAAAAAGATAACGAAATCACCGAGGATGAACAGAAAGACGGAGAAAAGAAACTTCAGGATATTACCGATGATTTTGTAAAACAGGCTGACTCTATTACAAAGAAGAAGGAAGAGGAAATCCTTTCAATATAGCTTTAGCATAAAGAGGAGCTGAATTACAGCTCCTTGTTTGCTTTTAATTCTCACTTAATTAGGAGGAAATTATGGCAATATTCGGTAAAAAAAACAGCCAAACAGATGCTCAGTTTGATATACTTCCGAAAAATATAGGCATTATAATGGACGGAAACGGAAGATGGGCAAAAAAAAGAGCTTTGCCGAGAAGTGCAGGGCATAAAGCCGGAGCAGAGGTTTTTCGTACTATCAGTAAGGAATGCGGCAGATTAGGGCTTGAAAGCGCAACTTTTTACGCTTTTTCAACTGAAAATTGGAAAAGGCCAAAAGAAGAAGTTGACGCAATTATGCACCTTTTTAAAGATTATTTGCTTGAAGCTAAAAGTGATATTACAGCGGCTGGCAATATGAAAATGAAATTTATCGGCGAGCGGGAGGGCATGAGCAAGGAATTGCTTGACCTTATGGATGAGGCCGAGGAAGATACATCAAATAATACAGGTACTACAATTTATTTAGCAGTTAATTACGGCGGCAGGCTTGAAATTTGCGATGCTGTAAATAAGCTTGTTGCTATGGGCAAAACAAATATTACCGAAAAAGATATAAGCGATAATATTTTTACTCCGCCTGAATGTGATTTAATAATTCGCCCATCGGGTGAGCAAAGACTTTCAAACTTTATGCTTTGGCAGTCTGCGTACAGTGAACTTTGGTACAGTGATGTACTTTGGCCTGATTTCAAAATAGAAGATTTACATATGGCACTTCGTGATTTTGAAAAGAGAAATCGTCGTTTCGGCGGATAAATATCAGATAATTTTGTTGTTTTGAAATAATAGGAGAATACGAATATGAAACAAAGAGTTATTACTGCAATTTGCCTTTTGGCAGTACTTGCAGTTGTTGTGTGGCAAATAAATACACCGATTTTGCTTATTGCTGTTGCATTTCTTTCAGCAGTTGCAAGCGACGAAATTATGAAATGTGCAAAGGTTGAAAATACTTTTATTCGCGTGGTAGGAATTATTTTTTCAGCGTGCTTCCAGCTTTTTGCAAGCGCGAGGGTACTTGAACCTTGGGTAAGCGAAGCAGTTTGGGGAAAAGTAATCGGCGCCGTGCCGAATATTGTTTACATAATTGTTCTTGGCCTTGTATTTTTCCTTGCAATGCTTAAAAATTATGCTTATACCACTTTTGAAGATGTAAGCGTATCGTTTTTTGCAAGCGTGGTTGTACCTTTCGGTTTCTCAATTTTCATTAGGCTTCGTGATATGTTTGTTGATGAGCAATTTGGTATTTACCTTATTTTATATGCTCTTATTTGCGCACTTGCTACTGATACCGGCGCACAGCTTACCGGTATGGCATTCGGCAAGCATAAGATGTCACCTAATATTTCACCTAAAAAAACTATTGAGGGTGCATTCGGCGGACTTGTGGTTAGTATGATTTTAAACGCAGTTGCACTCACCCTTTATAATAAATTGGCAAACAGTGTTATTCCTCAAAATATGGCAACACTTCTTCTTGCAATGGTACTTCCTACTTCATTTATGGGTATGATGGGTGACCTTTCAGCTTCTGTATTAAAGCGTAATTTTGGAGTTAAAGATTTCGGCAAGATATTTCCAGGCCACGGCGGTGTGATGGACAGAATGGATTCGTCACTTTTCACCTTGCCTGTTACATATGCAATTGCACTTGTTGCAACCAAATTATTTTAACCTTTTGAAAGAGAGGATACCTTATGAAAAAAATATCACTTTTAGGTTCAACCGGTTCTATCGGAACACAGAGCCTTGATGTATGCGAAATGCACGGTTACGATGTGAAATGCCTAACAGCTAATTCAAAAGTTGATATTATGGAAGAGCAGATTCGTAAATTTAAGCCTGATATGGTTTGTATGATGAGTGAAACTGCCGCAAAAGAACTCAAAGCAAAAATCAGTGATACGAACACAAAAGTAGTTTGCGGTATGGAAGGGCTTATTGAATGTGCAACATATGATAAGGCTGATACGGTTTTAAACTCGGTAGTAGGTATGGTTGGCCTTCAGCCTACCCTTGAAGCTATTAAAGCAAAGAAAACCTTGGCTCTTGCAAATAAGGAAACACTTGTTGCCGGCGGTCATCTTGTTACAAATTTGGCAAAGGAAAACGGTGTTCAAATTCTTCCTGTTGACAGCGAACATTCAGCAATTTTTCAGTCAATGCAGGGTATGCCAAATAAAAAAGCTATTAAAAAAATCATTCTTACAGCTTCGGGCGGTCCTTTCTTCGGCAAAACACTTAAAGAACTTGAAAATGTAACAGCAAAGGACGCACTTAAACATCCTAATTGGGATATGGGCGCAAAAATCACCATTGACTCTGCTACTATGATGAATAAAGGCCTTGAATTTATTGAAGCTAAATGGCTTTTTGATATGCCTAATGACGATATTGAAATTGTTGTTCATAGGGAAAGCGTAGTTCATTCAGCTATTGTTTATCAGGATAATTCAATGATTGCGCAGCTCGGTGTGCCGGATATGCGAATTCCTATCCAATATGCGCTGACTTACCCTGAAAGAGAGCCAAGCCCTGTTAAAGAACTTTCGCTTACGGATTATGGCAAGCTTACATTTTTTGAACCTGATTATGATACTTTCAAATGTATAAATGTTTGCAAAAAAGCTATTGAACTCGGCGGGCTTCACCCCGCATCTGCAAACGGTGCAAATGAAGAAAGCGTAAAACTTTTCTTAAACGGTAAAATTAAATTTACAGATATTGCATATCTTAATAATGAGGCAATGAAAAAAGCCCCTGAAAAAGAAAACTTTACTCTTGAAGATGTCCTTGAAGCAGACAGAAAAGCAAGAGAATATGTAATTGAGGCGGTAGGGTGAATATAACATCTATTTGGAACAGTGTGTATCCCATAGTAATAGCAATTTTATTTTTTGAATTGATAATTGTTATTCACGAGTTAGGCCATTTCGCAGTGGCAAAGCTTATGAAAATTCAGGTTAATGAATTTTCGGTAGGTATGGGGCCGAAGCTGTTTCAACATAAAGGTAAAAAAACTAAATATTCTTTAAGGCTTATTTTGTTTGGCGGTTACTGCTCAATGGAGGGCGAGGATAAAGAAAGCGACAGTGAAAATGCCTTTGTTAATAAAAAAGTTTGGCAAAGGATACTTGTAGTTGTTGCAGGTGCGGTTATGAATCTTATTTTGGGGTTGATAATTGTACTTATTCTTGTATGCTCTCAAAATCTTGTAGGCACAACTGAAATTGCAAAGTTTGATGATAACGCAATCAGCCAATCATATGGTTTGCAAGTCGGCGATAAAATTAAAAGTATTGACGGAATGAGGGTTTATTCCACCAATGATGTTATGACCGGTTTTTCAAGATGCTCAAACGAAAATGTTAACCTTGTTGTTGAACGCGGCGGCAAAGATGTGAGCCTTAAGGTTCAATTCGGCACGGAAGAATATGAAGGGCATCAATACACGGTAATGGATTTTTGGCTGCGTGGGGTGAAGAAAACACCTGCAAATGTCATTTCACAAACGGGTAAGGAATTTGTTTCTTATGCAAGAATGGTATTTCTCTCCGTTCACGATTTAATAGTCGGCCGTTACGGTATCTCTGATATGAGCGGGCCGATTGGAACAGTCAGCGTTGTTTCAAACGCGGTTAAAACTTCGGTTTATTCAATGCTTAGAATAATGGCTTTTTTAACTATAAATGTCGGCCTTTTTAACCTTTTTCCTATTCCTGCGCTTGATGGATGGCGCTTGTTTGTTTTAATAGGTGAGGGTGTAACCGGCAAAAAGCTTCCGCAAAAGGCGGAATATTTAATCAACGCTGTCGGTCTTGTAGCACTTCTTGCATTGATGTGCTTTGTAACTTTCAGCGATATAACAAAGTTCTTTTAAAATCTTTTTTGGGTGAAAATTATGGAAAGAAGAAAAAGTAAAAAAATAAAACTCGCCAATACATTTATCGGCGGTGACAGTCCTATTCTTGTTCAAAGTATGCTTAATATTCCTGCAAGCGATATTGAAGGTTCTGTTCAGCAGGCAAAGGAACTTGCATCTGCCGGATGCCAGGTAATTCGCTTTGCTATTCCTAACGAGGAGGCTCTTAATCTTATTGAGCCTATTAAAAATGCAGTGGATGTACCGCTTGTAGCCGATATTCATTTTGATTATAAGCTTGCGCTCGGTGCTGCTGAAAGAGGAATAGATAAAATCAGAATAAATCCGGGTAATATAGGTGATGATTCCAGAGTTAAGGCTGTTGCAGATGCTTGCAGGCAAAAAAATATTCCTATCAGAATAGGTGTAAATTCAGGTTCGCTTGAAAAGCATATTTTGGCTAAATACGGTTCACCTACCCCTGAAGCTATGGTTGAATCTGCGCTTTACCACGCAAATTTGCTTGAAAAATTTGATTTTGACGATATTGTTATTTCTATAAAATCAAGCAATGTTGAAACTATGATTAACGCATATGAGCTTGCGGCTCAAAAGTGCGATTATCCGCTTCACCTCGGTGTAACGGAAGCCGGAACCGAAAGAATGGGTATTATCAAATCGGCAGTGGGTATAGGCTCGCTTCTTACCCACGGTATAGGTGATACTATTCGTGTAAGCCTTACAGATTCACCTGTTAAAGAAGTATTCGCCGCATTTGATATTTTAAAAGCTATCGGGCTTAAAAATGACAGCCCTTATCTTATTTCCTGCCCAACCTGCGGCAGAACTAAAATTGACCTTGTAGGCCTTGCAAAGCAGGTTGAAGAAAAACTTAAAGATTGTAAAAAGCCTATTAAAGTTGCGGTAATGGGATGTATTGTAAACGGCCCCGGCGAAGCTAAAGAAGCAGATATAGGTATTGCCGGCGGTGACGGATGCGGCCTTATTTTTAAAAAAGGCGAAATTTTGCGAAAAGTTGATGAAAAAGACTTACTTGATGAGTTGATGAAGGAAATTGATAAATTATAATGAATAGATTTGCAGACTATTTTTCAAATTATGTTAATGATGACACAATTACATATATAGGTAACGGTGATATTTCTTCTTTCACGGTTTCACGCCAAAACAGAGAATTAACAGTCGGAGTTTCTTTTGACAGTTTTGTTGATTACGCTGTTATTGACAATGCACAAAATCAAATTGCACAGGCTATGGAACTTAAAAAAGTTCATTTAAAACCTCGCTTTCCAAAATCCCAATTTTCGCTTGACGGTATTGAAAGAATTCTTGAATATGTAAGGCACGAAACTCCTGCGGCCAATGGATTTTTTGATGGATGTGAAGCCGAACTTGAGGACAGAACTCTTACCCTTTGCTTAAAAAAAGGCGGTAAAGATGTTCTTGAATCACAAAAGGTTGACCGTGCAATTTCAAACAAAATATATGAACTTTTTGATTTGGATTTGGTAGTAAATTTACTTGAAGTGCAAACCTTTGATATTGAAAAAGCTGTTAAAAAAGCTGTTGAAGAAAAGAGAGCGGAAGAGCAGCATAAAAAAGAAGAGGAAGAAAAAAATGTCAACCACGAATTGTGGGATGAGCTTCCCGTTTTTAAAGACACACTTAAAAAGATTTACGGTAAATCAATCGGCGAAAAGCCGAAAAACATAGCAGATGTATCAACGGAAGACGGTTATATTACCGTTTGGGGCGATGTGCTTAAAACAGAAGTTCGTGAAACCAAAAGAGGCACAAGCAAAATTTTTGATTTTGATATATCGGATTACACATCTTCTATCACGGTTAAAATGTTTGACGATAAGCGTGTTATTGACCCTCTTGTTGATAAAATAAACGAAGCCGGTACGCTTGTGATTTCAGGCGGCTATCAATTTGATACTTTTTCAAATCAGTATGTTCTTCGCCCTTATGCAATTGCAAGTATTAAAAAGGCAGAAAAAACTGATGATGAGCCTGAAAAAAGAATTGAACTTCATATGCATACCTCACTTTCTGAAATGGATGCAATTTCATCTCCTACTGCACTTGTAAAGCAGGCTATTAAGTGGGGGCATGAAGCTGTGGCTATTACAGACCACGGCGTTGTGCAGGCTTTGCCGGAAGCATATGCCGCATCTGGCAAGGGCAGTAAAATTAAACTTATTTTAGGTATGGAAGGTTATCTTGTAGATGATGAAAAATATCCTGATTTTATCAATATGAAAACTAACCAGTATGAGCGTTATCATATTATATTCCTTGTAAAAGAAGATACATCTATGGATGAATCTATACCAAAAGAAGAAAGAAAATACGGAAGAAAAAATCTTTACGAAATGATTTCTGCTTCAAATGTAAAGTATTTTAAAAAGCGTCCGCTTATTCCAAAATCACTTTTAAGGCAAAAAAGAGAGAGTATTATTGTAGGCTCTGCGTGTGAGCAGGGTGAAGTATATCAGGCTATTTTGGAAGATGTTGATGAAGAAAAGCTTGAAGAAATTGCTTCATTTTATGATTATCTTGAAATTCAGCCAAACGGTAACAATGCTTTTATGCTTCGCACAAGCGACCGGGAATATGTAACTAATAAGCGCGGCGAAGAAAAGAAAAACCGTTATTGGCGAGTAAACAGTGAAGAAGATTTAATAAATATAAATAAAAAGATTATTGCACTCGGCGATAAACTCGGCAAGCCGGTTGTTGCTACGGGTGATGTGCATTTCCTAAGTGAACACGATGCAAAATTCCGTGCAATCATTATGGCGTCAAAAGGTTTTGATGATGCAGATAATCAACCTCCGCTTTATTTCAAAACTACCCGCGAAATGCTTGATGATTTTGCTTGGGCAGGGGATAGAGCAAGGGAATTTGTAATTGATAACCCTAAAAAAATTGCCGACAGTATTATGGATAATATTCCGCCTATTCCGCCGGGAACATTCCAGCCGCATATTGACGGGGCTAATGAAGAACTTACGGAAAAATGCTGGAATATGGCTAAAGACCTTTATGGTGACCCTGTTCCTAAATATGTTGCAGACAGGCTTCAGCGTGAACTTGATTCTATTATAGGTCACGGTTTCGGTGTGCTTTATGTTATTGCCAAGCGTTTGGTTGAAGAAAGTGAGCGCAACGGTTATTTGGTAGGTTCAAGAGGTTCGGTAGGTTCTTCACTTGCCGCACATTTCGGCGGTATTTCCGAAGTTAATCCGCTTGCACCTCATTACTATTGCCAAAAATGTAAGCACAGCGAATTTTTCCTTAACGGTGAATATGGCTCCGGCTTTGACCTCCCGCCTAAAAATTGCCCTAATTGCGGTACACCTATGAAGCGTGACGGGCATGAAATTCCGTTTGAAACTTTCCTTGGGTTTGATGGGGATAAAGAACCTGATATTGACCTTAACTTTTCCGGTGAATATCAATCCCGCTCACATAGATTTACCGAAGAATTGTTTGGTAAAGAATATGTGTTTAAAGCAGGAACAATGGCAACGGTGGCTGATAAAACTGCTTACGGTTATGTTATGAAATATCTTGATGAAAGAGGTATTCAAAATGTAACTCCGAGAGCTGAAATAGATAGATTAACAGTAGGTTGTACGGGTATTAAACGAACCACAGGTCAGCACCCAGGCGGTATGGTTGTTGTGCCGGATAAATATACTGTTGAAGATTTTACTCCTATTCAGTATCCATCTAATGATGAATCAAAGGGTACATATACAACCCACTTCGACTTTAAAAATTCACTTCACGATACACTTTTAAAACTTGATGAGCTTGGCCATGATAATCCTACTCTTTATAAATATCTTGAAGATTCAACCGGTATTCCTGTAATGGATGTTGATTTATCAGACCCGCTTTTGTATAAGCTTATCACTTCTACCGAGCCAATAGGTGTTTCACCTGAAGATATAGATTGCCAAACAGGTACACTTGCCATTCCTGAAATGGGTACACCGTTTGTAATCGGAATGCTTCTTGAAGCTCAACCTAAAACTTTTGCCGACCTTCTTCAAATTTCAGGCCTTTCACACGGTACTGATGTATGGCTCGGCAATGCACAGGAACTTATCCAAAACGGCACTTGCACAATTTCCGAAGTTATCGGGTGCCGTGATGATATTATGACCTATCTTCTTCATAAAGCAGAGAAGTATGAAAGAGAAACGGGAAAGGAATCACCGCTTAAAAAGAAAGATTGCTTTAAAATTATGGAATACACCCGTAAGGGCAAAGCACCAAAGGAGCTTCCGCCTTATGAGGAAGCGATGAAAGCAGTCGGTGTTGAACAGTGGTATATTGACTCCTGCTATAAAATCAAGTATATGTTTCCTAAGGCTCACGCGGCAGCATATGTTATTGCCGCTTTGCGCCTTGCTTGGTATAAAATCCATAAGCCGATTAACTTTTATTCGGCATACTTTACTGTTCGCGGCGGTGCTATTGACGCAGTTGCAGCGGTGGCCGGCAAGCAGGCAGTTAAAAAGAAAATGGAAGAAATCAAGCTTAAAGGTAATGATAAAACCGCTAAGGATGAAAGTACATATATAGTTCTTCAAATTGTAATTGAAATGCTTGCAAGGGGTATTGAATTTTTACCTGTTGACATTTATAAGTCAGATGCAAGAATTTACCAAATTGAAGACGGAAAAATCAGGCTTCCTTTCGGTGCTGTTGACGGAATCGGCGAAAACGCCGCTGTTGCCCTTGCAAATGCACGCAATGACGGTGGCGGGGAATTCCTGTCTTACGATGATTTGATGGCAAGAGCTGGTGTAGGTAAAAGTGTTTGCGAAGCACTTAAAAATGCAGGCGCACTTGGTGATATGCCTGAATCTAACCAAATATCATTGTTTTAAAATGCGTTTTAATGTAATAAATATAGAAAATGTTTAAAAAATCTTGACATTAGCGTTGTAGTATGTTAGCATATTACCACTCTACTACGCTAAAGTGACAGGAGATTTATTGTTATGAAAAGATATTCAAAGCTTATTCCGCAGGGAACAAGAGATTTGTTATTTGAGGAATGTGATGACAGAAGAAATGTCGAATCCATTCTTTCAGCTTTGTTTAAAGAATATAATTATCGCAAGGTTATGACTCCGACAGTCGAATTTTTTGATGTATTCAGTGAAAATGACTTGGGCATTGAAGCTGAAGAAATGTACAAGCTTTCCGATTCTTTGGGCAGAACCACTGTACTTCGCCCTGATAATACAGCACCTATTGCCCGCCTTGTTGCTACCCGTCTTTCAAAGGAAGATTTTCCGGTAAAGCTTTATTATAACCAAAATGTATATGTTCGTAATAAAAGCCTTGCAGGCAGAGCAGATGAAACGGAGCAAAGCGGTATTGAATTTATCGGTGATGGAAGTATTGACGCTGATATTGAAGTTATTTCAATGGCTTATGAAGCTTTGAAAAGAAATAATGTAGCGTCATTTAAGCTTGAACTTTGCCACGCAGGTTTCTTTAAATCAATCCTTAATAAAATGAATATTACAGCAACGCAAAAGGCTGATATATGCAAGCTTATTGAGGGTAAAAACTATGCCGCACTCGGTGATATGCTTGCTAAATTTCCTGACAGTAAAGAGGCTGATGTTATTAAAAAACTGCCTCGTCTTTTTGGTGATGTAAGTGTTATCAATGAAGCTAAAAAGCTATATAATGATGAAAAATCGAATGAAGCACTTGATTATTTAAGAAGAGTTTATGAAAAACTTTGCGATATGGGACTTGGTGATAATATTACTATTGACTTGGGTTTGGTAAACAGAAGTAATTATTACACCGGCGTTATCTTTCGCGGATATGCGGAGGGTAGCGGCTTAACAATCGTTTCGGGCGGCAGGTACGATAATCTTCTTGGTGAATTCGGGCTTGATGCCCCTGCAATAGGATTTGGTGTTAATGTAAATGCACTTTGCGATGTAATGCGTGAAGAAATAAATGTTGACCGACCTATTCGTATTGCTTTAACTAAAGGTAGGCTTGAAAAATCATCAATATCTCTTTTTCAAAAAATGGGACTTGATACAACAGAACTTGAAAATAAGGGCAGGCGTTTAATTCTCCCTGTCGGTGATTTTGAAGCGGTTCTTTCCAAAGCACCTGATGTAATTACTTATGTTGAACACGGTGTGTGTGATATTGGTGTTGTAGGTAAGGATACCATTGTTGAGCATGGCAATTCATTTTATGAAGTTATTGACCTTAATATCGGCAAATGCCGATTTGCCCTTGCTTGCCCAAAGGGTACAGACTTTTTCTCCGGCTACCGCAGAAAAGTTGTTGCAAGTAAATATCCAAAGGTTGCAAAGGCATATTTTCAATCAAAGGGTATGGATGTTGATATTATTAAAATTGAGGGTAGTGTTGAGCTTGCTCCGTTGCTTGGCCTTGCAGACGGTATTGTAGATATTGTTGAAACAGGCTCAACCCTTAAAGAAAACGGACTTGAAGTAGTTGATACAATTATGCCGATTTCAGCACGAGTTATAGTAAATATGGCATCAATGAAGCTTCGTAAAAAAGAAATTGAAGAATTTTTAAACGATTTAGAGCTTGCATCTAAAGTTTGATAAAAGAGGTAAAGGTAATGAATATTACAAAAGCAAACGGTAAAAACGAGTATGAACTTATCGAAAATCTGAAAAAGCGTTCAGGCGAAACAGATGAAAAAATCGTTGAAGCCGTAACTACAATTATAAATTCGGTCAAGGAACAGGGCGATGAAGCTGTAAGGGAATTCACCGCCAGATTTGACGGAATTGTGCCGCGTAAAACAGTTATTGAAAAGGATGAACTTAATTCTTACCTTGACTGCGTTGATGAAGATTTTAAAAATGCAATAATTAAGGCTAAAAATAATATTTATGATTTTCATTTACGCCAGGCACAGCAGTCTTGGATGACTACCAAGGAAAACGGTGTCATTATGGGCCAGCGAATTCGCGGACTTCACAGAGTAGGTATTTATGTTCCGGGCGGTACTGCCGCTTATCCTTCATCTGTTTTGATGAATGCAATTCCTGCTAAAATTGCAGGTGTTAAGGAAATTATTATGGTTACCCCTCCCGGAAAAGACGGTAACCCTAATCCTGATATTATGGCTGCTGCCGCAGTTGCCGGTGTGGATAGGGTATTCCTTGTAGGCGGGGCGCAGGCTGTTGCCGCTTTGGCATTCGGTACTGAAAAAATACCTAAAGTTGATAAAATTGTAGGCCCGGGTAATATTTTTGTTGCAACTGCTAAAAAGCTTCTTTACGGTGTTGTTGATATTGATATGATTGCAGGCCCGAGTGAAATTCTTATTGTGGCGGATAAAAGTGCCAAAGCTTCTTTCCTTGCCGCTGACCTTATGAGCCAGGCTGAACATGATGTAAGGGCTTCTGCAATTCTTTTAACAACTTCGGCAGACCTTGCACGCGCTACCGCAAGGGAAATTGACAGGCAGATTAAATATCTTGAAAGGCAGGAAATCATCGAAAAATCACTTAATGATTACGGTGAAATCATTGTTTGCGAAAATCTTGACCAAGCTATTGATTTTGCAAATGAACTTGCGCCTGAACATCTTGAAATGTGCGTTGAAGAGCCGCTTAAATATATCGGCAGGCTTGATAATGCAGGCAGTGTATTTCTCGGCAACTTCTCGCCTGAACCGCTCGGCGATTATTTTGCAGGCCCAAACCATGTTCTTCCGACAAGCGGTACTGCCAGATTTTTTTCTCCACTCTCTGTTGACAGTTTTGTTAAGAAAAGTTCATTCATTTATTATACTGAAGATGAACTTAAAAAGGCACACAATGATATTGTTAAGCTCGCTGATACAGAGGGGCTTACTGCACACGCAAATTCAATTAAAGTCAGATTTGAATAAATTTTAAGAGGTATAAGTATGAGAAAAGCTCGAATTGAAAGAAATACAAAGGAAACTCAAATTAGAATTGACCTTTGCCTTGACGGTGGGGATGTTGAAGTATCAACAGGTATAGGCTTTTTTGACCATATGCTTGTAGCTTTCGGTGTTCACGGCGGTTTTGGATTAAAGGTTGAAGTTAACGGCGACTTGAATGTTGATACCCACCATACAGTAGAGGATACGGGTATTGCACTTGGCAAGGCGTTTAATGAAGCACTTGGGGATAAGAGTGGTATTGAACGCTACGGTGCATTTTCAATTCCTATGGATGAAGCCTTGGCAAATTGTGTACTTGATATTTCTAACAGACCTTTTCTTGTGTTTAATGCCATATTTGAGCAGGAAAAATGCGGTGATTATGAAACCTGTATGACTGAAGAATTTTTCAGAGCTTTTGCTTTTAACGCAGGTATCACACTTCATATTGATGTGCCTTACGGTACAAATTCGCATCATAAAATTGAAGCGATGTTTAAAGCTTGCGCACACGCACTCAAAGTTGCTGTAAAGCAAAATGAAAACGGTGCTGTGTTATCTACAAAAGGGGTACTTTAATATGATTATTTTCCCTGCTATTGATATTATAGATTCAAAACCGGTACGCCTTTTAAAAGGTGATTTTTCAACAGCCAAGCAGGTTGCCGGTGACGCACTTGAAACTGCATTCGGATTTGAAAAAATCGGCTGTGAATGGATACATATGGTTGACCTTGACGGTTCATTAAAAAAAGAGCCTGTAAATGCCGAAACTTTTATTTCGGTTGCCAAAAATACAAATCTTAAAGTTGAACTCGGCGGCGGAATAAGAACGATGAATGATATTGATTATTATATAAACAATGGAATTTCGCGTATTATTTTAGGCTCCGTCGCACTTAAAAATCCTGAACTTGTTAAAGAAGCGGTTAAGGAATTTGGCTCAAAAATTGCAGTGGGTATTGATGCAAAATCAGGCTTTGTTGCAACTGAAGGCTGGGTTGAAAAAAGTGATGTTTATTTTACCGACCTTGCAAAAAGAATGGAAGATGTCGGTGTTAAAAATATTATATTTACCGATATTTCGCGTGACGGTACACTCGCAGGGCCTAATATCGAACAGCTTGTGGAAATAAATAATGCGGTGTCCTGCGATATTACAGCCTCCGGCGGTGTAACAAATATTTCTGATATATTGTCTCTTCGTGATAAAAAGCTTTATGGTGCTATTTGCGGTAAGAGTATTTACCAGGGTACACTTGATTTGAGGGAAGCTTTGGAGGTTTGCAAATGATTGATATAGAAAAATATTTTAAAAAAAGCGACTTGCTTCCTGCGATAGTGCAGGAGGACGGTACGGGCGAAGTTCTTATGCTTGCTTATATGAACCGCGAATCAATGCGAAAAACTCTTGAAACGGGGTATACTTGGTTTTGGTCGCGTTCAAGAAAAGAACTTTGGAATAAAGGCGCAACTTCAGGTCATCTGCAAAAAATTGTGTCAATTTTCGGCGACTGCGATGATGATACCTTGCTTATTAAAGTGATTCAAACAGGTGCGGCCTGCCATACGGGTAATCATTCTTGCTTTTTTAATGAAATCAAACTTGAAAATAACGGAGAATAATAATGGATTATATTAGAAATGATTATGAAACTATCCTTGAAAGAAAAGATGCGCAGCAGGAAGGTTCATATACCTGCTATCTTTTTGAAAAAGGACTTGATAAAATACTAAAAAAAGTAGGCGAGGAATCAACAGAAATGGTTATCGCCGCTAAAAACGGAGTGAAAGAGGAAACAGTAGGTGAGATTTGCGACCTTATTTATCACACACTCGTTATGATGGTTAATGAGGGCATAACCTGCGATGATGTTGACGAAGAATTAAGAAAGCGTGCAGAAAAAGCAGGCAATTTAAAAAATTTTCATGTGGTAGATAAGAATTCATAATGTCGTATAAAAAGTGGGTAAATGCAGAAATAGATAAAGCCAAAGCATCTGCTTTGAGCGAAAAACTGAATATTGATGCTTTTGTTGCTTTCTTGCTGGTTTCAAGAGGGATTGATGATGAACTTGCAGTCTCGGAATTTTTATCCGACGGGTGCAGGTTTTCTTCGCCTTTTTCATTTAAAGATATGGACAAGGCAGTTGAAAGGATAAATCGCGCTCTTGACAACGGAGAAAGCATTTGTATTTACGGTGATTATGACTGCGACGGTGTTACTTCAACCGCACTTCTTTACACCCTTTTAAGCTCGCTGGGCGGTTTTGTAAGTTACTATATTCCAAACAGAATTACTGACGGATACGGTATGAATTTCAACGCTATTGATAAAATTAAGCAAGCGGGAACAGATTTAATCATAACTGTGGATAACGGAATTTCAGCACTTGAAGAGGCTGAATATATTTATTCAAAAGGTATGGAGCTTGTGGTTACAGACCACCACCAAATCGGTGAGTCTTTGCCAAGGGCAGAAGCTGTGATAAATCCGCATAGGATTGATAATGAACTTGAGTTTCGTGATTTTGCAGGTGTAGGTGTTGCTTTTAAACTTGCCTGCGCTTTATATAACGGTGATGTTGAAGATTTAGTTGAATATTTTGCCGATTATGTGGCTATCGGCACAATAGGGGATATGGTGCCGCTTTTAAATGAAAACAGAACTCTTGTCAAAGCCGGATTAAAGCTTATAAACGATAATTCAAAAATAGGCATAACGAAGCTGAAAGAAATAACCAATTCCAAAGCAGAAAACTTTTCATCCCTTGATGTTGCTTTTCAAATTTGCCCGCGAATTAACGCGGTAGGCAGAATGGATGATGCAAGCAAAGCAGTTGAACTTCTTGTTTGCGAAGATATTGAAGAAGCCGAAAAAACGGCTTTAAAGTTAAATCAAGAAAATGCACATCGCCACGAAGTTGAAGAAAAAATTGATAATGATATTTACTCTATTATTTCAAAGGATAAAACTTATCAAACAGACAGAGTTATTGTTGTAGCGGGCCATAATTATCATAAAGGTGTTATCGGCATATGCGCATCCCACCTTGTAGAAATGTACGGCAAGCCTGCAATAGTAATAGGTATTGATGAAAACGGAAAGGCTACCGGTTCGGCACGAAGTGTTGATGGGTTTAATATATTTGACGCAATATCAAGCTGTGCGGATATTCTAAATCAATTTGGCGGTCATCCGCTTGCTGCCGGTATGGGTTTAAATGTAAAGGACATTGCCGCATTCAGAAAAAGGATAAATGATTTTGCAAAGAAAAATTATCCTGTTATGCCAATGCAATCTCTTAAAATTGATTGCAAGCTTTCACCGTTTTATTTAACGCTTGATTTGATTAACAATTTATCATCATTAGAGCCTTACGGAACTGATAATACACAGCCGATTTTTGCGCTGTATAATTTAACGGTAACCAATATTTCTGCAATAGGTGACGGCAAGCATCTTAAAATTGACGCTGTTAAAAAAGGCAAGGCAGTGCATATGGTTAAATTTAAAACAACTCTTGATGAATTCCCATATGAAGTAGGGGATAATCTTGATTTCGCTGTCAAGCTTTCAAAAAATGAATTTAAAGGCAGAGAATATATTTCAATTCAAATTGCAGATGTGAGAAAAACAGGAATTGATATAGATAAATATTATGAGGAGAAAAACGATTATCTCCTTTTTAAACTCGGAAGAAAAAATAAAACACAGCTTTATCCGCAAAGGGATATTTGTGTTTATATATATAAATATTTAAAATCGAAAAAAGGATATAAATATACTGTGGATGATTTGTACTTTGAGCTTGCGCCGAAAGTTACATTCGGCCAGCTTCAATATGCGCTTGCCGCATTTGAAGAAGTGGGATTGATAAGTCGCAAAGGCAGTATTAAAATGATAGATGTAAAAACAAAAACAAACCTTGAAGATACAAATGTACTTAAGGTTTTGAAGGGAAGATTATAATTGGAAACTTCTGAAAACAGTGTATATACCGATGATTACGATGACGGATTTAATGCATTTTTTGAAGGAATAAAGAAAAATCCTCAATACGACCTTGAAAGAATAAAAAAAGCATACGACCTTGCGCGTGATGCACATAAAAATCAGCGCAGGCGTTCAGGTGAACCGTATATTATGCATCCTGTGGCTGTTGCAAAAATTCTTTTCAAACTCGGAATGGATAATGAATGTATTATCGGCGCGCTTCTTCACGATGTTGTTGAAGATACTGAATATGACCTTGATTATATTCGCCGTGAATTCGGTGATGAGGTTGCACTGCTTGTTGACGGTGTAACAAAGCTTACTAAAATTCCGCTTTCCACAAGGGAAGATGTTCAAGCTGAAAACATAAGAAAAATGTTTATTGCTATGAATGAGGATGTTCGAGTTATCATCATCAAGCTTTGCGACCGACTTCACAATATGCGAACTTTGCAGCATATGCCGCCTTATAAGCAGAGGGAAAAGAGCCTTGAAGTACTTGAAATTTACGCTCCGATCGCACACCGTTTAGGTATTCGTCCTATTAAAGAGGAACTTGAAGATTTAGCAATTTATTATCTTGACCCTATTGCATATAAAGAAATAGAAAAAAACTTATCCATGAAAAAAGAGCAGGGTGAAAAATTCCTTGCCAATATAACAAAGCAAATCAGTGATAAAATCACCCCTGTTATGAAAAATGTTCAAATAACATCAAGGGTGAAATCTGTTCACGGTATTTTCCGTAAGGTTTATATTAAGGGTAAGGATTTTGAGCAGATATTTGATATTTACGCAGTCAGAATTATTGTTGATACTATGATTGACTGTTATAACGCACTCGGTATTGTTCATGATATGTTTAAGCCGCTTCCCGGCAGGTTTAAAGATTATATTTCAATGCCTAAGCCTAATATGTATCAGTCGCTTCATACCACTGTTCTTTCGCAGGACGGTATTCCGTTTGAAATTCAAATTCGTACTTGGGATATGCACCGCACTGCCGAATACGGTATTGCTGCCCACTGGAAATATAAGCTCGGAAAGGGCGGTAAAGACAGTATTGATTCCCGCCTTGAATGGATACACCGTATGATTGAACACGGTGAATCTACCGATACACCCGAAGAACTTGTTACTACAATTAAGGGTGATTTATCAAGTGAAGAAGTTTATGTGTTCACCCCTCGCGGCGATGTTAAGGCACTTTCAAAGGGTGCTACGGTAATAGATTTTGCATATGCCATTCACTCTGCAGTCGGCAACAAAATGGTAGGTGCTAAAGTAAACGGTAAAATAGTTCATCTTGATTATAAGGTTAAAACAGGTGAAATTGTTGAAATTTTAACATCTAATGCGCAGGGCAAAGGCCCAAGCCGTGATTGGCTCAATATTGTAACAACCGGTGAAGCAAGAAGTAAAATTCGCTCTTGGTTTAAGAAAGAAAAGCGTGATGAAAATATCATTCAGGGTAAGGCTGAAGTTGAGCGTGAACTCAAGCGTAATTTCATTCGCCTTGAAAATGATGATTATATTAAATTTGTTGCCAAAATTGCAGAAAGGCAGCATTTTACGGATGTTGATGATTTTTATGCGGCGGTAGGTTACGGCGGAATTCAAATAACACGCCTTATGCCGGGTATAAAGGATGAATATAACCGCAATTGGAAAGTTCAAAAAGAGGAAAACAAAACTCCGCTTGCAAGCAGCAATACTGTTGATAAACCGCGTACATCAAAGGATAGTTCAGGTGTTGTGGTTGACGGAATAGATAATTGCCTTATTAAAATGGCTCGCTGCTGTTCACCGATTCCGGGTGAGGAAATTATCGGCTTTATTAACCGCGGAACAGGGTTGACTATTCACAGAAGAGATTGTGTAAATGTACCTGAAGATTTGAAAAATTGCCCTGAACCTGAACGCTGGGTAGGTGCGCATTGGGATAGTAATGTTAAAGTTGACGCACGCTCAACTATCGATGTTTATGCTATTGACCGTGACGGAATGGTGCTTGATATTACTACCTGCCTTGCAAATTCGCATGTGAAAATTCATTCAATCAATGCCCGCCCTATTAACGACGGAAATTGCCTTACTACAATGACCATTACGGTAAATTCAAAGGAACATCTTGATTCTATTGAAAAATCAATTCGTAAAATTGAGGGCGTTTATCATATAGAAAGGTCTGCAATATAATATATGAAAGCAGTAATTCAAAGAGTAAAGCACTCGTCTGTTACGGTAGACGGTGAACTTATAAGCAAAATTAACAATGGCTTTATGATTCTTTTGGGTGTTATGGAAGGTGACACCGAAGAAGATGCAAACAAGCTTGTTAAAAAAATACCTAATTTAAGAATTTTTGAAGATGATAATGGAAAAATGAATCTTTCGCTTCTTGATACTTTAGGTGAAATTCTTTTAGTATCACAATTCACACTTTGCGCAGATTGCTCACACGGCAGGAGACCGAGTTTTATTAAATCGGCACCGCCCAAAGAGGCTAATGCACTTTATGAATATGTTGCAGATGAATTAAAAAAAGCCGGTGTGAAAGATGTGAAAACAGGCATTTTCGGCGCAGATATGAAAGTAGATTTGCTTAATGACGGGCCTGTTACAATAATTTTAGACAGTAAGGAATTAAAATAATGATAAGCGTAAAATCAGCCACTTTCGGCAGTCTTGAAAATAATTGCTATCTTATTACAGATGAAAAAACAAATAAAAGCGCTCTTATTGACTGTACTGAAGACAGCGAAAAAATGATGAATTTTATTAAAGGTGCAGACCTTGAATATATACTTCTTACACACGGCCATTTTGACCATATCGGCGGAGTTAAAGCAGTTTTTGAAAAAACAGGCGCAAAAGTTTTAATTTCTAAAGAAGATGAACCAATGCTTTCATCTTCTAAATTAAGCCTTGCGGCTTTTTGCGGCGGTGTTCAAAACAATACTGCTGCATACGGTAATGTGGCAGACGGTGATGTTATAACTTTAGGTGAAAGCGAAATTAAAGTTATTGCTACACCCGGCCACACAAAAGGCGGAGTGTGCTATGTTTGTGATAATAATGTTTTTACCGGGGATACTATGTTTTTTTGCTCCTGCGGAAGAACTGATTTTCCGGGCGGTTCATCACAGGAAATCGTGCAAAGCTTGAAAAAAATTGCGGGTTTGAAAGGTGATTTGACTGTTTATCCGGGGCATGACCGTTTTTCGTCACTTGATTTTGAAAGGGCAAATAATCCTTTTTTGAATAGGGCTTAATTATGATTTTAAAAGTAATAAACCACGATTTTATATATGAAATGTCACATTTATGCACTGTGTTTTTTCCTTTTGAAAAAATTAAGGATGACGGTGAAGATAATATTGAAGTTGTTACAAGTGCAAACGGAAATGAATTTTCTGTTTATGCCCGTGTTTATGATAAATCACTTATCAAAACATATAAGCTAAAAGTAGGGGATGACGCACAAACTCAAATGTCAGTATTGCTCTTTAATGTGCTGTGTGAAATAACAGGCTTTAAACCGCCTTGGGGAATTCTTTTCGGTGTTCGCCCTGCAAAGCTTATGCACAGGTATGTTGAAGAATTGGGTGAAGAAAGGGCAAGAAATCATTTTATAAATACTTTTCTTGCTTCTCCTCAAAAAACCGATTTGGCACTTGAAGTAATGCACCGTGAAAATAAAATCATTTCTCTTTCTTCGCATAATTCATTTTCGCTTTATGTTTCAATTCCGTTTTGCCCTACTCGCTGTGCATATTGCTCTTTTGTTTCTCATTCTATTGAAAAAACGCATAAGCTTCTTGAACCTTATGTTAATCTTCTTTGCAGTGAACTTGAAAAAACAGGGCATATTGCAAAGCAACTCGGTTTGCGTCTTGAAACAATATATTTCGGCGGCGGCACGCCGACTACCCTTTCGGCTTCGCAGCTTAAAAAGCTTTTTGATGTGATTAGTGATAATTTTGATTTATCCGCCTTGCGTGAATACACTGTTGAAGCCGGCAGGCCTGATACGGTGACGCAGGATAAGCTTATAGCATTAAAAAATGCCAAAGTAGGCAGAATATCAATAAATCCGCAGACATTTAATGATGATGTTTTGAACACTATCGGCAGGCGCCATACATCGCACCAAACTGTTGAGGCATTTGAACTTGCAAAAAAATGCGGCTTTGATAATATAAATATGGACCTTATTGCAGGGCTTCCGGGTGATACTTTTTCTTCTTTTAAAAACAGTGTTGACACGGCTGTTTTCCTTGGTGCAAGTTCAATAACGGTACACACCCTTGCTATGAAATCATCTGCATATTTGGTAACAAGTGAAAACAAATATGATTTATCAGATAAGCTTCTTACCTCTGATATGGTGGAATATTCAAATGAAAAATTGAAGCAAAACGGATATTATCCTTATTATATGTATCGCCAGTCAAAATCTGTGGGAAATTTAGAAAATGTAGGCTGGTGCAAGGATAATAAGGATTGCCTTTATAATGTGTATATGATGGATGAAACACATTCTGTTTTCGCTGTGGGTGCCGGCGGTGTAACAAGGCTTAAAAATCAAGACACAGGTAAAATAGAACGCATATATAACTATAAGTATCCATATGAATATATTGACAGATTTGATGAAATATTAAAGAGAAAAGATTTAATCAAAGAATTTTATATAAAATAATAATTAAAATTTCATATTGTATTGCATTGCTTTACAGATTGTAATATAATGTGAGCGAGGTGGTAGTAATGGCTATAAAACTTAGCGAACTTTTTGGTTCTATGGATGAAGCTTTTAATAATCAAAAGCTTGAAGAAATGTTTAATAAAACTAAAGATGTTGCCGAAAATATGAGCAAGAAGAGTGCTGAAAGGCTTGAAATCAGTCGCAAAAAGGTTGAGCTTCTTGATGCTAAAGCAAAGCTTTCGAAGTTTTATGAAAAATTCGGCAAACTTCAATATTTAAAATATATCGGCGAAGAAGTCAGTGATGAAGAAATAACCGATTGTGCAAACGCAATTGCCGATAATAAAGAAAAAATACAGCTTTATACAGCCGAAATAGAAAAGGCAAAAGCTGAATTTAATGAATCAATGGCAAATATGGCTAAAAAAACCAAGGAGGCATTTTCGGTAGATAATTGCACAAAAACCGAAGTGAAGGCTGACAGTGTTGAAGTAGTTGAAGCAACTGCTGTTGAAGATGAAAACGGCAAGGAATAAAATAATAAAGGAATTTTAAAGAGCAACTTTTTGTTGCTCTTTTATTTTTTCTTTGGGTGATTATTTGAAAAAGAGTATTAAAGAAAAGTATATTTCAAGTGCTTTTTTGCTTCTTGTATCAACTGTTATAGTTAAAATAATATCTGCAATTTATAAAATTCCGCTTACGGCATATATTGGTGCAACAGGCAGGGGATATTTTTCTATTGCATATAATCTTTGCCTGCCTATTCACGCGCTTACTATGGGGGCTTTTCCTATTGCCATGTCTAAACTTGTAAGTAAATATAACGCAATAGGTGATAAAAAGCGGGTGACGGCATTAAAATCAGCCGGTAATAAATTGTTCTTTTTTGCATCTTTTGCAGGCATTGCGGTTATGTTGCTTGCTGCAAAACCTTACAGTGAGTTAATATCAAATTCACCTAAAAGTATTTATACGATTTTTGCACTTGCACCAAGCGTGTTTTTCTGCTGTTTAGGTGCAGGCCGCCGTTCATTTGCCGAAGGCTTTATAGATATGAAACCTACTGCGTTGTGCCAAATAATCGAAGCGGTATTTAAAATGGTGTTCGGCTTGCTTTTTGCAAGATATTCAATGAGCTACTTTATGGCAAGCTATTATGAATTAGGCACGGTTTTAAATATTGCATATCAAAGCGAAAAAGAAGCTCTTTCGGCAATTTATCCGCTTACTTCAGCTTGCGCAATGCTCGGTGTAAGCTTTGGAGGATTTGCAGGGTATGTTTATGTTTCGCTTTATGTTAAAAATAAGTATAAAATGCCAAAGCCTAAAAAAGATTTATCAAAAGAAATGTATCACGAACTTGTAATGTTTTCATTTCCGCTTCTTATAGCAACAGCAGTTCAAAGCGTGGCTTCGTTTTTTGACACTTCTTCGCTTCAATATGCTTTAACTCTTTGTGATAAATCACTTCTTTCAAAACAATATAATTATTTTGATGAAGATGTTTTTACATATGTTTTTGGTGTGTATTCATCAGCACTTGATTTTAAAAATCTCGTTCCGGGGATAGTGATGGCTCTCGGTGTAACCGCCGTGCCGGCTGTCAGCTCGTCTTACGAAAGTAATTCGCCTAAATTTAATGCTCTTATTAACAGCATTATGAAATATACAAGTATTCTTGCGTGCTTCGGCGGGTGCGTTCTTGCACTTTTTTCAAGTGAAATACTTACTCTGTTTTACGGCAATTCAAATTCGGATATTTCCAAATACGGCAGTGATATTCTCTTTTACTTAGGTGTATTTATTTTGCCTTGTTGCCTTGCTTCAAGCTGTGTTTTTTGCTCGCAGTCGCTCGGGCTTTCTAAAAAAACTATTGCCCCGTTTCTTGTTTCGGGGATTGTCAGAGTAGTACTGAATATCATTCTTATTCCAAAGCTTGAAATGAATATTTCTTCTTCTGCTTTATCAAATTTCGGCGGATTTTTATTGATTCTTATTTGGAATATGATTACGGTAAGCAAAGAAACAGGGGCTAAATTTAGCATAAAAGATATATTTATTAAGCCGATTTTTTGCTCGGCAACGGTTTATTTTGCCGTGAAAGTAATAAAAGAGTCATTTTTCAATCAATTTTCTTCTCTTCTTATTTTGATAATTTGTGGCATAATATGCACTTTTTTGACAATTTTATTACTGCTTTTGTTCAAATGTATAAAACTTTCTGATATAATATCACCCAAATAACGTAAAAAATGTGCATAAATACTTGCAAAATACACGGATTTATAGTATTATTTCATTGACAAGTTAATCATAGGGGCGTGTTAAAGTGGATTTTCAATTTAAAGATAAATATAATATTGATGATTTGATTTCACTTATTACATTGCTTCGGGCGCCGGGAGGATGCCCTTGGGACCGTGAGCAGACTCATACTTCAATTAAAAGTAACTTTATTGAAGAAACATATGAGGTTATTGAAGCTATAAATAAAAACAGCATATCAGGTCTTAGGGAAGAGTTAGGCGATGTTCTCCTTCAAATTGCACTTCACTGTGAAATGGAAAGTGAAAAGGGCAATTTTACCTTTAATGATGTTTGCGATGAGCTTTGTAAAAAGCTTATAGTTCGTCACCCTCATGTTTTCGGTGACGCTGTTGCAAACAATACTAAAGAGGCACTTGACAGTTGGGACAGCGTAAAAGCAAGTTTAAAAGGTACTAAAACCGCTTCAAGCAAAATGGATAGTATTGCACTTGAACTTCCTGCTCTTATGCGCGCACAAAAGGTTCAATCAAAGGCAAGCAAGGTTGGTTTTGATTGGGAAAGTCAAGACGGTGCTTTTTCAAAACTTAATGAAGAGATTAACGAGTTGAAAATTGCAATTTCACATAACAATCAGGCTGAAATTGAAGATGAATTCGGAGATGTTCTTTTTTCTTGTGTTAATATTTCACGCTTTATAGGGGTAGATAGCGAAGAGGCTTTAAAAGCTTCTACCGATAAATTTATTACTCGCTTTAAGTTAGTTGAAAAAATGGCACTTGAAAATAATATTGATATGAAATCTTCTTCTATTGAAGAGCTTGATGCCTTGTGGGATAAGGCAAAAGAAATATTAAAAGCCGATGATAATTCGGCAATAAACGGAGGAAATTAAAATGAACAAGACAGAACTTGTAGCAGCAGTAGCTGCAAAGGCAGAACTTTCAAAGAAGGACGCAGAAGCAGCAGTAAACGCTGTATTTGATTCAGTTAAGGATGCTCTTGCTGAAGGTGATAAGGTTTCTCTTATCGGTTTCGGTACTTTCTCAGTTAAGACTCGTGCAGCTCGTACAGGCCTTAATCCTCGCACAAAGGAAACAATCGAAATTCCTGAATCAAAGGTTCCTGCATTTAAGGCAGGTTCAGCTCTTAAGGATGCTGTAAAGTAATTTTGTTTTGGCTTTTTAGGGTGTCTTTTTTAGGCACCCTATTTCTTTTTAGTTAAAGGTGAATTATGAGACTTGATAAATTTTTAAAAGTATCGCGTATTATTAAGCGCAGAACCATTGCAAATGAAGCTTGCGATGCCGGTAAAGTAGAAGTAAACGGAAAGATCGCGCGTGCATCATATAATGTAAAAGTCGGTGATGTAATTAAAATTACACTCGGAACTAAAATAAACAGCTACAAGGTGCTTGCAATAAACGAGCATGCACTTAAGGAAGACGCGGCAAAAATGTATGAAATATTATAATTAAACCACCTGCAAATTTGCGGGTGGTTTTTGCATATTATCGCCGGCAGTCACATAAAATTATTTAGGTGATTTTATGGAAAATATCAGTGAAACAAGCCATGCCTTAACACTTGAAAACAGGGAGCATTTATCATTAAGCGGAATAAGTGATGTGGATTCGTTTAATGAAGAAGAAATTGTTGCGATTTGCTCCTGCGGTGAGCTTACAATAAAAGGCGAACTTCTTCATATTGAAGAATTAAATCTTGAAACAGGTTATGTATCGGTCAGCGGAAAGGTTACTTCGCTTACATACAGTGAAAAATTTTCGTCATCTTCACTTTTAAAGAGGCTTTTCGGTGGGTGAGGCTCTGTTTTATGCCTTTTTTGTAGGCATAGGATTTGGAATTTATTATGATATTTTGAGACTTTTTCGTTTGACTGTCGGTCTTGATTTATTTTTTGATTTGCTTTTTTGGGTAAGCTGTTCATTCGTGACTTTTTCATATCTTTTGATTTTTAATAACGGTGAGATTAGGTGGATATATCTCGTCACAATTTTGGTTGGCTTTTTGGTGTATATACTGTCATTCGGAAAGCTTTTTTTGCCTATCCAAAAAACAATTGCAAAAAAAGTTAAAATTCGGTTAAAAAAATTTAAAAAAGTATTGCAATTGCCGTATTTATTATATTATAATATCAAAGTAAAGTTTAAAAAACCGAATCATAAAAAATATGAGGGTGACGAATTTGGCAAATCAGAGCAAGAAAGCTAAGTCTAAAAAGCTATATATAGGCAAATACAGTGTCGGCAAAATTCTTGTCGGCGTTTTACTTGTAGCTGTTTTTGCATTTTTTTCTATCAGCACGGTTAATAAAAATGCCGATATAAGCAGGCTGCAAAAGGAAAAGGCTGAGGTTAGTGCCAAGTATGAAGCACAAGAGGAGGAAAATAAGGAACTCCAGGCTGTGCTTGATAATGAAGATAAGGATGAATATATCGAAAAGAAAGCGAGAGAAAAGGGCTATGTAAAAAGTGATGAAATCGTTTTCTATGATATTTCATCGGGTAAGTAAAATTCATTTAAGGGTGTATTATTACACCCTTATTTTTGTTATTGAAAAGGAAGTATTATGCATTTATTGATGACAGCACCTTGCCTTTTGGGATTAGAAGGCTTGGTAGCAGATGAATTAAGATTTATGGAAGCCGAAAATGTATTGGCGGAAAATGGGCGTGTGTTTTTTGAAGGCGATGAAGCGATGCTTGCAAGGGCAAATATCAACAGCCGCTTTGCTGAAAGAATACTTATCGTTCTTGACAGATTTAAGGCAGAAACATTTGAAGAACTTTTTCAGGCTGTAAAGGCATTGCCTTGGTCAGAATTTATAGGCTCAAGCGATACTTTTCCCGTTAAGGGTTACAGTATCAATTCGACCCTTCATTCAGTTCCCGATTGCCAAAAGATAATTAAAAAAGCAGTTGTTGAATCGCTTAAAGAAGATTATGGCATATCTTGGTTTGAAGAAACAGGTCCGGTTCATCAAATTCAATTTTCCATTATGAAAAACGAAGTTACAATAATGCTTGATTCAACAGGCAGGGGGCTTCATAAAAGGGGTTATCGCCCTGAAGCTAATGATGCACCGATTAGGGAAACTCTTGCGGCAGCTCTTTGCTCACTTTCAAGGCTCAGGCATTATCACACTATGTATGACCCTTGCTGTGGCAGCGGTACAATCCTTATTGAAGGGGCAATGATGGCTCATAATATTGCACCGGGTATTAACCGTAATTTTGAATGTGACCGCTGGGGATTTATTCCTGAAAAAGCTTGGATGCAAGAAAGAGAGCGTTGCCACGATATTATTAAAACAGATACTGATTTTGTAGCATTCGGCAGTGATATTGATTTTCATGCGCTTGAACTTACAATGGCAAATGCAAAAAGAATTAAAGTTGATAAGTTTTTAAGGCTTGATACAAAGGATATTAAAGATTTTAACCCGACTACCGAAAAGGGTACGCTTATTACCAACCCACCGTACGGTGAAAGAATGCTTGATATTAAAACAGCAAAAAATATTTATCACATTATGGGTGAAAAATTTGTGGCTAAGCGTGGCTGGAGCTATGGTATAATTTCTCCGGATGAGGAATTTGAGCGCGAATTTGGCAGAAAAGCGGATAAGCGAAGAAAGCTTTATAACGGAATGATAAAATGCCAGTACTATATGTACTTTAAATAAGTTTTGAATTTGGGGTTTAAATATGAATTACAAGGATAAATATAATGAATGGCTCGCTTTTGCAGATGAAAATACAAAAGCTGAACTTGAAAGCATAACAGATGAAAAAGAGATTGAAGACAGGTTTTATAAAGACCTCGCTTTTGGTACAGGCGGTTTAAGAGGTGTTATGGGTGCAGGCTCTAACAGAATGAATCGCTATACGGTAGGTAAGGCAACTTTGGGACTTGCCCGTTATCTAAAAAGTAAAAATGACGGTGAAATAAGCGTTGCAATTGCATATGATACTCGTAATAATTCACAATACTTTGCAAAGGTTGCGGCAGGTATATTTGCTTCACAAAATATTAAGGTTAATATTTATAAAATGGTTGTGCCTGTTCCGGTTTTGTCATTTACAACTCATTATTTGAATTGCACAGCCGGTGTTATGATTACAGCATCACATAATCCAAAGGAATATAACGGATATAAGGTTTATGACAGTAAAGGCTGCCAATTTTGCACAGAAGATGCTAAAAACGCAATTGGCTTTATAAACGATATTACCGACTATTCTTCAATTCCTTTTCTTGAAGAAAGTGAGCTTATAAATTACATAGGTGAAAACGAGCTTAACGCTTTTCTTGCAGAGGTTAAAAAGCAATCTCTTTATGAAGAAAAGAGCGATTTGAAAATTGTTTATACTCCGCTTCATGGTACAGGCAATATTCCGGTAAGAAAAATGCTTGAGGGAATGGATGTTACGGTTGTTAAAGAGCAAGAACTTCCTGACGGTAATTTTTCAACTGTTCGTTCACCTAATCCTGAAGAAAAGGACGCACTTACAATTGCAATTGAAAAAGCTAAAGAAATCGGTGCTGATCTTGTTTTAGGTACTGACCCTGACTGTGACAGAGTAGGCATTGCTGTTAAAGACGGTGATGATTATAAGCTTTTTACCGGTAACCAAACAGGTGCGCTTCTTGTAAAATTTGTTTTAACTATGAAAAAAGATACTTTAAATAAAAAATCAACTTTGGTTAAAACAATCGTTACATCAGAACTTGGTGCAAATATCGGCAGAAAATTCGGACTTCAGATTGAAGAAACACTCACCGGATTTAAATATATCGGCGATAAAATAAATAAATACGAGCAAACAGGCGAGCAGGAATTTGTTATCGGATATGAGGAGTCGTACGGCTATCTTGTAGGCACTCATGCAAGGGATAAAGACGCTGTTGTTTCATCAATGCTTATTTGCCAAATGGCTTCTTGGTATAAAAATCAAGGCAAAACCCTTGTTGACGGATTAAATGAAATTTATGCTGAATACGGATATTTTCTTGATTATCTTGATTCATTTGTATTAAAGGGTAAGGACGGAGCAGAAAAAATTCAAAATCTTATGACTTCGTTTAGAAATAAAGGAACATCCCTTTTTGACGGAATTGAAGAAGTAATTGATTTTTCAACAGGTATTCGTGATTTGCCAAAAGAAAATGTTCTCAAATATATTTGGAAAGACGGTTCGTGGATGGCAGTTCGCCCATCGGGTACAGAGCCTAAAATCAAGGTGTATTACTCAATAGTTGATGCATCAAAGGAAAATGCAGGCAAACGCCTTGAAATAATCAGAAATGAAATTAAAAGTATTATAAACGCATAATATGGGAGCGAAGTATGGAAAAAGTCAAAAATTATGTTGAAACTGTTTTGCAGCCGAAACTTCAAGGCGACGGCGGCTGGGTTGAATATGTCAGCCTTGATAAAGACGAGCTTACTTTAATTTTTAGGGGCGAATGTTCAAAATGCCTTATTTTGAACCGCTGTACCGCTTGGATTGAAGAACAGATAAAAAAAGATTTGAAAAAGAATGTTAAGGTTAATGCAATTCGTAAAAAGCCTTATTTTCAAGATGTTTAAGGAGGTATAGAAATGGCACATATTAAAGTAGTAAGGCGTTCTATGCGTCCTGAAGAGTGGACTGATTTGCGCTTCGGTTGGCTTAAAAGATATATATATTCTTCAAAGTGGGAAATTACCAATCTTATGATTAGGGACGCGCGCCAAATATCCGAAATGGAATTTGAATATTACAGTGATGATTACCGCCCGCTTAATAAGGGCGATATGTATTTCACACCTGACGGAACAGCGTTTATTAAAGCTGATGTTGATATTCCAAAGGAACTTCAGGGAAAAGAACTTTGGTTTTCACTTAAAACAGCTGCCGAAATTTGCGTTAAAATTAACGGAAAGTATGTAGGCGGTGTTGACCCTAACAGAGAAAGAATGCTTCTTTCTCCGTATATTGATGATAAAAAGACGCTTCATTTTGATATGATGGGCTATAACCGTTCAAAGCCTGATGATGAGCGTAACCCCGAATCACTTTCTGTTCGCGGTTGCCGCCAAATATTTGAGGGTGCTTATATCTGCACCGTTAATCATAAGGTGCAAAATCTTGTTTGGGATTTTGAACTCCTTTTGGATATTGCAAAGAGTGAACTTTTTAATGAAGATTATCGCAACTTCCTTAATAAAGAACTTAACAATGCAATGAATTTGATTGATTTTGACAGCGATGAGCTTGACGGAATTGACGAATGCCAAAAGTATCTTGATGATGTTGTTTTTGCAAACGATAATTACAAAGGCAACGGTGATGTGGCACTTATTGCTCATTCGCATCTTGATATTGCATATTATTGGCGAAGAATTCACGCTGTGCAAAAAAATCTTCGTACAGTTCTTATTCAGCTTCGTTTAATGGATAAATATCCTGATTTCAAATATACTCATACCCAACCTTATGTTTACGAAACACTTGAAAAGTATTATCCTGATGTATTTGAAGAACTTAAGGAAAAAGTTAAAAACGGCCAGTTTGAGCCGGTAGGCGCAATGTATGTTGAGCCTGATTGTAATATTCCTACTGCCGAAAGCCTTGTTCGCCAGTGCCTTTACGGTCAGCAAACATATAAAAGAATGTTTGGCAAAACAGTAAATAATGCTTGGCTTCCGGATGTGTTCGGCAATAGCTGGATTTTACCTCAAATTCTTAAAAAAAGCGGTGTTGATTACTTTGTGTCAAACAAAATGTCAACTTGGAATGATACTAACCGTTTTCCTCATAATAACTTTATTTGGAAAGGTATTGATGGCACGGATGTTTTAGCATGCGTTCCGCCTACTCATTTTATTACCTGGAATATGCCTTCTCAAATTCAGGAAAATTGGGAAGCATATATTGATAAAGATTCAGGCGGCCAAACTATGAATATGTTTGGCTACGGTGACGGCGGTTCAGGCTGTACGGAAGAAATGATTGAGCTTATGCATAGGTTTGATAAGCTTTCAATTATGCCGAAATGTGAGCATATGGGCGGCCAAGAATTCCTTGAAAAAAATCTTAAAAATAATAAGGAATTGCAGACTTGGGACGGTGAACTTTACCTTGAAATGCACAGGGGTACTTTTACTACAAAGTCTGAAATGAAGCGTGCTAACAGAAGGCTTGAATATAAGCTTCGTGATGCAGAAATGCTTTCCGTTTTAAGAGGCGAGGATAATAGACAAGCTATTACATCAGCGTATAAAAAGCTTCTTATAAATCAATTTCACGATATTCTTCCGGGTTCTCATATTCACCCGGTTTATGAAGATGCAATGAAAGATTACAGTGATATTGAAAAATGCGTTGACGGTATTATCGGCACAGGCTCAAAGTATTTTAATACACTTAATTTCACCCGTGATGCGCTTACTTTTGTACCTAATAAAAAAGGTACTTCCACTCGTTACGGTGTTCGCGGAAATTGGATTATTCCTAATATTCCGGCTCTTTCTTCATCATCTCTTCGTGCAACTAAGTTTAATGGCGAATGGCTTAACTGCAATGGCAATAATATAGAAACTCCGTTTTATAAAGCTGTGCTTAATGACGACGGCTCAATCGCTTCTCTTATTGATAAAAAGCAGGATAGGCAGTGGGTTGACGGTGATTTTAATAAACTTAAAATATATACCGACCACCCGGGTAACTATGATGCTTGGGATATTCTTCCTAACTATAAGGATAAGCAAATAGAAATAAATGTTAAGGAAAAGCTTGCCCTTGCCGAACTTGACGGTGAATGTGCAACATTTAAAACTGTTCTTTCAACTGAAAAATCAACTTGGACTATGCTTATCAGATTCTTTAGAAGAAGCTGCGGTATTGAAGTTGAAAATATTGTTGATTGGAATGAAAAGCATAAGCTTGCAAAGGCTGAATTTGATTGCAATGTTCTTACCCGTAAGGCACTTTGCGATACTTCGGCAGGCTTTATAGAAAGGGATACACATAAAAACACTACTTGGCAGCAGGCAAGATTTGAAACCTGCCATCATAAGTGGGCTGACCTTTCTGAAACAGACGGCGGTATTGCAATTATCAATGACGGTAAATACGGTATCGGTTTTGATGAAAATACAATGTCGCTTTCACTTCTTCGTGCTACTATTCGCCCTGATGTAACATCTGATATGGGGCAGCATAATTTCTGCTATATGATTTATCCGCATAATAAAAATGCTGTTGACGCCAATATCAATAAAATTGCATTTCAGTTTAACGAGCAGCTTGTAAAAGCTGATGTTCAGTACAGCGGTGATACATTTGAACCTCTTTATTTGCAGGCTATGAAGCAAAGCGAAGACGGTTCAATGACGGTTATTCGCTTAAGCGAGCAAGACGGTAAGCGCGGTAAGATTAAACTTTCAAAGCCGGTTAAGCTTCTTGATATGCTCGAAAATGAAATCGGCAAAACAGATGTGATAGAATATAAACCTTTTGAAATCATTACATTAGGTGTTTAAAATGACAACTGCTCAAATAATTACAATCGTTGCTGTTGTTTTAATACTCGGTATAATTATATTTCCGCTTGTTAATCGCCGGCAATTCAGAAATCTTGAACCTGATCAGCAAATTAGGCTTATTATGAAAGAAGCTAAAGGTCTTGTATATTTCAAAAATGTATCAAATGGAAGTACAGGTGTTCTCTTTTATGTGAAAAATAAAAGGAAAATACTTGCACTGCCTTGGGTGCTTGACGGTGGAAATATGCTTTGTACAAAGGAAAACCCTTTTTCAAATTGGGATTATCCGGAAGAAAAGCAACCTATTAACGAGGATGAACTCAAACAGCTAAGCGAAGAACTTGAAAAATATAATAAAAAAAGCCCGGTTAAAATAGTATTTAAGTAAAAGTAACGAGCCTATGGTTTTAGACCATAGGCTCGTTTATTAGTTTATTGTTTCATATATTCGGTAATATAAATATATGTATAAGGATATTGTGCTTTGAATTCATCGTCAATTTTATTCTTCTCTGCAATGCTTTTCGCATGTTTGTCAAATTCATCAAAATATTCTTTGCCTGTGTCGGCAGAAGTTTTAATATATTCATTACCGGCGATTTTTAAAAATGCGTATTGCAATATTTTACCGCTAGGTTCATTGAGTTTTCCGCTTTTATATGCATTAAATGTGTAACGCACAGTATATTCACCGTAATCAAGTAATTTGCTAAAATAAGCGTCTGTTTCAGTGTCAATCAAATTGATATTGCCTATTCTTTTCAGCAAGGTTTCAATAGATTTGTTAATGTCGATTTCCTTATTATTTTCAATCAATGCTTTCATTGCCTGTGCAGTAAGTTCTTGATTTTGCAGTGAGGTATTTGAATTATTTTCAAAATAATAAGTATATACATCATTTGAAAACATTTTCTTTATACTTTTCAGGTAATCTGTACCGTCCTGCGCCGCAGTAAATTTAACAACGCTGTAATCGGAATTATTGTTAAGCTTTAAATCGATTTTTGCGTCACTAATCCAAGCACTTTCATCATTTACATATCCGTACCTTGTGGAATAGGTTGCAGTATAAAATCTTAAATAAACACTGATTGTATTTTTGCTTGTGTATTCCTTTTGATAAATATAATGTGCCTCGCTTTTGTATTTTTCATAGTCGTAATTTGGTGATATCTGCTTTAAAATTTCATTTGAAAGTGTTTCGTTAAAGCCTTTTGAATTTGGCATAATTGCGTAAATTCTTACACCCTCCTGATTATATAAAGTCGGCTTGTTATCAAAGTAAATTATACTGCTGTAATTTTTACCTTTAAAGTATTTTACTTCTTTTATGCTGTTTGTTTTCGAAAAGTATTTTTCGTCTGCATCAAGTTTATATTTTGCGTATGTTTTTAAAAATTCTTTGCGCGTATATTCCTTTTCTTCAACTTTGTCACTATATTCAATTTCTTCTGTTTCAATATTTAAGATTAACTTCTTTTTATCAAACTTGATTACTGTATTTCCGCCGTCAATTTGTATGCTCGAAATTGACAGTCCTGTATTTGTTGCAATCACATTACCTAAAATATAATCATCGCTGATTGTATTATTTTGTTTTGCTGATACATTTGAACTTGAATTTATACTTATTTTATCTGTTTGTTTCTTTACATCAATCGGATTAGATGCACACGCACTCAAAATAATAAGGCAAAGCATAATTGCTGCTATACCGATTATTTTTTTAGGCTTTTTAAATTTAAGTACATTTTTAATTCTTGTTTTTGCCTTACTCTCTATAAAACATAGGGGAGTTGATGACGGAAAATTGTTTTTTGCTGCAAATGATAATAGGGCAGACGAATAAATTTTTTTAATGTTTTTATGGCTTTCTATTACTTTTTCATCACAACTCATTTCCATATCATCATTCATCAGTTTGAATGCAATAAAGCAAAACGGATTAAACCAATGTATCGCCAAAAGCAAAAATGCAAATGCTTTTATGATATGGTCTTTTCGCTTTAAATGATATTTTTCGTGCGCAATGATATAATCAATGTACTGTTTATCTGTATTTGACGGAATATATATTTTTGGCTTTATTATTCCTAAAATAAACGGTGTGTTGGCTTGGTGCGAAAAATAAATATTTTCTTTAAAGTTCTTGCCGCTTTTTAGCTTCTGCTTTAGGTTAAAATATCTTGCTGTGCTTATTGCTAAAATAACAACGGTCACACTAATCCATATATATGGCAATATGTCAGTCAATGTTAGGGCTTTTGCACTGTTGTTTAAACTGCCTGATGAGCTGATTATTGTGTTAAGTGCAGAAATATTGCCTTCATCAACATAAGTCAGTTTGCCTGATTGTGTGTTTAATACTTCGCTTTTAGCAATGTTAAACGGACTTAGCAGTGATTTGAATGAAAACGGTACACATAGCCTGAATGCAACCACGCTCCATAGCAAATAGCTGTATTTTTTAGGCAGGCGTTTTATTAACATTCTTGCAATTATTACAAGAATTATCACTATTGCCGATGTTATACTCATATTTAACACGGTATAAAACAAATTAGTCATATAATCACCTATTCCTTGAAATCATCAATAAGTTTTTTTAATTCGTTTGCCTCTTTGTCACTGATTTTTTTGCCTGCAAAAAACGATGCTAAAAAGCTTGGCAGCGAACCTGAAAATGATTCTTCCACAATGTGTTTGCTTTCAAATTCCTGCACTTCTTCTTTCTTTACAAGTGAAGTTACTATTGTGTTTTTGTTTTGTGCTAAACCCTTATCACATACTTTTTTTAAAGTTGTATATGTTGTTGATTTTTTCCAATTAAGCCTATTTGCACATAACTCCACAAGCTTGCCGGAGCGTATTGGCTCGTTTTCCCATATAATGCTCATAAACTTGTAATCACTTTCACATAATTTTAAATTCATTTGTATCACTCCTTTGGCGGTCTATAATCGCCGACCTTCTATGTTTAGTCTATCATAATAGACCAATTTTGTCAAGAAAAAACCGAGCTGTAAAATACAGCTCGGTTTAGTTGTTGAAGTATAGCTATTCTTCTTATTATAATCGTGCTTCCAATCTGTAAATCGGATAGCCTTGCGATGAAAATTTTTGCTCATATTCCGTTTCGATATTTCCTTCAAAATCACTCTTATGCAAATCAAGTGAAATATTTGAAAGTTTAAATCCGCATTTTGAAAAGCTTTCTATTGAATATTCAAAAAAGTGCATATTATCTGTCTTTTGGCAAATTGCACTTCCTTTTTTCAGCATAGGCTTGTATATTTCAAGAAAGCGTGGGTTTGTAAGTCTGTGTGCTTCGTGGCTCTTTTTAGGAAACGGGCAGGAGAAATTAAGATATATTTCTTCAATTGAATTATTTGGAATGTATGACGGTAAATATTCCGCTGTGCCGCAAAGAAACATAATATTATCAAGTTTAAGTTCTCTTGCCTTATCAATCGCCATAATAAGTACATTTCTGTTTCTTTCAACGCAGAGTATATTTTTATCAGGATTTAATGATGCAAATGTGTTGCCGAATTGCCCTTTGCCGCATCCTATTTCAAGATAAACAGGCTGCTCCTTTTTAAATATTTCTTTAAAATCAAGTAAGTGGTTTTCTTTTATCGCGTCTTGAAAATCAAGAGAGTCATTTTTCATTGTAATAAGGTAATCACTTGAAGCTTCGATTCTCTCGTCAAGATTTTTCTTTCTTTTCATTCTCATAGCTATGTCCCCGTTTCGTTAATGTTCGTCTTCAAGTACAGCGTGTGCGCACTTAACTCCGTCAACAGCCGCAGAAATAATTCCGCCTGCATATCCTGCGCCTTCGCCGCACGGATATACACCCCTGATGTTGCATTGCAATAAATCATCACGCAGTATTCTGACTGAACTTGATGACCTTGTTTCAGGTGCAGTCAATACAGCGTCGTATAAATTAAAGCCGTTTAGCTTTTTGTCCATTTCAACTATTGCGCTTTTCATAGTTGCCGATACTTTTTGCGGCAGACATTCATCAAGATTTGTAAGCGTAACACCGGTAGGGCAGGTCGGCTTTACATTTCCAAGCTTTTTTGATTCGATTCCGTTTAAAAAATCGCCCACAAGCTGTGCAGGTGCATTGTAATTACTGCCGGCAATTTCATATGCTTTATGTTCTATTTCCCTTTGGTAGTAAATTCCTGCAAGTGGATGTTCGCTTGGAAAATCTTTTGGCTCAATTCCTACAAGTAATGCCGAGTTTGCATTTTCACCGTCACGGGCAAGGCTGCTCATTCCGTTAACTATTACACATTCTTTTTCGCTTGCTGCGGCAACAACTGTACCGCCCGGGCACATACAAAATGTATACGCACCCCTTTCGTGAAGTCCGTGGCAGGCAAGCTTGTAATCAGCAGCGCCGAGTTTTGGATGATTTGCAAATTTGCCGTATTGAGCTTCGTTAATCAGCTTTTGCGGATGTTCAATTCTTGCACCCACCGAAAATGGCTTTTGCATAATATCAACACCGAGTGAGTAGAGCATTTCTACTGTATCCCTTGCACTGTGGCCTATTGCCATAATTACTGTGTCTGTTTCGAGGTCAAAGCTTTCGCCTTTATGCTCATAGCTTACACCGTGAACAAATTTGTTTGCCACAATAAGCTTTGTAAGCTTACATTCAAGCTTAACTTCACCGCCCAAGCTTTCAATTTTCTTTCGTATATTTTTTACCACTATTTCAAGCCTGTCAGTGCCGATATGCGGCTTTGATGAATATAAAATTTCTTCCGGCGCGCCGGCTTCATAAAGCTCTTCAAGTATCTTTTTTATATATGGGCTTTTTATACCTGTTGTCAGCTTTCCGTCAGAAAAAGTACCTGCGCCGCCCTCGCCGAATTGTACATTTGATTCTTCATTAAGCTTTTTTTCGCTCCAAAATTTTTGAACATCGGCTTTTCTTGCATCAATGTCTTTCCCGCGTTCAAGAATAATAGGCTTTAAACCCGAAAGTGCAAGTATAAGCCCTGCAAACATTCCTGCCGGCCCGAAGCCGATTACGACCGGTCTAAATTTGCTTACCCTTTTGTTTTCAGGAAGTTCATATACATAAGGTTTTACTATCTGCACTTTGTTCGACTTGCATTTGTTAGCTATTTGTTCTTCATCTAAAGCAATCGTAACATCAAGCGAATATGTGAAATGTACATCGTCTTTTTTTCTTGCGTCGATACTCTTCTTGAAAATAGTATATTTGGTTATATATTTTTCATTTATTTTCAGAATTTTAGAAGCTTTCTTTTTAAGTAAGCTTTCATCTTCGTCAAGTGATAATTTAATTTCGTTAATTCTTATCATTTTGTTTCCTCTTTTTTAATATACTGTCGGCAACACATATTCCACTCCAAAATGCAAAATTGAGATTATAACCGCCGCATTTAAATTGCTTGTCAAGCACTTCACCGCAGGCATATAAGTTTTCAACTTTTACAGATTCGAAATTTCTGAATTCTTTTGTATCGGCACCGCCGCATGTGATTTGAGCAAAATTGTAGCCCTTTGTGCCGGTGATTATCAATTGCCAATTCTTTGCATATTTGCATATTTTTTCTTTATCACCGTTTGCTTGTTTTTCAAGAAGTGACGATATTTTTTCGCCTAATATACCTTCAAGCGAGCCGTATCTGTTTATATGCTCTAAAAGTTCGTTTTCGCTGAAATCACTTGCGAGGTCAATTACAGCGTGGCATTTTTTAGGTTTATCTTTCTCAAAATTCTTGCTTACCGTTTCACTTAAATTCATTGTTACTATTCCCGATAAGCCGTAGTCGGTAAATAATATTTCGCCGAAGTCTTGGGCGGCACATTCGCCGTCAAGCAAAATTTTCATATTGCCTTTTACCCGTTGCCCCTTTAATTGCCGCGGGTATTTGCTTGATGATGTTAGCTGAACCAAAGCAGGGGACAGCTTTGTAATTTTGTGGCCTAAACTTTTTAATATATCATATCCGCTTCCGTTTGAACCGAGCGAGCTTTGTGCTTTGCCGCCTGTTGCAACAATAACACTGTCACCGTAATAAATTCCGCAGTCGGTGGAAACGATTAAATCTTTATCAACATTATTAACCGTACATTCACTCACTATTTGCACACCGAGTTTTTCACACTCTTTTATAAGTATGTTTCTGACGGTGGCGGCTTGGTTTGAATACGGATATATTCGCCCCTCATCATCAATTCTTGTTTTAAGCCCTATGTTTTCAAAAAAGTCTATTACATCTTTATAATGCTCTGCGTTTGTATTTGATAAGTTGCATCGTCCGTTTCCGGTAGCAAGTATTTTCTTGCCGGGAGTGTCGAGCCTTTCAAGAATTATTACTTCATCTTCAGGGATATTCTGTTTTAATCTTATTGCTGCGGCAAGCCCGCTTGCCCCTGCGCCGATTATAATTTCAGTCATAATATCAGTTGCCTTATCTGTGATTTTGTTATATAATAATATAAATTTTTCATAAATGCAAACTTTTTGTTGAAAATACTTGACTTGGTTTACATTCTGTGATATAGTAGTGCTTACCTCGTAGTAGGTGAAATGCCGACAGGCGTTATTTTTTTGCCTGCTTCGCTTTGCGTGGCGAACGAGGGAGATTATATTATCGAAATACTAATGGAGGTGCTATTTTATGAGAGTTAAAATTACTTTAGCTTGCACTGAATGCAAACAACGCAATTACAACACAATGAAAAACAAGAAAAACACACCTGACAGATTGGAAATGAACAAGTATTGTCCATTCTGTAAGAAACACACTCTCCACAGAGAGACAAAGTGATTGGAGGAAGACCGAATGGCTGAAGAAAAGAAGACTTCACCAAAGGCAGAAAAAAAGGCTGATAAGCCTGCAAAATCAACTAAGTCTAAGGACAAGAAGTCAAAGAAAAATCCTTTTAAATCCATTGCGTCATTCTTCAAAAGTGTTAAGGCAGAGGGCAAGAAGGTTGTTTGGGCACAGGCAAAAGATGTCCTTAAAAACACTGTTATTGTTCTTATTGTAGTTATTATTGTAGGTTTAGCTATCTACGGTGTTGATTCACTTCTTTCTCTTGGAATGAAGGGTATCAAAAATCTTGCGCAGACAACTACAACAACTACATCTGTTTCTCAACAGGGTGAAAGTACAACAGCCGCTGCTCTTGATAAAGCAACAACAAAAGCTGCTGAATAATTACTTTGTACTTAATACTTAAAATAATTATTCGGGAGGATTATTGATGGAAGAACCAAAATGGTATGTTGCGCATACATTTTCAGGATATGAAAATAAAGTAGCAAGCAACATCTTAACTGTTGTTGAAAATCGTAACCTTCACGATTTAATTTATGAGGTTGCTATTCCAACCGAAACAGTAAAAGAACTTAAAAGCGATGGCACAGAAAAGGAATATCAAAGAAAATTGATGCCCGGCTATGTCTTCGTAAAAATGATTATGACTGATGACAGCTGGTATGTTGTTCGTAACACAAGAGGTTGCACAGGTTTCGTTGGCCCGGAGGGTGAACCGCAGCCGCTTACAGATGAAGAAGTAAGAAACAATGCTCTTGAAAGAGTCAGCGTTAAAGTTAACTATGAGGTCGGTGACCTTGTTAATGTTGTTGACGGCCCGCTTGAAGGATTTTCAGGCACTGTTGATGAAATTGATGTTGATAACAACAGCGTAAAGGTTACAGTTTCAATGTTCGGCAGAGAAAATCAGGTTGAATTTGAACTTGACCAGCTTGAAAAAGTCGAAGAAGACTAATCATTTATTCACTTTAGTAATTCGCAGTATATCTGCTTATTATCATCGTTTGATTGCACTGTGGCATTTAAGCGATGGTGGGAGAAACCAAAGGTTTCGCCATTTACCACAATATTAGGAGGAAATTATTATGGCACAGAAGGTAGTAGGTTTAATAAAACTTCAGATTCCTGCCGGCAAAGCAACTCCGGCACCACCTGTTGGTCCGGCACTCGGTCAGCACGGTGTAAACATTATGTCATTCACAAAGGAATTCAATGAAAGAACAAAGAATGACGCAGGTCTTATCATTCCTGTTGTAATCACAGTATATGAAGACCGTTCATTTACATTTGTAACAAAGACACCACCTGCAGCAGTTCTTATTAAGAAGGCATGTGGTATTGATAAGGCTTCCGGTGTTCCTAACAAGAACAAGGTAGCAACAATCTCAAAGGCTGATGTACAGAAAATTGCTGAAACAAAGATGCCTGACCTTAACGCAGCAAATCTTGAATCAGCAATGTCTATGATTGCAGGCACTGCACGCAGCATGGGTATAGTAGTAGAAGACTAATTCCCTTGTGGGAGGAAGTATCCGATTTAACCACTGGAGGTAATTTAATTATGAAACACGGAAAGAAATATACAGACGGTTCAAAACTTATTGACCGTGCAAATTTATATGATTCAAAAGAAGCTCTTGACCTTGCAGTTAAGACAGCAACAGCAAAGTTTGATGAAACAGTAGAAGCTCACATTCGTCTCGGTGTTGACTCTCGTCACGCTGACCAGCAGGTTCGTGGCGCTGTTATCCTTCCTAACGGTACAGGTAAGAATGTTAGGGTTGCTGTATTCGCAAAAGGTGACCTTGCTAAAGCTGCTACTGAAGCAGGTGCTGATGTTGTCGGCGATGCTGACCTTGTTCAGAAGATTCAGGGCGGTTGGATGGATTTCGATGTAGCTATCGCATCTCCTGACATGATGGGCTTCGTTGGTCGTTTAGGTAAGGTTCTCGGTCCTCGTGGCCTTATGCCATCACCAAAAGCAGGCACAGTTACTATGGATGTAGCTAAGGCTGTTCAGGATGCTAAGGCTGGTAAGATTGAATACCGTCTTGATAAAACAAACATTATTCACTGCCCAATCGGTAAGGCTTCATTCGGTTCAGATAAGCTTCTTGAAAACTTTAATGCTCTTCTTGATGCTATCATTAAGGCTAAGCCTGCTTCAACAAAGGGACAGTACATTAAGTCAGTAGCAGTTGCTTCAACAATGGGCCCTGGTGTAAAAATCAACCCTAACAAAGTTGGTACAGTTGCAACTGCAGAATAATTTAGGTATTGACAAGGAATAATCCTTGTGTTAAAATACAATAGCTGTTCAGCCAAAGACAGCAGGTGCCGATATGGCGTAAGTTTTCGCCTGCCGAGGAATGGACATTCAAGTAGCATTATGTTATTTTGATGTTTTCGTGCATTCCGAGGTTCTCGGGATGCACTTTTTGTTATAGCTAAACAGCCTTCAAGTCCGTATTTAATACGGCAAATATCAATGGAGGTAAATTAAATGCCAAGTACAGCAGTTCTTGAAAGAAAAAAGCAAATGGTTGCTGACCTTTCAGAAAGAATTAAAAATTCTTGTGCCGGTGTTGTAGTTGATTACAAGGGTATCAATGTTGAAGACGACACAAAGCTTCGTAAAGAACTTCGTGAAGCCGGAGTTGAATACTCAGTAGTTAAAAATACAATTCTTGGTAGAGCAGTTGAGGATGCAGGTCTTGCAGGTCTCGAAAATGTTCTTGAAGGTACAACAGCAATCGCAACATCAGCTGATGATTATGTAGCATCAGCACGCATTCTTCAAAAGTTCGCTGATTCACACGATAACTTCTCTCTTAAGAGCGGTTACCTTGACGGTGAAGTAATCTCAATGGAAAAGCTTGTTGCTCTTGCAAAGCTTCCATCAAGAGAAGTACTTCTTGCTACTGTATGTAGCGTATTCAATGCACCTATCGCAGCTTTTGCTCGTGGAGTACAGGCTATTGTAGATAAGGGCGGCGTTGAAGCTTGTGAAAGCGCAGCTAATGAAGATGCACCTGCAGAAGAAGCAGAAGCTCCTGCAGAAGCACCGGCTGAAGAAACAGCTGAATAATTAAATCAAAACTAATTTAAAATTTATCTTTAATCGGAGGAAAATAAAATGGCATCAGAAAAAGTTACAGCAATTGTTGAAGAGCTTAAAACTCTTACAGTTCTTGAGCTTTCAGAGCTCGTATCAGCAGTAGAAGAAGAATTCGGCGTAAGCGCTGCAGCAGCAGTAGCAGTAGCAGCACCTGCAGAAGGTGGCGCAGCAGCAGCTGACGAAAAGACAGAATTTGATGTAGTACTTGCAGAAGTAGGTGCTAACAAGATTCAGGTTATCAAGGCTGTTCGTGAAGCAACAGGTCTTGGACTTAAGGAAGCTAAGGAAATCGTTGATAACGCTCCTAAGGCTGTTAAGGAAGCAGTTCCAACAGCTGACGCTGAAGCTCTTAAGGCTAAGCTTGAAGAAGCTGGCGCAAAGGTTGAACTCAAGTAATTCAACTTTTAAATTTACCTTTAATGAAACAAGCACAACCATTCGGCTGTGCTTGTTTTTTTTACACCCCAATATTTTTTTGCACCGTATCTATCACCTTAAATGCCACGCCGGATAGTGCAAACCATATAAGTGAAAACGGAACGCAAACCTGACCTAAAAAATTGAGCGGTACGCCGGAGTAGTCCCATACATGTTCTTTTAATATAATATTAAATATCAATCCAAATAAAAGCTCAACTGCTGTTATAATAAGCATTCCTACTAAACATTTTAATATAAAATTCATTTTATATTTTTGGTTTATATAGTAAAACGAAGTTAAAACTATTGCTCCGGCAAAAAACATTGAGTAGTGTGTTCGCCCTCTTGTAAGTAATTCAATTAAGCAGTATCCGCCACCGCCGATTAGACCGACAGCTAAATAAATATAAAAGTTTTTCATAATTGTATTATTGCTATAATTGTGCTAAAATATTATTGAAATATAATTTTATTTGGGTGCGATATGACAATTTTTGAAAAAGCGGATTATTTAATTAAAATAATTGAAAATGCCGGATATGAAGCATATTTGGTAGGCGGATGTGTGCGTGACTTTTTTATGAACAAGTCTTGTAATGATATTGATATTACAACATCGGCTAAACCTATTGAGCTTGAAAAAATATTGACGGAAAATAAAATTAAATATATTGAAACAGGTCTTAAGCACGGTACGGTTACCGCTTTGATAGAGTCTGACTCTTTTGAAATCACCACTTATCGAACCGACGGTGAATATTCGGATAACCGCCATCCTGAAAATGTGAAATTTGTGAGCAATATAGATGATGATTTATCCCGCCGTGATTTTACTGTTAATGCGATAGCGTTTAATCCTAATAAAAATGAAATCGTCGATTTATTCGGCGGAAAAAATGATATTGAAAATAAGGTAATCAAAGCTGTGGGAAATGCAGATGTACGCTTTAATGAAGACGCACTTCGCATTATGCGTGCTGTCAGGTTTTCATCCACACTTTCATTTAATATTGAGGAAAAAACCAAAGCTGCAATTTTCAAAAATAAAGACCTTTTAAAAAATGTTTCAAAAGAAAGGCTTTTTAGCGAACTTTCAAAACTTTTAATGGGGGATAATGTTTTTTCTGTTTTAACTGAATATAAGGAAGTTTTGGCTGTTATAATTCCGGAACTTATTCCTACTTTTACCTGCAAGCAAAATACGGTATGGCATATTTATGATGTTTATACGCACACAGCAAAAACTGTTGAGCAGTCGCCAAAAAAGCTATCGTTGCGCCTTACAATGCTTTTGCACGACCTCGGCAAACCGCAGGCAAAAACTACTGATGATAGGGGAGTAGACCATTTTAAAGGTCATCAAAAAATAAGTGCCGATATTTCAGCACCTATTCTTAAAAGATTTAAAGTTTCTAATGAGCTGTATGACAGCGTTATGCAAATAATTCCGATACATGATATTCATATAGGTACAAATAAAGCCAATATAAAAAAATATCTAAATCTATTGGGCGAGCAGGGCTTAAGAAACTTGATAGAAGTTAAAAGAGCCGATAAGCTTGGGCAAAACCCTGAAACGACAGGCGAAGAACTGCAAAATCTTGTCACCACAGAATCTCTGCTTGATGAAATTATTGCAAACGGGGAACCTTACAGTATTAAAGATTTAAAAATCAATGGTTTTGATTTGATGAATCTCGGCTTTAAGGGCAAAGAAATAGGAAACTGCCTTGATTGTATTTTGCAAAAAGTAATTAACGGTGATATAGAAAATAATAAAGAAACGCTGCTCAAATATGTAAAAGAAAAGGAGAACTGAATTACCAGTTCTCCTTACAGACTGTCGATAAAGTGGCTAAAGCGCGCCGAATAAAAATAAATTAACCCTTTTTGCCTCCCTTGTAAAGGGTGCGGGTCTCCGGTGGAGACCTCTGCACAAAGTGCAGAAGCACCGACCGAACCGACAGGTGAGACGGTGGGTGCAACTTGTTGCAGCCGGAGGGATTGTGAAAAAACGGCTTGGACATCGAGTCCAAGCCGTTTTTGGCGCTTTTTGTCTTTTGTTCGGGGGAGTGAATTGTGCGAAGCACAAGAGACACGAGGCTCCAAATTCATTTATGAATTTGGCAGAAACAGTACGGTGTACTGTTTCGTAGCAAGTGAGAATAAAACAGCTCCCGCTCACAAAATACAAAATTTATCTCACTTTTTCGAAATCTACCAGCGTGTAGAAATTTATAATTTAATGTTTTCTACACGCTGAAAGGAGAACTGAATTATCAGTTCTCCTTAAATATTTATCGAAGTTTAAAAATCAGCCTTCGTATTCGTCTTCATTTTCCCAGTTGTGCCAAATGTTTTGAACATCATCGTTTTCTTCAAACATTTCAATCATTCTTGCCATATTTTTCATATCTTCTTCAGATTCAAGCCTTGTGTATGTTTGCGGCACATAAGCAGGTTCGCTTGAAATGATGTGATAGCCTTTGCCTTCAAGTTCATCACGAATTGCGCCAACATCGTTAGGCTCTGTTCTGATTTCAAAAATATCTTCTTCATCGGTAAGAAAGTCGGAAGCACCTGCCTCAAGTGCGTCTTCCATAAGCTGGTCTTCGTCAACATCTTCTTTTTCAATTATGATTACACCCTGCCTGTCAAACATAAAGGTTACAGAACCCGGTGTGCCCATATTTCCGCCTGCTTTATCAAAGTAATGCCTTACTTCAGATGCAGTTCTGTTTCTGTTATCTGTAAGCGTTTCAACAACTACTGCGATACCGCTTGGGCCGTATCCCTCGTAAACGATTTCTTCAAAATTAGTGCTGTCGCCTTCGCCGGCTGCTTTTTTAAGCATTCTGTCAATGTTATCGTTTGGTACATTGTTTTGCTTTGCTTTTGCAATAACATCACGAAGTTTGGCATTATTATTAGGGTCAGGGCCCCCGTTTTTAACTGCTACTGCAAGTTCTCTTCCTATTTTTGTGAAAACTTTTGCTCTTGCTGCGTCATTAGCACCCTTTTTTCTTTTAATGGTGCTCCATTTGTTATGACCACTCATTTTCTCAACTCCCGTATGTGAATTTTTAACTTAAATATTTTAACATATTATTTACTATATATCAAGAGTTAAGTTTACACAATATTACATCCACTTACAACTTATATTTGTATGCTTATTTTTTAATTTGATGTTGTATATTTACTTATTATATGATATTATAGATGTGTATAATTATATAAATTTGTATAAATATTCAGGAGGATTTTATTATGTATTCGGATTATTATGATTCAATCGGCAAAGTTGCCGAAACGGATAAGGAAGTTGCAGACGCAATGGCACTTGAATTAAAACGCCAGCGTGATAATATTGAACTTATTGCTTCGGAAAACCTTGTTTCCCCTCAGGTAATGGCAGCTATGGGCAGTGTTCTTACAAATAAGTATGCCGAGGGTTTGCCGGCAAAGCGTTATTACGGCGGTTGCCAATATGTGGATATTGTTGAAAACATTGCTATTAAAAGAGCATGTGAGCTTTTTAAATGCAATTTTGCTAATGTTCAGCCTCATTCAGGTGCGCAGGCTAATACTGCTGTTTACCTTGCACTTCTTAAGCCGGGTGATACAGTTATGGGTATGAGCCTTGATAACGGCGGTCACCTTACTCACGGTTCACCTGCTAATATCAGCGGTAAGTATTTCAACTTTGTACCTTACGGCGTTGATGAAAACGGATTTATTGATTACAAGGAATTTGCAAAGCAAGTTAATAAAGTTAAACCTAAACTTGTGGTTGCAGGTGCTTCCGCTTATCCAAGAGAAATTGATTTTAAAACAATGGCTGATATTGCACACGCAAACGGTGCAATGTTTATGGTAGATATGGCACATATTGCAGGTCTTGTTGCCGCAGGGCTTCATCAGTCACCTGTTCCATATGCCGATGTTGTTACAACTACAACTCATAAAACATTAAGAGGTCCACGCGGCGGTCTTATTCTCTGCAATAATGAATATCTTATTAAAAAGCTTAATTCAGCAGTATTTCCGGGTACACAGGGCGGCCCTCTTATGCATGTTATTGCAGGTAAGGCAGTTTGCTTCGGCGAAGCTCTTAAGCCTGAATTTGCTGATTATCAAAAGAGAGTTGTTGAAAACGCAAAGGCTCTTGCAAACGGACTTATGAACAGAGGAATGAAGCTTGTTTCCGGCGGTACTGATAATCACCTTTGCCTTCTTGACCTTAGGGGTACAGGTGTAACAGGTAAGGAACTTGAAAACAGACTTGATGATGTTCATATTACTCTTAATAAAAATACTGTTCCTAATGAACCTCTTTCACCGTTTGTTACATCCGGTGTTCGTATCGGTACTCCTGCCGCTACTACAAGGGGTCTTAATACTGATGATATGGATAAAATTGCAGAGTACATTACTCTTGCTGTTACAGATTTTGATAATCAAAAGGAATATATCACAAACGGTGTTGCCGAAATTTGTGCAAAATATCCTCTTTATGAATAATTAAAGAAGTGATAATATGAAAGTCTTATTGATTGAAATATTAAAAATATTACTTAAAATTATTTATGCTCCCATTAAGCTTTTTAAAACTAAAAACAGAATAGTTTATCTTTCAAGGCAAAGCAATGATAAAAGCCTTGATATGAAGCTTCTTGAAGAAGCAATAAATAATGAATGTCCAAATACCGAGCAGGTTTTCAGGCTTAAAATGATACCTGAAAGCTTGCCGGGAAAAATTGCATATTGCTTTTCAATAATAGGTGATATGTATTATCTTGCAACATCAAAGGTAGCAATAATTGATACTTATTCAATTACTGTTTCTTGCTTGAAGCATAAAAAGAGCCTTAAAGTTATTCAAATGTGGCACGCTTTGGGCGCACTCAAAAAGTTTGGGCTTCAAAGTGTCGGTACAAAAGAGGGCAGGGATGAAAAAATCAGCCGTGCTATGTGTATGCATAAAAATTATGATTATGTTCTTGCACCGAGTAAAAAAACAGCGAAGTTTTATATGGAAGCGTTTGGCTGTGATAATTCTAAAATTAAGATTTGCTCACTGCCGAGGGTTGACGATATATTAACTGATAACGGCTGTGCTTCCCGCTTTTTTACAGAAAATCCGGCTTTAAGTGATAAAAAAATTGTTCTTTATCTTCCTACTTTTCGTGAAAGAGATGCTTATGTTGCGGAAAAGCTTAAGGTTGAATTTGACGAACTTGCTGATTATCATTTGATAATTAGTGCGCATCCTTTGTTTTCTAAAATTAAGATTGAGGATAAATTTTCTTACAGCGGTGATTTTTCAACATATGATTTGATGAAAATTGCCGATGTTATAATAACCGATTATTCGGCTTGTGCTTTTGAAGCTAGTGTTTTGATGAAACCGCTTTATTTCTTTGTACCCGATTATGAAGAATATTCAAAAGAACGGGGAATAAATGTTAATCTTAAAGAGGAAATGCCAAGCGCGACTTTTGAAGATGCAGAAGCTCTTGTAAATGCAATTAAATCAAACAGCTATGATTTTGATATGTTGTATAAATTTAAAAGCGAATATGTTGAAAATTCAAAAGCAAACAATGCAGAAATTCTTGCAAAATTTATTTCTATGTTGATTGCTTAAATATAAAAAGAAGGCAAAACAATGGACTATACATTTTCTGACAAAATTTCTTCTCTCCAGCCAAGTGCTATCAGAGAAATACTTAAAGCAACAGCAGACCCTAAAATTATTCCACTTGCAGCAGGCAATCCGGCACCGGATGCTTTCCCTGTTGAAGAGGTAAGGGCAATTGCGGCAGATATACTTGACTCCCGCCCTATTGATGCACTTCAGTACGGCGTATCCGAGGGCTATCAGCCGTTGCGTGATACAGTTAAAAAGTGGATGAAAAATCACGAAAATATCGGCAATGACTTTGACGATGTGCTTATTGTTTCAGGTGCAACGCAGGTTATGGATTTAACTACCAAAGTTCTTTGTAACGAAGGGGATACAGTTATTTGTGAAGAACCGTCATTTATCGGTTCGCTTAATTGCTTCCGTTCTTACGGCTGTAAGCTTAAAGGTGTGCCTGTTGAAGCAGACGGAATCAATATCGCTATGCTTGAAGAAGCACTCAAATCTACAAAAAATGCAAAGTTTATATATACAATTCCAAATTTCCAAAACCCTTCGGGTGTTACAATGTCTTTGGAAAAGAGAAAGAAGCTTTATGCACTTGCTAAACAGTACGGTGTTATGGTTTTGGAGGATAACCCTTACGGTGATTTAAGAGTCAGCGGCACCCCGCTTCCTACTATTAAATCAATGGATGAGGACGGAATAGTTATTTATGCCGGCTCGTTTTCTAAAATTCTTTCACCGGGCCTTCGTGTTGCTTATTGCATTTCGCCTAAAACGGTTATGGCTAAAATGACGGTAGGCAAGCAGGCTTCCGATGTGCATACGCCTTGCCTTAATCAAATGATTGTTGATGAATGGTTTAAAAACTATGATGTTGATGCTCATATTAAGCATATTCAGGGCATTTACAGAAATAAGCTTAATCTTATGTGTGAATGTATTGATGAACATCTCGGCGATTTTGTAGAATATGTTAAGCCGGAAGGCGGACTTTTTGTTTGGTGCAAATTGCCTGATGATGTAAATATGCTTGAATTTGTTAAAAAAGCAGTTGAAAAGAATGTTGCAGTCGTTCCGGGTAATGCATTTTTAATGGATGATACACAGGAATCACACTACATTCGCCTTAATTTCTCAACCCCTACCGATGACGGTATTATAAACGGCGTTAAGGCTTTGGGCGAAGTAGCTAAATTATATAGATAATCGGAGAAAAACAATGGCAGAAGAAATTAAAAAAGAACGCAAAAAAAGAAGTCTTTCACTTATCCAACCTACCTCTGTGCCTACTTTGGGCAATTATCTCGGAGCAATGCGTGGCTGGAAAGATTTCCAAGATGATTTTGATACAGTGTTCGGCATTGCCGATTTGCACTCAATTACCGTAAGGCAAGACCCGCAAAAGCTCAGAACTCAAACTACCCAGCTTTATGCCTTACTTATGGCTACCGGACTCGACCCTGATAAGAGTATTCTCTTTATTCAGTCACATGTGCCGCAACATTCACAGCTTGCTTGGATACTTAATTGCTATACTCAATTTGGTGAGCTTAGCAGAATGACACAGTTTAAGGATAAGTCACAGCAACACGCGGATAATGTAAATGCTGGTCTTTTTACTTACCCTTCACTTATGGCGGCGGATATTCTTCTTTATCAGGCAGATGTTGTTCCTGTTGGTGTTGACCAAAAGCAACATCTTGAAATCACGAGGGATATTGCCGAGCGTTTTAACGGTATATATGGTAATGTATTTACTGTTCCAGAAGCGTATATTACCAAAACTGCGGCAAAGGTTATGAGCCTTGCTGACCCTACAAGAAAGATGAGTAAGTCAGACCCTAACCCTAAAGGTACAGTTTATCTTACAGATGAACCTAATGTTATTATGAAAAAGTTTAAGAGTGCTGTAACCGACAGTGAAATGAGTGTTCGATATGCTGATGGTAAAGACGGAATAAATAACCTTATGTCAATTTATTCAGCAGTTACTGGCAAAACATTTGATGCTATTGAAAGTGAATTTGCCGGCAAAGGCTACGGCGATTTTAAAACCGCAGTAGGTGAAGCAGTTATTGCCGAGCTTGAACCTGTTCAAAAGCGTTATAATGAATTTATGAAAGATAAAGCTTATCTTCAGGAAAAATGGACTCAAGGTGCTGATTTGGCACAGCGTGTATCCCAGCGCACACTTGATAAAGTTATGAAAAAAGTAGGCTTTGTGCTTAAATAATTGAAAATATCAAAAAACTAAATGCCCGAAAAACCTTGTGTTTTCGGGCATTTTTCTGTCTTCTGAAAAAATATTTAAAAAAATACTAAAAACCTATTGACAAAATAGGTAATGTGTTGTATAGTGTAGACATCACAGAGATAACCTACAAACCTCGTAGGTAATAAGGGAAATATTTAAGGAGAGATTGTTATGACTAAAATTTACAGCAAATTAACAGTCGCTAATGTTAAAAATCAACGAATGTACTTTCGATGTTATATGTAAAATCATAAATTATTTTAGCTTTAATACTTATTACAAATTTAAAAACTAATTTTAACATCGAAAGGAAATTAACATTATGTCAGAATATAAATATCATTTTGAAACACTTCAACTTCATGTAGGTCAGGAAGAACCGGACCCGGCAACAGATTCAAGAGCAGTTCCTATTTATCAAACAACTTCATATGTATTTAAAAACAGCGATCACGCACAGGCAAGATTCGGCCTTGCAGATGCAGGCAATATCTATGGCAGACTTACCAATTCAACACAAGATGTTTTTGAACAGAGAGTTGCAGCTCTTGAAGGCGGTGTGGCTGCTCTTGCAACAGCTTCAGGTGCAGCAGCACTTGCGTATACTTTCCAAGCTCTTGCACAGGCAGGCGACCACATTGTATCAGCAAAAACAATTTACGGCGGTACTTATAACTATCTTGAACATACATTTTCACAGTTTGGTGTAACAACAACTTTTGTTGACCCTGATGACCTTGCTAATTTTGAAAATGCAATTCAGGATAACACAAAAGCAATCTTTATTGAAACACTCGGCAATCCAAATTCAAATCTTGTTGATATTCAAAAGCTTGCAGATATTGCACATTCACATAACATTCCTCTTGTTATTGACTCAACATTTGCAACGCCTTATCTTTTAAGACCTATTGAATACGGTGCAGATATTGTAGTTCACAGTGCTACTAAGTTTATCGGCGGTCACGGTACTACTTTGGGCGGTGTAATCGTCGACAGCGGTAATTTTGATTGGAAAGCAAGTGGCAAATACCCACAGATTTCCGACCCTAACCCAAGCTATCACGGTATTTCATTCCAAGAAGCAGTTGGACCGGCAGCATTTGTAACATACATTCGTGCAATCATTCTTCGTGATACCGGTGCTACAATTTCACCGTTCAATGCATTCCTTCTTCTTCAGGGTCTTGAAACACTTTCACTTCGTGTTGAACGCCATGTTGAAAACACAAAGAAAGTTATTGAATATCTTGTTAATAACCCTAAAGTTGAAAAGGTTAATCATCCAAGCATCGACCCAAGATACAAAGAACTTTATAACAAGTATTTTCCAAACGGTGCAGGTTCTATCTTCACATTTGAAATTAAGGGCGGAGAAGCTGAAGCCAAGAAGTTTATTGACAGCTTAAAGATTTTCTCAATCCTTGCAAATGTAGCAGATGTTAAATCACTTGTTATTCATCCGGCAACCACAACACACAGTCAGCTTAGCCCTGAAGAACTTGCAGAACAGGATATTAAGCCTAATACAATCAGACTTTCTATCGGTACAGAGCATATTGACGATATTATTCACGATCTCGACGAAGCTTTCGCCGCAATCGACTAATTTTAAATTCTAAATTATTTGATTAAATTTAAGGAGATTATTTATTATGGCTATTTATAAATCAGCACTTGACCTCGTTGGTAAAACACCACTTCTTGAGGTACAGAATTTTGAAAAAGAAAACAATCTTGAAGCAACAGTTCTTGTAAAGCTTGAATATTTCAATCCGGCAGGTTCTGTTAAAGACAGAATTGCAAAGGCAATTATTGAAGACGCAGAAAAAACAGGAAAGCTTAAAGCAGATTCAGTTATTATTGAACCTACAAGCGGTAACACAGGTATCGGCCTTGCCAGTGTAGCTGCTGCAAAGGGATATAAACTCATTATCACAATGCCTGAAACTATGAGCGTTGAAAGAAGAAATCTTATGAAAGCATATGGTGCCGAACTTGTTTTGACAGACGGTGCAAAGGGTATGAAGGGTGCTATCGCAAAGGCAGAAGAACTTGCAAGCGAACTTCCAAACAGCTTTATTGCAGGCCAGTTTACCAATCCTGTAAACCCTGCAACTCATAAGGCAACAACAGGCCCTGAAATTTGGAACGATACCGAAGGTAAAGTTGATATTTTTATAGCAGGTGTAGGCACAGGCGGTACACTTTCAGGTGTCGGCGAATACCTTAAGAGCCAAAATCCTAATGTAAAGGTAGTTGCAGTAGAACCGGCTACATCACCTGTTCTTTCAAAGGGTACAGCAGGCCCTCATAAAATTCAAGGTATCGGTGCAGGCTTTGTTCCTGATACTCTTAATACAGATATTTACGATGAAATCATCGCAGTTGAAAACGAAGATGCATTTGCAACAGGTAAGGCATTTCCTAAGCAAGAGGGTGTACTTGTCGGCATTTCAAGCGGTGCAGCACTCTGGGCAGCAAAGGAACTTGCTAAAAGGCCTGAAAATAAGGGCAAAACAATTGTTGCACTCTTACCTGATACAGGTGACAGATACCTTTCAACTCCGCTTTTCAGCGAGTAATAAAGACAGATATAATATTTCCCTTATATCATTAAATCAAGGCTTGGGCTTCACGGTCCAAGTCTTGATTTTTTATTTTATGCTCAAATGCCACTAATATATTAAATAATTTTTTAACAAAATCGGCAAAATATAATAAAATTTATAAAAAATATTGATATTACTATCCCAAAGTGTTAAAATCTATAATAGGCAAATTTGGAATATTTTAAATTTTTCATAAATGCTCTGTCACAATTTAAGGAGGACAAAACAGTGAACAACTCAAAAGCACTTAAAAGACTTGAAGCACTTTTTGATGACGGTTCATTTACTGAAATTGATGCTTATGCTAAATCAGCTGACGGCTCAGTTGAAGTTGTTGCCGGCTTCGGAACAGTTAATGAGTGTGCAGTTTATGCATTTTCACAGGATGTAACTGTTGACAGCGGTGCTGTAAGTGTTGCACAGTGTGCTAAAATTAAAAAGATTTATGAACTCGCTTTAAAAACCGGTTGCCCGGTCATCGGCGTGTATGATTCAAATGGTGTTAAGCTTACCGAAGGTTTTGAAGTTATGAATGCTTACGGTGATCTTGTTAAAGCATCAACATCAATGAGCGGCGTATGCCCTCAAATTTCAATTGTTGCAGGTTCTTGCCTCGGCACATCTGCTCTTATTGCAAATATGGCTGATGTTGTAGTAGCGGTTAAGGATGCTGATTTTTATGTAACAGCTCCAAGTGAAGTTACTGCCGAAGAAAGCTATGAAGCAGGAACTGTTGATATTCTTTGCGATACTTTTGAAGATGCAGTGGCACAGGTTAAAAATCTTGCTTCGCTTCTTCCGTCAAATAACCTTGCCCCTTCTCCTCTTTTTGAATTTGAAGCACCAAGCACTTTTGCAAATGACGGTGATGATGCAATGGCTGTTATTAACAGTATTGCAGATGCAAATTCAGTAGTTGAACTTAAGGGCGGATATTCAGAAAAGAAATGTAAAACAGCTCTTGCAACAGTTATGGGTACAACAGTAGGCTTTGTTGCATTTGAAGGTGAACCTATTTGCCCTTGCTGCTCTTATAAGGCTGAAGCTATGGTTAAGCTTTGCGATGCTTATTCAATTCCGGTTGTAACTTTGGTTAATGCAAACGGTACTGTTAATAAGCTGGGTAAGGAAAATCAATGCCTTACAGCATTTACTAAACTTACAAGTGCTTATGCAACTGCAACTACACCTAAAATTTCTGTAATTACAGGTAATGCAGTCGGCCTTGCATATATTGTTCTTGCAGGTAAAGGCTCAAATGCAGACTTTACTTTCGCTTGGGATAAGAGTGTTGCTTCTCCGCTTCCTACCGAGTCTGCTGTTCAATTTTTATTTAATGACAGACTTGCAAACGGCGAAAGCAAGCAAGACCTTGAAAAAGAATATGTTGAAAAGGTTGCTTCACCATTTACTGCCGCAGCTTGTGGCGCAGTTGATGATATTTTTGCTCCTGCCGATACCCGTGCAAAAGTTATTTCTGCACTTGATATTCTTGCAGGTAAAAGAGAAAATACTTTACCAAGAAAACATTCTGTTAAATAATGGAGGATTAAAATATGAAAAACTATACAATTACCGTAAACGGTACAGCTTATAATGTTACAGTTCAGGAAGGTGCAAATGCTCCTGCTCCTGCACCGGCTCCTGCTGCTGCACCTGCATCGGCACCTGCTGCTGCACCTGCACCGGCTCCTGCCGCAGCTCCTGCACCGGCAGCTCAGGGTTCAGTTAAGGTTGAAGCTCCTATGCCTGGTACTATCCTTGATGTTAAGGTTTCAGTAGGCGATTCAGTTTCAAGCGGTTCAGTTCTTTGCATTCTTGAAGCTATGAAAATGGAAAATGAAATCGTTGCTCCACAGGATGGTACTGTTGCATCAATCAATGTTTCAAAGAGTGACAGCGTTGAAGCAGGCCAGGTTATCATTACATTAAACTAAGAGGTGTCATAAATGGCTAAAATCGGTATTACTGAAACAGTTCTCCGTGATGCTCATCAGTCTTTGATTGCAACTCGTATGAGAACTGACGAATTTGAAGACATCCTCGAAAAAATGGATAAAATCGGCTACCACTCACTTGAATGTTGGGGCGGTGCAACTTTCGACAGTTGTCTTCGATTCCTTGATGAAGACCCTTGGGATAGGCTTCGTCTTATTCGTAAAAAATGTCCTAACACAAAGCTTCAAATGCTTTTCAGAGGTCAGAATATGCTCGGCTACCGCCATTATTCTGATGAACTCGTTGATTATTTTGTAAAAAAGAGTATTGATAACGGTATTGATATATTAAGAATATTTGATGCTCTTAACGATGTTCGTAACCTTCAAACAGCTATTGATGCAGCCAAGAAATACGGCGGTCATGTTCAAGCTGCTATTTCATATACCACCGGCCCTGTTTTTGATATTGATTATTATTGCAATTATGCAAAGCAACTTGAAAACGCCGGTGCAGATTCAATCTGTATTAAAGATATGGCAGGTCTTTTAACTCCTTACGGAACTTATGACCTTGTTAAAGCACTTAAAAGTACAGTTGATATTCCTGTTCAGCTTCACTCTCACTATACTTCAGGTCTTGCTTCTATGGTTCACCTTAAGGGTATTGAAGCAGGTGTTGATGTAATTGATACTGCTATGAGTCCGCTTGCTATGGGTACTTCTCACCCGGCTACCGAATCAATGGTTGCCGCACTTAAAGGTACAGAGTATGATACAGGCCTTGATATTAAGGCTCTTTCAGAAATCAGAGATTTCTTCACACCGCTTCGTGAAAAGTATCTTAAATCAGGTCTTCTTGACCCTAAAATGCTTGGTGTTGACGCTAATACTCTTCTTTATCAGGTTCCGGGTGGTATGCTTTCTAACCTTGTGTCACAGCTTAAGCAGGCAGGCAAGGCAGATAAGCTTGATGAAGTTCTTGCCGAAGTTCCGAGAGTAAGGGAAGATTCAGGTTACCCACCGCTTGTTACTCCTACATCTCAAATCGTTGGTACACAGGCTGTTTTCAATGTTATTATGGGTGAAAGATATAAGATGGTAACCAAGGAATTTAAGGATATGGTTGCCGGTAAGTACGGTAAAACACCTTGTGATATTGACCCTGAATTCCAGAAGAAGATTGTAGGCGATGATGAAATTATCACCTGCCGCCCTGCTGACCTTATTCATGATAAAATTGATGATTTCAAGGATGAAATTAAAGAATATTATGAGCAGGAAGAAGATGTTCTTTCATATGCCCAGTTCGGTCAGGTTGCAATTAAGTTCTTCCAAAAGAGAAGAGATAAAAAATACAATCTTGACGGTAAACATGAAGACTTTGAATCAAAAGTTCATCCTGTTTAATTAACAAACTTATAAAAAGTGCCACTTTTGTGGCACTTTTTTGTTTATATTTCGTCGTTTTTGTACATTGTAAAAATACTGTATAAAATTTTGCATAAAAATACAGTATGACATTAAAAAAAATATGTACAGAATATTGCAAAAAATGATTTCTTATGTTAATATAAAAACAATACTAAAACTATATTATATATGTGGGAGGAATAATCTATGCTTACATTCAAAAAAACCATTGCATGCCTTATGTCGCTTATAATGATAATGACTGTAACTCCGTTTACAGCTGTTACTGCATCTGCGGCTACGGCAAAGAGCGTAAGCTCAAATATTGACGAAACAAACAAAAAGTACCATTCAGCTCCGTCAACAACCTTTACACCAAAGACGGGTATGAGTGAAGTTTCTTGGCTTAACAGTGCCGAGGTTAATGAAGTAAGCTCATCAGACGGTAAATTTCATAAGCAGTCATATGCTCCGTCTTCAAATGTACTTTATTGGCCGAGCGCTTATGTCGGTACAACTGATTGCTTGCAATTTCAAAAGAATCATTTAGATTTCAGAGCATATTATCCGTCAGCTGTACTTATGTGGGATGGCACGACTGATGCTTATATGCCGATTATGTGTATAGCACAAAATACAAATAAGATTGACGGAAGAAGAGTTATTTATTATGCTGCACCTTATGACAGTGAGCGTATATCTAATGCCACTTCGCCGGCTCACAGCGCAAATTTCTATGCTGATACTTGGCGCGGAAGTAAAGTTGAACAAAACGAAAATTTCAACGGTAATATGTACGGTAATAATACACCATTTGGTTTTGAAGCAAAGGTTTTAACTGAATTTATCAGTACAGGGGAAAATGCAAATAAATGTTATTCATTCGGTACGGATATTGGCAGCAGAGATTTGGCAAGTTTTCTTCATATTGATTCAAATATTGATAATGACACTTCTTTTATCTCAAACGGTTTTTTGGCTAAAAAACTTTATTGGACAACAAATTCAAGTAATGTAGATTTTACAACTGCTTATGATAATAATTCAAAAGAGTCAAGTTCAACAATTTATGTTGTAAACTATAAGCCGATTGTTACAGCTGCAAATGAAGCTGCAAAAGATTTGGAAAGTTTTGACCAGACATTGTATACTCCTGATGCAGTTAATGAGTATTACAAAGCAATACAGGATTTGTATGATTGTGACCCGAATTCATCTTTTAACCAAAAAGACGGTAAGGATGTAACCGATATATCAGATGTTGCAGTTAGAGTTGCAAATTGTGCAAACGATATTAAAAATCGCGTTAGTGCTTATGAAAAAGCAAAAGTTAAGCTTGAAAAAAGTAAGCAATATCGCATTAAGTTTACAAATTCAAATACAGATCTTCTTTCAGATAACTATTATAAAGCAGGAGATACAATAGTTGCACCTGTTCTCAGTGATAGTTATGAAGATTGTGATAAAACAGGCCATTGCACTGTAACATTTGAATGGCAGCCTGCTTTTGAAAAAACCGCAAGTAAAAATGTTAACTATGCTGAAACGAAAATAGTACCGGCAAAAACACCGCATAATTATGGCGCATACTCACAAATTACACAAGATGGTAAAAACGGTCATATCCGCACCTGTTCAGAATGTGGATATAAAGACTGGGCTTTGTGTGATTATAAAAAGAAATCTTCAACACCTGCAACATGTACACAGGACGAACAGATTATATACGAATGTTCGGTTTGCCACAGTACAAAAACTGAAGTAGGCGAAAAGAAAACAGGTCATAATTATGAAGTTGTTTCGCCAAAGGTTGATGCCACTTGCGAAACTCCAGGTAAAACTGAAGTAAAGAAATGTAAAAACTGCGGTGATACAATAGGCGGCGATGTAATTCCTGCTCTTAAGCACAATTATTTATTAGAAACAGGAAAACAAGAAGCTACCTGTACAGCAGACGGTAAAGAAGCTGTATATAAATGCTCAAAGTGCGGAAAACTTACCGGCGGTGAAGTAATTAAGGCAACAGGCCATAAATTTACAGTTCTTGTTTCAAAAGAGCAAGAAGCTACTTGCACAACAGACGGTAAAAAAGCAGTTTATAAATGCGAAAACTGTGACGAAACAAATGGTGGTGCAGTTATTCCTGCTTTAGGCCATAACTATCAGTATTTTGAAGCTGAAAATAAAATCGTTTGCAGCAGATGCCACGATGAAAAAAAAGTAGGCACATCATATACAGTACCTTCAGGATATACTTTAGTTGAAACAGTTCCACCTAAATGTACTGAAATTGGTTATACACTTTACAAAAACAGTGAAGGTAAAGAATTTTATAACGATATTAAATCTCCAACAGGTCACCAATACGGAGAGGCGACAGTACATCCGGCTACTTGTACAGAAGATGAATATAGCGTAAGAATTTGTTCTGTATGTAACCATAAGGATGTTGTTACAAAAGAAGGTACAAAGCTTGGACATTCATATATTAAAAATGTTGTAGCACCGACCTGTACCGAACAGGGATATACAATTTATAAATGTAAAAATTGCGGTGACACATATAAAGATGATTATGTAAAAGCAAAAGGTCACGATTTTTCAAACAATGCACAATTTTGTTTGAACGGTTGCGGTACTGCTAATCCTAATTATGTTGCACCAAGTCAACCGTCAACACCTTCAACACCTTCAACTCCGTCGACACCATCAACTCCGGCAACTCCGGTACCGTCAGCACCTCCGCTTACACCGGGTGAAAGCACAATTGCCAATAATTACGGTGTGGATTCTGCAACAGCCAAGTTAATTTATATTTATCTTACCCAAAATAATATTTCAAGTGAGACTTCATCATTAACCGAAAAGGTAATGACAGGTACACCTGTTAAGGGTGACGGTGATTATAAAGGTTCAAACTTCGGTCTTTTAAAAGCAAAAACCACTAAGATTACTAAAAAAAGCGTTACTGTAAAGTGGAATAAGGTTAAGAATGCAGACGGTTACATTGTTTACGGCGCAAAGTGCGGTGCTAAGAGTAAGTACAAAGTACTTAAAGTTGTTTCAGGTAAAACAACATCTTATACCCAAAAGAAGCTTAAGAAAGGTACTTATTACAAGTACAATATCGTAGCATTTAAAAATATTAACGGTGCTAAAGTTACTACCGCTGTGTCAAAGAAAATTCACGCAACTACTCTTGGCGGAAAATACGGTGTAGCAAAGGCTGTTAAGGTAAATAAAACAAAGGCTACAATTAAGAAAGGTAAGACTTTCAAAATCAAAGCTTCTGAAATCAAGAAGGATAAAAAAATTAAAAGGCACAGAGCTATTTGCTATGAATCATCAAATACCGCTGTTGCAACTGTTAATGCAAAAGGTAAAGTTAAGGGCGTTAAAAAAGGTAAATGCACAATTTATGTTTACGCTCAAAACGGTGTTTATAAAACAGTTAACATTAAAGTAAAATAATAATATTTAAAGGGAATGGCTTTTGCCATTCCCTTTGTTTTATCTGACCACAAAGTATATGTATATTCCGTAAATTATAAGCAGCAATATACCCTGCCACCTTTGAAATTTTTGGCTGATGATAGTTGGCAAAACAGCTATTAAAATTACGCCTAAACACATTACACAATCAAAATTAACGCAGGAAAGTGAAACCGCAAGTTCGCCGCTTCCTTTTGTAATTGATATTAGTGAGCAAATCGGAAGAATTAAAGTTAAATCAATTATATTTGCACCAAGTATATTTCCGGCTGAAAGTGAGCCGGATTTTTTCTTTAGTGCTGTAAGAGCTGTTACAAGCTCCGGCAGGGAAGTGCCGATAGCAACTGCGATAACGCTTATTACTCTTTGTGAAATATTTAGGCTTATGGCAATTTGTGTGGCATATTTAACAAGAAGTTTTGCACCGAATATTATGCCCACAGCACCTAAAATAAAAAGAATTATACAACTAACTTTTTCTTTTGTGCAGTATGATATTTTGCTTTCATCACTTTTTGTTTCGCTTTTTATGCATTTTATGTTTTCAAAAATAAATATTGCAAATACTGTAAATAAGAGAGTTACACCCAAAGCCGAAAGAAAATAATATTCTCCGACTTCACCTTTAAAGCTGAGCTCTTTCTTTTGCGTTACTATGCAGCCTATTATTATAAAAACAACAGCAAATATCATAGCGATACTTTTAAATGAAATATCTTTTCTTTTTATTTCAAATGGCATAAATGTAATAAAAAGTCCTAAAATCAAAGCTGTATTTGCCGTGACGGAACCTATCGCATTGCCGACCGCCATATCAACATTTTTGCTTAATGTTGCCTGAATACTTACTATAATTTCAGGCAGTGTGGTTGCGATTGATACTATTGTAGCGCCCATGATAAATTTAGGAACACCAAGCATATTTGCAACTTTTGTTGCACTGTCAACGAAAATATCACCGCCCTTAATTATTAAAATTAAGCCGATAATAAAAAACATGTAAGTTAATGCTGTTGCCATTTTCTCACCTTAAAAATTTGTTGTTTTGCAAATTGATATATGATATAATATTTAAGCTAATACTGATATGAGGTGACATTATGTCTAAAAATAAAAAATTCAGTCCTATAATACTTATTCCTATTTTTGTTGCAATATTCGTTTTGATTGTTCTTGCAGTGAGTGGGCATTTAACAAGAACAGAAGATATAAAAGAACCGACTGCCGAAACTTCCGTTTCTGCAGTTAATGAGCAAAACAGTGAGCCTGTAAGCGAAAATTCAGATGGAAAGGTTACGCTTTGCGCTGTCGGCGATAATCTTATTCATAATACATTGATTGACGCAGGCAAGCAGGAAGACGGAAGTTATGATTATACTTCGCTTTACCAAAACATTGCCCCTGTAATTCAAAAATATGATGTTTCTGTAATCGACCAGGAAACTGTACTTGGCGGTTCTGATTTTGAATATACGGGCTATCCTGTGTTTAATTCTCCTCAGGAAATCGGCGATGCCGCAATAAATGCCGGATTCGATATATTTAACTGTGCCAATAATCATATAATGGATAAAGGCTCACAAGGCATTATGAATGAAATTGAATATTTTAAAAAGCATAAGAATGTTGTTTATCTCGGCATTAACGAAGATGAAAAGAGTTATAACACTATAAAGTATTATGTAAAAAATAATATTACATTTGCATTGCTTAATTACACTTATGGCACTAACGGTATTGACCTTCCGAGTGATAAACCTTGGATTGTTAATATGATGGACAAGGATAAAGTAACTAAAGATATTAAGGAAGCAAGGGCAAATGCCGATGTGGTAATTGTATTTCCGCATTGGGGGACGGAAAACAGCTTCAGTATTTCAGATTATCAAAAGGAATACACCGATTTGTTTAGTAAATTGGGTGTTGACCTTGTTATCGGTTGTCACCCGCATGTAATTGAGCCGGTTAAGGAAGTTACTAATAAAAGCGGCCACAAAATGCTTGTTTACTATTCGCTTGGTAATTTTATTTCACATCAAATTGAAATTGACCAGCTTTGCGGCGGTATTGCAAGTGTAGATATTGAAAAGAAAAACGGAAAAATAACTGTTAACGGTAAGTTTATTCCGATTGTTACTCATTATAACAGAACAGACGGTGATAAATTTAGATTTGATGTTTATAAACTTTCCGATTATACAGATGAACTTGCAAAGTCACATTCACAAAACGGCGGAACACCTGAATACTATAATAAACTCGTGAAAAAAGTAATTGATGAAAAGTATCTTGATTTATCATAGTATCTTATTTTTGGCATATCATACAAAAAGTTTTAACATGAATTGATGCTCACGCAGTAAATTGACAAAATTGAATAAAATCGTTGACAAATTTATACCTGCCGGCTATAATGAAAGTGTAGTAAGAACAAAGGCGTTCCGAGTTGATTCGGAGCGCCTATTTTTTTGCTTTAATTTACAAAATTACTCAAGAGAGGAGTATTTACTATGAGTAAGTACACAAAAGAAGACATCCTTAAAAGTGCACAGGAAAACGGAGTTGAATTTATCAGACTTCAGTTTACAGATGTTTTCGGCATTATGAAAAATGTCGCTATCACAAGCTCACAGCTTGAAAAAGCACTTGACAATGAATGTATGTTTGACGGTTCATCAATTGATGGATTTGTAAGAATTAACGAAAGTGATATGTATCTTCATCCTGATTATGATACATGGACTATTTTCCCTTGGAGAAAGCACCAGAACGCACAGACAGCTCGTCTTATCTGCTCGGTATATTGTGCCGATAATAAAACACCGTTCCTCGGTGACCCAAGAAATGTTCTTCAAAAGGTTATGGATGAAGCTGCTGAAATGGGTTACAGCTTTAATGTAGGTCCTGAATGTGAATTCTTCCTTTTCAAACTTGATGAAGACGGCAACCCAACTACAACAACAGGCGACGAAGGTGGTTACTTTGACCTTAACCCTATTGACCATGGTGAAAACTGCCGCCGTGATATTTGCCTCGCTCTTGAGGAAATGGGATATACAATTGAAGCATCACACCACGAAGTAGCTGAAGGCCAGCACGAAATCGACTTTAAGTTTGATGAAGTAATGACAACAGCAGACCGTGTAATGACTTTCAAGCATGTTGTTAAAACTTATGCTACAAAGCATGGTCTTCATGCAACATTTATGCCAAAGCCGATTTATGGTATCAACGGTTCAGGTATGCACACAAATATGTCACTTATGACTAAAGATGCTAACGGTAAAGTAGTTAATGCTTTCTATGACCCTGAAAGCGAAGACGGCTTGAGCGAAGTTGCTCATTATTTCATCGGCGGTCTTTTAAAGCATGTTAAGAGTATTGCAGTATATTCAAACCCAACCGTAAACTCATATAAAAGACTTGTACCTGGTTATGAAGCTCCTACCTATATTGTTTGGTCAGCATCTAACCGTTCATGTCTTGTTCGTATTCCTGCAGCAAGAGGAATGGGTACTCGTGTAGAGCTTCGTTGCCCTGACCCAACTTGTAACCCATATCTTGAAATGGCTCTTTGCCTTGCAGCAGGTCTTGACGGAATTAAGAATAAAATCACTCCTGCTCCTGCAGTTGATTATAATGTATTTGACCTTTCAGATGAAGAACTTGCAGCAAAAGGTATTGATTGCCTTCCTGGTTCACTTAAAGAAGCAGTTGAAGCTTCAGAAGCTGACCCATTTGTTAAAGAAACAGTAGGCGACCATGTATTCAATGCTTATACCGAAGGCAAGAAAGCTGAATGGGATGAATACAGAACAAAGGTTTCACAGTGGGAAATCGACAGATATATGGTTAATTACTAATCTGTATCTTTTACTTAACCCTCTCTTATGGCAATTATGCCAGTTGTTAGGCCGGCATCGCTTTCCGGTGTCGGCTTGACATATATTTTCAGCACAATGAGGTGCGACAATGTTATGTGTTGTCGTGCCTCTTTTTTTATTTTCTTTTTATCATTACAAACTATTTAATTTTAGGAGGAAGAATATATGGATATAACATCTATTCTTGAAAAAGTCGACAGTGAAGTGTTCGGCATTTGGTTTTTAATCGGTGCGGCTCTTGTTTTCTTTATGCAATGCGGTTTTGCTATGGTGGAAACAGGTTTTACCAGGGCTAAAAATGCCGGCAATATTATTATGAAAAACCTTATGGATTTTTGTATCGGTACTCCGATGTTTATATTGCTTGGTTTCGGTCTTATGATGGGTGAAGAAGTTTTAGGTGGCTTTTGCGGTATGCCAACCTTGGGCGTTTTCACAAATTATCAAAATTTTGATTGGTCTAATTTTGTATTTAACCTTGTATTTTGCGCAACAGCGGCAACTATCGTTTCAGGTTCAATGGCTGAGCGTACAAAGTTTTCAAGCTATTGTATTTATTCAGCTGTAATTTCTGCTGTTGTTTATCCTATTGAAGCAGGTTGGATTTGGAATCCAAACGGTTGGCTTGCAAATCTCGGCTTCCATGATTTTGCGGGTTCTTGTGCTATTCATATGGTTGGCGGTATCACAGCATTTATCGGCGCAATTATGGTTGGCCCTCGTATCGGCAAGTATGTTGAAGACAAGAAAACAGGCAAAAAAGTTGCTAAAGCTATTCCGGGACACTCTTTAACTCTCGGCGCACTCGGTGTGTTCATTCTCTGGTTTGGTTGGTATGGCTTCAACGGTGCTGCTGCAAAAAGCGGACCACAGCTTGCTTCAATATTTGTAACCACAACTTGTGCTCCTGCTATTGCTACTTGTGTAACTATGATTTTCACTTGGATTAAAAACGGTAAGCCTGATGTTTCAATGTCACTTAACGCTTCACTTGCAGGTCTTGTTGCAGTAACTGCTGGTTGTGATGTTGTTGATGCACTTGGCTCTTGCATTATAGGCGTTGTATCAGGTATTCTTGTAGTTGTTGCAGTAGAATTTATTGATATTAAGCTTAAAGTTGATGACCCTGTCGGTGCTGTTGCAGTTCACTGCGTAAACGGTATGTGGGGTACTGTTGCAGTCGGTCTTTTCGCCACTACAACCGTACCGGGTAATGATTCATTCCAAGGCCTTTTCTACGGCGGCGGCTTCTCACTTCTCGGCAAGCAGTTATTAGGTCTTGTTTGTGTTGCCGCTTGGACAATTGTTACTATGACAATAGTATTTTTCATTATTAAGAAAACTAACGGACTTCGCGTATCTGAAGAGGAAGAAATCAAAGGTCTTGATGCTACCGAACATAATCTTCCGTCTGCTTACGCAGATTTTATGCCGGCTATGGCTTTTGCAACATCTTCTTCTATCAAAGCTTCAGCTCCAAAAGCAAGTGTACCTGCAACTCCGCTTGCTCCGGTTGAAAAGGCAGTTGAAGTTGAAACTTATACGACTAAAAAATCACCGGCTTTATCAAAAGTTGTTATGATATTTAATCCTGCTAAGTTTGAAGAAATTAAATCTGCTATGAACGAAATCGGCATTACCGGTATGACTGTTACAAATGTAATGGGATGCGGCACACAAAAAGGCCACATCAGAAAATACCGTGGTGTTGAAATCGAAGAAATGAATCTTAACCCTAAAATGAAGCTTGAAATGGTTGTTTCTGCTGTTCCGGTTGAAACAGTTGTTGAAACTGCAAGGAATGTGCTTTATACCGGTAATATCGGCGACGGCAAAATCTTCATCTATGATGTTGAAGATGCGGTTAAAGTTCGTACCGGCGAAAGAGGATATGATGCTTTGCAGGGTGAGGATGATGTGTAAAACAGATTTGTAAAATCTCTTTTATATAATTGTTTTTGCTATTTTCTACCAAAGAAAAGGGACTGTTAATTCAGTCCTTTTTCTTTTATGCGAATGTATAAAAATACAACCGTATACATTGAAAACTGAATAACTATACTAAAAGTTGTATGGATACTGTGATATTATACATAAAATAACTCAAAAATCGCACTAATTTTGTAATTTGTATAATTGACTAATAAGTGTTATTTATTGTAAAATTAAGAAAACACAATATTTATTGAACATTATGTTCATAAAATATATTGTTATTTACACATAACTTAAGGAGAGGATACTATGTTGAAAGAGGGAGAAATCAGAATTCCGTCAGGCTGTGCCATTGCCGCTATTATTGACAGAAAAGGCAACCGCATAAACGGTTCTCAAATCATTAAATCTATTGCACTTATGCACGATAGGTCAAATGGTCTTGGCGGTGGTTTTGCTGCTTATGGTATTTATCCTGAACATAAGGATGAATACGCTATTCATGTTTTCTATGATTCAAACGAGGCAAGAAAGCAGTGCGAAGATTTTCTTTTTAGGCATTTTAATATTGATGTTGCGGAGAGAATACCTACCCGCCAAGTTCCAAGCATTGAAAAAGGCCCTGATATTTGGCGTTATTTCGGTAAGGCAAACCGTGTGCGAATGAAAGACGCAAGGCTTGATGAACTTGAATATGTTGCACAGTGTGTAACTAAAGTTAATAATGCAATTGAGGGTGCTTATATCTTTTCGAGCGGTAAAAATATGGGCTGCTTTAAAGCAGTAGGTTATCCTGAAGATGTAGGCGAATTTTATATGCTTGACCAATATGAAGCTTATATTTGGACAGCGCACGGCAGATTCCCGACTAACACACCCGGCTGGTGGGGAGGTGCTCATCCGTTTAATATTCTTGATTGGTCAATTGTGCATAACGGCGAAATATCATCATATGATGCCAACCGCAGATATATTGAGCAGTTTGGATATATTTGCACGATGCAAACAGATACAGAAGTTATCACTTATCTTTTTGACCATCTTTTGCGCCATCATAATCTTCCTATTGAAGTTGCCGCAGATGTACTTACAGCACCTGAATGGGATGAAATTGACAGAATGGACGATGATAAAAAGAAATATTTTACCGATCTTCGTTCTATTTATAACGGTGCGCTTGTTAATGGCCCGTTTTCTGTAATTCTCGGTTCTAATAAGGGACTTCTTGCTATTAACGATAGGCTGAAGCTTCGTTCACTTACTGCCGCAACTAAAGGAAACCGTGCTTATTTTGCTTCTGAAGAATCGGCAATCAGAATTATTTGCCCTGATCCTGATGAAGTATGGTCTGTTTCAGGCGCAGAGCCTGTATTTATTCCGCTTGAAATTGATGAAGAGGAGGATGAGAACTGATGATAAATTATATTCCACGCAGATTTACTGTTATTCGTGATAAAGAACTTTGCATAAATTGCGGATGCTGTGTTCGTCAGTGTTCAAATGAATGCCACTTTTTTGATGAAGACGGAAAAACAGTATTAGTAAATTCAAAAAATTGTGTTGCCTGCCACAGATGTGTTGACCTCTGCCCGACAGGAGCGTTGCGTATAGAAAAATATGTTTGTGATTATCGTGATAATGCGAATTGGACACCTTCTTATCAGCAGGAAATCTGCCGTCAGGCAGAAACGGGTTCGGTTCTTCTTTCCGCTATGGGTAATCCAAAGCCTTATCCTATTTATTGGGATAAAATCTTGCTTAATGCATCGCAGGTTACCAATCCGTCTATCGACCCTCTTCGTGAACCGATGGAAATTCGTACTATATTAGGTCGCAAGCCTGATAAAATTGAGGTTGAAAAGAAAGGTAAGTCTATCACCGAAATGCCGCCGCAGGTTATGCTTGAAACACCTATTATGTTTTCGGCTATGAGCTTTGGTTCTATTTCACTTAATGCTCAAAAGTCACTTGCTATGGCAGCTGTTGAACTCGGAACATTGTTTAATACAGGTGAGGGCGGTCTTCATCCTGACTTGCGTTCTTTCGGCGATTATGCTGTTGTTCAGGTAGCGTCAGGCCGTTTCGGTGTGCATAAAGATTATCTTAATAATTCAAAGTTCGTTGAAATTAAAATAGGCCAGGGTGCAAAGCCGGGTATCGGCGGTCACCTTCCGGGTGAAAAAGTAAATGTTGAAGTATCAAATGCCCGTATGATTCCGGAGGGTTCAGATGCTATTTCACCTGCACCGCACCACGATATTTATTCTATTGAAGATTTGCGCCAGCTTATTTGGTCGCTTAAGCAGGCTACACATAATAAAAAGCCTGTTTCTGTTAAAATCGCGGCTGTACATAATATTGCAGCTATTGTTTCCGGTGTTGCAAGAGCCGGTGCCGATATTGTGGTTATTGACGGATTTAGAGGCGGTACAGGTGCCGCACCTACAAGAATTCGTGATAATGTAGGTATTCCTATTGAACTTGCACTTGCTTCTGCCGACCAAAGACTTCGTGATGAGGGTATCCGCTCAACAGTATCACTTGTTGCCGCAGGTTCGTTTCGCTGTTCAGCAGATATTGTTAAGGCAATAGCTCTCGGCGCAGATGCCTGCTATGTTGCTTCTGCTCCTCTTATCGCTATGGGCTGCCATATGTGCCAAACTTGTAATACAGGTAAATGCAATTGGGGTATTGCTACTCAAAGGCCTGAGTTAACACGCCGCCTTAACCCTGAAATTGCACATCAAAGAGTAATTAACTTAATCAGTGCTTGGAACCACGAAATTAAAGAAATAATGGGTGGTATGGGTATTAACTCTATTGACTCGCTTCGCGGTAATAGACTTATGCTTCGCGGTATAGGCTTGAGCGATAAAGAACTTGAAATACTCGGCATTAAACACGCAGGTGAATAAGGGGAATATGCAAATATGAAAAAAGTTTTCGCAAGAGAAGAGCTTTGCATAAACTGCCGTCTTTGTGAGGTTTATTGCAAAACAGCTCATTCAAAATCAAAAGATATAGTTAAAGCTTATAAGTCGGAGAAGCCTGAACCGGTAAGCAGAATTTCTGTTTTTGGTGATAAGGTTGCTTCGGTAGCAGTTAATTGCCGCCATTGTGATGACCCGGCTTGTGTAAAAGCTTGCATTACAGGTGCAATGACTAAAGATAAAAAAACAGGCATAGTTTCTGTTAATGAGGATAAATGCATTGGCTGTATGACCTGCCTTGCTGTTTGCCCGATAGGTTGTATTAAGCAGGGAAACATTGCATATAAATGTGACCTTTGCCAAGGCGAAGAACCTGCCTGTGTTAAAAATTGCCCTAACCACGCTTTGTTATGGCTTGAAGTGGGAGGTGCTAAATAATGAATTATGTTATTATCGGTGCTTGCGCGGCAGGCCTTTCAACAGCGGAAGCTATCAGAAAAGCTGACGCTAAAGGCAATATTACAATGCTTACAGAGGAAGCGTATCTTCCTTATTCCCGCCCGTCAATCAGCTATTTTCTTAAAGGTAAAGTTAAAGAAAGTGATATGGCACTTCGCAAGCCTGCATTTTATAAAGCTAATAATATAAATGTTGTTACAGATGCCAAAGTAACTTCTGTTGACAGAAAAAATAAAACCGTTAAAGTCGGCAAAAAATCATACCCTTATGATAAACTTTGCCTTGCAACAGGTTCAAAGCCTTTTGTTCCGCCAATGGAAAATGTTGACGGTAAGGATAATGCAGTAACTTTCCTTGATTTAGCATCTGCAAAAGAGTTGAAAAAGCTTGCAAATGAAAATACAAAGGCGGTAGTTATCGGTGCGGGTCTTATCGGTATGAAAGCTGCCGAAGGACTTGTAAAAATATGCAAGAGTGTTGATGTTGTTGAACTTGCACCAAGAGTTCTTCCGTCAATTCTTGATAAAACATCTGCCCGCCAGGTAAAAAAACATTTAGAAAATAACGCAATTAAATTTCATCTTGAAAATACCGTTGTTAAAGCGCAGTCAAAGGGTAAGCACATTACGAGCGTGACTCTTAAAGACGGAAAAGTGTTAAAATGCGATTTGCTTGTACTTGCAGTCGGTGTAAGACCTCAAACCGAACTTGCCGAAAAAGCCGGACTTGAAGTAAACAGAGGTATTATTACAGATATTCATACAATGCAAACAAGTGATAAAGATATTTATGCTGCAGGAGATTGCACCGTTTCGGTTGATATGCTTGACGGTTCAAAGAAAATTATTGCTCTTTGGCCTAATGCTGTGCAGCAGGGTAGAGTTGCCGGCAATCAAATGGCTTGCGAAAGCGAAGTTGTAAACGGTACTTATTCAGTCAATGCAATAGACTTTTTCGGACTTCGCATTTGCACCTGCGGTCTTATAAATGCACAGGGCGAGCAGTATAGTGATAAAATCAAATCTGACGGTGATGTTTATAAAAGGCTTGTTTTTGAGGGTAATAAACTCGTAGGCTTTGTGCTTATCAATTCAAGCGAAAATGCCGGTATTTATACAAATCTTATTTCAAATAAAGTTGACCTTAATTCACTTGAGGGTGATATTATGGATACACCGTCAATATTTATGTTTGATAAAGAAACAAGAATTCAAAAATTGAGAGGGGGCATTTTGTTATGATTATCGAAGCAGGGCTTACTCGATACGAAGCAGTAAATGAAGAAATTGAAAAGCAACTTAAAAAGCAAAACAAAGTTACTGTTAAAGATGTTAACGGCCAGCGATATATCGGTTGCGCTCTTGATGAGGGTAAAACCGTTGAAGTTTACGGTACGCCGGGCAATGATATGGCTTGCTATTTAAATGGCGGCAGAGTTGTTGTTTACGGTAATTGCCAAGATGCAGTCGGCAATACAATGGGTGGCGGCGAAATCGTAGTTCACGGCCATTCGGGTGACGCTATGGGTTATGGTATGCGTGACGGTCAAATTTACATTCGTGATAATGTGGCTTGCCGCGGCGGTATTCATATGAAAGAATTTAGGCAAATGCGTCCGGTTCTTGTTATCGGCAAAAATGCAGGCTCATTCCTCGGCGAATATATGGCGGGCGGTACTATTGTTCTTCTTGGCCTTGATATGAAAAGGGGAGAAAAGCTTTTCGGTACTCACTGTGCTTCGGGTATGCACGGCGGCAAAATTTTTGTTCGTGGCTCTTTTCCAAAGGAAAATATCAGCGATAATATTAAGGTTCAAAATCTTGATGAAACTGATAAAAAAGAACTTGATATGTATATTAAAAAATACTGCAAATTCTTTAATGCCGATTATGACACTATTATGGCAAAGCCTTTTAAAAAGCTTGTTCCGGCATCATCCCGCCCGTATGCAAATCTTTATACACCTAACTAAATAAAAATAATCAAAAGCACCGAGATTCATAATCGTGAACTCGGTGCTTTTTGCAATGTTGCAAATTTTGATTTTAAATGATACAATATAAAAGTAAATATTTTGTTTTTACAGGAGGTTAATTATGAAAAAAGTTATTAGTTTATTTTTATCCGTTGCAATGCTTTTAAGCATTGTGTCGGTAGTTGATTTTTCAGCATTTGCTTATGTTAAAACCGGTAAATGCGGTGATAATGTAACATATTCACTTGATACCTCAACAGGTGTGCTTACAATAAGCGGTAAGGGTAATATGTATAATTATCTTAATCCTGATGCTGGTGAGTATGAACCACCTTTTTTATATGAAAAAATAACATCTGTTGTTATAAATTCAGGTGTCACAAGTATTGGCAATTCATCTTTTTCTAATCTTAGTCTAACAAGTATAACAATACCAAACAGTGTTACAAAAATTGGTGATTCTGCATTTTTTTATTGCCCAAGACTAACAAGTGTAACAATACCGAATAGTGTAACAAGTATTGGTTCTTCTGCATTTTATGGCTGTACGAATTTAACAAAGATAACAATACCAGACAGTGTGATAACTATTGGTCAGAATGCATTTGAAAATTGTTACTTTACATCTGATAATTTTGTTAACAATTCCAAGTGCCAATATAATAGAGGAGAAACGATTGTTGATACCGATACTGACGGTTTTTGTATGAAAGGTGATGTGCTTGTTAATATGCGCCCAAGCTATGCAATCGGTGAAGTATCAATACCAAAAAATGTAACAAGTATCGATGCGTATGCGTTTATGGCGTGCACAAGTATGACAAGTATAACAATACCTAATAGAGTCACAAATATTGGTCAGAGTGCATTTGTTAGTTGCTATGGCTTGACAAGTGTAACAATACCTGATAGTGTAACAAGAATTGCCAAAGAAACATTTTATGACTGCACGAATTTAACAAATATAATAATACCGGATAGTGTGACAAGTATTGGTGATTCTGCATTTTACTATTGCACAAGCTTAACAAATGTTACAATTGGCAATAGCGTAACAAGTATCGGTGATTATGCTTTTGAGCGTTGTGAAAGTTTAACAAATGTAGCAATACCAAACAGTGTAACAAGTATTGGTGATTGGGTATTTTCCGGTTGCATAAGTTTAAAATCAATTGAAGTTTCAGATAATAATAAAAATTATTCGTCAGTTGACGGAGTTTTGTTTAATAAAGATAAGTCAGAATTGATTACATATCCTGCCGGAAAACCAAATGAAACATATGAAATACCCGACAGTGTGACAGGTATTGGTTACTATGCATTTGAAGATTGTACAAGTTTAACGAGCGTAACAATACCTGATAGTGTGACAAGTATTGGTGATCATGCATTTAATGGTTGCACAAGTTTAACAAATATAACAATACCTGATAGTGTAACAAGTATTAGTGATTCTGCATTTTCCGGTTGCTCAAGTTTAACAAGTATAACAATACCTGATAGTGTAACAAGTATTGGTGATAATGCATTTCTTAGTTGCACAAGTTTAACAAGTGTAATTATACCTAATAGCGTAACAAGTATTGGTTGGTATGCATTTGAAGGTTGCACAAGTTTAACAAGTATAACAATACCTGATAGTGTAACAAGTATTAGTGATTCTGCATTTTTAGATTGCACAGGTTTGACAAGTATAACAATACCAAATAGTGTAACGAGTATTGATAGCGATACATTTTCAAATTGCACAAGTTTAGCAAGTGTTACAATACCTGACAGTGTAACAAGCATTGGTTATCGTGCATTTGGTAATTGCACAAGTTTAGCAAATGTTTATTATGCCGGCACTGAAGAAGAATGGAATAAGATAACAATTGATGATTATAACAAATATTTAAAAAATGCAATTATTCATTGTACCGACGGCGTTATCAATGAGAAACCAACACCTGAACCTACTCCTACACCTAACCCAGCACTGCAACCGTCAACTCAACCTACACAGGAAACACCACAACAAGCTGCACAGCAGACTGCTCAACAGCAGTCAACTCAAAATGATTCAACTACCGAGCAAGTTAGTGTTGCAAAGCCGAAATCGGTTAGCCCTAAAAAGGTTAAGGCGGCAAAGAAAGCTGTATCGGTTGAATGGAAGAAAGTCAGCGGTGTAAGCGGTTATGAAATCCAAGTCGCAACAGACAAGAAATTCAAGAAGAACAAGAAAACCGTAACAATCAAGAAGCAGAAAACTACAAAGACTACCGTTAAAAAGCTTAAGGCAAAGAAAAAGTATTATGTAAGAGTTCGTACATATAAAATAGTGAACGGTAAAAAGGTTTATTCTTCTTGGTCAAAGGTTAAGAGCGTTAAAACCAAATAAAGATAAACGGAGGACAATATTTTACCATTGTTCTCCGTTTTTGTTATGTAAATTATTTGTTTATATTATTGCAAGTAGTATTTTATTGTGATATAATACGCAAAACAGAAAAAATTTTATAATTTTGGGAGTAGGGTTAATGTTTAACAGTCTTCACGAAGAATGTGGTGTATTCGGCATTTTTGAAAACAAAACAACTTATGTGGCTCATTCAGCTTATCTTGCACTTTATGCGCTTCAGCACAGGGGGCAGGAAAGCTGCGGTATTGCTGTAAATGATGACGGTGTGTTCAGGTATCATCGCGGTGACGGTCTTGTTCCCGATGTGTTTACAAGTGAAAAGCTTGATACACTCGGTACAGGTAATATGGCAATAGGTCATGTAAGATATTCTACCACCGGCGGTAAAAGTGTTAATAACATTCAGCCGCTTGTTATTCGCCATATTAAAGGTAATCTTGCCCTTGCGCATAACGGTAACCTTGTAAATGCACATGATATAAGAAAAACTTTTGAACTTAAGGGCGGTATTTTTCACGGTACTTCAGATACCGAATCTATTGCTTATTCAATTGTTTCGGCTCGCCTTACAAGTAAAAGTACGGAAGAAGCTATTGAAAAGATAATGCCTACGCTTAAAGGTGCATATTCTTGTGTTGTAATGACTGCAACAAAGCTTATTGCTTTTCGTGACCCTAACGGCTTTCGTCCTCTTTGCCTTGGTAAAACAGAAGGCGGCGGATGGATTGTTTCATCCGAAAGCTGTGCGCTTGATACTTTGGGTGCAGAGTTCGTTCGTGATATTAGGCCGGGTGAAATTGTTGTAATCAGCACAGAAGGTGTTAAATCAATTGATACCCATTGTACAAAAAAAGGCCATATTTGCGTATTTGAATATATATATTTCGCTCGCCCGGATTCTGTTATTGAGGGTTCATCTGTTCAGCAGGCAAGAATGAGGGCAGGCAAGTTTTTGGCAGAGGAGCATCCGGTTGATGCCGATATAGTTATCGGCGTTCCTGATTCGGGGCTTGACGCTGCTTTGGGCTATGCAAATGCCAGCGGTATACCTTACGGTATCGGATTTATTAAAAACAGATATATCGGCAGAAGCTTTATTCAGCCAACTCAAGGTCAGCGCCGTGATGCAGTAAGAATTAAGCTTAATGTTGTCAAAGAAAATATTAAAGGTAAAAGAGTTATTATGATTGATGACTCAATAGTGCGTGGTACAACCTGTGCGCGAATTGTAGGCCTTTTGCGTGAAGCAGGTGCTAAAGAGGTACATATGAGAATATCATCACCTCCGTTTAAATATCCTTGCTTCTTTGGTACTGATGTTGACAGCCAAGAAAATCTTATTGCCTGCCAGTTTGACACTGTTGAAGAAATTGCTAAAGAAATCGGTGTTGATTCATTGGGCTATCTTTCAGTTGAAGCTACGCATAAGCTTGCTGAAAATACAGATTTTGATTATTGTGACGGTTGCTTTACCGGTAAATATCCTATTGAAGTTCCAAAAGAACAGCCAAAGGATAAGTTTGAAGAAAAGCTGAATAAATTTTCAGCATATTATCAGGTTCTTGACTAATCTTGGAGAGGTTAATTATGAGTGACAGATTAAATTCAATTCTGTCAAAGCTTGTAACATCTATTGAGGGCGTTAAAGATGAAAAGGAAATGCTGCTGAGACTTATAATAGGCTTGGCAGTATTTTTGTTACTTGCTTTGTTTAGAAAACAGATTTCAAAAGCTATCGTTTGGCTTTGTACAAAAACTATTGCAAGAAAAAGTGATGTTGCACAAAGGGCACTTGTTGACGCACTTTCTGTTCCGCTTTCGTTTTTTATTTTTGTATTCGGTATTTATATTTCTACCGAAATTATTGCGCCGAGCGGTGAAATTCGCAATCCCGTTTTGCTTATCTTTAAACTCGGTGTGATTTTTTCTATATCTTGGTTTTTAATAAATTTCATAAACAGCGATTTTTCATTTGTACTCAGCGATGATGATTCCAAAACTAAAAAAACAGCGGTTAATTTCATTTCTAATTTGATTAAGATATTTATTGTTGTTTTATCATCGCTTCTTATGCTTGAACAATTTGGCATAAGTGCTACAAGGGTTTTTGCCGCACTCGGTATCGGCGGTGTTGCAGTTGCGTTTGCTTGTAAAGATGCAGTTGAAAATCTTTTGTCCGGATTTATTATTATTTATGATAAACCTTTTGAAGTTGATGATTTTATTAAAATTGATAATGAAGCAGGGCAGGTTGAAGAAATTAAAATTCGTACAACCAGGCTTAGAATGACTGACGGCAGCCAAAAAATTTATCCTAATACCACTGTGGCAAATTCTGCTATAATCAATCTTTCCCGTATGTCACATCGCCTTATAAATGAAAACTTGGGCATCGAATATAAACATTCTTCAAAAGAAATTAACGCTTTTTGCTCAAAACTTAAAGAACTTATTCTTTCTTATGATGAAAGTGATAAATCTGATGTTCGTGTGAATTTTACTGACTATTCCGATTCTTCGCTTGATATTGAAGTTTTCTTTTATGTTGATATTCCTTCGCTTCAGGATTACCTTACCTTTAAATCAAAATTTAATTGTGATGTTAAAACTCTTGCGGATGATATGAATATTGATTTTGCCTTTACTTCCCGTTCCGTATATTTTGCAAATGAACTTGAAGTTAAAAATAATGCTAAATAATTGTTGCTTTTTTTGCTTTGGTAGGTTATAATATCAAAGCAATATTTGCAGATGTGTCCGAGCTGGCCGAAGGAGCACGATTGGAAATCGTGTAAGTCTTTAACGAGGCTTCTGGGGTTCGAATCCCCACATCTGCGCCAAAAACAAAAAGTCACCTGCGGGTGACTTTTTGCTTTTGTTGTAAAGATAGGGATTCGAACAGGGCAATTCGAAGAATAGAAACAGTCCGGTGGACTGTTTCGTTGCCCGCGGGCGTGCCGAAGAAAGCTTTAGCTTTCAATGGGCGAATCCCCACATCTGCGCCATCGTCGTCACAAGCTTCATATTGCTTGTGGCGACTTTCTTTTATCCTTTTATAGAAAGTCACCCCGCGCTCATTGCGCTGCTCCTCCTCTCCCCAAAAAGCTTACGCTTTTCGGGGACCCCGATATTTGTTTTTGTTGTAAAGATAGGGATTCGAACAGGGCAATTCGAAGAATAGAAACAGTACACCATACTGTTTCTGCCAAATTCATAAATGAATTTGGAGCCACGTGTCTCTTGTGCTTCGCACAATTCACTCTCATTTAATGGAATATAACTTTTATTTTTTTCTTATTTGCTATATAATAGGCAAGAGGTGACGATATGGATAAGCTTTTTAATCTTCAAAAAAATATGATTGAATATTACATGGGTGATGCTAAAAGAATACAGCATTTTACCAAAGTTCACTCATTTGCAAAATTTATCGGTTTGGGTGAAAATCTTGATGAGCATACACAGTTTATTTTGGAGTCTGCCGCTTTAACGCACGATATAGGAATTAAAATTTCCGAGGAAAAGTATGGCGACTGCAATGGTAGATACCAAGAAATTGAAGGCCCTGTCGAAGCTGAAAAAATGTTAAATGTGCTTGACTATGACGGGGAAGATATAAAACGCATTTGTTATTTAATTTCACATCATCATACATATAAAGATATTGACACAATAGATTTGCAAATACTTATTGAAGCAGACTTTCTTGTTAACTTATATGAAGATAATGCCACGATTGGTGCAATAAATACAGCATTTAGCAAGATTTTCAAAACAAATACGGGCAAATATTTGTGCAAAGTAATGTATAATTTGGAAACTTAAAAAAATGCTTGATTTTTCTTTTCGTGTTTGTTATAATTAAAACATCAATTTAGCGTGGCAAAGCGTTAATGTGAAAAATCACGAAAGTAGGATTTAAAGATGAAAAAGTTTTTATCAGTTATTTTAGCACTTGCAATGGTTGCCTGTGTAGTTGCGGGATTTGCAGGCTGCTCAAAATCAGGAAAAGATGAGAATGCGGCTTCTTCAACAAGCCAGAGTGATTCAACTGCTAAAACAGTCGCAGACCTTGATAAAGTTAAGGATGCTAATAAAATCGTTGTTGGCATTACAGATTATGAGCCTATCGATTATAAGGTTAAAGGAAGCGACGAGTGGGTCGGTTTTGATGCAGACCTTGTAAGAGCAGTTGCAGATAAGATGGGCATTAAAGTTGAATTTGTTGTTATCAACTGGGATAATAAGTTTATTGAACTTAATTCAGGTACAATTGACTGTATTTGGAACGGTATGACTGTATCAGATTCAGTTAAAACAAACTGTGACATTTCTGATGCTTATGCAGGTAACAGCCAGGTTGTAGTTATGAAGAAAGATTCACTTTCAAAGTATGCTGATGCAGATGCTATCAAAAATGCTAATTTAACTATCGCAGTTGAAAAAGGTTCTGCAGGTGAGACAGAAGCAAAGAAGCTTTCAAAAAATGTTGTTTCACTTTCAGCTCAGTCAGATGCACTTAAAGAAGTAAAATCAGGCACAGCAGATGCTTGTATTATTGATTCAACAATGGCTAACTCAATGACCAAAGAGGGAACAGATTTTTCAAACCTCGGTTATTCTGTTTCTCTTACAACTGAAGAATATGCAGTAGGCTTCAGAAAAGGTTCTGACCTTACAGCAGAAGTTAACAGAATTCTTGGCGAACTTAAAACAGACGGTACAATGGATAAGCTTTCAAAGCAGTACGGTGTTAACCTTGCTAAATAATTCTAATAATTTTTAACATTGTAATATTTGTCAGGCAGAGGGCTTTCAATGCTCTCTGCCTAATTTGCTGAATAGCAGTAATGATTTTGGGAGGAAATATGTATGGGAACATCGTTTTGGCAGATAACCCTTGAACTTTTAAAAGGTTTTTGGGTGAACTTCAAGCTTTTCGGTATAACCCTTGTTTGCGCTTTGCCTTTAGGACTTATATTGAGCTTCGGTTCAATGTCTAAATTTAAGCCGATTAAATATCTTGTTAAATTACTTGTTTGGATAATTCGCGGTACACCGCTTATGCTTCAAATCATAATTGTATTTTACGGTCCGGGTCTTCTTTTCGGTATGCAGGTTGGCAATGATTACCGTTTTAAAGCCGCTGTTATAGCGTTTATTATTAACTATTCTTGCTATTTTTCGGAAATTTACCGTGGCGGTATAGAAAGTATACCTAAAGGTCAGCAGGAAGCCGGGCTTGTGCTTGGCATGACTAAAAGCCAGATATTTTTTAAAGTTACACTTTTGCAAGTTATTAAAAATATTGTGCCGCCTATGAGTAATGAAATTATTACCCTTGTTAAAGATACTTCTCTTGCAAGAACTATTGCTATTATTGAAGTTATCCGTGTCGGTGAAGATTATATTACATCTTCAGGTCTTTTCTGGCCGCTGTTTTATACAGGTGCGTTTTATCTTGTATTCTGCGGAATTCTTACAATTCTTTTCGGCAAAATTGAAAAGAAACTCAGTTATTTTAATTCTTAAGGAGGTTAAGCTTTATGGCATTTTTAGAAGTAAACAATATCAAAAAAAGCTTTGGTAAAAATGAAATACTCAAGGGTATAAGCTTTGACCTTCAAAAAGGTGAAGTTCTTTCAATTATAGGCTCTTCGGGTTCGGGCAAAACAACACTTCTTCGCTGTATTAACTTTCTTGAATTTGCCGAGGAGGGAACTGTTAAGGTTAACGGAGAAGTTATTTATAACGGTGAAACAGATAAAAAGCTTAAAGAAAAAGATTTGCGAGAAAAAAGGCTTCATTTTGGTTTGGTATTCCAAGATTTTAATCTGTTTCCACAATATGATGTTTTGCAAAATCTTACTCTTGCTCCGTCTTTGCTTAAAATGGGAACTAAAGATGAACTTGAAGCTCAAGCAAGAGAAATTATAAAGAAAGTCGGCTTGGAAGACAGAATCAACCACTATCCTTGCCAGCTTTCAGGCGGGCAAAAGCAGCGTGTGGCTATTGCAAGAGCACTTATGCTTAAACCGGATATTCTTTGTTTTGATGAACCTACATCTGCGCTTGACCCTGAACTTACCGGTGAGGTGCTTAAGGTTATTAAAAGTCTTAAAACAGGAAACAGCACAATGATTGTTGTTACTCACGAAATGGAATTTGCAAAAAATGTTTCGGATAAAGTTATATTTATGGCTGACGGTGTTATTGAAGAATACGGTGAGCCGCAAAAACTTTTTGAAAATCCAAAAAGTGATAAGCTTAAAACTTTTTTAAATAATGCACTCGATATATAATGTGAATCAGTGTTAATTATTGACGAAAAAGAATATTTGTGGTTTAATATAGATATATTTACTTTGTGTAATAAGAAAATATACAGGAGGAATAGGAATGGATTTAAAGAACATTATTAACAAAAAGGGTGAGTATGCAGATTATATGCTCAAAGAGATTACTCATATCTGCAAGGATATGGATAAGCGTGACCCGGGTTCAAAGGGTGAAAAGCAGGCTTGTGAGTATATGGCTGATGTGCTTAAAAATGAATGTGGCTGTGAAAGAGCCGATGTTGAAAGCTTTAAAGAAAATCCGGGTTCGTTTTTCGGTTGGATTTATTTCACAATCACTTTTGTTTTAGCTGCAATCGTACTTTTCTTTTTCTGCCCGATTATTTCGGCTTTGCTTATTGTGTTAGGACTTGCAATCGTTCTTTTGGAATTTGGATTTTACAAAAAATGTGTTGATAGATTTTTCCCTGAAAAAACAGGACATAATGTAACCGCAGTAAAAAAATGTTCAGGTGAAGTTAAACGCCGCATATTTTTTAACGGTCACCCTGACGCCGCTTGGGAATGGCCTGTAAACTATGCTTTGGGCGGTGTTGGCTTTGAAGCACACGCTATTATTTGCGGTATCGGTGCCGTTTATTATCTTGTTCTTTCAATTTTGGCAACTGTTAAAAATGCAGCTTTCGGTATGATTGGCTCTGATACCAATCTTTTCAAAATGGCATTGTGGGGACTTATCTTTGTTCCTTTCCTTGTCGGCCTTTATTGGATGTGGAATGAAAAGAGAATAGTTGACGGTGCTAATGATAACCTTTCAGGCTGCTATATGGGTATCGCTGTTCTTAAAGCACTCGCAGATGAGGGAATAACTCTTGAAAATACAGAAGTAGGCGTTATTCTTTCAGGCAGTGAGGAAGCCGGACTTCGCGGTTCAAAAGCTTGGTGTGAAGCTCATAAGGGTGAATTTGATGATGTTCCTACAATTATTCTTTCTTATGATACAATTCACGACCCTAAATATCTTATGACAAATTATCGTGACCTCAACGGTACTGTTAAAGTTGATAAGGCTGTATCTGATTTATTTATGGAATCTGCCGCTGACCTTAATATTCCTTGTAAAAAAGGTTGGGTTCCGCCACTCGGCGGTGCTACCGATTCGGCAGCATTTGCACAGGCAGGCTTCCGCGCTACCGGTATAACAGGTCTTAACCATAAGCTTGAAGATTATTATCACACAAGAAGAGATACATATGATAATATGAACCTCCAAGGCCTTGCAGATTGCTTTGCAATCAGTGTTAAGGCACTTGAAAAATTTGATAACGGTAAAGAAGTTTAATATAAAAAGCGATGAAGAAAAATCAAATTCTTCATCGCTTTTTTTTAGTCATTTATCATTTTTCCGTCAATGCTGATTGTTACAACTTGCCACGGTAAAAATTTACCGCTTTGCTTAATGGCTTCTTTTGCCGCATATTCAAGTCCGCCGCAGCAAGGCACTTCCATACGCACAATCGTTACGCTTTTGATATTGTTTTGCTTAATTATTTGAGTAAGCTTTTCGCTGTAATCAATATCATCAAGCTTCGGACAGCCGATAATCGTAATTTTGCCTTTCATAAATTCATTGTGCATATTTGCATAGGCATATGCAGTACAGTCAGCCGCAATAAGCAAATTTGCATTATCAAAATACGGTGCGTTTACAGGTACAAGCTTTATTTGGCAAGGCCATTGACCGAGCTGTGATTTATTGAAGCTTGCAGCACTTTCTTCAATATCTTCACTCAATCTGTTAAAAGTGTGTGCCATACTTGATGGGCAAGTGTGAAAAACTTCTTTTTTATCTTGCTTCTTTTTCATATTTGCTTCAACAGCTTCTCTGTCATATTCAAGTGCTTCTCTTTCAACAAATGTGATAGCACCGGTAGGGCAGGTCGGCAGGCAATCGCCGAGTCCGTCGCAATAATCATCACGCAAAAGCTTTGCCTTTCCGTTTACCATTGCGATTGCACCCTCGTGGCACGCATTTGCACAAGCACCGCAACCGTTGCACTTGTTTTCATCTATTTGAATGATTCTTCTAATCATATAAACAACTCCAAAATTAAATTCACATCTAATGTGTGGTCTGATTATATCAAATAAAAATCGAATTCGCAAATAAAAATCATAAATTATTCCAAAGTAAGTTTTACCATTTACAGCGGTGATACGGGGTGAATGTTGTGGTCGTCATAAGGGCTGAAATGTGAAAGCTCTTTATCAATCAGTGTCGTTCCTCTGCCAATGCAGTAACTGCCGTATCTGTCTTTAATCAATTCAACCGCAGTATCAATTTTTTCTAGCTTTTCTCTTTTTTCAATTGTTTTTGAAAAATCAAATTGCGAAATAAAATCGAAATCAAAATCGGTAACTGTTATTCCCAAACTTCTTATCGGCAATTTCCAATCATAATTGGCAATAAAAAGCCGCATTGCATTTTCTATCAGTTCGCCGCTTACATTTGTAGGTGCAGGCAGTTTGCATTGCCTTATGAAACTGCCGAGATTTTTATCTCTTACATAAATTGAAAGTGTTGTACCTTTTAATCCGAGGTTTCTCATTCTTCTTGCAACACTTTCTGCCAAAACCGTAAATATTATTTTTACATCTTGCACATTTTTTAAATCTCTTATGGTTGTGGTGGCGTTTCCTATACTTTTAATATCTCTTTCAATATCCTTGTGCCTGACGGGCGACATATCTTCGCCGCGCGCATACCTTCTTAAAAGTATGCCGTTTTTGCCGAGAATGTTTTTTAAAAAAGCTTCGTTGCTGTTTGCCAAGTCGCCAAGTGTATATATTCCGTATTGATTAAGCTTTCTTGTTGTTGCCGGGCCTACCATTATCATATCACTGCATTTTAACGGCCAAACAATTTTTTTAAAGTTCTTTTTTGTTATAACTGTCATAGCGTTTGGCTTTCTGTAATCAGAACCGAGCTTTGCAAAAATTTTGTTGTAGCTTACGCCGACACTTACAGTTATTCCGACTTCTTTTCTTACTCGCTCTTTAATTTCAAATCCTATTTCACGCCCGTTTTTAAACCAGTCGCCGCTAACATCAATCCAGCTTTCGTCAAGCCCGAAAGGTTCAATTAAATCGGTGTAATCTTCTAAAATGCTTCGTACTTTTTTTGAAAATTCGATATAGGTAGGGAAGTTAGGCGTAACTATAATTAAGTTCCTGCATTTTTGCTTTGCTTTCCATATCGGCTCACCTACCGTTAATCCGTATTTTGACGCTATTTCATTTTTTGTGAGTATTATTCCGTGCCTGCTTTCTTCATCTCCGCCGACTGCTACGGGTTTATCTCTTAATTCAGGGTGCAAAAAGCATTCGACGCTTGCATAAAATTTATTGCAGTCGATATGAAGTATTTGTCTTTCCATAATATAAAAATGTTCCTTATATCATCAATAGAATATTTGTTCTAACACATGCATTATAAAACAAATGTTCTATAATGTCAATGGCATATTATGGTGAGTACAAATTTTATCACTTGACGGTGAGTAGCTATTAAGTTATACTAACTATTGTATGTGGTTAATAAATTTATAGGTGAAAATATGATTTACGATATAGCAAATTTAAAAGTTGAGATAAAAAACGAAAATGGAAGAACTGAAAAGCAGGCAATTCCCTATCTTGCTCAAAATCAAGATGAAAAAAATATTGATATTACAATTGATGTTGATGAAAAAAGGGTGCTTCAGGCTATGAAAGAACATCCGGAACTTGTGCAGGACGATTGGGAATATATGCTTACCGGCTCTGATTTTTATACCGAACTTATTAAATATAATGGTATACTTCTTCATTCTTCGTGTGTCGTGGTTGATGATTATGCCTATGTTTTCTCGGCTGACAGCGGAACGGGCAAGTCTACACATACACAGCTTTGGCTTGAACATTTCGGCGATAGGGCATATATACTTAATGATGATAAGCCGGCTATAAGATTGATTGACGGTAAAGTTTATGCTTGCGGTACTCCTTGGAGCGGAAAGTATGATTACTCAACACCTAAAATAGTTGAACTTGCAGGTATTTGCTTTCTTCAGCGAAGCGAAACTAATTGGATAAAAAAAGCTGAAACAGGCAAAGCGGTTTTTAATATATTTTCACAAACTGTGCATAAAATCAGCGCTTCGAGAATGGAAAGTCTTTTTGATGTGCTTGAGCAGATCTTTGCAAAAGTTCCTATTTATGATTTTGGATGTAATATTTCAGATGAAGCTGTTTTAACATCCTATAATGCAATGAAACCGAAAAATAAAAAAGAAGTGAAAGTATAAAACTTTCACTTCTTTTTTTATTAAAAAATCCACCCAGCCGCCGCCTGCTGACAATAACCTGCTCTCTTAGCAGGTGGGTTATGCTCTCGTCACTTTGTGCTACCAGCGTCCTTATAAATAAGGGAGGTCTGCATTCCCGTTTCAAAGAAGTCAAATCCCTAAAAAAACGTGTTCGGGTTACTAAAGCTGACGGTTGTCGAGAAGGGCAGATTCTAATGATTATTATTACTGTTCAGGTTCAAAATATTCAACATCGTATTTTTCTTCTATTTTTTGCATAAGAATATCGGAAACCTGTTCATATTCCATTTCATCTTCAATTTCGATGAGGTATTCATCACCGTTATCATCTGTTTGAACTTTAAGAGTGATTACTTCAAAGTCACCATCAACAATATCTTCATCTGTTTCATTATATTTGGTAATGGCAACATATACATCGTCATCAGTTTCATATCTTTCAAGAAGTTCAAAAAGAAGCTCATTTCCGTCATCATCTGTCACGCTGATAATGTCCGGTTCATAATATTCTTCGTTTTCAGCCATAATTCAGCCTCCTTAATTTAATTACCTGTAATATTATATCTGTTTTGCGCTATATAGTCAATAG